>QIRE01000201.1_pt1:2500-13693 | contig 13693 bp, 8 predicted proteins | sample 2940141 | NCBI WGS metagenome assembly QIRE01 (sample SAMN09273532, study PRJNA473421) | Gut metagenome, whole genome shotgun sequencing project. | isolation source: gut tissue | host: Folsomia candida VU population | place: Netherlands: Amsterdam | collected 2016-03-06
CACCTGACAGTTCATTATGATTGCCTTCGGGCAGTTCATAATGGTCTGAAACAGGTATCTTTTACCTGAATACATAGGGTTTAAGAAGCGAACCTGGGGAACTGAAACATCTAAGTACCCAGAGGAAAGGAAATCAACAGATACTCCGCTAGTAGTGGCGAGCGAACGCGGACCAGCCGAGCCATGAGAATGACCAGAACGAGTTGGAAAACTCGGCCATAGCGGGTGACAGCCCCGTATGGGAAGTTCAATTGGACGTATTAAGTAGGGCGGGACACGTGAAATCCTGTCTGAAGATCGGGGGACCACCCTCGAAGGCTAAGTACTCCTTACTGACCGATAGCGAACCAGTACCGTGAGGGAAAGGTGAAAAGCACCCCGACGAGGGGAGTGAAACAGTTTCTGAAACCGGACGCCTACAAGCAGTCGGAGGGGCCTTGAGCCCTGACGGCGTACCTTTTGTATAATGGGTCAACGACTTGGTCTATCTAGCAAGCTTAAGCCGTTAGGTGTAGGCGCAGCGAAAGCGAGTCTTAAATGGGCGACTTAGTTAGATGGATCAGACCCGAAACCGAGTGATCTAGGCATGAGCAGGATGAAGGTTAGGTAACACTAACTGGAGGTCCGAACCCACACCTGTTGAAAAAGGTCGGGATGACTTGTGCCTAGGGGTGAAAGGCCAATCAAACTCGGAGATAGCTGGTTCTCCGCGAAAGCTATTTAGGTAGCGCCTCGGACGTATCCTCCTGGGGGTAGAGCACTGCATGGATGATGGGGGCCCACAGCCTTACTGAGTCTAAGCAAACTCCGAATACCAGGAAGGACTATCCGGGAGACACACGGCGGGTGCTAACGTCCGTCGTGGAGAGGGAAACAACCCTGACCAACAGCTAAGGCCCCCAATTCGTGGCTAAGTGGGAAAGCATGTGAGACTTCCAAAACAACCAGGAGGTTGGCTTAGAAGCAGCCATCCTTTAAAGATAGCGTAACAGCTCACTGGTCTAATTAAGAGGTCTTGCGGCGAAGATGTAACGGGGCTCAAGCCACGAGCCGAAGCTTTGGATGCACATTTATGTGCGTGGTAGCGGAGCGTTCTGTGATATAGAACGCTGCCTCTTTTGCTTGTTCGCAAGTAACGGAGGCAATGTTCTGACTGTGAAGAGATCCCGTGAGGCAACCGGTGGAGTGATCAGAAGTGAGAATGTTGACATGAGTAGCGACAAACAGGGTGAGAGACCCTGTCGCCGAAAGTCCAAGGGTTCCTGCTTAAAGCTAATCTGAGCAGGGTAAGCCGGCCCCTAAGGCGAGGCCGAAAGGCGTAGTCGATGGGAACCAGGTTAATATTCCTGGGCCAGGAGATGGTGACGGATCCCGAGGGTAGTTTCTTCTTATCGGATTGAAGAGGCTGCTTAGGGGTCCCTGGAAATAGCCCTCCATGAGACCGTACCCTAAACCGACACAGGTGGACTGGTAGAGAATACCAAGGCGCTTGAGAGAACCACATTTAAGGAACTCGGCAAAATACCTCCGTAAGTTCGCGAGAAGGAGGCCCGATTGGCAGGCAACTGTTGGTCGGGGGCACAAACCAGGGGGTGGCGACTGTTTACTAAAAACACAGGGCTCTGCGAAGTCGTAAGACGACGTATAGGGTCTGACGCCTGCCCGGTGCCGGAAGGTTAAAAGGAGATGTGCAAGCATTGAATTGAAGCCCCGGTAAACGGCGGCCGTAACTATAACGGTCCTAAGGTAGCGAAATTCCTTGTCGGGTAAGTTCCGACCTGCACGAATGGCGTAACGACTTCCCCGCTGTCTCAAATGTGGACTCAGCGAAATTGAATTGTCTGTGAAGATGCAGACTTCCCGCGGTTAGACGGAAAGACCCCATGCACCTTTACTACAACTTCGCACTGGCATCAGGATTGCGATGTGCAGGATAGGCGGTAGACTTTGAAGCGGGGACGCCAGTTCCCGTGGAGTCATCCTTGAGATACCGCCCTTCGCACTCTTGATGTCTAACCGCGGCCCGTTATCCGGGTCCGGGACCCTGCGTGGTGGGTAGTTTGACTGGGGCGGTCGCCTCCCAAACAGTAACGGAGGCGCGCGAAGGTTGGCTCAGAGCGGTCGGAAATCGCTCGTTGAGTGCAATGGCAGAAGCCAGCCTGACTGCAAGACTGACAAGTCGAGCAGAGACGAAAGTCGGCCATAGTGATCCGGTGGTCCCGAGTGGAAGGGCCATCGCTCAACGGATAAAAGGTACGCTGGGGATAACAGGCTGATGATGCCCAAGAGTCCATATCGACGGCATCGTTTGGCACCTCGATGTCGGCTCATCTCATCCTGGGGCTGGAGCAGGTCCCAAGGGTACGGCTGTTCGCCGTTTAAAGAGGTACGTGAGCTGGGTTTAGAACGTCGTGAGACAGTTCGGTCCCTATCTGCCGTGGGTGTTGGAGACTTGAGAGGAGTTGCCCCTAGTACGAGAGGACCGGGGTGAACGTTCCACTGGTGGACCTGTTGTCGTGCCAACGGCAGTGCAGGGTAGCTATGAACGGACAGGATAAACGCTGAAGGCATCTAAGCGTGAAGCCCCCCTCAAAACAAGGTCTCCCTTGAGAGCCGTGGAAGACCACCACGTCGATAGGCCGGAGATGTAAGTGCAGTAATGCATTCAGTTGACCGGTACTAATTGCTCGATAGGCTTGATTTGATCCGGAAGAAGCAAGACTTCTTCCAAAAGCATCCTTGGACAACACTTCCCAGAAAATGGGAAACGCTGATTGCTTCTTTCCTGGTCTGGTGGCCCTAGCGCGAGCAAAACACCCGATCCCATCTCGAACTCGGCCGTTAAGTGCCGCTGCGCCGATGGTACTGCGTCTCAAGACGTGGGAGAGTAGGTCACCGCCAGACCTGGAAAGAAGCAAATATCTCTCTAAACGATAAAAACCCCGATCAAGGACAACCCTGTCGCGGGGTAGAGCAGCCCGGTAGCTCGTCAGGCTCATAACCTGAAGGTCGTAGGTTCAAATCCTACCCCCGCAACCAAAAATACACAAAATATCAGTCACTTACGCAGCGCCCTTCGGGGCGCTTTCTGCATTCCCGCGTTTACATCAACGCCACATCAACACCAGAACAGAAAAATCGCACAAGCGCGCATGAGCACAGAGAGGGCGTGGAAGTTTGGTCGCATCAATCTTCCAGTGATCCGGGTCTTTGTGGACGCGCCGCCCCGAGCAACTTAGGGGCGACGTCTTCAGATGAGGGCTTGCCGGGTGCACTGGGAATTGAGCGATCTTTCAAAGTTTCAGTTTTCCAAGCATGGGATGTGCGGTTGGTCCAAGGCTATGCCCTTATGCCAGTTTCGCGCGAGCGGAGAGGAGCTTATCGAACATCTCTTCTAGCGCTGTGCCGGGATCCAGTGAGTCCGAAACGATCGGATGTATGCCGCGGCTTGCCAACACCCGCTCGCGCACCGGGTCAGGTCGCAGCAGAAATATGAAGCAGGGAGGCCGTTGTGCCGCAAAGCCGGCCTTCTCCCACATTTTATGAAGCCGATATAGAAGCAGGCGCATGTTCAGATCGTTCAGGCTGTAGCCGACGAACAGTATGCTGCGGCTCAGAACGTCGGCGCGAAACTTGATATCGAGCGGAGCTTCGAATTGTAGCCGCTCGAAATAGTCGGCCTCGGTAACCACCAGTGATTCGTCATCGTCGAAATCCCCGTGGAATTTGACGATCTGTGTCACGTCGGGAAGCGCGTTGGCGATGTCGAGCACCGACTTGATCTTGCTGAAGCGCTTTTCCTTGAGCTCATGAATGCGCTCGAGGTTCCGATCGTAGTTGGTCGTGTAGATCAATGGAAAGTCGAGGTCGACGATTTGCCCATGCAGACGCGACGCCAGCAGGCGCTCATCGGGTACGTGCCAACTCCGATCCATCCAGCTACGGAGTTCGCCGATGCTATTGCGTTCTAACTTATAGAACTCGGCGATCTGCAGATGGTCGGCGCCGTCCGGCACCAGGACTTCCGGATCATAGCCGAGTTCGCGCGCCATATGACCGATAAGACTCGACCAGCTTGGCAAGCCCAAAGGAACCGACAGCCCCGCTCCGGCAAACAACACGACTTTCTTTCGAGAGACCAGAGCCGCAAGTTCTTCAATCATGCCGGGTACTCTTCAAGTGAGCAGCGAACGCGTCGAGTGCTCTTTTCCTCATCGAGATCTCGTTCTTTCTCTCGCCCATCTCGGCGAATGTCTTGTCATGACCTTCGGGGATGAAAACGCAGTCCCACTGGAAACGGTCGTCACCTCGAGGTTCGCGAGCGATGGTTCCTTCGATGCCACCTTCGAAGTGGAGTATCTGCTGTCCATTGCAGTAGCCGATCTGGGTTTTTGCGATCACCGATCCGCCCCCAAAAAACTGTGCGACCCGTTCCTTTTGCAGCGTGTCCCAGAACACCTGTGTAAGGCCTCCCGGGAATCCGTTCAGGTCCTTTAGAAATAGGCAAGTCTGCTCAACGAAAACTGGGTGACCCAGACGATGGAACGCGCGCAGTGTCTTGTTGCGCACGATGGACCGCACATCATCCGACTGCAGTTCGTCGATCGGGAGATGCACGGGGATGAGTTCCACACCCACGGACTTTAATATAGTGGACGCCTCGGCAATCTTGTGTTCGTTCCTGGATAGAAATCTGACCCGCATGTCCAACTCCGAGCGCGGTTGCGCCGACAACCGTCTGCCATCGTTATGTATTTATGAAAAGAGTGTCGATGATCGATCTGCATGTGCACCTGCGTGGCACCCTTACTCCGTCGATGGTGCGCAAGCTCGCCGAAAGGAACGAAATGAACCTCGACGCGTCCTTTTGGACGGTGAACGGATACAAGTGGCACGATTTCACCTCCTTTCTCCGAGCATATGACCATGTCGCGTCGGTTATCGTTACTGCGCAAGACCTTGAGGAGGTTGCTTACGACTATCTTTCTAGGTCCGCACAACTGGGCACGACCTACGTCGAATTCATGCTATCCCCGCCCGACTTGATGCGTGTGGGCGTAGCATTCGGAGACCAACTCGCAGCACTGTCTGCCGCTCGTGATCGAGCGCTCGAGGCCCACGGTATAGATTGCAGAATGATTGCCACCGCGGTTCGGCACTTAGGACCTGCAGCCGCCAAAGAGGCTGCGACACTCGCGGCGGGGCGTCGACACGATATACTCGTCGGCTTCGGCCTAACGGGCGACGAGCGCATGTTCTCAGCTAGCGATTTCAAGGAAGCATTCCGCATCGCCCGATCCGAGGGCCTGCGGGCGACTGCCCATGCCGGAGAGCACCTAGGACCGGATACCATCATCGAAGCTATCGAAGTGCTTGGTTTGGAACGCGTGGGCCATGGGATCCGAGCGGTCGAGTCGGAAAATGTCGTGCGCCAGCTGGTTTCGGCGAAAGTGCCGCTCGAGGTATGCCTGACCAGCAACCTCGCGCTAAATCTCTATCCCTCGATCGACAAGCATCCTGTTTGTCGACTGGCCGAGGCAGGGTGCGCTATTGTGCTGGGAACAGACGACCCTTCGTTCTTTCTGACCGACATCGAGACAGAATACAGGTTGGCGGCTGGCGTCGGATTGTCGGCACACGACATAACCGCACGGGCAAACGCGGCCTCTTTTCGGGCAACTTGATCGCCTCGTCGCCGATTCTAGGAGCGGTACCACGCAGACTTTTACTGGGAAACTTGTGAGGCGGTGAGCACTAGGACGGAACCGAAGCGTTCCAACTTTGAGACTTGGCCGGGAATATGGTCAGCAGGCAGCTGCCTGCCGGCGCATGACATGGAAATCTGCCAACATCCCCTCAACGGCCGATCCTTGCGGTAGGGCCTCGAGCTCAGCCACGGCACGCCGTTGGTCCTCGGGGGAATATTCGACAACGGGCGGGCAGGTGGTCGGGTCAGAAGCCACCCTCGCGCAGCCGCCGGACAAGATCATCACGGTCCCGAGGACGATCAGCCCCGGCCTCAAGCATCTGACGAAGGGCATTATTGCTTCTTTCGGTGGTCTCAAGGCGCTCGGAGATCCCGGTTGGCGATCTGCCAGAGCGTGGTCTGTTTGCGATCCCCGGCCCAGTGGCCTTTGCCCTTGGCGCGTACCGCATACCAGCAGGGTTCGTGCTGCCAGTGGTAATCGCCGCGGCTGAGGACCAGCCTGTCCTTTGCCCAGATAATCTGCGACCGGACGGCGAAACCTGCAGCGGTCAGACTGTCGGCCACGGTCGCCGCGTGCAGCGCGCCGTGCCACACATAGGCGACGTCGCCGGGGAATAGCGCCCACGCCTCGCGCCAGTCGGCGCGGTCGTCGTTCAACACCTTGCCGGTACGTTTAGTTTTCGCGGCTCCGGCCTGATTGCGCCAAGAGGGATCGTACTCCACGCCATAGGGCGGGTCGGTGACCATCAGCAGGGGGCGCACATCACCGAGCAGCCGCCCAACCACATCGGGCGCGGTGCTGTCGCCACATATCAGCCGATGCCCGCCCAGCTGCCAAAGGTCGCCGGGCGCAGACACCGGCGTCACCGGCAATTCCGGAACATCGTCCTCGCCCTCCGCGGGGCCATCGCTGCCTAGCGCCTCGGGATCGCGCAGCAGTGCATCCAGATCATCTTCGCTGATGCCAAGCAGCGTCAGGTCAAAATCCTCGGCCAGCAGCCCGGCAATCTCGCCGCGCAGCAGAGCATCATCCCAGTCGCCGAGTTCCGTCAGCTTGTTGTCGGCGATCCGATAGGCCCGGCGCTCAGCCTCGTCGAGGTGGCTGAGCCGGATCACCGGCACCTCGGTCAGCCCGAGCATGGTGGCGGCCAGCACCCGACCGTGGCCTGCGATCAGCTCGCCGTCACATATTCTGTCAGCGTCATGCCATGGGGTGGCTGCACCTTGTCGACGGCAAGGACCGCCAGCCACAGGCGGCGATCGGGCACATCGGCAAGCTGGTGTTCGCTCGTGATCTTCACGAAGGGCTGCGAAGCCCCACGTCGGGCCTTGACCTCGATGCAATCGGCCTTGAGTTCGAAATCCTTCGGCGCCCCGGATGGCCCGGTCCACGAGGTAAGGGCCGGTTTCGCGCCGATGTTCGCGATGAGCAGTTTCAGCACCTCGATCTCGCCGACCAAGCCTTTTTGAGCCTCTTCCGACAGTACTTCCAGCTTCCCGCCGCGCAGCAGGTAATGCCACCGGAAGGTCCGTCCGATGGCACGTTCCAAGGCCTCGGCCTCGGTTTCGGCAAGCTCGCCTGCCGCAATTACATCGCGGCAAAGGGTTTCGAAAAGTTCGAGCTGCGCGTTGTCCTTCAACCGGATGTAGAGGATCGGCCCGCCCGGCAACGTCTGGAATCGGATCTCCAGATTGCGGAGCTTGGGCAGGTCGGGCGTTGGTTTCGGCAGATCGCCCAGTTGAAGCACGAGGACAACGTCGGCGCGCGGCATCACCGCCCAGAACCAGTTCCACCGTGCAGATGCAGAAACTCGCCGCGTGTCGACTTTCCCAGCCTCCAGGCCTGACCATGGTGTGTCATTCGGCATCACCAAGCGCCTCCTCCTCGATTTCCTCTTCGCCGAACATTTCGCGCATGCGGATCGTGTTGACGATGTATTCGACGGTGCCGCCGCCGATCTGACTTGACGGAAATGAAAGTCCCCATGCGAGAACGCCGCTGAGGGCGTCTCCGGTTGATCTAGTCGCCTCGAGCTTCGGCTTGACGAGACGCAGGATCAGCAGCGGACGCCTCCCGGAAACCTGCCTGTAGATCCTCGGATTGACGGTCTTGGGCAGCTTCTGGTCATCTCGCGACAAACGAAATGTTTCTCGCGCATCAGCGATCTGCTGGTCAGTTAGCCCTTCACTCTCATCCTCGGACGAGCCGATCCTGCGACTGGCACCGCTAAATGCCAGGATGCCGCTCTTGGCTAAGTCTGCATCTACAGACAGTTCGTATGGCACGACGTCCAGCCCCGCAAATGTTAGTGGCTTCATGTCGCGGCGGGTGGAACTGGCGACAAAGACGTCCCACTTCGCAAGTTCACTTCCTGCACGCGCATCGATGTAGTCGTTGATCAATTTCGGGTCCGTGAGGGGATTGACGGGTCGTGCACCCGGCTCGGTGCGATACTCCCGTAGGAAGTCCGTTATCAAATCCACTCCGACGCCCTGAAACAGATTTCCCCTTGAACGCTCCACCGCGCAAACACCAGATTTGACGGCGGCTGCAAGCAGACTCTCGCCCGCGCGGATGTTGGCCCTGAGCTGTGGGCCATCCAGAACGATCCTGGTTGTCTCGATCAGGTTCTCGGCGAGTCCAACTTTGACCGGCAGTTCCTTCCCGGTCCCCATCTTGTTTCGGGCAGTCACGATCAGCGATTCCGGGTGGCTGCGAACTGCCAATCCGAACTGCTCTGGCGTCGCCTTTGCCAGTTCCATCCGTTTGAGTTGGGTCTGGAGGTCGTCCATCGCCTCATGGATATGGGCATACCAGCCTACACCGTCGGCAGGGATCCACACTTGACACAGATCCTCGTAACCCGGTCGATATCCGAACCAGCGCCCCATCTGCATCAGCGTGTCGTACATGATGGAATTCCGCAGGAAATAGCTGACCGTCAGCCCTTCCAGCGTCAGCCCGCGTGAAAGGGAGAAGCCGCCGATGGCGATGACCGTAACGCCATGCTCGCCACCCTGATCATAATCGAGTGCCTGTGACCGCTTGGACGCGTTGACCTCGACCACGCGGGCGGCGACCAGAACTTCGTGCAGCCGGGCCTGAATTGCGGGCCAATCGGCACCTTCGGCGTTGGCGTATTGCTCCTCCCAGACCGCATGCAATGCGGCGATTTCGGGATTATGCAGTGCGGCGCGTCCCTTGCCGCCCTCCACGGCAACGGCATCGCGGATGCGGCCCACGACATCGGCGATCCTGGATCGGAGCCGCCCCTGAACATCCGTGAAGCGTGAAGCATTTACCAGCATGGACGCATGCGCCGCCTGCTGGCCACGCGCATTGCGGATCGCACGAGCGACGATGAACGCACGCACCGCTTTGATGAGACTCCCGGGCAGCACATCGACCGGATGGTCGATCTTGTGCTTCATCGGCAGGACATCTTCGTTGTCGTCGATCAGCCTGACATGCTGATCGCGAGCGTCGAGGAAAACTTTTTGCGCCCCGAAGTAGTTCGACGGCGCGTCCAACCCGATGATGAAATGGCGGGGGAAAAGATCCTGCTTCAGCGCCTCGTCATCCGTATCTGGATCGATGAAGATGTTTGCGAAGGGCGTAGCCGTGTAACCGACATAGCAACTGCGGTGGAAGAGCGAGAGCAGCTCACGGATCTGGCCATTGATGCGTGTCACCTCGTCACGCGCATAGGCGGTGTTGATCGAGGCATTGTCGGCCTCGTCGTCGATCAGCAGCATCGGCTGGCTAACCATTTGGGTGCCCTGATGGACGGAATGCTCCTTCAGCCATTCCAGCAGGTTCTTCAGGGTGCTCGAGTTCTTCTTGATCACCAGCACCACGGGGACATTGTACTGTCCGATCTGGCTGGTATTCGTTGTGGCCGTCGCCTTGTTGAAATCGCGCAGGGTGTTGGTCAGGGAAACCGGGAACTCGCGTTGGTCGAACTGACCCACGCCGATGATCTTCTGACGCTGCGCCTTGTTGGCATGGGCCAGCCGTCCGGTGTCACGACCGATGAACCCCTCGTCAATCCGAGCCTGGGTCTGGTTCCGCAGGTTGTTGTGGATGCCCGCGATCACCACGATCAGGCGATAGCCCGCGTCGGCAGCCTTGCAGATCAACCCGGTGTAGTTCTGCGTCTTCCCGCTCTGCACATGACCAACGACCATGCCGCGACGGCTCCATCGGCTCATGTTGCGCGGATCGCCAAGGCGATCCAGTACACGATCCGTCACCTCGTCAGTGGCGTCGATCACGGACTTGGGCAGGCCCTTCAGGTTCAGGAGCTTGCGGTAGCGGCTCCAGTAGAAATCCCCGAACTCGCCATTGATGCGGGCATCATGCAGCCATGGGCGGAAATCCTGGGCATCGACGATGGCTCCTAGCCCCATACTGATGCCGTACTTTTCCTCGATCAGACGCGCGAGCTCTTCGGCGTCGCCATCTTCGATCTGTCCGGCGAACATCGGCATGACACGCAACTGCGCGATGATGTCCCGGATGGACTGGGCCGTGTGGGGCCCGTGCTGCGACGCCATGTACATGGAAGTCATGCCTTCGAGGCTGCTGAGGATCGGCTTCACTTTTCTTCCTCCGTCTCGATCGTTGCCGCGATGATGCGCTGGGTGTCGTCCCAGGCTGACCGGAACGGATCGACATCCTTCATCAGCGATATGATTTCCTTGATGTCCTTGCGGGCGCCCATGAGCACCGACAGCGTTGCCTGTACCGCTTGAGCCAGAGTGTCCTCGTCCACGCGGTCGGGCACGATCTGTTCGGCAGTCCCAGCCATGTCGGCATGCAGGGTTTCGATCGGCAGCGATGCGCCGACGAGCGCGATGCAGTTGAAGAAGCCGCGCCGCAGGTCTGGTGGGAGGCTCTCGGCAAAATCGGCGAACGCGGGATGCTCGACATTGGGGCGATATCGGATCTGCCCGTCGGCCTGAATCCGATGCCACAACGGCAGGCGCTCGTGATCGACAAGCTTCTGGCCGCGCTTGCTGTAGGTGCGCTTGGACCCGGCAAGGATACGTTCGATCACCTTCTTCAGTCGGTCGCGAACCACGGGCGGCAATTGTGCCGAGGATTTCTTGACGTCAATCTTCCAGTCGGCGTCCATGCTGTTCGAGATATCGATCCTGACGCGGGACAACTTCGTGATCTCGGACTGACGACACAGACCGAACCAAGTGCCGTGAAGGATCAAGCGTCTGCCTCGATAGAGATAGAAACCCTGAGATTTCAGGTGACCTTCGGGTCCGCCGATATCGTCCCATTCCGTTTTGCCTACCTGCTTGTGATGCGGAAGGGTGAAGCTCTGGATCTCCACATCGCCCCTGATCAGGGTCAGTGTCTCTTCAGGATCTGCGATGGTGGCGGGGTTCTTGCGAGCAAAAGGATCAAGCGGGCGCAGCAGGCGTTCGTTCAAGAGGATGCGCAGCGGCTTGGAATCTTCCATGAAAGATCG
>QIRE01000202.1_pt1 | contig 13632 bp, 15 predicted proteins | sample 2940141 | NCBI WGS metagenome assembly QIRE01 (sample SAMN09273532, study PRJNA473421) | Gut metagenome, whole genome shotgun sequencing project. | isolation source: gut tissue | host: Folsomia candida VU population | place: Netherlands: Amsterdam | collected 2016-03-06
CGATCTCCACATGCCTATCATATAGCCGCCAAGCGCAAAGAACGCCATCTGGCCAAGCGACAGGATACCCGCATAGCCCCAGACCAGATCCATCGCGACCGCAGCCAGCGCCAGACACAGCGTCTTGCCCAAGGTCTTGACCATGCTGGTTGAAATGGCGCCCGAGCCATAGCCGCTGGACATCAGGGTGATGGCAATGGTGGCAACCGCCAGCACGCCCAGAAAGATCAGGATCGACGGATGCCGCATGACCAAGGGTTTACGCATATCAGGCCCCCACAGCGGCGCGGCCTTTTGCGGCGATGATGCCGCGCGGCCGGAACTGAATGAAAATGATGATGAACAGGATCATGTAGGTCTGCGCGGCCAGGGTGTTGGCCGGGTTGAACCACTCGATCCCCTTTTGCAGGAACCCGATCAGCGCCGCACCTGCCAGCGTGCCCCAGATATTGCCAACGCCGCCGACCACCACGGTCATAAAGCTTTGGACGATATATTGCTGACCGATTTCGGAGGTGACCTGGGCAAACAGACCAATCGCCACACCCGCGATCCCCGCGATGCCCGATCCAAGACCAAAGGTCATCATGTTGATCCGGTCCGGGCTGATGCCCATGCTGGCCGCCATGCCGGGGTTCTGAGTGACGGCGCGAACCTCAAGCCCCAGACGGGTGCGGTTCATCAGGAACAGGTAGAGGCCCAGAAAGATCAGTGCCAGCACAAAAATCGCGATGCGGATATAGCTGATCGACACCACATCGTTAAAGGTCAGCGCGCCGTCAAGCCAGCCGGGCGCAGTCAACGGGCGGGCCTGCGTGCCGAAGATGTTCTTGGCCAGCTGTTGCAGCGCGATGCTGACGCCAAAGGTGGCCAGCAGCGTTTCAAGCGGACGCTTATACAGATGCCGGATCACCAGCCGCTCCAGCGCCACACCGGCGGCGAATGTCACCGCAAAAGCCAGCGGCAGCGCCACGATCAGCGACACCGTCCGGTCGCTGATGAATTGCTGCACGACATAGCCGGTATAGGCGCCCATCATGATGAATTCGCCATGCGCCATGTTGATGACGCCCATCACGCCAAAGGTGATCGCCAGACCGATGGCCGCCAGAAAATAGATCGAGGCCAGCGACAGCGCATCCAGCGACAGATCGGCCGCCTGCATCGCCGCGATCCGGGTTTCGGTCCCGCGCAGCGCCGCGCGGGCGGCGGTGGTCACATCGGCCGAAGGCTCGGCATAGACATCAAGAAAGGTAAAGCGATCAAGGGCTGCGTCCACCTCGGCCTCGCTGGCGGCGGGTTGGACAAGGCCTTGATTTTCAAGCGCGGTATAGGCGCGGTCACGGGCAGCTTCACCGGACAGTTCAGCCAGCGGCACGCCGCCCACGGTATCGTTCACGATATGCTGCGCCAATGCGGCGCGTTCGTCCTGCGGGGTCAGCCGTGCAGGCGCCTGCCCCGATGCGACCAGCAGGCCGTAAGCCTCATCCCGGGTCAGATCGCTGCCGACAGCCAGTTCGTGCGCCACATTCGCATCCGCGGGCACGGTCTCAAGCGCCACCCGGCTGGTGGCCATGATCGGGTTCAGCGCGCCCCGGAATTCCAGCGAAATGTCGCTGCCAAAGCTGTCGATCGCGGCGATGCGCGCCGCCGGATCGGTGTCGAACTGGATGGTCAGCAGCCGTTCCAGCCGTTCCTTGCGTGCCGCAAGCGCGGGGTCGGGATCGTCCAGCGCCTGCCGCAGCAGGTCCAGCTGGCCAGCATCGGCCCGGCGCGACAGGGCGGCCAGCGCCTCGGCCCGGCGGGCGGGATCAGGATCGGACAGCGCATTGCCCGCCATCGCGGCGGAGATGACGCCGCGCACCCCCGAGTTGGGCCGCAACAGGGTCACGTCCGCCTTGGGCGCCGCGCCAAGGTCGGCGCCGGTCGCAGCGTCGATCAGCGCCACCTGATCGCCATCCGGCGCGGTGATGACCAACAGCCCGTCAGATTTGCGCAAGCCAAGCAGCCTGTCGCCCCATGCCTGCAACAGCGCCGAACCCTGCGGGCCAGCGGCGGCAATCGCTTCGACCACGGGGGCAATCGTCTGGCGCGACGGCTTTTCGATCTGGTCTTTATATTGCAGGACGACCGCAGCAAGATCGGTGTCCTGTGCGCGGGCAGACAGCGGCAGAACCAGCGCCATCAGCGCGAAGGCAAGCATAAGAATGCGCATTGAAATCCTCGGGCGTGGGGGATGGGGGCGGCGACGGGCGCCGCCCCGCCGCATCAGTAGTTCGACTTGACCTGCACGCAGCTGTTGGTTTCGGTGTTCCACATGCCGCAATCCTTGCCCGGCCAATCGCTGTCCAGCTTGGCGCTTTCGGGCAGGAAGTCGGTCCATGCATCGCCCGGAACCTCAGCCGTCTGGCTGACGATATCGAACTGGCCGTCCTCGCGGATTTCACCGATCAGAACCGGCTTTGTCACATGGTGGTTCGGCAGGATCGTCGCGGTGCCGCCGGTCAGGTTCGGAACCTCGACGCCGACGATGGCATCCAGCACCGGATCGGTATCGGTCGTGCCGGCTTTTTCCACCGCCGCAACCCATGCGTTGAAGCCGATCACCGTCGCCTCCATCGGGTCGTTGGTCACGCGGGCATCATTCTTGGTAAACGCCTTCCAACCCTCGATGAACGCTGTGTTTTCCGGCGTTTCAGCCGTCTGGAAATAGTTCCAGGCCGCCAGGTGGCCGACAAGGTTTGCGGTGTCCAGACCGGCCAGCTCTTCCTCACCGACCGAGAATGCCATCACCGGAATGTCGTCCGCCGACACGCCAGCCGCCGCCAGTTCCTTGTAGAAACCTATATTGGCATCGCCGTTGATGGTGGACACGACACCGACCTTTTTGCCATCGGCGCCAAGCGCCACGACATCGGCCACGATCTTGGACCAGTCGGAATGCCCAAAGGGGGTGTAATTGACGAAGATGTCGCTCTCGGTCACGCCTTTCCCTTTCAGGTAGGCGTCGAGGATGTTGTTCGTGGTCCGCGGATAGACGTAATCGGTGCCAAGCAGCGCCCATTTTTCGACGCCCAGCTCATCCGCCATGTAATCGACTGCCGGGATTGCCTGTTGGTTTGGCGCGGCGCCGGTATAGATGACGTTCTTGGACGATTCCTCGCCCTCATACTGAACCGGATAGAACAGCAGGCCGTTCAGCTCTTCGATCACCGGCAGCACGGATTTGCGGCTGACGCTGGTCCAGCAGCCAAAGATCGCATCGACCCCGTTGACCGAGATCAGCTCGCGCGCCTTTTCCGCAAACAATGGCCAGTCCGAGGCCGGGTCAACGACCACGGCTTCGATCTGCTTGCCCAGAACACCCCCCTTGGCATTCTGCTGTTCGACCAGCATCAGCACGGTGTCTTTCAGCGTCGTTTCCGAAATCGCCATGGTCCCCGACAGCGAATGCAGCACGCCGATCTTGATGGTTTCGTCCTGCGCCCAGGCGGTGCCAGCAAGGCTCGCGCTGAACGCGGCCGTGGCAAGAAGGGCGCTGGTGATCCTGTTCATCCCTGTTATCCCTGTTTGTTTTACGCCGCAGTGCGGCAGGGATCACATTTGCCCAAACTTTGGCATGTGCGAGTCTCGAGGGCAGATTCATCGATCACGGTCCAGAACTGTCGCAAAAACAGGCCGTATCGTCGCAAGAATCCCAAATTTCAGGCAATACGGCAAGAAACACGGGGGGTATCCATGCAGAAACGCGCCGATCATGACGCGCTATCCGGCATCGCCCCAGATCATCCATCAATGTCAGGGATAGTTGGTGCGGTCGAGAGGCATTGAACATTCCTACATATGGCAATCAGTGCATGTCTCGCCCTATCGGAATCCCAGCAATTCCTGCAGTTTTAAGCCTCTAGTGCATTCACTCCCTATCAGCGGAAATCATCCTATACTATATCTATGGGTGGACTACGGAGTGGACTGAATTTTGAGGAGGAAAGGTAGGCCATGCGGGCAACCAACAGATTGAGCGCCAAAGGGGCCGCGTCGCTGGGGCCGGGCAAGTATGCCGATGGCGCGGGGCTGTGGCTGGTTAAAGACGAAAGCGGGCGCGCAAAATGGGTGCTGCGAATGGTGATGCAAGGCAGGCGGCGCGAAATGGGCCTAGGGGCATTTCCCCCCGTATCACTGGCCGAGGCCCGCAAGCACGCCGATGCGGCGCGCGCAAAGGTCCGGGCCGGGCTGGACCCGATTAAGGAACGGGATCGGGCCAAACGCGAAGCCTCCCGCAACCTGCATATGCTGAAAGACATCGCCCTTGATACCTTTGAGAGCCGCAAGGCCGAGTTGAAAGGTGACGGTACTGCAGGGCGCTGGTTCAGCCCACTTGCCCTTCACGTTCTACCAAAGCTGGGCAAGGTACCTGTTTCCGACATCGACCAGACCGACATCCGCGATTGCCTCGCGCCGATCTGGCACGCCAAGGCGTCTACGGCAGAAAAGGCGCTTGGGCGCTTGGCGCTTTGCATTAAACATGCCGCCGCGCTGGGCTTGCAGGTTGATTTGCAGGCGACGGACAAGGCCCGCGCCCTGCTGGGAAAGCCCCGGCACAAAGTCAAAAATATCCCCGCCCTGCCATGGGCCGAGGTGCCTTCCTTCTATGCGTCCCTGTCCGATGGCACAGTTACACATCTGGCCTTGCGCCTGCTGATCCTGACCGGCGTTCGTTCCGCGCCCCTGCGCTTCCTTCACGAAAGCCAGATTGACGGCGACGTGTGGACCATACCCGCCGAAGCCATGAAAGGCCGCAAGGATGCCACAACGGATTTCCGGGTGCCGTTGGTCCCCGAGGCGCTGCTCGTCATCGAGGCCGCACAGGCCCATGCCCGCAATGGCTTCCTGTTCCCCAGCGTCAGGAAGGGCGTCATTTCCGACGCCACCATGGCCCGGCTGATGGAACGCCGCGAGATGGAAGCCCGCCCGCATGGCTTCCGGTCCAGTCTGCGAGACTGGTTGGCCGAGGCGACCGACGCCCCGCATGAGGTTGCCGAAACGATGCTGGGGCATGTGACCGGGGGCGCGGTGGTAAACGCCTATAGACGCACGGATTTTCTCGAACAGCGTCGGGTCTTGCTGACGCGCTGGGCGAAACATGTCACCGGCCAATCGGGTCACACGGTGCAGATGGTGAGGGGATGATGAGCGACTGGCAAAATCTGTTCCACGACAAGAACTGGGATGCCCTTGATAACTTATGGCGTCACAACACCCCTCACGAAGTCTGCGCCGAAATCCTTGCGGCACTGCGAAATCTGGTTCCTTTGGTTGAAAGAGCCAATGGGATGGAGCGCAAATTTGAACATGCCTTGCCCGGCGAGGTTCCCGCAAATCTGGCTGGTGCCGCAAAGATATTGTGCATGGGTGAACTTGAAGCGGCTGCGTTGGGTGATGCGCTCACTTCCTCATACCTGACACAATGGAATGAGTTATTCCCGAGGGTCCAAAGAGGATGCGCGGAACTCGCCGCACTTCCCGAGGTGACAGTTGGCACAGCCGATATGTCGCGCACCCGCCACGCAACAGAAGCAAGTGAGCTTCTTGCCTTCATTCCCGCCATTCTTAAGGCGATGCTGTATCCTGGCGACGCTGAGGACGAAGAACCGGATGAAATCGGCGCCCCGCTTCAAGAGCATGTCGCCACGGCCGTAATCTATGCCTTCACAGCCGGGCGACATTTTCAGTTAGCCCTCGGCAAGGAGCATGAACCAGATGCAATCCGGGGTGGAAAGGTCCTGAAATCTGCCCGCAACGGGGCCGCTTCGACCAATTCCGCCTTTGTCGCCCAACGCGAACAAAGGTTTGCCCGTATGGCTGAGCTTGTCCCCCGCCTTAGTGTCAGTCAAGCCGCCAGGATTTGCGAACGCGAGGGGCTTGGAGGGGCCGGAGCAATCGGTTCTCAGTGGTATCGCCACCGAAAATAGTTGTGGCACCGCCCGCCACTGCCACAACTGCAACTCGCTACTTCTCAGCCGATATCAAACTACATGCAGGCTGAAAATGAACACCACCGACCCTCTGTTGAAAGATCGTGAAGCCGCGCCGCTTCTTGGCATTAGCGTTCCGACCTTCTGGCGGCGCGTGGCTGACGGCACCGTGCCCAAGCCGATCAAGCTTGGCGCGCTATCTCGTTGGCCGCAATCCGAAATCCTTGCTGTCATCGAGCGTGCGAAAGCCGCCCGTCACCACGCCGCATAACCAAACCGCCACCCTCGGGCTTAAGGGCGGCGGCTGCATTGATTTCGGTGACATTAGATGCCCCGGATTATAGCGCCCAGCGCCCTTGCTCGCAAGAATGAGGCAAGGCTTTGACCTTCACAAACAACTGGCCCGCACTGGCCTTCACCGTTTACCGGCAGGGGGATAGCCCCCGCATGATCTGCCCCAAGGGCCAGAACCGCTGGGCGCTTGAGGCGCTGATGGCGGCAGGCCCCAAGGGCTGCACCCCGATTTGCGCGCCCGGCCCACGGTGGGCGGTCTGCGTCCATAAACTACGCAAGCTGGGGGCGGCAATCGACGCCATCACCGAAACGCATGACGGCCCCTTTTCCGGGCATCACGACCGTTATGTACTGGCCTGTAGTTTAATGCCGTACCGGAAGCGGAGGCGCGCATGACTGACGCGCAAACCCTGACCCTTGCCCTTTGCGGCACATGGCATCGCCGCTATGGGCTGGCCCGCTGCCCGGCGCATGGCGACCGCAGGCCCAGTCTGACCATCGCAGACGCTCCTGACGGGCGTTTGCTGCTGCATTGTAAGGCCGGTTGCAGCTTCCCGGCAGTTCTGGACACCCTGCGCGAACGGGGCTTTCTGAACCCCTACCACAGGCCGCAGCCGCCCAGCCCCGCCGAAGTTGCCCAGCGCAAGGCCAAGGATCAAGCCGAGGCAGTGAAGCGGGAAAAGCAGGCGCTGACCTGCTGGCGCGAGGCGCTTCCGATCCGTGGCACCATAGCGGAAACCTACCTGCGCAAGCGCGGAATCGCCTGCGAGCTTCCCGACACGCTGCGCTTTCATCCCGACTGCTGGCACCCGACCGCCCAGCGCACTCCGGCAATGGTAGCACTGATTGAGGGACTTCCCCGGCTGGCGTTGCATCGCACCTATCTGCGCCCAGATGGGACCGCCAAGGCGGATACTGCCCCCGAACAAGGCGATGCTGGGGATGACGGCTGGCGGCGGCGTGCGATTCACTGACGAACAAGGGCCGCTGGTGGTGGCCGAGGGTATCGAAACCGCCTTGAGCCTCTGCAGCGGGCTTCTAAAGCGTCCTGCAACCGTATGGGCGGCATTGTCTGCCCCCGGCATGAGCGCGTTATGTCTGCCCGACCGCCCGCACAGGCTGACCATCGCCAGTGACGGGGACAAAGCGGGGCATGACGCCGCGCACAAGCTGGCGACCCGCGCCGCCGCGCTGGGCTGGACCGTGAGGATGTTGCCTGCCCCCGATGGGCAGGACTGGAACGACATTCTAATGATGAAGGGCAAGAAGCCGTGAACGACATGCAAACCAATATGGACGCGCTGGCGGTTCCGTTCACGCTTGGGAAGCCCCAGCGGGCAGCCGGGTTCAAATTCGTTGCAGTTGGTGATCTGGAGTACCGTGAACCGAAATTTCTGGTTGATGGCATGATCGAGGCGGAATCGCTTGGCTTGATCTTCGGTGATCCGGGATGCGGAAAGTCGTTTCTGGCGGTTGATCTGGCGCTTTGCGTGGCGACCGGCGAGGACTTTCACGGGCGCAAGGTCATGCGAGGGGCTGTTTTCCTGATCGCGGGAGAGGGCCACAACGGGCTTGCGCGGCGCTTCGCGGCATGGGCAAAAGAGCATGGCCGCGACCTGAAAGGCGTTCCCCTGTTCAAGTCAGAGTGGGCGGCGCAGTTTCTGGACGGGACATCGGCAAAAGCGGTTGCAGAAGCTGCGGACGATATTGCCTACCAGAATGGTCATCCCCATCTTATTATCATCGACACGGTGGCGCGAAACTTCGGCGCAGGCGATGAAAACAGTACCCAGGACATGAATAATTTCATTGTCGCGATGGATGATCTGAAGGCGCGCTATCCCGGCTGTGCGCTGCTGTTGGTTCACCATTCAGGCCACGCGGACAAGGGCCGGGCACGCGGCGCGATGGCGCTGAAAGGTGCGCTGGACTTTGAGTTTCGGGTGGAAAAGGACGGAAGCCGCGTTCAGGTGACAAACACCAAAATGAAAGATGCGGAGCCGCCTGCCGATCTGCATTTTACGCTCGAAAGTATCGCCCTACACGGCGAGGCAAAGAGTGCGGTTCTGCGCGGCTGTGAGGCGCCCGAGCGGCAGGCCCGCATGACTCAGGTGCAAAAGCTGGCGCTGGCGACCTATAAGGATGCAGCTCACAAGCACGGCGAGTGGACGGAGGACGGCGCCATTTTTCGCGGCGTTCATGTCGATCATTGGCGGGATGTCTTCTACGCCAAGCACACGGGCGACAGTGCCGAGACCAAGCGCAAGGCCTTCCAGCGCGTCCGGACTGATATGATCAACATGAACAAGATGGTCCTTCAGGACGGCGTATATCTGACGAAAGACCCTGTCCTGCAGCGCGGCATCTATGCCGTTGGAGCGCCGTCAGACGGACAGATGGACATGGCAGGACATTCTGGAATTTGTCCCGATGCAAAAGCCGGGAACAGAGGGACATGCGGGACAAATGCCTAAGGCATGTCCCGCTGTCCCGCCCGGACTGGGGTTGTCCCAATCGAAAGTGTCCGACTTGGAGCAATGTTGTGCTTACCCGTTCAGTCGGGAGGCCGAGTCATGAAATCTGATCCTCGCGACATTTTCGCCAACCTTGCTCAGCGCCCGTGCCCTTTACGGAAGGTGCTGGACCGGAACAGCCCCGCCACCCGCAAGGTCGCACGCCTGCCGACGCATGTCCCGACCTGTGCCTTGTGCGGGATGTCGGAATGGGCGGCAGCCATGACTTACCGCGCCGGGCGTAGACTGCATGTTGCCTGCTGCAAGGATAAAAGCCAATGACCGGTCCGTTGCTCTATCTGCGTCAGGACGGGCGCGGAGTGGCGACAACTTCGGGACGTGGCATATGGACATGACTGGAAAGGAACTCGCCGCCATGCGCCGTCGTGCGGGTTTGTCGCAGGCAGCGCTCGCGGGTCGCGTCGGCGTATCGCGTCAGACCGTCAGCTATTGGGAGAGCCAACCCGCACTGGACGGGCGAACGACGACCCTGACAAAAATTGCGCACGCTCTAGATTTAGACGACCGCACGGGGCTGCTGGCCAGCCGCCCCGGCCTGGGCTTCAGCGCGCTTTACTTCGCCGCACCGGTTCTGCCAGAGCAGATGAGCCTGATCTTTACGGCCTTGGCCCTGCGCAAAACCAGGCTGGCGACAATGCGGCGTCAGACTTGTGGGGCAATGACCCGTCGCGGCATGGGGTGCCTGTTGAAAAGCGAACCCGGTAAGAAACGCTGTCGTCTCCATGGTGGCCTATCGACAGGACCCACAACCGCAGAGGGCAAATCGCGCATTGCCACGGCACAGCGCAAACGCTGGGCCGAACGGCGCGAGGCTAGGGAAAAAACCTGAAAATACCGTATAAGAAGTGATGCCAAGAAACCACGCTGTTGGCGCTCAAGGGGTCTTACAATGCGCTACGACAAGCAAAACGACGGAGCACTGGCTTTTCTGCTTCCTTGACGACGCTTGAACGACTATGCTGCCCTCATGACCCATGAGCATCGAACAAACGCAAGACGAAGACGGGGATAATCCCCGCCCGCCATTGCGGGCCTTTCTGGTGTAACTCGATGGGCGGAGTATCCCCCTTCTAGCGGCAAGGTTGCGGGTTCGACCCCGCCATCGACACCAGACGATTGCTGGTGTGGTTCAGTGGCAGAACGACAGGCTTCCATCCTGTAGGCGCGGGTTCGATCCCCGCCACCAGCTCCATAACCTGCGCATGTAGCTCAACTGGACAGAGCAGGGAGTTTCTACCTCCAAGGTCGAGGGTTCAAGTCCTTCCATGCGCGCCAACCGCCGTCAGGTTCTGCCGACGAGACATAAGAGCAGCAAAATCGCGCATAAGCCCGCACTTCGTGACACCCTACGCAATGGAACGCGGCGTACCGACCTTGGGTGAAATCTATCGACTGGCCTCTGCGGGCGGGGACAAGCAAAAGCAATACATGGGCTATGCCGACAAGGTGCAAAGTCCGGCGGCGCAGCTGCTGTTGGAGCGGCTGGCCTCGACCAACGACCGCACGCTGACCTCTTATCTGTCGCTGCTGATGACGTCGGGCCTTACCCTCTGGTCCAACCGGCCGTTGATCGCGTCACGGAAGCAAGCGATTTCAGCTTCCGGGACTTTCGGCGGCGCCCGCAGACGGCCTATTTCGTCGCGCCCCCGCATGACAAAATTCGTGCCATCGCGCCGCTTGTGCTGGTGTTTTTTTCTGATTTACCTTCCAGCCTTCATGACGATTTGCTTGGTGCCAATGAACCGTGGCGGGTGATGATCATGCTGGGCGAATTCGACATGCTGGGCCAGATGCCAAGCGTGATCGACAGCATTAAGACCCTGCGCGCGTACGGTGGCCATCTGGCTGTTGTGACGCAGACCATCCCGGCGCTCGATAAGATTTATGGCGAAGATACCCGGCTGCCCCTTCAGGGTGGCGTCGGCATCAAGGTCTATCTGGCGCCGAGCGAGCAGCGCACAGGGGCTGAAGTTGCTGCAGCCGTCTGCAAGACCACGCATCGCGTGCTGTCAAAATCCAAAACCGTCGGGCGTGAGCCCTTCAGTGGGATCAACATCTCGGAACGAAACGAAGAACGTGACTTGCTGACCGAGGACGAAGCCGGGAGACTGAAGCCTGACTAAGTGATATTCTGGCCAACGGTCAGCACCAGATCCGGGTGTGGCACATTAAGTATCTCCAAGATCGTGTCCTTAAACCGATCTTTGAGGCTCAGTCCGGGCCGCTGCCTGTTCGCAATCCCGAGGATCACACCGTGCGCAACATGCAGGGAGAAATAGCCCCCGCCAATCACCGTATCTATCAGCTTGCAACGCAGATCGAGGCAGGCAAGCATAAGCGCAGCCATGTCAGCGCCGTGCTTCCTGCGACCATGCGGGACGGATTGGCGTTGCCGCGTCGCGAAGGAACCGGCAACGAGAAGTCGCACATATTCGGTGCCAATCCAGTGGCAAAACCAGGGCACATTCAGTTTATGCGGCGACGACGCGTCACCACGGATGTTCAGGCGATGATTCTGAGCACTCAGGATGATGCAGTTGAGGCGCTGCGGATGACGACGCAGAAGGTGGATCAAATAGCGCCCTCTGGTCGCGGGTCCAATATGCAATGACCGGACTGTCGTTCGGGGTGCTTACTTTCTTCTCGCCAACGAAAGAAGGGCGTCGGTAATATGCGGAAATCTTGGATGCGGATGCCAATGCTTTCGTGACCTTCCACGATCCCACTCCTGACGCCGCAGAATGTCCTCGACCGCTGTTATGCGCCAGGCGGCGAGGCCGCAGGCGACAAAACTGCCGGACTTGCGGAACCCTATGGTTGGAACTGTTACCTCTCATGGTCGGTTATAAAAATGACTGCTGCAGTGGAGGTCGCCATGGCACCGCGCGCCAACTGGAAGGGCATGCTGAAGATCGGGCAGGTCTGCTGTGCAGTTGGCCTCTATACTGCGGTGACGACGTCAGAGCGGATCGCGTTTCATACGTTGAACCGTAAGACCGGTCATCGGGTGCGGCGCATCTATTTCGACAGCGGTACCGGAAAACCTGTTGAACAGGACGAACAGGCCAAGGGGTATGAGGTTGCGTCGGGTGAGGTGGTTATCCTCGATCCGGATGAAATCGCCGCCGCTGTTCCGGACAGTGACAAGACGATGGATGTGTCGGCGTTCATATCCTGCGGTGATATCGACAGCGTCTATTTCGACAAGCATTACTATCTGGCACCGGCAAGCGCCGACGCGGCCGAGGCATTCGACCTGATGCGCGAAGGGATGCGTGCCAAGAAGGTCGCCGCGCTGACGCAGACGGTTCTGTTTCGCCGGGTGCGCACGGTGCTGATCCGTGCGCATGGCAACGGTCTGATCGCGACCACGCTGAATTTCGATTATGAGGTCAGGCAGGCCAGCGAGGTATTTGACGACATCCCCGATCTGAAGATCGACAAGGAAATGCTGGATTTGGCACAGCATATCATCAAGACGAAAAGCGGCAGCTTTGACCCCGGCGCCTTCGACGACCGTTATGACGCGGCGCTGGCGGATCTGGTAAAGGCGAAATTGGCGGGGAAAAAGATTTCTGGTCGCAAAGAGCCGGCGCGCGGAAAAGTCGTCGATCTGATGGCGGCTCTTCGCGAGAGTGCGGGCAAGGACCGGCGCCCGGCAAAGAAAACCGCCACCAAAAGGCCTGCTGCCAAAAAAACCACGCGGAAAGCGGGCTAGACCATGGCCTCGCTGGACGCCTATCGCAAGAAGCGCGATTTCAGCACCACCTCAGAGCCTAAGGGGCGCAAGTCACGCCAGGCTGGCAACTCTTTTGTAATCCACAAGCACGCGGCGACCCGTCTGCATTATGACCTGCGGCTTGAAATGGACGGGGTTCTGGTCAGCTGGGCGGTCACCAAGGGGCCCAGCCTGAACCCGGATGAAAAGCGGCTTGCGGTGCATGTTGAAGATCACCCGCTGGCCTATGGCGCGTTCGAGGGGACGATCCCAAAGGGTCAGTATGGCGCGGGCGCGGTCATCGTCTGGGATAAAGGTGTATGGACACCGGTCGGCGACGCAAAAGCTGGCATGGCTAAGGGCCATCTAGAGTTTGAGTTGTCGGGTGAAAAACTGACCGGACGTTGGCATCTGGTTCGGATGCGGGGCAAGCCGGGCGAGACGCGGGACAACTGGCTGCTGATCAAGGCTGATGACGACGACGCCGCGCGGCGCGGCGACATCCTGAAACAACAGCCCAATTCCGTGGCCAGCCGACGCAGTGTTGAGCAGGTTGCCGAGGGCAAGGCCGCCCCGCGCGAGACCAGTAAACCTTCGCCACTTCCTGATTTTGTGCCGCCCGCGCTGGCAACGCTGCGCGCAACGCCGCCTGCGGGGCAAGACTGGCTGCACGAAATCAAGTTCGACGGCTATCGCTTGCAGGTTCGCATTGATGGTAAAGACGTGCGGCTGCTGACCCGCAGCGGGCTGGACTGGACCGACCGATTTGGCCAACAGATCGTCGAGGCGCTGCGCGGCCTGACGGTCCGCACGGCGCTGCTGGACGGAGAACTGGTCGTCGAAGGCAACGGCGGCGCGTCGGATTTTTCCGCGCTGCAAGCCGATCTCAGCGAGGGGCGGCAGGATCGCTTTGTCCTCTATCTGTTCGATCTGCTGCATCTGGACGGGCGCGACATGCGCAAATTGCCTTTGACAGACCGTAAAGGCGCGTTGGAACGGCTGATCCCGCCGGGTGCGGGGCTTTTGCGTTTCAGCGGGCATTTTCCTGAAAGCGGGGCAATGGTGCTGCGCCATGCCTGCCGCCTCAGCCTTGAGGGCATCGTGTCGAAAC
>QIRE01000203.1_pt1 | contig 13612 bp, 15 predicted proteins | sample 2940141 | NCBI WGS metagenome assembly QIRE01 (sample SAMN09273532, study PRJNA473421) | Gut metagenome, whole genome shotgun sequencing project. | isolation source: gut tissue | host: Folsomia candida VU population | place: Netherlands: Amsterdam | collected 2016-03-06
CAGCAGGCGGGGGTAATCCTCATCCTCGGCGCCCGGCGGCAGCAGCAGGTCTCCGGACATCCGGCCATAACCGGCGCGCAACATCGCCCGACCGCCATGAAACGCGATCAGCGCGTCGGCCACCGGGTCCAGCAGATCGCCAAGGCCCCGCGCCCGAAAGCACGCATTCGCCGCCGCGACAAGATCGCTGGACGTATCGGCAAGCGTTCCATCCAGATCAAAAACCACTGTCCCAGCCATATTCCCGCGCCTTTCGTAACGATCCGAAAACAAAGGTGATGGCCGCACCCGCCCTTGGGGGTTTCCCGCGCCACCTTCCCCGATTAGAACGCCCACAAACAAAGTTAAAGCACATCGCGAGGCAGGTATGAGCGACAGTCAGGTGGCAGTAGTGATCCTTGCAGCCGGACAGGGCAGCCGGATGCAATCGGATCTGCCCAAGGTGCTGCACCGTCTGGGCAGCGTGCCGCTGGTCGGACACGCGCTGACCGCCGCGCGCAGTCTGGAACCGGAACAGGTGATCGTCGTCGCCGGTCACGGTGCCGATGCGGTGACCCGCGCCGTGGGCAAGCTGGACCCCGACGCGCGCATCGTGCTGCAAACCGAACAGCTTGGCACCGGCCACGCCGTCCGTCAGGCCCTGCCCGAGCTTGAGGGCTTTGAAGGCAAGGTCATCGTCCTTTACGGCGACACCCCCTTTATCGGTCAGGACACGCTGGCCGCCTTGGCCAGCCACCCGTCCGATCTGGTCGTGCTGGGGTTTGAGGCCGAGGATCCCGGCCGTTATGGCCGCCTTGTCGTGACCTCGCGCGGGGTGGAACGCATCGTCGAATTCAAGGACGCGGATGAGGCTACGCGTCAAATCGCACTGTGCAATTCCGGCGTCATGGCGCTGGACGCGTCCTTGCTGCGGCAATTGATCGTGCGGCTGACCAATCAGAATGCGGCGGGTGAATATTATCTGACCGATCTGGTCGCGCTGGCCCGTGCCGAAGGCCGCCGCACCGATGTCGTCACCTGCGACGAGGATGAAACCCTGGGCATCAACACCCGCGCCGAACTGGCCGCGGCCGAGGCGCTGTTTCAGGCCCGCGCCCGCCGCGATGCGCTGGACAACGGCGTGACGCTGGCTGATCCGGCGACTGTCTGGTTCGCGCTGGATACCTTTGTCGGACGCGATGCCGTCATCGGGCAGAATGTCGTCTTTGGGCCGGGCGTGACCGTCGAAAGCGGCGCGGAAATCCTGCCCTTCTGCCATCTGGAAGGCTGCCATGTCAGCGCCGGCGCGACCGTTGGTCCCTTTGCCCGCCTGCGCCCCGGTGCCGAACTGGGCGGCGATGTGCATGTCGGCAACTTTGTCGAAATCAAGAACACCGTGCTGGACGAAGGCGTCAAGGTCGGCCACCTGACCTATCTGGGCGATGCCCATATCGGCGAACACACCAATATCGGCGCGGGCACCATCACCTGCAATTATGACGGCGTGTCCAAACATCGCACCGAAATCGGCGCGCGCGCCTTCATCGGCAGCGACACCATGCTGGTCGCACCCGTCCGCATCGGCGCGGATGCGATGACAGGATCGGGCAGCACGATCACCGAAGACGTGCCCGACGGCGCGCTGGCCATCGGACGCGCGCGTCAGGTCAACAAACCCGGCCTTGCGACCCGTCTGATGGCCGCCCTGCGCACCAAAAAGGAGTCCCGCTGATGTGCGGCATTATCGGTATTCTGGGCGATCATGAGGTATCCCCACAACTGGTCGATGCGCTGCGCCGGTTGGAATATCGCGGCTATGACAGCGCGGGCGTGGCCACCATTGACGCATCCGGCGCGCTGAACCGTCGCCGCGCGGTGGGCAAGCTGGTCAACCTGTCGGACGTGTTGGTCCATAACCCCCTGCCCGGACATTCCGGCATCGGCCATACCCGTTGGGCCACCCACGGCGCCGCGACCGAGGTGAACGCCCATCCCCATCGCTATGGCCGCGTGGCCGTGGTCCATAACGGCATCATCGAGAATTTCCGGGCGCTGCGCGAGGAATTGCAAGCCCTTGGTCTGACACCGGAATCGCAGACCGACACCGAAACCGTGGCGCTGCTGACCGGGCATCACATGGATCAGGGGCTGTCGCCGCTGGATGCCGCGCGCAAAACGCTGGCCCGGCTGCATGGCGCCTTTGCGCTGGCCTTTCTGTTCGAGGGCGAACACGACCTGATGATCGCCGCCCGCAAGGGCAGCCCACTGGCCATCGGCCATGGCAATGGTGAGATGTTCCTTGGATCGGATGCCGTCGCGCTGTCGCCATTCACCGACCGCATCACCTATCTTGAGGATGGCGACCACGCCGTGCTGACCCGCGCGGGCGTGACCATCTATGACGCCGACGGTCATCAGATCGGCCGGCGCGAGGCGCGCATCGACGTGGGCGCCACCGCCATCGACAAGGGCGGCTATCGGCACTTCATGGCCAAGGAAATCGCCGAACAACCCGTCGTGATCGGCGATGTGCTTAACCATTACGTCAAGGGCGACCGGATCGTGCTGCCCGACGGGCTGGATTTCAGCACGGTGGACCGGCTGTCGCTTGTGGGCTGCGGCACCGCGCATTATGCGGGCCATGTCGCGAAATACTGGTTCGAACAGCTGGCAGGCCTGCCCTGCGACATCGATGTCGCGTCCGAGTTTCGCTATCGCGAGCCGCCCTTGTCGCCCAACAGCTGGTTTCTGGCGATCAGCCAGTCGGGCGAAACCGCCGACACGCTGGCGGCGCTGCATTACGCGAAACCGCATGTCGCGCGGACGGTGGGGGTGGTCAATGTCGGCACCTCGGCCATTGCGCGCGACGCCGATATCGCGCTGCCGACGCTGGCGGGGATAGAGGTCAGCGTCGCATCGTCCAAAGCATTCACCTGTCAGTTGACGGTGCTGGCCATTCTGGCGGTCAAGGCGGCACATGACCGGGGCCGGATCGACGATGCCGGGCTGGCCGCGCATCTGGCCGATCTGCGCAGCATTCCCGGCCTGATGCAGCAGGGGCTAAGCCTGTCGGACGATTGTCGCGCGTTGTCCGATTGGTTGGCGCAGGCGCAGGACGTGCTGTATCTGGGTCGCGGCGGGCTGTTCCCGGTGGCGCTGGAAGGCGCGCTGAAGCTGAAGGAACTTAGCTATATCCACGCCGAAGGCTATGCCTCGGGCGAATTGAAACACGGGCCCATCGCGCTGATCGACCGCGATGTGCCGGTGGTGGTGCTGGCGCCGCATGACGCGCTGTATGACAAGACCATCTCGAATATGCAGGAGGTGATGGCCCGGCACGGTCAGATCCTGCTGGTGTCGGACCGCGATGGCATCGCGGCGGCGGGCGATGGCGTCCATGCCGCACTGCCCATGCCTGCGGGCGGGGGCGCGTTTCAGCCGATCCTCTATGCGCTGCCGATGCAATATCTGGCCTATCACACGGCCGTCGCCAAAGGCACCGATGTGGATCAGCCGCGCAATCTGGCAAAATCGGTGACGGTGGAATAGGCTTTCGGATCAACGCGGTGGCCGGGATATCCGGGCCACCGCACAGGGTTTATCAGCCCCAGACCTCTTGGAATTCGCGCCATTCGCGCGCGGCCATGCCGCTGTTTTCCTGCGTCACGGTTTCACCCGCCAGACGGCGTTTCAGCACGCCAACCGCCTGCCCAGACAGGCTAACCGCATCCATGCGGTAATCCTTGAACGCACCATAGGCGGCCGGAACCCAATCGGCGACAATCGCGCACAGCGCGTCGGCATAGGCGCGGATTTCGTATTGGGCATGGGGGTCGGCGCGCAGGCGCAGGAAATGCAGCAGATTGTGCAGATCGACCTTCCAATACCACTGGGTATAGATATTGGCGGGCAGGTTCATGCGTGCCAATTCGCGCGCCAGCCCCTGTTGGCCGTCCTGCGACAACATTGATTCGTAGCTGTCATAGCTGCGCATCGCATCCTGGCGCAGCAGGTCCAGCACGCGGGCAGCCTCTTCGCCCTCAAGAACCTCACCCCGGCCCTGATTGTTGATCTTGGACTGCGCGGCCAGATGCTCCGGCGCGGGAATATAGAATTCGCGGTCGAGGATCGAATAACGCCCTGAATATTCGTTCACATTCGCGGTGCGGTGCCTGATCCATTGACGCGCGACAAAAACCGGCAACTTGACGTGCAGCTTGACCTCGCACATCTCAAAGGGCGAGGAATGCCAGTGCCGCATCAGATAGCGGATCAACCCCTCGTCGTTCTGCACCGATTTCGTGCCACGGCCATAGCTGACCCGCGCCGCCTGACAGATCGCCGCATCGTCGCCCATGTAATCGACCACGCGGACAAACCCGTGATCCAGAACCGGATGCGCGGTATAAAGGTGACGTTCCATCCCCTCGGATACGACGCGCAGGGTCTGGGCTGGCGTCTGGCGAAGCTCGTCGATTTCGGCCTGCTGTTCGACGCTGACGGTCGTATTCATGGTGGTCGTCCCTCATTTTGCCACATGATGTTGTGACATCACACGGCCCGAGTCGCAACGACAGAACGCAACACAGACGTGTATGCGGCCGCATTTGCCACCGCCCCGCAGCCGTGCCAAGCTGGCGGCAACATGGCACCAAAAGGACAGCTATCATGAGCATTCGTTACCTGCACACGATGGTCCGCGTCGCGGATCTGGACAAGACGATGGCGTTTTTCCGCCTGCTTGGCCTTGAAGAGACGCGCCGCACCGACAATGAAAAAGGCCGCTTCACGCTGGTCTTCATGGCGCCGCCGGGCCAGCCCGATTGCCCGGTCGAGCTGACCTTCAACTGGGACGGCGATGACGGCCTGCCGTCAGACAGCCGCCATTTCGGTCATCTGGCCTACCGGGTCGGCAATATCTATGACCTTTGCCAAAAGCTGATGGATGCGGGCGTCACCATCAACCGCCCCCCGCGCGACGGCCACATGGCCTTTGTGCGCAGCCCCGACAACATCTCGATCGAGCTGTTGCAGGAAGGCGATCACCTGCCGCCGCAGGAACCGTGGGCCAGCATGGAAAATACTGGCCACTGGTGACGACAGGCCGCCGGGTCAGTAGATATAGCGGATCTGTTCACCCCAGAACCGTTCGATCCGGCGGCATTGCATGTTCACCTGTTCCAGCGGCGGGTCTTCCAGAACACCCGACATGGCCAGCCCTTCGGCGTGGCGCAAGAACATGCGGTGGACCAATTCGCGCACGATCAGCCCTTCATCGGTCAGCCGCACACGGACCGAGCGGCGGTCCATATCGCTGCGTTCGTGATGGACATAGCCCATCGTCACCAGCTTTTTCAGGTTATAGCTGACATTCGAGCCCTGATACATGCCGCGTGACCGCAGTTCGCCCGCCGACACCTCGGCCGCGCCCAGATTATACAGGATCATCGCCTGCACCGGGGTCAGGTCATTGCGGCCCAGACGTTCGAATTCGTCCTTGACTAGGTCCAGCATCAGCCGGTGCATCCGTTCCAGAAGTTGCAGCGATTCAAGATAGGCGTCGGTGGTGTCCGCAATGACAGGCATCGCGTTGTTGTCGTTTTGTTCACGCATGTCGCGCGGCATCGGGGAAAGCATGGCGTGTCGCGATCCTGTTGGTTTGTTCATGACCCCTTTTCGCGCAAATTCCCGAATCTAATGTTAATTCACGTCAGATTTTCGTCCAGTTTAGCTGCAATTTTATTCGAAAGGCGTCATCCCGCGGGCCGCAGCCGTGCCGCCGCATGATCGGCCACCTGTTTCAGCACGTCTTGCAGCGGCCCCGGCCCCGTATCGACGCCGCCGTTGATGCGTGCGGTGATCCAGCGATACAGATCCTGATCGTTTTCTTCCAGAATCACTTCATAGGCCTCCAGATCGGCGCCCGATAACCCGGCCAGAGGCCCGTCCGCGAAATGCCCAAGGATCAGGTCCATTTCCTTCATGCCACGGCGCCAGCTGCGCATCTTCAGACGGCGCAGGCGGATGTCAGGGGTTTCGGTGGTGTCAGCCATTGGCGATGATTCCTTCCAGCCGGGCAAGGCGTTGCATCGCCTCATCCAGCAGCCGGCGCAGTTCTGCAAGCTCGGTCGTGGCATCGACGACGCCCGGTCCGGTTCCGTCTGCCAGCCAGACCGGCGGCACGTCCAGGATTGTCGCGATCCGCGCCAGCCCGTCATCACCCGGCGCCGCCTGATCAATTTCCCACCCATCGACCGTCTTGGCCTGCACCGCCAGCCGTTCCGCCAGTTGCGGCACGGTCAGCCCCGCAGCCTCGCGCGCGACGGTAAGCCTGTCGCCAAGCGTCGCTTCGTCCGGTCCGTATCCGTATTCGGTCATATCGCCTCGCTTGCTGCCTGATTGCGCGCAGCGTAAGCCATGCGGGCACGCAATTCAAACAACCGGGTAACTGCATGGCCTTTCTGTCCGACCGTCTGTCGCTGATCAAACCCTCGCCCACCATTGCGATGACCACCCGCGCGGCGGAATTGCGCGCCAGCGGCCGCGACATCATCGGCCTCTCTGCCGGAGAGCCGGATTTCGACACGCCCGAACATATCGGCGCCGCAGGCAAGGCCGCGATTGACGCAGGCCATACCCGCTATACGGCGGTGGATGGCACGCCGACGCTGAAACGCGCCATCTGTGACAAGTTCGCGCGGGAAAACGGGCTGGATTATGCGCCTTCGGAAATCACCGTGGGGACCGGCGGCAAGCAGATCCTGTTCAACGCCTTCATGGCCACGCTGGACGCCGGGGATGAGGTGATCGTCCCCGCCCCCTATTGGGTCAGCTATCCCGATATGGTGCTGTTGGCGGGCGGCACGCCGGTCGTGGTCGAATGCGGGCAGGACGACGGCTTTCGCCTGACGCCCGCCGCGCTAGAGGCCGCGATTACCCCGCGCACGAAATGGCTGATCCTGAATTCGCCGTCGAACCCGTCAGGCGCGGCCTATGACCGGGCGCAGATGCAGGCGCTGACCGATGTGTTGCTGCGCCATCCGCAGGTCTGGATTTTGGCCGATGACATCTATGAACATCTGGTCTTTGATGGCTTCGAATTCGTCACCCCGGCGCAGGTTGAACCGCGCCTGAAGGATCGCACGCTGACCATGAACGGCGTCAGCAAGGCCTATGCCATGACCGGCTGGCGCATCGGCTATGGTGCGGCACCCTCGGCGCTGATCAAGGCGATGGCGATGCTGCAATCGCAATCCACGTCGAACCCGACATCCATCAGCCAATACGCCGCCGAAGCCGCGCTGAACGGACCGCAGGATTACATCACCGACAGCCGCGCGGTGTTTCAGCGCCGCCGCGATCTGGTGGTGGCCGGGCTGAACGCCTGCCCCGGCATCAACTGCCCGACGCCGCAGGGGGCGTTCTATGTCTATCCTTCCATCGCGAGGCTGATCGGGGCGACCACGGCCAGCGGCACCGTCATCGACAGCGATGAGGTATTCGCCAACGCGCTGCTGGAAGAAACCGGCGTCGCCGTGGTCTTTGGCGCGGCCTTTGGCCTGTCGCCGCATTTCCGCATTTCCTATGCCACCAGCGACGAACAGCTGACCGAAGCGGTGGCGCGCATCCGCCGCTTTTGCGAGGGCTGCACCACGGCGGGGTGAACCAGCCCGTGACACAGGCGTTAAGGCAGCATGAGCAGACCCAGAAGAAGGAGACGATCATGCTGCCGCAAAACACCCTTGTCGTGGTTGCCGACGGCCATTCGGCGACGATCTTTCGCAATACTGCCAGGAACGGGCTGGACCTGACGGCACAGGACCGGCTGACCCCCGAAAGCCTGTCGGACCCGGCAACCACGCCCCAGCTTGATGAAATCACCACCCCGCGGGATGAGGAAGAAGCAGCCTTTGCCGTCGGGCTGGCGCGGCATCTGAATGCGCTGATCCTGAAGAACAAGGTCGAAGATGTGGCGATCATCGCCGATCCCTCGACCCTTGGCGTGCTGCGCAAGCATTACCACAAGGAATTGCAGTTCCGCCTGCGCAAAGAGGTCGCCAAGACGATGACCAATTCCGATGTCTCGACCATCCAAAGCGCGCTGATGTAACACCAGCACCGCAATGAAAAACGCCCCGCGATTGCGGGGCGTTTTTTTATGTCAGGTCCGGTTCAGAAGATGCCAAGCACATACAGAATGATGATGACGACAACCGGAACCCCCAGAAACCATGCGACAATACCCTTCATGACTTTTCCTTTCTGATGTTAGAAAGCAAACGCCACCGGCCCCGTGCGGTTCCCGGGTTACAGCGCCGTCCAGCCACCATCGACGCTGATCGTGGTGCCGGTGATCTGCGCGGCGGCATCGCTGCACAGGAACACGGCCGTGTCGCCAAGCTGATCGGCGGTGGCGAATTCCTTGGATGGCTGGCGTTGCAGCAGGACGTTTTCGACAACCTGATCGCGGGTCATGTTGTATTCCTTCATCGTGTCGGGGATCTGCGCCTCGACCAGCGGTGTCAGGACGTAACCCGGGCAGATGGCGTTGCAGGTGATCGGCTCACGCGCGGTTTCCAGCGCCGTCACCTTGCTGAACCCCACCACACCGTGCTTGGCCGCGACATAGGCGGATTTGAACGGGCTGGCCGTCAGCCCATGGGCAGATGCCACGTTGATCACCCGGCCCCAGCCCGCCTTGCGCATGATCGGCAGCGCGGCAGCGGTCGTATGAAAGGCCGAGGTCAGGTTGATCGCGATGATCGCGTCCCATTTCTCGGTCGGGAACTGATCAATCGGCGCGACATGCTGGATGCCCGCGTTGTTGACTAGAATATCGCAGGCCCCCGCCTGTTCGATCAGCGCCCGGCATTCGTCGCCCTTGGACATGTCGGCCTTGATGTAACGCACCGTCACGCCATGTTGCTGGGCCATGTCGCGGGCAAGGGCATGATCCTCATCCCGGTCGGTAAAGCTGTTCAAGACCACATTCGCGCCCGCCGCTGCCAGCCGCTGCGCCACGCCCAGACCGATGCCCGAATTCGATCCGGTCACAACTGCCGTCTTGCCTGTCAGGAATTTCTGAAACATTGGTCCCCCAATCACGCCATTTCGCGCCAAGCCTAGACAACGCGGCCGGGCTGCGCAAATGGACAGGAACACGGGCAAAAAAAAAGCGCCCGCACAAGGCGGGCGCAAGTCATGAGGCAGGTTTCATACAGGCAAGAAACCTATCGAGCAGTAAGGCAGTTATACGACGTTCACCGCCCGAGTCCAACACCGAAGTTCCGCCAGCCATTGACGCCCAAGCGTCGAGTTTGTTGAAATTGCGACCAAAAGAATAAGGATGGGGCGGCGGGCGATGCGAATCTTCAAAAACCTTAACAAATACGCGATCAGCCGGGTTTTCCCTGTGGTTTTCGCCGCCTTCGCGACTGTTGCATCAATGCCGCTGGCAACCCTTGCGGACCCCGCGCATGGCATCGCCATGTATGGTAACCCTGCCTTGCCAAACGGCTTTTCTGCCTTGCCCTATGCCAATCCCGATGCACCCAAAGGGGGCACGATTCGCCTAGCGGAACCGGGGGGATTCGACAGCCTCAAGCCCTGGGTGCTGAAAGGGAATGCAGCATGGGGCGTCGGTGTGCATGTAGCCGAGACGCTGATGTATCGGTCACTTGACGAACCCTTTACCTTGTATGGCCTGTTGGCAGAATCGGTCGAGGTGGACGATTCCCGCACCTGGGTGCAATTCACCCTGCGCCCCGAGGCACGGTTTTCGGACGGCAGCCCGGTCACTGTCGAAGATGTGATGTGGTCCTATCGGACGCTTGGGACGCAGGGGCATCCGCGCTATCACGGCGTCTGGTCCAAGGTCGCCGATATGACGCAAACCGGCGACCGCAGCATCCGGTTCACCTTTACCGAACCCGACCGCGAACTGGTCATGCTGATGGGGATGCGCCCGATCCTGAAAAAGGCGCAATGGGACGGGCAGGATTTTGCGCAATCGGGTCTTGAGGCCCCGATCGGGTCGGGCGCCTATGTGATAGGTCAGGTCGATCCGGGTCGGTCGATCAGCTTTCGCCGCAACCCGGATTATTGGGGCAAGGATCTGCCGCTGAACCGTGGGCTGAACAACTTCGACGTGATCCGCTATGACTATTTCGGCGATGCCAATGCCATGTTCGAGGCGTTCAAGGCCGGTGAGGTCGATATCTGGCGCGAGCTGTCTGCCCGCAAATGGGACAGCGACTTCGACTTTCCGCTGATCACCCAAGGCCACGCGCTGAAGGCCGAGATCGGCAATGAACGCCCGTCAGGCATCATGGGTCTGGTGATGAACAGCCGCAACCCGCTGTTTGCCGACTGGCGCGTCCGTCAGGCCATGATCGAGGCGTTCAATTTCCGTTTCATCAATGGCACGCTGAATGCGGGCAAGGACCAGCGGATCACATCCTATTTCGCCAATTCATCGCTGGCGATGCAGCAAGGGCCCGCCACCGGGCCCGAGGCCGATCTTCTGGCCCCATTCGCCGCCGATCTGCCCCCCGGCACGCTGGATGGCTATACCCTGCCCGATGGCGATGACCGTGTGCTTGATCGGGGTGGCCTGCGCCGCGCCATGACGCTGCTGCACGATGCCGGCTGGTCGGTGACGGATGGCAAGCTGCACGATGCCCAAGGCCGGCCCTTTGCCTTTGAAATTCTGCTGAACCAGTCTGGCACGGCCATGCGCACCGCATCCGAGGTGCAGCAGATGGTCGATATCTATGCACAGGCGCTGCGCCGTCTTGGCATCAATGTGCAGATCACCCTGCTGGATTCGGCGCAATTCATCCAGCGCACGAACAACTTTCAGTTCGACATGACATGGTATGAACGCGCCCTGTCCCTGTCGCCCGGCAATGAACAGATGCTGTATTGGGGCACCGCGGCCGCCGATCAGCCTGGCAGCCGCAACTGGATGGGCATGAAAAGCCCCGCGGCCGAGGCGATGATCACCGCCATCCTGCAATCGCAATCGCCCGACGACTTCACCGCCGCCGCCCGCGCGCTGGACCGGGTGCTGACGGCGGGACGCTATGTGATTCCGGCCGGATATTCGCCCATCTCACGTCTGGCCCATTCGGCCCGCTTGGATTACCCTAAAGACAGAACGCCACTTTACGGAGATTGGCCGGGTTTCATGCCCGAGCTTTGGTGGCAACATGAGGCAGAAAAATGAAAGCACTTCTTTTCGCAGCTCTGGCCTGCGCCGCACTGGCCGGATGCAATACCGTAGCAGGGGTGGGTGAAGATATCACCGGCGTCGCAAACTGGGCACAGGGTAGCATCGGGGGGAGCTCTTACTGATGAAATGGCATCACGTTCAGGAAAACTGGCCCGCCTTCTACGAGGCGATTCTGGAAAAATGGCCCGAAGCCGATGACAGCGATCTGGATGAGATAGAGGGCGATCAGCGCGCCTTCATCACCTATCTGGCCGAGGTGACGGGTCAGGAAACCTCGGAAATCCGCGAAGAGGTCCGCGATTGGCTGGTCGGTGAACTGCCGTCGGATGTGGTGATGGACCCGATCCACGACAATCACTCGATCTCGCTTAGCGCGAAATACGTCAACGAAGGCGAAGACGAATATAACGACGACGCGCGCTTTGGCGACGACGACGAAAAAGACGAAGAAGAATGACGCCCCCGCCGCGCGTCACCCGGCGCGCGGCCCCCACAAGATCACGGCGGCGCCGATCAGACACAAGCCCGCGCCGGCAAGATCCCATCTGTCGGGATGCTGCCCCTCGACCACGCGCAGCCAGATCAGCGACGCCGCGATATAGATCCCGCCATAGACAGCATAGGCCCGCCCGGCGGTCTCGGCAGGGCTAAGCGCCAAAAGCCACGCAAACAGCGCCAGCGATGCGGCACCGGGCAGCAGCCAGAAGGCGGATTTATCCAACCGCCACCATGCCCATACGGCAAAACATCCTGCAATCTCGGCAAGGGCTGCGGCGATATAAAGAACGGCGATCTGCATGGGTGGGGGTTAACGCGCCATCGCGGCCCGGTCCAGTCGCACAATCCTTCGTCTTTGCCCAAATACCCGTCTTCTGGCCCCGCCCAGCACGCCAGCGGTTGAGGTTTCGGCCCCGATCTGCCAAAGCGCAGCGGACAGCCAGCCCCGAAGGCCATCCGTCATGTCCCAGACCATGAAAATCGCATCCGCCAGCATTGTCATAGGCGTCATTGTGCTTGGCTTGAAAACGCTGGCATGGTGGCTGACCGGATCAGTGGCGCTGATGTCGGACGCGCTGGAAAGCATCGTGAACGTCGCCACCGCCATTGCGGCGCTGGTCGCGATCAAGGTGGCATCCCGCCCCGCCGATCATGTGCATCCCTATGGGCACCACAAGGCCGAATTCTTCAGCGCGGTTCTGGAAGGCGTGATGATCATCGTCGCGGCGCTGCTGATCCTGCGCGAAGCCTATCATGGCATCATGGCACCCCGCCTGCTGGATGCGCCGATTGAAGGATTGCTGATCAATATCGCGGCGGGTGTGCTGAATGCGGTCTGGTGCCGGGTGCTGATCCGGCGCGGCACGGCACTGAAATCGCCGGCGCTGGTGGCGGATGGGCATCATCTGTTCGCCGATGTCGTCACCTCGGCCGGGGTGGTGATCGGGGTGACGCTGGCGGTGATGACTGGATGGGCAATCCTCGACCCGATCCTGGCCGGGCTGGTGGCGTTGAACATCCTTTGGTCCGGGTGGAAGGTGATGACATCATCGTTAAGCGGTTTGATGGATGAGGCGGTGCCCGACGATGTGATGACGCTGATCCGCGCCACCATCGCCGACCGCGCCACCGGCGCCATCGAGGCGCATGACCTGCGCACCCGTCACGCCGGGCGCGCGACATTCATCGACTTTCATCTGGTGGTGGATGGCGACACGACCGTCAGCCGCGCGCATGAAATCTGTGACCGGATCGAGGCTGAATTGAAGGCCAAGCTGCCCTCGGCAGAGATCACCATCCACGTCGAACCCGAACACAAGGCCAAGCATTCGGGCGTTCTGGTTCTTTAGGTCGCGCGCCGCAAAGGGCGCGGGCCGGGCAAAGCCCGCCCCGGTCGCTGCCGCTTGGCCAAAGGCGCGGCATTCGCCGCGCAGGCCACCGCCTTAGGCCGCCAGACGCACCCAGACCGGCACGTGATCGCTTGGCTTTTCGCCGGCGCGTTCTTCGCGATCAACCCCCGCATCCAGCATCAGATCGGCGGCCTGAGGCGACAGCAACAGATGGTCGATCCGAATGCCATCGTCCTTGTTCCACGCGCCTGCCTGATAATCCCAGAAGGTGAACGGACCCCGCGTCCCCCACGGATCGCGAATCCGGATCGCATCCGTCCATCCGGCATAGAGAATACGCTGAAACGCCGCGCGACTTTCCGGCAGGAACAGCGCGTCATCAACCCAGTTCTGCGGATTGGCAGCATCGCGCGCCTGCGGGATGATATTGAAATCGCCCAACATCACGACCGGCATTTCAGTCGCGCGCAGGGCCTGCGCCCGGTCTGCAAGGCGGGCCATCCAGGCCAGCTTGTAGTCATATTTCGGCCCCGGCACCGGGTTGCCGTTGGGC
>QIRE01000204.1_pt1 | contig 13571 bp, 13 predicted proteins | sample 2940141 | NCBI WGS metagenome assembly QIRE01 (sample SAMN09273532, study PRJNA473421) | Gut metagenome, whole genome shotgun sequencing project. | isolation source: gut tissue | host: Folsomia candida VU population | place: Netherlands: Amsterdam | collected 2016-03-06
ATCTGAGCGACAACCTGTTCGATCCGGCGTCGTGGTTGGCGAACTTCGATCCGGCGGAATGGCCGATAGTGCCCGTCCCGTCGAACGTCCTGGGCGACACGTCAATGTGGACGGTGTTGGCGACGCGGTTCGGCAACTTCTACGACGTCGTAACCCCGACGCTGAAAGACGCGGGCCTGCACCTCGACGTGTACCGCTGGTTCCCTGGGATGCCGCAACCGGCCCCCGACTTCTACACCTTGACGACGGCGACTCTCGTGATGGAGGTCAAGAACAAGTCGGGTTGGGTGGGGCCGACCGGCACTCTCCTCGACGGCGCACTAAATCTGGTGTCGCAGGTTGCCGACGACCTCATCAACACTGTCGCTGAGGAACGCGCCTACGAAGAATCCCCTGAGTATTCGGTCGCGAAGTTCACCGGCACGACACGCGAAAACCCGTGGGTGGTGTTCCGTAACGCGCAAACGTCGTACGGGTTGTCGGGTGTTCAGTCGTGGAAGATGACAACCCACAAAGCAACAGCATCGTCGATTGTGATGGGCGGGCACTCTCCCGACTGGGTGAACGCCGGCCTGAAACTGCTCCTAAACGGTGTACTCGGCTACCTGGGGGCGCTGATCGGTAACCCCGGCCTCGCGCTCGGCGTGTTTGAAGATCAGGTCGAGGACGTCGTGTTGGCGTTCCACCGCGTACCGAACCCTGTCCGCTACGACGCGATGGGCGCGCAAGGCCCACCTTTCGGCGAATACTGGGAATCGTCGGGCAGCACCGGGTTCTCGCTGGCGGCGTTGAAAGCGATCCGCACCGGATTCTTCCGCACCCGCGCCTACCGCACCTTCGAGGTGAAAGTGCGTGCCGGGGCACCGTATTGGCCGGGATCACATTTCGGTGTCGGTGATCGTGTGTCCTGCGAGGTTGGGCGCAGCGGCAAGCTCTACACCGATTACGTGTACGGCATAGGGATCGAATGGTCCCGTGATGCCGACGTCGACTACCCGGTCACTATCGGCGATGGGCAAGTCGCGGACGAGGCCGGCGCAATCTTGTCGCGGCAAATCGCCATGATCAAAGACATCGTCCAATCGGTAGGAGTGAGTTCGTAATGGCACGTAGGGCTAATCAACGGGATCGTGGCGCAATCCACGACCGGCGTACCGGCGTGCTGCTAGCGCGGAAGAATCCGCCGCTCGCCCACATATTTACCGCGATCCCACTCACCGCCCCCGACTATCCCGGCTCGCAGCTACCGGGAATGAACTTCCCAACCGAGTACGCGAACGCTTTCGCTGTCCACCTCGAAAACCTGTACCCCGGTTTGCCGTTACCGTCACGCGAACCGCAGACCGTGCAGCTGGAAGGGTCGCGGTATCGGCTGGTGAATCCGACGGGCGGCGACATGCCGATGGGCGGCAACGGCGAACTGTGGTTGCCGTGGCAGGACGACGAAGAATCTGTCGGCGTCGAAGCCGTCATGCCAGACCCTGATGGTGTGCCCGACGTCAACGGTTTCAGCGAGGCGCAGCTACGGGCGCTGGAACAGCAGATTGATCAGCGGCGCGCCGACGAAGCGCGTCTCCGCGAATCCGATAAAACGTTGGACCGGAAGAAACCTGAATGGGTTGAGTTCCGTGAAGGCAGGCAGGAACGGCTCACCGCGCAACAGCAAGCCGACCGTGACCGTGCCGCGGGTGGTGATGCCGAATGACTACTCCCGGCCCCATCATCATCCCTGATAAGGCGCTCACCCCGTCACAGGTTTACACGTTGCAGACCGCGACCCGCGAAGGGGAGGCCGCGAAAAACAACCTCGACATGCAGGCGTCGTTAGAGGAGGTTCGCGAACGGCTTCTCAACGATTTGCTGGGCGGGTTCCTGAATGTGCCCGAGGCGGTGATGGACGCTATTCGGACTCTGATCGAGACGATCACCGGCGTGATTGATGGCGGGTTCCCCGACCTTGACGACTGGGTTAACGGCCTCACCGAGAACTTCTCCGAACTAGAGGCGTTCGTGCAGCAGCTCGTCGACGCGATCTTGACGGCGCTGCGCGGCGTGCCCATCGTTGGCGGCGCTCTGGCCGACATCATCAGCGACATCGGCGGATTGAAAGGCGACGTCGACGGGGCCTCAGCGAAAGCTGACACCGCTAAAACAGTCGCAATCTATACGACGTTCAACGTGGCATCCAATAAACCACTCTGGTCGTGCATGGACCCGACGGCCGAGGTGTCGTTCCCGTGGTCTGATCTGGCTTACAGCACGGGCGGGTCGATCAGCACCAACAACATTTCGGCGAGTGTGGCACGGCTCGCGAAGTTGCGTGTCGGCTCCGACCAGACGATGAACACCATCTCGTTTCTCGCCCGATCCTCGGGCACGGTGTCGGGTTTCTATCTCGACTTGTACGCCTTCCAACCGGACGATAGTTCGTGGTCGCTGGTCTACTCGTCGCCAGACATGCAGCCTTCGTTGACAACCACTTTGGCGAAAATGCAGGTCGTGTTCTCCGACGACGGTTTCGTTGTGACCGCCGGCGAAATGTACGCGGTCCAATTCCGTATGTCGGGCGCAGGTGCTGTTGCCCTAGCCACCAAGACTTTCCCCGACCTGTTCATCCCAGGTTTCGAGCCGGAAGTTATCGGGGCATCCCGCAACCCGACGTCGGTACCGGCTCCCGCCACAATCAGCAACGCCACAATGGACGGGCTGAACGACGGCAACTGTGTTTACGTCGAAATCGGCTCAAATGTGGGACAGGTCGGCCTCCCGCGCTCCTGGTTTGACGACTTCAACTCAGGATCGTGGAACTCGTGGCTACGGTCACGCAACGCTGCGGGTGGCGTTGACCTCGCAATCGTGGGCGGACAGGTCGAGTACGGCGGCACCAGCGACGGCACCCAGTTCGGCATGTTCGTCAACCAGACAGCCAGCGACTACCTCGAAGCACAAGTCGACGTGTCCGATAACGCCTCGATCGGTTGCGGTGTCGGTATTTGCAACTCGAACACCGGCTACGGCGGCGCCTACCTGCGTATCCGTGGCAGCAACATCGACATCATTCGGTTGAACTCCGCGACGTCGGCAACCCAATACGCGACAGTCGGACTCGGTACCGGCGACGGCACGTTCAAAATCCGCTACGACCCCGACACCAACACGTTCACCGGATACCAGCTGAATGCCGGGAACTGGGTTGCGCTGTTGTCGTATGTGGACAGCGGGAATGTGTTTTCGCACGGTGCCGGTAACCGGTTTGGCGGTATCTGGATTGCGCGCAGCTTCTTCACCAACGGCGGCATCTTCGACAACTTCTATCTCCGCGACTGGCAGTGAACCCCGATGAAGGAGAACGACGATGACTTGCGGCACTGATTGGGGAGGCCCCGCGCCGACCGTCAACATGACCCTGAAACGTGGCGGAAAGTTTCACCGCGACTTAGAGTTTCAAACCAAGCAAGGCGAAGAATGGCCGATCCCGGCAGGCTCGTCGATCACATATGTGTTCGGGCCGGACCCGACGACACCGATTGAATCGTGGCCGGCGACGTACACCGGAAATAAGGCGTCGGTGGATCGGACTGTCGCACAGGTGGAGACGTCGCGGACACTCCTCAAACAGGGGACGCAAGTCCGGCTGATGTGTACGTTTCCGCCGGACACCGAACCCGACGTCAAGAGTGTTGGGGTGGTGATGTGGCAATGAGCGCGCCTGTGATCGTCACGGTCGACGATGAATCACCAATCAATATGATTCAAGACCCCGACGCCGCGCAAATATGGGTGGTGCCGGGCAAAGACGGCACCGGTATCCAGCTGTATGGGGATGGGTCTGTCGAAACATACGCAGACCTTCCGGTGCTGACCGGCAATAATGCGGGTGCCGCCATGCTGGTTGAGGCGACGGGCCTTCTTTACATCTGGAATGGGTCGTCGTGGACTGACGAAGCTAACGGTGTCCCGTTCCAGGGGCCGGAAGGCGACCAGGGCCGCGGGATCACCGGTATTTCGGTGTCGGGCAACAATCTGGTGTTCTCGATGTCGCAGTCGCCGACAACAGAAACCGTTGCCGTCCCGGCGATCACCGCAGCACAGGCCGCAGCGACCGCAGCAGCAGCATCAGCGACGGCAGCGGCAGGGTCAGCAACAACAGCAGGCAACGCTAAGACAGCAACAGAAGCAGCCCGCGACACCGCCACGACGGCAGCCGCCAACGCGGGAGCCGCGGCGACGGCCGCCGACGCCGCAAAGACGGCAGCAGTGAACGCGAAGACCGCCGCAGAGAGCGCCGCAACCAGCGCCGCGGGTTCAGCGACGGCAGCGTCAGGATCAGCTAGCTCGGCTAACACGTCGGCGTCGGCCGCGTCGGGGTCCGCATCTGACGCTCTTGCCTCCAAGAATGCGGCGGCAGCATCGGCGGCCGCGGCCGCGACGAGCGCGTCAGACGCAGCAGCAGCGAAGACGGACGCGCAATCGGCTCGCGACATCGCTGTATCGTCGGCTACCGCTGCGGATGCGTCGGCTGATGCTGCTCTCATCTCTGAAAGCAACGCGTCGACGTCGGCGTCGGCCGCGTCGGGGAGCGCGACCGCGGCCGGTAATAGTGCGACGGCGGCCGGGAACTCGGCGACCGCGGCAGCAACGTCGGAAACGAACGCGGCGACGTCGGAAACTGACGCGGCGACGTCGGCGACCAACGCGGCAGCGTCGGAAACGAACGCGGGGAACGCGGAAGCGAACGCCGCCGGATCGGCTGCGGCGGCAAGCACCTCGGAGACTAACGCCGGCACGAGTGCGACGGACGCGGCAGCGTCGGCGGACGAGGCAGAGTATTGGGCGGGAGAAGCCGCAGAAACAGTCGGTAGTGGCATCCCGAATGCCACCACCACCACTAAGGGCGGTGTGCAGCTGTCCGACACGACAGGGGAGGTTGGCGGCACCTGGGACCACATGGTGGTTAATGGTTGGGCCGATAAGGCTGATCTTGTGGGCGGTAAGGTGCCCGGTTCCCAACTGCCGTCTCTCGCGACGACGGAGAGTTTCGTTGTCGCCGACACTGCGGCACGCCTCGCTCTGACGTGTGAGACCGGGGACATCGCGATCCAGACGGGCAACCCTGGTCGCGGCAGCTACATTTTGCAAGGTGCTGATCCGTCGAGCGCGACGGATTGGGTGCTTATGAACACGCCCGACGCCGCGGTGTCGTCGGTCAACGGTTTCACTGGTGCGGTCGTACTCGGTAAGGGCGACGTCGGTTTAGGGAATGCGGACAACACTAGCGACGCCAACAAACCGGTCAGCACCGCCACACAGACTGCGCTGGACGGCAAAGTGCCCACAAGCCGAACACTGTCTGCGGGAACAGGTTTGAGTGGCGGCGGGGACCTTACTGCCAACCGCACCATCGCACTATCGTCCGGTTCGCAAACCTCATTAGGCAAAGCGGATACAGCTGTCCAACCGTCCCGCACCATCTCGACGGGCACCGGCCTGACCGGGGGTGGTGACCTGTCAGCTAACCGCACCCTCGCATTAACTGCGGGGGCACAAGCATCGTTAGAGAAGGCTGACACGTCGGTCCAACAGGTGGCGACACCGATGGTGTTGTACGGGACCGACGGCGCGGGCGCACAGGGGTTGAGCTATCTGGCGTACGGTCCGACCGGCGGCGACGATCAGTACACCGTGGCGATGCGTGATGATGCTGGACGGTTGCAATCGGCGGCGGGCGCGACAGGTCTTGATGTCGTGAACTTCGCGCAGCTAGCGGCGGCACAGCAGGTCGCCGTGAATGCACAAACAGGCACCACGTACACGCTGGTGTTGGGGGATGCGTCGAAGGCTGTCGAGTGCAGCAACGCCGCAGCGATCACACTCACCGTCCCGCCGAATAGTTCGGTTGGGTTCCCAGTCGGCACGGTCATCGAGGTCACACAGATCGGCGCGGGGCAGGTCACGTTGGCGCCGGGTAGCGGCGTCACCCTGAATAATGCGGCCGGTTTGAAGACGCGGGTGCAGTGGTCATCGGTTGTGCTACGGAAACGGGCTACCGATACGTGGCTAGTGACGGGCGACGCGACCGCATGATTCCCGCAACCAGGTACCGTGCGTCCCGCAAAGTGGACAGCATCGCCCGCCAACGCATGGTCAAAAACGGCAGTCAAAACATCGGCGGCCCCAATATTCAGGTCACTAGCTGGACGCCGGATAGCACCTGGCCGGGCACAATCGTCAGCAACGAACTCGTCGTCGTCGGCAGTGGTTCAGTGAATGTGATAGCTCCTGTACGAGGTTCGACGTTTACCATCGCCTGGACTATGACCGTCGTCCTAAAACGGAACGGTACGACCGTAGACACCGAAACCTTCGCCGGTTCCGTCGTAACTAAAGACCTCACTTGGTCTGGCACTGTCGCGGACGGCGATGTGTTCCGGTTGGAAGCGTCGATTGCTGGCGGTCAGCAGGGCACGGTCGGTACGACGATCACCTACATCGACGTCAACCCGGCGTAGCTTGCGTGGCTGGCTCACTGGTGAAGGTTAGGATCGGCAACTAGAACTGCTGGCGTGTGGGCCGGGTCGTTTCGACTCGGAGGCCCCCTAGTGGTTGTTCTTCCGGTGCGTCGCAAAGACGCCCACATCAGCTCTGGTTTCGGTCAGCGTGACGGTGTGCTCCACGCCGGCATTGACTATGCCGTCCCTATCGGTACCCCGATCTATGCGGCGGCAGATGGGTTTGTGGTCGAGGGCATCGACCGCTACAACGTCGACGGGTTCGGCTCGTGGATTTGGATTGACTGCCAAGCATCAGCGGGCGTCGACCTGATCTACGGTCACGTCAAGCACTCCGGCATTCTCGTCAAGGCTGGCGACCTAGTACGGGCCGGGCAACTGATCGGGGTGTCCGGTAACGAGGGCCAGACGACGGGTCCGCATCTGCATTTCGAGGTGTGGACGCCGCCGGGCCGCGTCGGTGGGTCGCCGCGTGACCCGGCACCGTGGCTAGCGAACGCTACCGATCCTGAACATCTGCCTGACACGCCACCAGCCCCCCGCCCCCTCGACTACGGCATCACTCACCGGATTGCGGCGGGCACCGATGGGCCACGCGGACGCACCGACTTCGTTGCTGAGCACACCCAGGAAGGCGGCAGCGGCGATGCTGTCGGCCTCGCCAACTACTGCGTCAACGCCGGCGTGTCCTACAACTTGGCCGTTGATGATGTGCACACCGTCGAGATGGTGGCCCCTGGGAACGCGCCGTGGGCTGCGGTCGCCGCGAATAGTGTGGGCTGGCACTGCTGCTTCGCCGGTAGCTACGCGGCATGGGGGCGGAACCGTTGGCTGTCGTCGGATGCATCGGATGGCCTGGACGAGAACGCCATGCTGTGGCGTGGTGCTCGGGCCACCGCGGCGGCGTGCCGACAGTTCAACATTCCGCTGAAACACGTTGGTGCCGACGCCTATTCGTCCGGCAACTGGCCGGGGGAACGCGGCATCTGTGGGCACGTCGCGTTCGGGGCGCGCGGCGGCGGCCACCACGACCCCGGTCTCGGGTTTCCGTGGGACGTGTTCATTGACCGCGTGAAATCGTTCCTGGCTCCTGCCGTCAACCTCATTGATGCCGAAGCCCGTATCGCTGCGGCCTGGATCGGGAAACGCCTCTCCGAGGATGGGGTGAACGGCGAGAAACGTATCGTTGTGGGCGGCAAAGAGATTGGCCGATTCGTGCCCTACGAGAACGGCCACATCTATTGGCAGACTGGGGCGGGCCAAGCTATCGCGATCCCGCACGGCGGCATTTTTGAGGCGTACGCGGCGCGCGGCTGGGAACAAGGGGAACTCGGTTTCCCCGTCCTCCGGCACGACGTTGTTAAAGGTGGTGGGGTGCAGTCGTTCCACGGCGGCGTCCTCATGGTGCAGACCGGCGCTGACCCGAAAGGTCATGTGGTGCATGGCGAAATCGGGAAACGGTACGCGACGATGGGCTGGGAGCAAGGCCCCCTCGGCTGGCCGACCAGCGACGAACAGCCTGTTAGCGGCACGGACAACATCACGCAGACGTTCGAGCATGGGCGGCTCACCTGGTCACCCACCGGTGTCATCGTCCAACTGTCGGAGGCATAGCCATGTTGACGAAACAGTTCATTCGTGACCTAGCGGAGCGGGCAATCAAGACGGCGGCACAGGCCGCGGTCGGTGTGCTCGCCGGGACGACACTCGGTGCTCTCGATTGGGGTCAGGCCGGGATGATTGTGGCGACCGCAACCGTCGCATCGGTGCTGTCGTCGGTGGCATCGGCTGGCGTCGGCGCGAAAGGGTCACCATCCCTCATTCCAGAAGTTCCGCTGGTGGAGCCGCGGCACGCCGCATGGACGAAACGAGATTCCGTCCGCAACGACGAAGCCGACCAGTGAAACTACACCGCGGCTCCTGGGTTCCGCTCCTGCCGGAACGGTACCGCTGGCCGACAGTCCTACTCCTAGTGCTGACGCCGTTCGTCGCCGGGATCGACTTCCTTCTCGGTGAAGACGCCGCCGGCCTATCCGTCGTCGAAGCCGCGATGCCCGCCTGGGTGTGGGGTGCGCTGCTCGTCGCGTTTGGTGGAGCGGCCGTCGGCGGCTACGTCGGGCGGTGGCCTCGACTCTGCATTGCAGGCCTGTACCTGGGCGGCGTGGTGTTTGCTGTCATCGCTATTGGGGTGGGGGCTGCGTCCATCAACGTGCATGGCGGGTTCCGTGGCCCGTGGCTGTACTGCGTCGTGGCGGGCGCGTCATGGTTGTCGGCGCTCGGATACTCCGACCAGCTGAAAGCGGAAAGGCTGCACCGTGAATAGCATCGACCTGAATCATCCGCCGGCCGGGGTTTCGCCGCTAGTGTGGCTTCTAATCTTCTTGGCGATTGGTCCGCCGATGCTGATGTCTAAAGCGGGTGCCCGGCTCCCCGGCTTCTTGGGTGCGGTGGGCCGGTGGTGGCAGGCGCGGGAACCCGCCGCCCGCAGCTATCGGGTGTCACAGGAGGAGATTAAGCGACTCGACGAAATGTATACGTCGCTGCGTGAAGACTTCGACGAACTGCAACGTGAAGTGCATCGGCTGTCGGGCGAGTTGACCGACGAGAAGCGTGAAAAATGGGCGGCAATCTCCTATGGGCGGACCCTCATTGATTCTCACCGCAAGCACGCTCCCGATGTCGCTGTTCCTTCCGCACCGGACGCGCTGACACCATATTTCGGATGATGCGGCGCGCCGTCTGTGTGGTGGCGGGCACGGTTGTGGGGTGTGCCTGCACAGCGGCACGGGTGGCGTCGCGGCGGTGGCGGGCGGCACGGGATCGCCGCTGGGCCGCGTACGAGAATGCGCTGGCAGCGGAGATTCGAGCCGCAGCCGACGCCGCTAACCGCCTGCGGTCGACACCCACCGCGGTGCGGCACTGCCGCCCATGAGGGTGCAGCGCAACCCGTTGTTGAACGTACCGATCTGAGATTCATCGCAGGTGTCGCCAGGCGCCGGACCTGACGCGGGCGTAGTGGTGGTTGTCGGTGGGGGCGTCGGTGCGGGCGTCGCGGTGTCCGTTTCGGTGGCGGTCTCTGTTTCTCGGAGTCCCGCGAGCCACCGTTTGCAATTGAACTTCCATGCCCCGTCGGCGTAATTCCAGTCGTCGATGAGTGACGGTGTGCCGGGGACGTCGAGAGTGCTGGTGCCGGTGGCGCCGTTCTGCGTCACGGTGGTGACAGTGTTGTGGTGGGTGGGGCGGGAGCCGGTAGCCCCTTCGACGGAGATGTATGCCTCGGTTCGCAGTTTCGCGCAGGTCGGCGATGCGTACGTGTTGAGCAGGGTGATGATCTTCTCGTGGCTGTTCGCGGTGCTTAGGTCACGCGCGTACGCCTCGACGGTCGGCCGCAGCGGCGGCATCGCTGAGATGGTCTTTGCCGTGGTCGTAGTTGTGGGGGTGGGGTCGGATGAGCAGGCGGCCACCGGCAGGAGAGTGGCGGCGAGCATCGCGATCAGGATGGCGGGGCGGTGCAGTGCGGTGCGAAGGGGCATAGCTCACTAATAGCGCAACCCTCCGACATCGGCCATCGGTTTCGGTTGTTCGGTGGCATAGATCCATTTGTGGTCCATTTGTGGACCATTTCGAGGGTTTCGCGGTCTACCTCGATGATGTCTAGTTCTATTTTTACTGGTAGATCGTCTTTCTGGTGCCCTCGGTGAGACTCGAACTCACACTGGACGGGTTTTGAATCCGTTGCCTCTGCCAATTGGGCTACGAGGGCGTGCTGCCGTCGCGGCTGCGATTGTCCACTGTAGTAGATCGGCACCGACCTAATCCAACCCGGTAGGGTCACGGGTGCAAACCCGCATGACACACCCATGGCAGCGTGAAGAAGGGAACGTCGATGGCGACGCCCAGCGAAGGCACTGACACCTCAAAGTCAACGACGCCGCGGGTCCTGGTGGCCGAAGACGACTCCCTGATTCGCATGGATTTGATCGAAATGCTGCGGGAAGAGGGGTACACGGTCGTCGGCGAAGCACCGAATGGGCAGGTTGCCGTTGATCTCGCCAACGAACTCAAGCCAGACGTCGTGATCATGGACATCAAGATGCCCATTCGCGACGGTATCGACGCGGCGACCGAGATCGCGGCCAACCGTCTAGCGCCCGTGGTCATGCTGACCGCCTTCAGCCAGCGCGAGTTCATCGAGAAGGCGCGCGACGCCGGTGCCATGGCGTACCTGGTCAAGCCCTTCACCAAGGTGGACCTGGTCCCAGCCATCGAGGTCGCAGTCAGCCGTTATCAGGAATTGACTGCACTAGAGAACGAGGTCGCCTCGATCGGTGACCGGTTGGAGACGCGAAAGCTGGTCGACCGAGCCAAGGGCCTTCTCATGGAGGCGCATGCGATGACCGAGCCCGAGGCATTCAACTGGATTCAGCGAGCCGCGATGGATCGTCGAACCACGATGAAGGCCGTCGCCGACGTGGTGCTCGAGTCGCTTGGGAAAGCGCCGTAAACCGGCTGCAATGTTAAATCTGTGAAACGCCTCTGGCGATAGTCCCTAGACGGATGTCCCAAAGCCGCGCGGATGCGGGTCCAACGGTCTATCTTTTTGCGAGGGTCTTCCCCCTGTCAACCTCCGTATGCATCGGCGTCGGAGAGCAACTGAGAGGTAGCTAGATGCACCGTCGCATAACCACCGCCGCATTTGCGGTTGCGCTTACCGGAGTCCTTGCGGTCTCCGCGTGTGGAACAAAGTCCACGCAGTCCAATGAATCTGGAAGTAGCAGTTCGGGATCCGAGAGCACCGGACTGACCATCGGCAAGCTGGCCCAGATCAACACGTCCGGCCAGGAGGTGCCCGTCGCCGAGGAGTCCGACGCTGCGGATCCCGCGGGTGACGGCAAGGGGAAGTGCCCAGCCACGACGATCGCGATGGCCGGCGCACTGACCGGTGCCGACGCCGCACTCGGCATCAACATCCGCTACGGCGCTGAGCTGGCCGTCGACCAGCACAACAAGGCGAATGCTGACTGCCAGATCACCTTGAAAACTTTTGATACCGAAGGCGATCCGCAAAAGGCGACGCAGGTAGCGCCGCGGATCGTCGACGACAAGTCGATTGTCGGGCTGATCGGTCCGGCCTTCTCGGGTGAGACCAAAGCGACCGGTGGCGTCTTCAACCAGGCGGGACTTGTGTCGGTGACCGCGTCCGCGACCAACCCGGCATTGACCGATAACGGTTGGAAGACCTTCTACCGCGGACTGGCCAACGATGACGTTCAGGGTCCGGCCGTCGCCAAGTACCTGACGGGCAAGCTAGGCAAGAAGAAAGTCTGTGTCATCAAGGACGACACCGAATACGGCGCAGGCTTCGCTCGCGCGGTGAGCGCAGCCCTGGGCAGCGCCAACGGCAACTGCGATGGCGACGTCAAAAAGGGCGAGCGTGATTTCTCGGCCGTCATCACCAAGGTCAAGCAGGCTAGCCCCGACGCACTCGTCTACGCCGGTTACTACTCGGAAGCCGCTCCGCTCGCGCAGCAGCTGAAGTCCGCAGCCCCCGACGTCGCGTTTATCTCCGGCGACGGATCCAACGATCCGAACTTCATTTCACTCGCGGGCAACTCCGCCAAGGGTGCGGTGCTGTCGTGCCCGTGTGGTCCGGCACCGGACAAGTTCAAGGCTGATTACACGGCCAAGTTCAACCAGGCACCGGGCGTCTACTCGGTTGAGGCCTACGACCTCGCGACGATCCTGATGAAGGGCATCGTCGAGGGCAAGCGGACCCGCCCCGAGCTGGCTTCATACGTGAAGTCCTACAGCGGAAACGGTCTGGCACGTAAGTACCAGTGGACCCCGAAGGGCGAACTCACCTCGTCCAACATCTGGGTATACGAGGTCAAGTAGATCCCATGACGCACAGCATGTCCGGACATTTCGTCCGGACATGCTGTGTTTGTCCGACGGTTCGTGTCAAGCTCAATTTCAACGACGATAGCGCGGTGAATTTCACTCGATGATTGTTCATACGCTCGCCGAATCGGCGATGCTCGCCCCTCACGTGGTGGCTTCCGACATCACCTTCGACCTTGGCGCGCTCCGCAGCGGATTCTGGAGCCTCACGATCGAAGGCCTCGCCTACGGAGCGATTTACGCTCTGGTCGCGGTCGGCTACACCCTGGTGTACGGCGTGCTGAAGCTGATCAACTTCGCGCATTCCGAAATCTTCATGTTCGGCATGTTCGGCCAGTACATCGGCCTGCTGCTGATGAAGTTCACTCCGTCTGGTGATACCTACGACATGGGCGCCTTCATGACGGTGACCTACCTGCTTGCCGCCGGACTGATCGGCATGGCGATTTCTGGTACGGCCGCGGTCGGGTTGGAGTTCATCGCATACCGTCCTCTTCGACGACGCGGCGCAAAACCGTTGGCGTTCTTGATTACCGCGATTGGTATGTCGTTTGTGCTGCAGGAATTTGTGCACTACATATTGCCGAAACTTCCGGTCGAGCCTCGCCTGGGTGGCTCGACGGCGCAGCCTCAGATCAAATTGGTCGATCCAACGGTCCAGTTCCACATTTTCGGTGCGTCGGTCACCAACGTCACGCTCGTGATCGTCGGTGCCGCTTTGGTTTTGGCGATCGGCACCGACCAGGTACTCAACCGAACAAAGTTGGGCCGCGGCGTTAGGTCGGTGGCTCAGGACCCCGACGCCGCGCTCCTGATGGGTGTCTCCCGCGAGAAAGTCATCATGGTGACCTTCCTCATCGGCGGCATCCTGGCCGGGGCAGCGGCTCTGCTGTACACCCTGCGCATTCCTACCAACATCGTCTACTACGGCGGATTCATACTGGGTATCAAGGCGTTTTGCGCGGCTGTTCTGGGCGGAATCGGCAACGTGCGGGGCGCTCTCCTGGGCGGATTGCTGCTGGGCGTCATGGAGAACTATGGTTCCGTGGTTCTGGGTAACCAATGGAAAGACGTTGTTGCGTTTGCACTGCTCATCTTGGTGCTGATGTTCCGTCCAACCGGACTACTCGGAGAGAAGCTGGGGAGGGCACGGGAGATCGG
>QIRE01000205.1_pt1 | contig 13546 bp, 10 predicted proteins | sample 2940141 | NCBI WGS metagenome assembly QIRE01 (sample SAMN09273532, study PRJNA473421) | Gut metagenome, whole genome shotgun sequencing project. | isolation source: gut tissue | host: Folsomia candida VU population | place: Netherlands: Amsterdam | collected 2016-03-06
CGCCTCGATCACGTCCTTCTCGATCAGCGAATTCATCTTGGCCCAGATCGCGGCGGGGCGCCCCTGACGGGCCATTTCGGCCTCGCGTCCGATCAGCGAAATCAGACGTTCTTTCAAATCGGTAGGAGAGATTGCCAGATTTTCCAGACCCGCAGGCTGGACATAGCCCGACAGGTAGTTGAACACCTTGGTCGCGTCCCGGCCAAGCGCCGGATCGCAGGTGAACAGCGACAGGTCGGTATAAATCCGCGCGGTGATCGGGTGATAGTTGCCGGTGCCGTAATGGGTATAGGTCACAAGGTTTTCACCCTCACGCCGGACAATCGTGCTGATCTTGGCGTGGGTCTTGTAGTTCACGAAGCCATAGACGACATGCGCGCCCGCACGTTCCAGCCGCCGCGACTGGCGGATATTCGCGGCCTCATCGAAACGCGCCTTCAATTCGACCAGTGCGGTGACGGATTTGCCCGCCTCGGCCGCCTCGCAAAGCGCATCGACGATGGGGCTGTCGCGGCTGGTGCGATACAGGGTCTGCTTGATCGCCAGCACATCCGGGTCGCGCGCGGCCTGCGCCAGAAAACGAACGACCATATCGAAGGTCTCATAAGGGTGATGCAGCAGCATGTCTTTCTGGCGGATCGCGGCGAACATGTCGCCGCCATGATCCTGCACCCGTTCCGGCACGCGCGACACAAAGACCGGCCACAGCAATTCGCGCCGGTTTTCCAGCACCAGTTCGCGCAGATCGGCCATGCCCAGCAGACCCTCGACCTCGATCACCTCGTCAGAGCTGACCTCAAGCTCGTCCATGATCAGACGGCGCAGGCGGTCGGGCGCACCCGCCGTGATCTTTAGCCGGATGACGCTGCCGCGACGGCGGCGTTTCAGCGCGGTTTCAAATTCACGGACCAGATCTTCGGCCTCTTCCTCGACCTCAAGATCGCTGTCGCGCAGCACGCGAAAGGCGCAATGGCCCACATCGCGATAGCCCGGAAACAGTGACGACAGGTGCATCAGCAGCAAATCTTCCAGCCGCAGAAAGCGTTCGCCGCCGGGCAGCGGGATAAAGCGTTTCAGCTGCGCCGGGATCGGCAACAGCGCCTTCATCTGGCGCCCATCGGTTTCACGGGCCAGTTGCAGAGCCAGCGAAAAGCCGGCATTCGGGATGAACGGAAACGGGTGCGCCGGGTCGATGGCCAGCGGCGACAGGACCGGGAACACCTTGTGTTCAAAGTAATCGTGCAGGAATTCTTCTTCGGCGCGGGTCAGATTGCGGCGCGACAGGATGACGATGCCCACATCCTCCATCTCGCGGCGGATGCGGTTCCAGACGCCCTGCTGCGCGCCCATCAGACGACGCGCATCGGCGTTGATCAGGCTTAGCTGTTCGGCAGGCGTCAGCCCATCGTCAGACGGGGTCGAGTTGTCTTCGCGCACCAGTTCGCGCAAGCCCGCCACGCGGACCGAATAGAATTCATCAAGGTTCGTCGCGCTGATCGACACAAAGCGCAGCCGTTCCAGCAGCGGCACACGCGGGTTGCGCGCCTCGTCCAGAACGCGCCAGTTGAACGACAGCCAGCTAAGTTCGCGGTTGAAAAAGCGCGCGGGGCCTTCGGGCAGGCCACCGGGCAGATCAATCGGAGCGGGAAACGGGGTGCGAAGAAAGTCAGCCTGGGTCATCGGTTCAACATCTGCAAGTGGGGTAACGGATCATGCGCCGGGCGCGAACAGATTGTCCAGAATATCGGCAGCAAGGCGTCGTGTTATCGGTCGTTTATCGGCCATTGCCGCACGGTCCAGCGCCGTGACCAGACGCCGTGCAAGGCCAAGATCGCGGTCCATATGCAGCACCAGCCAATCGATCAGATCGGCGGGCACGCTTTGCTGGCGGTCCGCGAACAGCTTGACCAGCACCGCCGCCAGCAGCGATTCATCCGGGGGCGACAGCCGCACCTGCGGCATGGCATCCATGCGCGACCGCAGATCGGGCAGCACCAGCCCCCAATCGCGCGGCGCCGTGCGCGAGGTCAGCAGCAACAGGCAATCGCGCGGCCCGCACAGGTTCCACAGGTGAAACAGCGCCTGTTCGGCGCCTGCGGCGCGACCGGCGCGGTCGGCATCCTCGATCACCAGCGCGCCACCTTCGGTCGCCAGATGATCCGCGTTTTCCGGGCGCAGGGCCGCCGCGCGCAACCGGCGCGCCCCGTTTTCCGCAGCCCAGAACGCCGCCATGTGGCTTTTGCCCGCGCCCTCGGGCCCGATCAGCAGCATCCGCCCCTGTGGCCAGGTCTGCGGCGCGTCGATCATGTCCAGCGCGGCACTGTTGGCGGGCGCGGGCAGGAAATCCGCCCGCGCATGGGCGGGCGGTGTCGTCAGGTCCAGCGTCAGCTGACGCGACAGCAGGGTCATTTCTTCTCGGCCATCCTGCGGCCAAGATCGTCCTGCATGGTTTCGATTTCCGCATTGGCGCGGCCACGGTCGGCGGCCATCCGCGCCTCGCGCCGTTGGCTGGCGACGGTGCCGGTGGGCACGATCTCGATCAGGGTCGGGGGCGCGGGTTCGGGCGGCACCGCCTGCCCGGTATACAGCGCGCTTTCGCGGTAACGTTCGGTCAGGAACCGCGCGATCACGCCAAGCGCCGCCGCCATCGGCACAGCGGCAACCATGCCGACAAAGCCGAACAGCACCCCAAAGACCGACAAGGCCAGCAGCAGCCAGACCGGATGCAGACCGACATGGCCACCGACGATCTTGGGTTGCAGATAGTTGCCTTCGACCACCTGACCGATTCCGAAAATCGCGACGACGGCGCCAATCCACAGCGGATCGCCCCAAAAGCTGAACAGTGCGACACCAATGGCGGTCGCGCCGCCGATCAGCACGCCGACATAGGGGATAAAAGACAGCATCGCCGCCATGATTCCGATGAAAAAGCCGAAGGGCAGGCCCACCAGCATCAGCGCGATGGAATACCAAGTGCCAAGGATCAGGATCACCAGCCCCTGCCCCCGGACAAAACCTGACAGCGCCTCGTCAATTTCGCGCGAAATGCGGCGGACGGTGGGGGCGTGTTCACGCGGCAGCAGCCGGTCTACATGGGCGACCAGATGGTCCCAGTCCAGCAGTAGGTAGAACGCCACAACCGGCACGATCACCAACAGCGCCAGCGTGCTGATCATCCCACCCAGAGATGTCATGACCGTCTGCGCGATATTGCCCCATTGTTCGCCCATCGCGGCGGTCAGGTCCGACAGCGCGCTGCCCAAGGTGCCGCCCTCTGGCAGGATTTCGGGGAAACGCGCGGTCACGAAGCCCTGCAATTGGGTCAGCATCTGCGGCGCGGTTTCGATCAGCGCGGTCGCCTGACGCAGCAGGATCGGCACCACCAGCAGCACCACCGCCGCAAACAGCAGCACGGCGGCAAAGGTGATCACAACCACCGACATCGTGCGCGACAGGCCCGCCCGTTCCAGCCGGTCGGCCACCGGGTCCAGCAGATAGGCCACGCCCGCGCCCATGATGAACGGCAGAATCGCCTGCCCAAGCAGCCACATCGCCAAAAGCAATGTCAGCGCGGCCACGCCCCACCACATCACCTGTCGTTGCACCGTAATGCGCATCCGCCGCTCCTCGTTCGTCATATGCTGTTCGCGCGGATAATCTGTCCGCAGCAGTCCCTGTATGCAAGCGCATCTAAACGCAACCGACCGGGCGCGGGTTCTTGGCAAGTATCGAGTGATCCGCTAACGCTCGGGGCGCATACTGTCAAAGGAACTCGACATGCGTCTGTCGCGCTATTTCCTGCCGGTCCTCAAAGAGGATCCCAAAGAGGCCCAGATCGTCAGCCATCGGCTGATGTTGCGCGCGGGCATGATCAAGCAGCAGGCGGCGGGGATTTATTCCTGGCTGCCCCTGGGCTTCAAGCTGCTGCGCCGCATCGAACGCATCGTGCACGAAGAACAGCAGCGCGCGGGCCATATCCCGCTGCTGATGCCGACGCTGCAACCGGCCGATCTATGGCGCGAAAGCGGCCGCTATGATGACTACGGCGAGGAAATGCTGCGCATCAAGGATCGCCACAAGCGCGATCTTCTGTATGGACCCACGAACGAAGAGATGATCACCGACATCTTCCGCAGCCATGTGAACAGTTACAAAGATCTGCCGCTGACGCTGTATCACATCCAGTGGAAATTCCGCGACGAAATCCGCCCGCGTTTCGGCGTGATGCGGGGCCGCGAGTTCCTGATGAAGGACGGCTATAATTTTGATCTGACAAAAGAAGATGCGCTGCACGCATATAACCGGCATCTGGTCAGCTATCTGCGCAGCTATGAGCGGATGGGCCTGCAAGCCATTCCGATGCGCGCCGATGGCGGGCCGATCGGTGGCGACTACACTCATGAATTCCTGGTGCTGGCCGAAACCGGCGAATCCGAGGTGTTCTATGACAGCCAGATCACCGATCTGACCTTTGGCGACCGCACCATCGACTATGACAGCGTTGAACAGTGCCAGGGCGTGCTGGAAGAATTCACCAGCCGCTATGCCCGCACCGATGAGACGCATGACGAGGCGATCTTTGCCCAGGTGCCCGAAGAACGCCGCCGCACCGCGCGCGGGATCGAGGTCGGCCAGATCTTCTATTTCGGCACCAAATATTCCGAAGCGATGGGCGCCACGGTCGTTGGTCCGGACGGCGCGCGGGTGCCGGTGCAGATGGGGTCGCATGGCATCGGCGTCAGCCGTCTGCTGGGCGCCATCATCGAGGCCAGCCACGACGACAAGGGCATCATCTGGCCCGAAGGCGTGACGCCGTTCCATGTCGGCATCGTCAACCTGAAACAGGGCGATGTGGCCACCGACAGCGCGTGTGAGGCGATCTACGCCGAACTGCGCACGCGCGGTCTGGACCCGCTTTATGATGACCGCGACGAACGGGCGGGGGCGAAATTTGCCTCTATGGACCTGATCGGGTTGCCGTGGCGGATCACCGTCGGCCCGCGCGGCATCGCCAGCAACAAGGTCGAACTGACCAGCCGCCGCACCGGGGAAAGCGTGGAAATGTCCCCGCAAGAGGCCGTCGAACGCATCCAGCAGATCTATCAGCCGGTGCTGGACGCGGCCTTCCCGGTCGCATGACCCGGCTGTTGCGATGGGTGGTGGCGGTGGCTTTCGCCGCCTGCCTGTCGCAATTTCCGGCGTTTTCGGACCAATATGTTCAGCGCCTTGGCGGGCAGGTCGATGCCCTGACCCGCGTGGTCGCGGAATTCGATACCAGCGCGCGTCAGGCCGGACTGACGCGCGATCAGGCACTGGCCGATCTGTCGGGCAGTGCCTTTCGCGATGCGCATCAGACGAATATGCGCCAGACCTTTACCCGGCTGGACCGGGCGCGCGCCGATCTGTCGATGCTGCGCCTTGCCAGCCCGCTGGAACGGATGGCCCTGCCCCACCGTCTGCGCGATACCGAAACCCTTGCCGCGACATGGGGCGATTTCCGCCCCGCCGTTCCGCTGACCGCATCGGGCCTGTGGGCGGCGGGCATCGGCTTTGTGCTGGGCTGGTTGCTGGGTCTGCTGCCGCGCCTGTTCCTGCACCGGCGCGATGATCGTCTGGGGTGGCGGTGACGTTGCGGCACCCCTTCAAACTGTCCGAATTGTCAGCAAAAACGCCTGCATATGATGCTTTTCTTTTATGCAGCGCGCTTCTAACCTGACGCGCAGGACAATCAGTTCCACCTGGGAGATGACATAATGAAAAAACTGCTTCTCGCGACCGCCGCCGGTGCTTTGCTTGCCGGTGCCGCTGGCGCCGAAGAGATCAAGCTGGGCACCTCATTGGGCTTTACCGGCCCGCTGGAATCGATGGCACCGCCGATGCAGGCCGGGGTTGAGCTGGCGGCAAAGGAAATTTCGGATTCCGGTCTGCTGCTGGACGGATCGACCGTCGCCGTGGTGCAGGGCGATTCGACCTGTATCGACGCCGCCGCCGCCAGCGCGACCGTGGAACGCCTGATCACCGCCGAGGGGGTCAAGGGCATCATCGGCGGCATGTGTTCGGGCGAAACCATCGCCTCGCTGGAAAACGTCGCCATGCCGAACGGGGTTGTGATGATCTCGGCCTCGGCCACGTCACCCGCGCTGTCCACGATGAATGACAACGGGCTGTTCTTCCGCACCTCGCCGTCGGATGCGCGTCAGGGCGAAGTCATGGCCGACATCATTCTTGAAAAAGGCATCCAGTCCGTTGCCGTCACCTATACCAACAACGACTATGGCAAGGGGCTGGCCGACAGCTTTGCCGCAGCCTACGCGGCCAAGGGCGGCACCGTGACGGTGAACGCCGCGCATGACGACGGCAAGGCCGACTATTCAGCCGAGGTTGCGGCACTGGCGGCCGCAGGCGGCGATGCGCTGGTCGTGGCGGGCTATGTGGATCAGGGCGGTTCGGGCATTGTGCGCGGCTCGCTGGACACCGGCGCGTTCGACACGTTCGTGTTCCCGGACGGCATGGTCAACGAAACGCTGGTCGCCAATTTCGGCAGCGAGATCGAGGGCAGCTTCGGCCAGAACCCGGCAGCCGAAGGCGAAGGCCGCGACAAGTTCGTGGAACTGGCCAAGGCCGCAGGCTTTGACGGGACCGAAACCTATGCCGGCGAATCCTATGACGCGGCAGCGCTGATCCTGCTGTCGATGGCAGCAGCGGGCAGCACCGATCCGAACGTCTACAAAACCAAGGTCATGGAGGTCGCCAACGAACCCGGCGAAAAGATTCTGCCGGGTGAATTGGGCAAGGCGCTGCAAATCCTGAAGGATGGCGGCGACATCGACTATGTCGGCGCCACCGCGGTTGAACTGGTGGGTGAAGGCGAATCCGCCGGGGTTTATCGCCAGATCGAAATCAAGGACGGCAAGATGGAGGTGATCGGCTACCGCTAAGCCGACACCCCTTGCTTTGCCCGGTGCCCTTTCGGGCGCCGGGCGTTTTTCAATGACAAGGGCCACTGAAAGTGGACATGCTCACGTTACAATGGCGTGAAAGACGGGGAACAAGACATGATAAGGGTCGAAGACCTGCACCGGCATTTCGGCGGATTTCGCGCCGTTGATGGCGCCAGCCTGACGATTGAAACCGGATCAATCACCGGCCTGATCGGCCCGAACGGTGCCGGTAAATCCACATTGTTCAACGTGATCGCAGGCGTCCTGCCGCCGACATCCGGTAAGGTCTTCATGGACGGAGAGGATATTTCCGGCCTGTCCCCGCATGAGCTGTTCCACAAGGGTCTGCTGCGCACGTTTCAGCTGGCCCATGAATTTTCGTCGATGACGGTGCGCGAAAACCTGATGATGGTGCCCGCAAGCCAGTCGGGCGAAACCATCTGGAAGACGTGGTTTCAGCGCGCCCGGATTGAACGCGAAGAAGCTGAAATTCGCAAAAAGGCCGATGAAGTCCTTGATTTCCTGACCATTCGCCATCTGACCCACGAAAAGGCCGGCAATCTGTCGGGCGGGCAGAAAAAGCTGCTGGAGCTGGGCCGCACGATGATGGTCGATGCCAAAGTCGTGTTTCTGGATGAGGTCGGCGCAGGCGTGAACCGCACCCTGCTGGGCACCATCGCCGATGCGATCATCCGCCTGAACAAGGAACGCGGCTATACCTTCTGCGTCATCGAACATGACATGGATTTCATCGGCAAGCTGTGTGATCCGGTGATCGTCATGGCGCAGGGCAAGGTGCTGGCGACCGGATCGGCGGATCAGATCATGCAGAACGAAGACGTGATCGAGGCGTATCTGGGCACCGGCCTGAAGAACAAGGACATGGTGGGCGCATGAGCAACCAGGACCAGCCCTTTGGCAATCGCGGCAATCACGACGCATCGGTGACCAACCTGCGCCCCTCGGGCAGCTTTGACAGCACCCGCGCATCGGGCGCCACCGCCCCCGGGCAGGCGGGCGATCCGTTCCTGATCGGGCAGAACATGTCGGGCGGCTATGGCCGTGGCCCGGACATTCTGCACGATTGCACCATTGCCGTCGAAAAAGGCCAGATCGCTGTGATCGTCGGCCCCAATGGTGCCGGAAAATCGACCGCGATGAAGGCTGTGTTCGGGATGCTGAACCTGCGTCAGGGCTCGGTCCGGCTGAACGGGCAGGACATCACCGCCCTGAACCCGCAGGACCGGGTTAAGGCGGGCATGGGCTTCGTGCCGCAGGTCAACAACATCTTCCCGTCCATGACGGTCGAGGAAAACCTTGAAATGGGTGCCTTCATCCGCAACGACGACATCCGTCAGACGATGGAGCAGGTCTACGAGCTGTTCCCGGCGGTGGCCCAGAAACGCAAACAGGCGGCGGGCGAATTGTCGGGCGGTCAGCGTCAGCAGGTGGCCGTTGGCCGCGCGCTGATGACCCGGCCGCAGGTGCTGATGCTGGACGAACCCACCGCAGGCGTCAGCCCGATCGTGATGGATGAACTGTTCGACCGCATTATCGCCATCGCGCGCGGCGGGCTGCCGGTGCTGATGGTCGAACAGAACGCGAAACAGGCGATGGCCATCGCCGACAAGGCCTATGTGCTGGTCCAAGGCGCCAATGCCCATACCGGAACCGGCGCCGAACTGATGGCCAATGATGAGGTGCGCCGCACCTTTCTGGGGGGCTGAGCCTTATGGATATCCTGAATGCCCTCGTGGTTTTTCTGAACTTCGTCTTTATTCCCGCCGCCACCTATGGCGCGCAGCTGGCGCTTGGCGCGCTTGGCGTGACGCTGATCTATGGCATCCTGCGGTTTTCCAACTTCGCCCATGGCGACACGATGGCCTTTGGCACCGCCGTGACCATTCTTGTGACATGGCTGTTGCAGGCATGGGGCGTCTCGCTTGGGCCGTTGCCGGTCGCGTTGCTGGCGCTGCCGGTGGGGATCGCGGCGACGGCGGCGCTGGTGCTGGGCACCGACCGCGTCGTTTATCGCTTTTACCGGCAACAGCGCGCGGCGCCGATCATTCTGGTCATGGCATCCGTCGGGGTGATGTTCCTGATGAACGGCATCACGCGGCTTGTCATCGGCGTCGATGAACATCGCTTTGCCGATGGCGCGCGCTTTGTGATCGACGTGCGGACCTTTCGCGACCTGACCGGCCTGGATGAGGGGTTGGCCCTGCGCACCACGCAGGTGCTAACGCTGGTGATCGCGGTGCTGGTGGTCTGGGCGTTGTTCCGGTTCCTGAACCGCACGAAATCCGGCAAGGCGATGCGCGCCTATTCCGATAATGAGGATCTGGCGCTGCTGTCGGGCATCGACCCCGAACGGGTGGTGCGGATGACCTGGGTGATCGCCGCCGGTCTGGCGACCATTGCGGGCACCCTTTACGGGTTGGACAAGTCGTTCAAGGCCTTCAACTATTTCCAGATCCTTCTGCCGATCTTTGCCGCCGCCATCGTGGGTGGTCTAGGCAATCCGTTGGGCGCGATTGCGGGCGGCTTTCTGGTGGCGTTTTCCGAAGTGGCCGTCACCTATCCGTGGTCCAAGGTCGCGGGCTATCTGTTCCCCGCGTGGGAGCCGGGCGGCCTGCTGCAACTGTTGGGGACGGAATACAAATTCGCCGTCAGCTTCGTCATTCTGATCGTCGTCCTGCTGTTCAGGCCGACGGGTCTGTTCCGCGGCAAATCGGTCTAAGGGGGCTTTACGATGTCAACCAACCGTCAGGCAAACTCTGCCAGCCCGTGGCGCGCCCCGATCCTGTTCGCAGCACTTGCGATCCTGTTCGTGCTGGAAGGCACGGTCCGTAACGGCATGTTTTCGGGGTCGTGGAACACCTCGCTTGCGATCCTGAACATGGGGCTGATCGGCGCGATCACTGCCCTTGGGGTCAATATGCAATGGGGCTATGCGGGGCTGTTCAATGTCGGCGTCGTGGGCTTTCTGGCGCTTGGCGGACTGGCGCCCGTGCTGGTCGCCCTGCCCCCGGTCGAGGGTGCATGGGCCGCAGGCGGGCCGCGTCTGATCCTGGCGCTTGCGCTTGGCCTTGGGACGCTGGCGCTGGCAAAGATCGTGTATTCGCGCACCGGGCGCGGGCTGGCCGTGGCCGCCGTGCTGCTGGCGGGCTTTGTCGCCTATCGCTGGTTGTTTGATCCGGCGGTCATAGCGATCGAGGCGAACAACCCGTCCCGCGCGGGCAATATCGGCGGGCTTGGCCTGCCGGTGCTGCTGTCATGGCTGGTCGGGGGCGCCTTTGCCGCAGCGGCGGCATGGGCGGTGGGCAAGGTCGCGCTTGGCCTGCGGTCGGATTATCTGGCGATTGCGACGCTTGGCATCGCGGAAATCATCGTTGCGGTTCTGAAGAACGAAGACTGGCTGGCGCGGGGGGTGAAGAACATCACATCCATCCCGCGCCCGGTGCCCTATGAGATCGACCTGCAACAGAACCCCGATTTCATCGAATTCGCCGCCCGGTGGGGTTTTGGCGTGGCCGAAGCGTCGGGGATCTGGGTCAAGCTGTGCTATATGTCGCTGTTTCTGGTGGTGCTGCTGACGATCATCCTGCTGGCGGAACTGGCGCTGAAATCGCCCTGGGGCCGGATGATGCGCGCGATCCGCGACAATGAGACCGCGGCCGAGGCGATGGGCAAGGACGTGACCCGCCGTCATTTGCAGGTCTTTGTGCTGGGATCAGCCGTGATCGGCATGGCCGGCGCGATGATGATCACACTGGACGGGCTGATGGCGCCGACCAGTTATAACCCGCTGCGCTATACCTTCCTGATCTGGGTGATGGTGATCGTCGGCGGGTCGGGCAACAACTGGGGCGCGGTGCTGGGTGCGGTGCTGATCTGGTTCCTGTGGATCAAGGTCGAGGTCTGGGGCCCGGCGCTGATCGGGGTGCTGGTCACGCCCCTGCCCGATGGCGGGTTGAAGGCGCATCTGATGGCCAGTGCGGCGCATATGCGGTTCATCGTCATGGGGCTGGTGCTGCTGCTGGTGTTACGCTTTGCCCCGCGCGGGCTGGTGCCTGAACGATAGGCGCAATTGCGTCCCGCGACGGCGGGGGGCCTTCTGCCCCCCGCACTCCCCGAGGATATTTTCGTGAAGAAGAAAGGGGCTGGCATCGCCCCTCTTGCGCCATTCGGGCCGCGCGCTTAAAGCGTTGCCATGACACAGCATCAGCGCCTTCTTATCATCGACTTTGGCTCTCAGGTGACGCAGTTGATTGCGCGGCGCCTGCGCGAGCTGAACGTCTTTTGCGAAATCCGCCCCTTTAACAGCGTCACCGCCGACACGCTGCGCGAGATGGCCCCGCAGGCCGTGATCCTGTCGGGTGGCCCGGCAAGCGTGACCGAACCGGACAGCCCGCGCTGCCCGCAGGCCGTGTTCGAGATGGGCGTGCCGGTTTTTGGCATCTGCTATGGCCAGCAGGTGATGATGGAGCAGCTGGGCGGCAAGGTCGAAGCAGGTCATCACGCCGAATATGGGCGCGCCTTTATCAGCGCCGCCGACGGTCACAAGGGTGATGGGATTTTCGCGGGCCTGTTCGATCAGGGCCGCGAAGAAGTCTGGATGAGCCATGGCGACCGCGTGACCGTCATGGCGCCGGGGTTTGAGGTGATCGGCACATCTCCTAACGCGCCGATGGCGATGATCGCGGATGAGGCCCGCCGGTTCTATGCGGTGCAGTTCCACCCCGAGGTGCATCACACGCCGAATGGCCGCAAGATGCTGGAAAATTTTGTCCGGCTGGCGGGTTTTACCGGCGACTGGACCATGGCCAGTTACAAGGATGAGGCCATCCGCAAGATCCGCGAGCAGGTCGGCGACCGCAAGGTGATCTGCGGGCTGTCGGGGGGCGTCGATTCATCCGTTGCCGCCGTGCTGATCCATGAGGCGATCGGCGATCAGCTGACCTGTGTGTTCGTGGATCACGGCTTGCTGCGCCTGAACGAGGCTGACGAGGTCGTCACCATGTTCCGCGACAACTATAACATCCCGCTGATCCATGCCGATGAGGTCGACCTGTTCCTTGGCGCGCTGGAAGGGGTCAGCGACCCCGAGGTCAAGCGCAAGACCATCGGCAAGCTGTTCATCGACGTGTTCCAGCGCGAAGCCAGCAAGATCGACGGCGCCGAGTTTCTGGCCCAGGGGACACTCTATCCCGATGTGATCGAAAGCGTGTCGTTCAGCGGCGGCCCGTCGGTCACGATCAAAAGCCACCACAATGTCGGCGGCCTGCCCGAAAAGATGGGGCTGAAGCTGGTCGAGCCGCTGCGCGAGCTGTTCAAGGACGAGGTCCGCGCCCTTGGCCGCGAATTGGGCCTGCCCGAGCAATTCATCGGTCGCCACCCCTTTCCCGGCCCCGGCCTTGCCATCCGCTGCCCCGGTGAGATCACCCGCGAAAAGCTGGAAATCCTGCGCAAGGCGGATGCGGTCTTTATCGACCAGATCCGCAAGCATGGGCTGTATGACGATATCTGGCAGGCTTTTGTCGCGATCCTGCCGGTGCGCACAGTTGGCGTCATGGGCGACGGACGGACCTATGATTTCGCCTGCGCGCTGCGGGCGGTGACGTCGGTCGATGGGATGACGGCGGATTACTATCCCTTCACCCATGAATTCCTTGGCGAAACTGCCACGCGGATCATCAACGAGGTCAAGGGCATCAACCGTTGCACCTATGACATCACCTCGAAGCCGCCGGGCACGATCGAGTGGGAATGATTCAGACCCATCCGAACACCGCCGATTTTACGCTATATCACCATATAACACACTGAAATAGCTGACAAATCGTTCCGGCATCTATCGCCATCTATCGCTAGGCAAGTCTCGGGATAGACGGTATAGCCGACGGTATGGCGGCTCTTGTTAAATTGTCAGATTGCATATACCGTCACGGCCTAGAGAGCTTGTGACGGTATTTTTTTCGGCATTACTCCTTTGAATTTTACAGGAAAATTGCCGTTCGTGGGGGCCGTTTTTGGCCTGACGGTATAATTGGCGGCTCTCTGGCTTTTTGATCGATTCCGGACGGTCCAATGTTGACTGATGCCGCTATCAAGGCGCTGAAACCAAAAGATAAATTATACAAGATCGCTGATCGTGACGGTATGTACGTCGCCGTCCAGCCCTCCGGGGCGATCGTGTTCCGTTACGACTACCGTATGAACGGTCGCCGGGAGACATTGACGCTTGGTCGATACGGCTCGGCCGACCTGTCTCTGGCGCGTGCGCGGGAAAAGCTGATCGACGCGCAGCGCACCATCCTCGAAGGGCGGTCGCCTGCGCAGGAAAAACAGCGGGAGAAGCGCCGGATCAAAGAGGCCAAGAGCTTCGGCGAGTTTGGCGAGCGCTGGCTGCAAGAGCACCGGATGGCGGAAAGCACCCGTGCTATGCGCCGCTCTATCTACGAGCGGGACATCCTTCCGACATTTCGGAATCGGCTGCTGACGGAAATCAGCCCCGAGGATTTGCGGGTGATGTGCGCCAAGGTGAAAGCCCGAGGCGCGCCCGCAACGGCGGTCCATGTCCGGTACATCGTGAAAAGATC
>QIRE01000206.1_pt1 | contig 13505 bp, 15 predicted proteins | sample 2940141 | NCBI WGS metagenome assembly QIRE01 (sample SAMN09273532, study PRJNA473421) | Gut metagenome, whole genome shotgun sequencing project. | isolation source: gut tissue | host: Folsomia candida VU population | place: Netherlands: Amsterdam | collected 2016-03-06
GATCTGGATGGGGATGAACATGGGTGTGGGATGCGGGCGCCTTGGCTGCGGGGGTGTCGTGATTGTGGTCATGGCTGTGACCGTGATCATGGCCGAAGGTGCGGCCATGGCCATAGGCGCCGCCTTCGGGGCAGAAGGGCAGTTCCTTGTGGCAGATTTCGGCGCCAAGACGGCGCAGCATCGCCTCTAGCACGTGATCCTGACGGATGATCAGGCGGTCGGCCTCTATCCGGCAAGGGGTGTGGCGGTTGCCGATATGCCATGCCAGCCGCGCCAGATGGCCGCGAATGACCATGATCGGTTCGGGGCGGGCGCGCATGACGACCAGACGGCCATCGGACAGTTCAAAGGCATCGCCATCTTCGACGCTGGTGACTTCGGGCAGATCGACAAGGAAATCGCCACCCTCAAAGACCAGACGCTTGCGGCGCAGCAGACGACCTTCGTAATCCAGCGACACCTCGCCATCAAAGGGGGCGGCGGCGTGGCGAATGATGCTGTTGGATGTAATCATGGTGATACCCTCTCTCTCAAAAGAGGAAATAGCGTTGGGCCATCGGCAGTTCCGTCGAAGGCTGACAAGTTAACAATTGTCCATCGGCGCGGACCTCATAGGTTTCGGGATCGACCTCTATCTTTGGCATCGCGTTGTTCATCTGCATGTCGGATTTGCCAATATTTCTGGTGTTTTCGACCGCGATCAGGGTCTTGGACAGGCTGCTGCCCGCGCCTGCCTCCAGCCCGGCCTTGCTGACGAACAGCGCCGAGGCGCGGCCGGAATAGCCCCACATCGCCTGCGAATAGACCGGCTGGACCGGGATTGATCCGTTCGGGTCGCCCATCTGCGCCACCGCGATCTGCCCGCCGACCAGCACCATTTCGGGTTTCACGCCAAAGAAGGCGGGCGACCACAGCACTAGATCGGCGCGCTTGCCGATGTCGATGCTGCCGATATGGGCCGATACGCCATGCGCAATCGCCGGATTGATCGTGTATTTCGCGATATAGCGGCGGGCGCGGATGTTGTCGTTTTCACCCTGCTCATCGGGCAGGCGACCTCGCTGGACGCGCATCTTGTGGGCGGTCTGCCACGTGCGGGTGATGACTTCGCCGATCCGGCCCATCGCCTGACTGTCCGAGGAAATCACCGAAAATGCGCCCAGATCGTGCAGGATATCTTCGGCCGCGATGGTCTCGCGGCGGATGCGGGATTCGGCAAAGGCCACGTCCTCGGGCACGCGGCGGTCCAGATGGTGACACACCATCAGCATGTCGAGGTGTTCTTCGATCGTGTTGCCGGTATAGGGCCGCGTCGGGTTCGTGGATGAGGGCAGGACATTGCCCATCCCGACCATGCGGATGATGTCGGGCGCGTGCCCGCCGCCCGCGCCTTCGGTGTGATAGGCGTGGATGGTGCGGCCCGCGATGGCGGCCATCGTATCCTCGACAAAACCCGATTCGTTCAGGGTGTCGGTATGGATCATCACCTGAATGTCCATCTGGTCTGCGACGGTCAGGCAGGTGTCGATGGCGGCGGGGGTGGTGCCCCAGTCCTCGTGCAGCTTCAGCGCGCAGGCCCCGGCGCGGATCTGTTCCTCCAGCGGCGCGGGCTGGCTGGCATTGCCCTTGCCCGCGATGCCGACATTGACGGGCAGGTCGGCCAGCGATTCCATCATCCGGGCGATGTGCCACGGGCCGGGGGTGCAGGTGGTGGCCAGCGTGCCATGCGCTGGCCCGGTGCCACCGCCGAGCAGCGTGGTGACGCCCGAATGGATCGCGTGTTCGACCTGTTGCGGACAGATAAAGTGGATGTGGCAGTCAAACCCGCCCGGCGTCAGGATGCGGCCTTCGCCGGCGATGATTTCCGTGCCCGGCCCGATGATCAGCGTAACGCCGGGTTGCGTGTCGGGGTTACCGGCCTTGCCGATCCCCGCGATGCGCCCGTCGCGCAGGCCCACATCGGCCTTGATGATGCCTTTGTGGTCAAAGACGACGACGCCGGTGATCACGGTATCCATCGCGCCGTTCGCGCGCGTCACCTGTGATTGGCCCATGCCATCGCGGACGACCTTGCCGCCACCGAATTTCACCTCTTCGCCCGGCGTGGTCAGGTCGCGTTCGACCTGCAACAGCAGTTCGGTATCGGCCAGGCGGATGCGGTCGCCGGTGGTGGGACCATAAAGCGCCGCGTAATCGGCGCGGGACAGGGTGTGGGTCATCAGGGCGCCTTTGCGACGGTTTCGATTGGTGCAGAGGGCAGCGGCCGACCGCGGGTGGACGCAGCCCGGTGACTGGCCGGGCGCTTTATGGTGCCTGCCCGCCGGATATCGGCGTCCCGCGCAACATCAGCCAAGCGTCCGCCCGGTGGGGCGGTCAGACGCTGCCCGGCGGTGCCCGCGGCAGGTTGATTCCGGGCGGGCGGATCTCCGCAAACCATCACAGCGACCCCATCACGTCCTTGCGAAAGCCGAACACCTTGCGGTCGCCCACATAGGGGATCAGCCGGACTTCGCGCGATTGGCCGGGCTCGAACCTAACGGCGGTGCCCGCCGGGATCGACAGCCGCATTCCGCGCGCCGCCGCCCTGTCAAAGGACAGCGCCGGGTTGGTTTCGGCAAAGTGGTAGTGGCTGCCGACCTGGATCGGGCGGTCGCCGGTATTGGCCACCATCACGGTCAGCGGATCGCGCCCCGCGTTCAGCGTGATATCGCCCTCGGCGGGCAGGATTTCACCGGGGATCACAGCGTCCTGCGTCATTCAGCCCCCCATCGCCAGTGCCAGACCGGCAATGGCGGTGCCGCCACCAAGACCGCGCAGCAGCGTGCCGCGATGCAACAGCTTGCCCGCGCCGATGCCTGTCAGATGCAGCGCCATCGTCGCAACGGCAAAGCCGATCGCATACAAGGCCAGCCCCTGTGCCGGGCCTTCGGCACCATGCGCCCAGCCATGTGCAAAACCGAACAGCGCCACCCCTGGCAGCATCACCGGCATCGGCAGGCGCGCGGCCATCGCCACCAGCGCGCCAAGGATGATGACGGATGCCAGGATCATCGGCTCGACCCCCGGAAAGGGCAGGCCCGCATAACCGGCCAGCCCGCCCGCAACCATGCTGCCGACAAAGGCCACGGGCAGCGCCCACAGGCTGCGCCCGCCAAGCTGCGCCGCCAGCAGGCCAAGCGCGACCATCGCCAGCAGGTGATCGGCGCCGCCGACCGGATGGGTCAGGCCCGACAGAAACTGGCCGTCATCATGGTGGCCGGGATGGGCCAGCGCGATCTGTGGCAATGCAATGGCGGCAGCAATAAGCGAGAGCTTTTTCATATCAACCTTCGTGGCGGATGGGGTGATGGACGGTCACAAGCTTGGTGCCATCGGGAAAGGTGGCCTCTACCTGCACGGATTCGATCATCGCGGGGATGCCCGACATGCACTGATCGGCGGTGATGACATGCGCCCCGGCCTGCATCAGATCGGCGACGCTGCGCCCGTCGCGGGCACCCTCGACCACGAAATCGGTGATCAGGGCGATGGCCTCGGGGTGGTTCAGCTTGACGCCGCGCGCCAGCCGGTTGCGGGCCACCATTGCGGCCATCGACACCAGCAGCTTGTCGCGTTCGCGGGGGGAAAGGTTCATCGTCAGACCTGCCAGATACGGGGAAGGGGGGGGGCCGCAGCGCCATCAGCAGCCGGTTGATCTGTCGCCGCAGGGGCCAGTCGTCGCGCGCCAGCAGGCGGATGACCAGCCGTCCGGGGGGCGCGCTGGCGGCGGCGGTGACGCCCGGCTCAATCAGCGCGGCGCGCGCCTGCGTCAGCAGATCGGGCGCGTGGGGCGCAATCATCGCCAGCGTCGCCATGGCGCGGGCATCGCCCAGCATGGCGGCGCCATCGCGGCGGGTCAGCGCCGTATCGTCCAGCGCCAGCGCGTCGTGGTGAACGATCCGGCCCGCCCGACGCACGACCCTGCGGTCATGCAGCCGGATGCGGCGCGGGCTTTCGCCCATGGCCAGACGCCCCAGTACGATCATTTCCAGCAGCAGGCACCCGGCGTCCGGCGCCAGATCGACCTGCGTGTCGCGCTGCAACGCGCTGCCGTCATAAAGGATGGTTTCCTGCGGCAGCCAGTCCAGCCAACCGCCGGCCGCCACGTTCAGGCATACCTGCGCCCGTGCAGGCCCGGCCATGGCCCGATAGGCGCGTTCAGCGGTCTGGGTGGTGGCCAGCGCCTGCGTATCCGCGCGCAGATCGACGTGGAATTCCAGCCGGTCATCGGATGCCAGCCCGCCCGAGGTGTTCAGAAACACGATCTGCGGCTGACCCATGGTCATGCGCGGCAGCATCGCCTTGGCCGAGCCGGATTGCGCCAGATCGACCAGACCTTGCGGTCCCATGACGACATGGGCGCGGCCACGGCTGCGCTGCATGATCGGGGTGTGGGGCAAGGTATCAAGCATGTGCCCAAGGGGCGGGGCGGCGCAGGCAAGGTCAATCGGGGTGGGGCGCGGTGACACAGGCTGTCTGTGCGTCGCGCGCAGAATTGCCCTATTTTAAGGCGTAAAGATTACGAAATGCGCAGAATTGGGACGCTGCGTCGCCGAACATGCCTGATCGCTGATCACCCTGACAGCATTTGCAGCAGACGGCGACGGGCGGGGGGGATGGCGCGAATCTCGACCCCGGTAAAGACATGCATCGTGTGCAGCGCCGGATCTACGACCGCGTGATGGCTGACCCATCCGCCCATCGCCAGATAGCTGCGCAGCAAGGGCGGCATCGTGGCCATCGCCTGACGCGGATCGGCCTTCATCAGCCGCAGCGCCCGGGCAAAGCGAAACACATTCGGCGCCTTGATCCGCGGCAGCCAGCGGCGCGGCGCAAGGTGGCGTTCGCGCAGCATGGCAAAGGCGGCCGCATGTGCGGCAGGTTCGGTGCCGATAAAGCTGGAACAGCCGAACAACATGCCAATGCCCGCATGATCGACATAGCGCACCAGCGCCGCCCATGCGGTGCGGATGATGTCGGGATCGCTGGACTCGGGGTGGATGCAGAACCGGCCCAGCTCAAGCATCGGGCCGTCAAAGCGTTCCAGCGCGGCAAGGTTGTAGAACTGCGCAGAATAGCTGCGCGACACCTCGTGCCCGCCGGCCAGCGTCAGAAACCGAAAGCAGCAGACGATCTGCCCGGTATCGGCGCGTTCGACCAGCATATGGCCGCAAGCGTCGTCCAGCGCGTCTGCATCAATCAGGGTGCCATCGTCGGGAACGCCGTTGCGCCCGATAAAACACAGCCAGCGCAACCGCTGCGCGGCCCGCAGATCGTCCGGCGTTTCGGCCAGCCTTGCGCGATAGCGACCTTTTGCAAGCGGCTGCATCAGCAGTCCCCAATGGATGCTACAGACGGCAGTTTAATCCGGTCTTGTGTCAAAATCACGAAATCGCAACCAGCCCGGTCAGATGGCATGATAGAACGGCCCGACCTTGCCCGTCGAGGTCATCCCTGCTAACCGGTCGCGGATTTTGTTCATGCGGGCGCGGCCCGCGTGCCAGCACAAGGTAAACAGATATGGCCACCGAACGCACCCTGTCGATCATCAAGCCCGACGCCACCAAACGCAACCTGACCGGCAAGATCAACGCCAAGTTCGAAGATGCCGGCCTGCGCATCGTCGCACAAAAGCGCGTGCAGCTGACGCTGGCACAAGCCGGCCAGTTCTATGCAGAACACAAAGAGCGCCCCTTCTTTGGCGAACTGACCGAATTCATGGTGTCCGAACCCGTCGTCGTGCAGGTTCTGGAAGGCGAAGGTGCCATCCTGAAAAACCGCGAAGTCATGGGCGCAACCAACCCGGCCAATGCTGACGCAGGCACGATCCGCAAGGATTTCGCGCTGTCGGTCGGCGAAAACTCGGTCCACGGCTCGGACAGCCCGGAAGCCGCGGCGCGCGAGATCGCGTTCTTCTTTTCCGGTCTGGAACTGGTCGGCTGATCTTTCGGTCAATCGGATTGGGAAAAGGGGCCGTAATGGCCCCTTTTTTATTGTTAAAAGGGTGAGCGTAGGCACCATAGTCCTTATGCCTTATCGGGTGATTAAAGTTTGACTTTATCCGGGGTGCATGGGGTATCTTTAAGGTGTTGTAAGCGAGGTTTTTTGAATGCCGTATAAGTTATTTATTTGTCTCACTCTTATAACGGCTTTTTTGTCCTCTGCGGCCAGCGCGCAAGATCGATTCCATCCAAGCAGGTCGTATATTGACCAGTTGATCGCACTGGCAGAGGTTAATGATCTTCAGCCTTCCGATGTTTCTGGTGCATTATTTGACGGCAGATTAGCCCCTGATCTGGACGATCTGCGGCAAGCCTATGCCGAGCTGGACAACAGATCATGCGATGAAGTTGCTGTCCTGTCAGCTGATAAGATTGCCTTTGAAGGTAAGCCGTGCTGGTTCAGAAAGTTCTATCTGGCTGGCGCCAATGAAGCATGGAACGAAAGATTCGGCGTCGTTCCTGAGGAACATGTATTCTGGCTGTCTGTCCGCATGGGAAATTTTGGGGATCCTGACACGGGGCGGCCATACAAATGGGCGCAGAGCGGGCTGAGCCGCGAGCAGATTGAAAAAACAAGAGATTACGACAAACTTCTGGGCTTCATAGAGTATAATGCGACACTTGCTGCGCCGCATTACTTTGACGTCATGAGTGCCAATAACAGGCGCAGTGATTTTGCGAGCCTATACGAACGTAACAGACGTGCATTTCTGGTGAACGGACGCAAGACCGATGCCCAGATCGCGGCGGCGATGGAAAAGGCTGTCAGCAACACATACGAGCCTGATGAGATCGCGATGCGCGATGCGTACAACGCCGCAGTCGTCGGAGGCGGCAGTCTGGTCCGGGTAAAGTCGATTGATAAGCGCAGCTGTACCCGGCTGCGGCATGAACGTAACCGGGTGCTTTGCGAAGTTCGACCGAACCCCGAGATATCCGGGCCCACGAACCCTTTGCTGGAAGGCATGATGCGCATGGCCGAAGGGGTCGAGCGCCCGTTTGTCTTTGTTGTTTTTGAAAATACGGATGGCGTTTGGCGATACATCGAAGGGTATCAGAACTGCGCCAACAATGACGGCGAGTGGGATTGCGTCAACTATCGGTAACTGGGCCTGAGCATGGCCTGAGTGTCTGGCGGCAAACCCTGTCCGAACCCTGTCGCGGACTATGCTTCTGCGTGATTTGCCTGTGGTTGCGGCTTCTCGGGGCAACGGGTATGCCCTAGCTGCAACTAGGCACAAACTAGGCACAAATAAACAAACGGGGGCAAATCATGCGGGCATTCGTTTTTCCGGGGCAGGGGGCGCAGACCATCGGCATGGGGCGCGAGCTGGCCGAGGTCTATCCTGCGGCGCGCGAGGTGTTCGACTGTGTGGACGAGGCACTGGGCGAAAAGTTGTCGGATCTGATCTGGGGCGGCGATATCGACACGCTGACCCTGACGCAGAATGCCCAACCGGCGCTGATGGCCACATCCATCGCGGCGATGCGGGCGCTTGAATCCGAAGGCTTCGGCATTGGCGACGCGAATTTCGTGGCCGGGCATTCGCTTGGCGAATATTCGGCGCTGTGCGCGGCGGGGTCGCTGACGCTGGAAGATACGGCGCGGCTGTTGCGGCTGCGCGGGCAGGCGATGCAACAGGCGGTGCCGGTCGGTCAGGGCGCGATGGCGGCCATTCTGGGGCTGGATTTCGACACCGTGGACCGGATCGCGCGCGAGGTTGCGGGCGATGAGGTCGTGCAGGCCGCCAATGACAATGACCCCGCACAGGTCGTGATTTCGGGCCACAAGGACGCGGTCGAACGCGCGGCGGCGGCGATGAAAGAGGCGGGCGCCAAGCGGGCGCTGATGCTGCCGGTATCCGCGCCGTTTCATTCGGTGCTGATGCAGCCTGCGGCGGCGGTGATGGCCGAGGCGCTGGCCGGGGTGGATATTCAGCCGCCCGCCGTGCCGCTGATCGCCAATGTCCGCGCCGAGGCGGTGGTCGATCCGGACGTGATCCGCGCATTGTTGGTAGAACAGGTGACGGGCACCGTGCGCTGGCGCGAGTCGGTGGCCCATATGGCGGCTGCGGGCGTGGTCGAGTTCTGGGAGATCGGCGCAGGCAAGGCGCTGTCGGGGATGATCAAGCGGATCGCGAAGGATGCCAGCCTGCGCAATATCGGTGCGGCTGCCGATGTGGCGGCGCTGAAAGGGTGATGGCGGACCGGGGCGCTGCCCCGGACCCCGGGATATTTTCATGAAGAAGAAGGATCAGGCATGTTCGATCTGAGCGGTAAGACGGCGCTGGTGACGGGCGCATCCGGGGGCATTGGTGGTGCCATTGCCGAGGCGCTGCACAAGGCAGGTGCGACGGTGGCGCTGTCGGGCACGCGTGAGGCGCCGCTGCGCGAGCTGGCGGAAAAGCTGGGTGATCGCGCGCATGTGGTGCCTGCGAACCTGTCCGATCCCGATGCGGCGGCGGCGCTGGTCAAGGCCTCGGCTGACGCGATGGGATCGGTTGATGTGCTGGTCAACAACGCGGGCATCACGCGCGACAATCTGTTCATGCGCATGTCGGATGAGGAATGGGCGCAGGTGATGGAGGTCAATCTGACCAGCGTGTTCCGCCTGTCGCGCGCCGTTCTGCGCGGCATGATGAAGGCGCGGTGGGGGCGGATCGTCAACATCACGTCCGTTGTCGGGCAGACGGGCAATCCGGGGCAGGGCAACTATGCCGCCGCCAAGGCCGGACTTGTCGGGATGTCGAAGTCGCTGGCCTATGAGGTTGCAAGCCGCGGGATCACCGTGAACTGTGTCGCGCCCGGTTTCATCGAAACCGCGATGACCGACAAGCTGAACGATGATCAGAAGGGCAAGATCCTGACCCAGATCCCGGCGGGTCGGATGGGCAGCCCGGATGAGATCGCGGCGGCGGTGCTGTATCTGTCCAGCCCTGCGGCGGGCTATGTCACCGGCGCTACGCTGCATGTCAATGGCGGCATGGCCATGGTGTGACCTGATGCGTTTTCGGCACAGCCCGTGCAGGTGCCGATCATGCAAAAGCGGTTGCAAGAAGATCATTCAGTGCTATATGCCCGCCTTTAGCAGCAGGGGAACCGCCCTGTGCTGAACCGGGCCGTCTGGCTTTGGAAAACTTTGGGCGGATGCCCGCGAAATGAGGATATGACATGAGCGATATCGCTGATCGCGTGAAGAAGATCGTAGTCGAGCATCTGGGCGTCGAGGAAGACAAAGTGGTTGAGGCCGCTTCGTTCATCGACGATCTGGGCGCAGACAGCCTCGACACCGTCGAGCTGGTCATGGCGTTCGAGGAAGAATTCGGGATCGAAATCCCCGATGACGCCGCCGAGACCATTCAGACTGTTGGCGATGCGGTGAGCTTCATCAAAGGCGCGGTCTGACCGCTATCGTCGCAAGACGGAATTCTGAAACGGCGCCTGTCCCCCGCGGACGGCGCCGTTTTCTTTTGTCCGGGCGGCATGTCCGCCATGCCATGGGAACCGGCACCTGCGGCGTTTCGTTGACGCGGCAGATGGATAAAGGAGTGCCTGTGATGGCTGTCAATCTGAAGGGGCTGACGGATAATGCCCGCAAAACCTCTATCGATGAACTGAACGCGCGTCTGGCCGATGCGATTGCGCTGTCGATGGCGATCAAGCAGGCGCATTGGAATGTGAAAGGCCCGAACTTCATCGCCGTGCATGAGCTGTTCGACACGGTCTATGCCAATAATCAGGCGCAGGTCGATACGATGGCCGAACAGGTGCAGACGCTGGACGGTGTGGCCGCGGGCACAGCCGAGGTGGTGGCCAAGGCGGCGACGCTGAAAGCCTATCCGACCAACCTGACCAAGGCCGCCGACCATATCAAAGAGGTCAGTGCCCGTCTGCGCGATCATGGTGAAAAGTTGCGCGCCGCGATTGATACGACCGATGAGGCGGGCGATGCCAACACCGCCGATCTGTTCACCGCAGCATCGCGCACCGCCGACAAGGATCTGTGGTTCTTGGAAAGCCATCTGGAGTGATGGTTGCGCACAGGCAGGTTGGGCCGGTCAGCGGCCCAGCCTGTCGTGCACCTCAGCCAGATCAATCTCTGCCGTGGGCAGCTTGTTGTCGGGGTTGTCGAAGTCGTAGCGGAACAGCTGGAAATCGTCCTTATAGATTTCCCACATCAGGTGGCGTGACAGGTCGTCGAAATAATCGCTGACCGGATGGGCGCGCTTTGGGCCGTGCCCTTCCGATTCGTTGAAACGTGGGACGCTTGCCAGATCGACCGGCACCGGGACTGTCGTGCGCGACAGCACCCCCGACATGCCGTCATTGAATTTTTCGGTGAAAAAGATGCGGTCATAGCTGCCGCCATTGGCGATGAAGGTAGAGATATGGCCCGACATCGCCGACCAGTGGATGTCGGGGTCCATCGGCTTGCGCCACATGATCGTGTCACGCGCAAACAGCAAAAACCGGCGGAAGCTGGCGATCTGATCAAATTCGAAACCGTTATCCGGCCCGCCCACATCGACGCCGTATCGTTGCATCAGCTGCGGCACCAGATTGCCGCGATAGCGCCGGCCATTGCGCTGAATCCCGGCAATCTTGTCAAAGAATGACGACAATATCCGGGCATAGGGGTTGCGCACGCAGGTGAACGTCAGCGCCGAATGGTTGCGCACGGCATGTTCGATGACCGGCTGGCTGTGATCCTGCGCCCATTTGCGCAAGCCGTCCTGCGCATCATGGATATCGCCGTCGAAGAAGCGCCCGTGATCGGAATAGAACATGATCTGCCCGATGGTCGAACAGGCGCATTTGGGCACGACCCGATAGATCATGCTGCCGCTTTCAGTCATCCATGTTCCGGGAAATCCCAAATGCCGTCTCCTGTGCGGGGTCACGGTTTGCGCGCTGCGCTTGCCTGTGCCGCCGAAATGTTTCACAGACACAAAGCAAATGCACCTTCGTCATGCAACGCGTTGTCGTGTATTTGTTTTGATTTTTCAGCGGGAGGCCGCGTCGGATGCCCCGGATCGCGTTCATTCTGCTGTGTCACAAAGACCCGCAGAGCGTTATCGAGCAGGCGCAGAGGCTGACGGCCTCGGGTGATTATGTCGCGATCCACTTTGATCGCCGCGCCCCTGCCGATGATTACCGCCGGATTCAGACCGCGCTGGCGCAGAATAAATCGGTCGTGTTCGCGTCCCGTCGCCAGAAATGCGGATGGGGCGAATGGTCGCTGGTCGCCGCCACGCTGGAAACGATGCGCCTGGCCGAGGCCAGCTTTCCACTGGCCGGGCATTTCTATCTGCTGTCGGGCGATTGTATGCCGGTCAAATCGGCCGAATACACCCGAAGCTTTCTGGAAAGCGATGATTGCGATTACATCGAAAGCGTTGATTTCTTTCAGGGTGACTGGATCAAGACCGGGATCAAGGACGAACGCCTGATCTATCGCCACTGGTTCAACGAACGCAGCCAGAAAGCGTGGTTCTATCGCAGCCTGCATTGGCAAAAGCGGCTTGGCCTGAAGCGCAGGATCCCTGCGGGCTTTCGCATGATGATCGGATCGCAATGGTGGTGTCTGCGCCGTCAGACCGTCGAATCCGTGCTGGCGTTGATCGACAAGCGCCCCGATCTGATCCGGTTTTTCCGCCGGACATGGATCCCCGATGAGACATTCTTTCAGACGCTGGTGTCCCATGTCGTGCCCAAGACGCAGATCCGCAGGCGGTCGCCCACCTGTCTGATGTTCACCGATTACGGAATGCCGGTGACGTTTTACAACGACCATTACGAACTGCTGCTGCGCCAGAATTTTCTGTTTGCCCGCAAGATCAGCCCCGAGGCGCTGGACCTGCGCCAACGTCTGGGCGAAGTCTGGCTGGCCAGGGGCGTCAGCTTTGCGATCTCGAACGAGGGGGTGCGGCTGCATCGCTTTCTGACCGGGCGCGGGCGCGTGGGCCGCCGTTTCGCCCCCCGCATCTGGGAGGCCGAGGGCAGCCTTGGCCGCGATGCCACCGTCTGCCTGATCGCGTCGAAGAAATGGCATATCGCCAAGCGGCTGACGGCGCGCATTCGCGATCTGACCCCGGTGCCGGCGCTGGATTACCTGTTCAACGAACTGGACGCCAATCTGCCCGATCTGGGTGGCATCGCGTCGTCGCTGCCCAAACGCGAACGCCATCGCCGGGCGTTGGTGCGCTTGCTGTTCGATGAATATCGCGCGCAGAAAATGGTGCTGTGCGTCGATCCATCGGCCCTGTCGCTGATTGACGATTTCGTGGCAGACAAGGCACAGACCCGGATTCTGCTGATCGAAAGCGATTTCACCGATGATTATCTGCGCGGCCATGTGCGCCGCATCGGGCTGGCCGATGATGGCGTCCCCGACAATGTGGTTCAGGGCCTGCTGCCCGCCGTACGCGGCGATCTGACGCAAGAGGTCGAACGCCTGCGCGACATGGCCTTCGATCAGCTGCATATCATTTCCGAACGCGCCGATGTCGCGACGAATGCGGCGGCGCTGGCGCGGTTTCTGGATATTCCCGATCAGATCGCGCATGATCTGGCGGCGACGCCGTTTCTTTTCAGCGACTAACCAAGGACTGTCCGATGGCTCTGGCTTACGACGACAACAACATCTTCGCCCGCATTCTGCGCGGTGAAATTCCCTGCAACAAAGTGGCCGAAAACGATCACGCGCTGGCCTTTCGCGATATTGCGCCCAAGGCGCCGGTGCATGTGCTGGTGATCCCCAAGGGGCGCTATGTCAGCTATGACGATTTTGCGGCAAATGCGTCGGATGCAGAAATTCTGGGCTTCACGCGACTGTCGGCGCAGGTCTGCACCGAACAGGGCGTCGCGCTGGATGGCGGCAATCAGGGCTTTCGCGCCATCGCCAATTCCGGCCCCGACGGCGTGCAAGAGGTGCCCCATTTCCACCTGCATATCCTTGGTGGCCGGGTGATGGGGCCGATGGTGCAGGGCTGATTGCGAAAGGCGCGCCGGGTCAGCCGCGCGTCATCTCCACAAAAACATCCTCAAGATCGGGCTGCTCGCTGGCCATGTCCAGAATGGGCAGGCCCGCACCCCGCAGCGCGTCCAAAACCTGATCGGCCCGGATGCGCGACGGCGGATAGCTGATGGCAAGCCGCCCATCGCTGCGCCATTCCGCGCGTGCGCCATCAGGCAGGGGGGGCAGATCGCGCGGCCCGCCCGTATCCAGCACCAGCGTCTTGCCATCGGTGCGCGACAGCAGGGCACGGGTTTCCTGCCGCACGATCAAGGCGCCATGATTGATGATGGCGATTTCGTCGCACATCTGTTCGGCCTCTTCCAGATAATGCGTCGTCAGGATGATGGTCATGCCCTGTTCATTCAGCCGCCGCACATTCGCCCACAGCATTTCGCGCAGGGTGATATCAACCCCCGCCGTCGGTTCATCCAGCACCAGAATCTGCG
>QIRE01000207.1_pt1 | contig 13500 bp, 9 predicted proteins | sample 2940141 | NCBI WGS metagenome assembly QIRE01 (sample SAMN09273532, study PRJNA473421) | Gut metagenome, whole genome shotgun sequencing project. | isolation source: gut tissue | host: Folsomia candida VU population | place: Netherlands: Amsterdam | collected 2016-03-06
GACCTCTCCGTCTGGGGCCCCGGCTTCCTCGACCAAATCGCCTCCCAACTCAACGGCCGACCCCGCAAACGACACGGCTGGCTCACCCCAGCCGAAAAACTCAACCAACTACTCTCAACAACACAAACAGATCCTGTTGCAGGAACAGCCTGAATCCACCCCCTTGGCGCCTCGCTATTTGTCAGATTTTCAGGAAGAGGGCAGACGACCGGTCGGGGCCGTCAGGCTCCGGCCGTCGCATTCCCGTGCGTGCCAACACCTTTCAGGCCGCGCCAGGTGATCCCCACCAACAGGTCGGTCGCGGTCTCCAGATCGACGTCGCCCTCGGAGATTCGATCCGCGACGGCCTCTCCGGCCCCCACCAGCGCCACCGCGGTCAACTCAAAGTCGACGTCGTTGACGCTCTCGATGGTCGTGCCCGCCTTGATGAGTTCGGCAACCATTTCGGTAATGCGCGAACGACTGGTCGTCACTAGATCCGCGAACGTCGTTGTTCCAACGGCGACGCGATAGAGCACCCGCCACGACTCTCGGTTCTCGTCGACAAACCGCAGAAACTCCTTGATGACCGTTCGCGCCTGATCACGTTGGCGCAGCGCCGGATTGAATCCCACGCTCATGGCGTCCATGAACTTCGACGACTCGCGGTCGATGCACGCGCCAAACAACTCGTCTTTCGACCCGTAGTACAGGTACAGCATCGGCTTGGAGATCTCGGCCTTCGCCGCGATCGAATCCATCGACGTCTCGCGAAATCCGTTCTCCGCAAAGACAGCGACCGCGGCGTCGAGCATCTGCTGTTCGCGCACCGCCCGAGGAAGGCGTTTAGTGCCACCGGCCATCGATCGTCCACCTCCTCGGCGTTCCGTGATCTACCTCCAAAACTTACCAGTCGGTAAGGTCAAACGGCGCAAAGGTCTCATTCTCAGCATTTCAGGACGCCCTTGGCACGCAGGATGCGCACGACGGACTGGTTGACTCGCGCGACCGGCAGCTTGTGCGACGCGACGGCCCGCTCCAGCGCGTTGAGCACGGTCGTGACCTTGTCCGTCGACAACCACAACGCGATGTCACTGCCCGCGGCCAGCGCCATCGGGACAGCCTGATCGATCGGGTACTTTGCGCTGATCGCGGCCATCCCCGACAGATCGTCGGAGAACACGACCCCGTCAAACGCTGGGCCGCCGTAGCCCTTGCCGGTACGCAGCATCCCGATGGCACGCGGATTGACGCTGGCGGGCAGCTCACTGCCGGTCAGCCCGGGCACGATCAGGTGGCCGACCATCGCGGCAACGCCGGGCATCGTGAGCAGCGTCCGATATGGAACCAGATCGGTTGTCTTGAGCTGTGCCAGCGGCGGTGTACGCACGGTTCCGGTGTGCGAATCGCCCGACCCGTGGCCGTGGCCCGGGAAATGTTTGAAGACCGGCAGCACTCCGGCGTCGAGGAGCCCCCGGGCGAATGCCCGGCCATACTGCTCCACAACGTCGGGGTCATTCGAAAACGATCGGTCGCCGATCACTTCGTCATCGGATTCATTACTCACATCGACGTCGGGGGCGAAGTCGACGGTGATGCCGAGCTTGCGGATCTGGGTACCGATCGACTTCGCGAGCACCCGGGTCTGCGCCGGGGTCTTCGTCTTGGCGAGTACGCGGGCAGACGGGCTGTCGATGCCGAGCTTCTTCAGCCGCGCGACCCGACCGCCCTCCTGATCGACCGTCACCATCAGCGGCGTCTTCGACTTCTTGGAGATTCGGGACATCGCCCCCGACGTCAGGATCGACATGTCGGTCCAACTGCCGATGAACACGCCACCGATCTTCTCCTTGGCGACGATTGCCGACGCATCGTCGGCGCCGGTGACCCCGACGACCAGCATCTGGGCCAACTTTTCGCGCGCCGTCATCTTCGCCAACATGGGACCGCCGCAGCCAGCCGGGGCGGGCAGCGCCGACGACGGCAGTGAACTATGCGATGTGTAGACCGACGTACTCGACGGCGTGCCAGCGACGGTCGTGTCACTCGTCGAACATCCGACGACCGTCATCGCCACCACCCCGATCGACGCTGCACCAAGCGCAGCCCGACGTCGCGTACCGAGATTCAAACTGGAAAACGCCATGGGCACGAGTCTGGCACGGACCACAACCGCGCGGACATGAGGACAGAAGAAACGCCACCCCGTCGACTCATCGGGACTAACCTTTCGTCCATGGGTGCGAAATCGCCTAACGACCAAGCCGTCATGATGATCGCGTACGACGGTTCACCCAACGCTGACCGCGCCATCGACTACGCGGGTCGCTTCCTCGCCTCCAATTCCGCGCACGTCGTGACCGCGTGGGAACCCGGCGCGGCCAGCCCGGCCCGGCTCTCGAGTCTCGCCGCTGGCTTTGGACCGCCGCCGGACACGACGATGGATGCCGGCATCGACGAAGCTATCCGCGCCGAGGCGCAGGCCATCAACAAACGCGGGCTCGAATTGGCTGTTGCCAACGGCCTCACTGCCAAAGGCTCGCTGGTTGAGGTGGAATCGACGGTGTGGGGTGCGCTGGTTGGGGCCGCCGACGCTCTGAACGTCGATCTGCTGGTCACCGGCACCCGAGGCGCGTCGGGATTGCGCGCGCTCCTGCACAGCAGCGTCGCCCATCGCGTTCTGCAACACTGCCATCGACCGGTCTTTGTGGTCCCGGAGCACTGTGAGCAGGCGCCACCGGTCACGCCATAGCCGGTTCGCACAGGTTCAGATGGTATTTTCGACGCCATGAAGTCGAACCGATTGGTTGCTGGTGCCGTTGCCGCTGTGGCAGGCGTGATCGTCGGGCTCGGTTCGGTGTTTCTCGGCGGAACCCTCGCGGCCGACAACAGCCCGGCCACCGACCTCAACAACGTGAACCCCAACAACGGATTCATTCAAGGATCCGTCGACTACGGTTCCCGCGGCAATGGTGGCGCATCGGATAAGTAGCGGATGGCCGCTTCGCTTCGCTCGCAGTTACATTTCCCGTCGCTTCGCTCGCCCAGGTTAAATCTCCGGCCTGACCTCGGCATCGTTGCCGTCGCCGCATTAGTCCTTTCCTTCGCTCAAGCGCCCGGACGCATCGCGGCCGACACCAAACTTGATCTGACCGCCAATCCGATCGGCTTCCTCACCCGGGCCACCCACCTGTGGACACCGACCGCACCACTCGGCCAGGTCCAGAATCAGGCCTACGGCTACTTCTTCCCGCATGGTGCGTTCTTTGCGCTTGGCGAAGTCCTCCACCTCCCCGACTGGATCACCCAGCGACTGTGGTGGGCACTGCTGCTGTTCATCGGATTTGTTGGCATCGTCCGCCTCGCCGAGGTCCTGCGAATCGGTTCACCCGGTTCTCGGTACATCGCGGCAACGATCTTCGTGCTCAGCCCCCGCGTGCTGACAACCCTCGGCTCAATCTCGTCGGAAACCCTTCCGATGATGTTGGCACCCTGGGTCCTCATCCCCGTGATTCGCGCTCTCGACACTCGCGCTCAAGCAACTGACAGGCCGCCAATCCCGCTGTGGCGGTTAGCCTTCCAATCTGCCGCGGCCATCGCTCTGATGGGGGCGGTCAACGCGATCGCGACTGTCGCGGCCAGCGCGGTCGCCGTCGCGTGGTTCCTCATGCATCGCCCGAGTCGACGCTGGTTGACCTTCGGCGGCTGGTGGGTCGTCGGCGGCGGGCTCGCCTGCGCCTGGTGGCTGGTGCCCCTCGTCTTGCTGTCCCGGGTGAGCCCGCCGTTCCTTGACTTCATCGAATCGTCGCGGGTCACAACGGAATGGACGTCGCTGACCGAAGTGCTGCGCGGCACGAGTTCGTGGACTCCGTTCGTATCACCCGAACGCGTCGCGGGGTCGATTCTGGTCACGCAGCCAGCGGCCGTGCTTGCGACGGGGATCCTGATGGCCGCGGGCTTCGCCGGCTTGGCGATGCGGCACATGCCTTTTCGACGACGCTTGATCGCCCTCGCCATGTTGGGTGTTCTGCTGATGTGCGTTGGCTTCGTGGGCGCACTCGGGTCACCGATCGCCGAACCGGTCCGGGTCTTCCTCGACGGCGCTGGTGCCCCGCTGCGCAACGTCCACAAGTTGGACCCATTCGTCCGAATCCCCGCGGTATTGGGAATCGCGCATTTGCTGGCGCACGCGCCCCTGCGAGTTTCGCGAGAATCGTTAGCAGCTCTCGCGCATCCGCAGCGGTCCAAGGTCACCGCAGCGACGATCGTCATCCTGGTTGCCCTCATCGGCGCCGGATCGGTTGCGTGGACGGGCGGACTTGCCGGGTCGGATACCTACCGCGCGCTCCCCAACTACTGGCGTCAGACCGCCCACTGGCTTGATCACCAAGCGCGAACGGTGAGCCCGCAGTCACCTGGGCGCGCACTCGTCGTGCCCGGTTCGCCCTTCGCGCAACAACTGTGGGGCCTCACGCGCGACGAGCCGGTGCAGCCCCTCGCATCCACACCGTGGGCGGTCCGCGACGCCATCCCCCTCGTACCACCCGAGGCCATACGTGCACTCGATTCGGTGCAGCGGGCCATCGCCGACGGTCGCGGCTCACCTGGACTCGCCCCGACGCTGGCGCAGCAGGGGGTGTCGTTTGTGGTTCTCCGTGCGGACCTCACTCCCATCGAATCACGCTCTGCCCGTCCACTTCTCGCGCGGCAAGCGCTGGTCAATTCACCGCACATCCGGAAGGTCGCCGAGTTCGGTCCGCTCGTCGGACCCGCAACGGTCGACGGCGTTGTCGTCGACGATGGCTTGCGTCCGAAGATGCCAGCGGTGACGATCTTCGCTGTCGAAGCAGTGAATGGCTTTCCAGGAACCGGGCCGACGCTCACCGACCTCGACTCCATGCCACAAATTTCTGGCGCACCAGAATCGCTTGCCGCACTGCAGGATTACCGAGGTCGGCGTGGCCTGGCCCCGCTGGGTCCCACGCTATTCGACGCCGACGCTACGCGCGCTGGAGTCCCAACGTCGGCGCTGACCGTGACGGATTCACCAATGGATCGCGAGACCGACTTTGGCCGCGTCGACGATCACAATTCATCGGTGCGCGCAGCCAACGATCCACGTCGCACAAAGAACGCCGCGGCCGACTACCCGGTCGACGGACAACGATTGGTCACCGGCCAATGGCTCCTCGACAACGAGCCCGGCCACGTTTCGGTCAGCGCATCCCAATCAGCGTCCGACGCAACGCAACCCGGGCAAACATCGCCAGCGGATTCGCCCGCGGCGGCATTCGACAACAACACCGAAACGTCGTGGATTAGTGGCGGTTTGGAATCTGCGGTCGGACAATGGTTGCAGCTGACGTTCGACCGACCGCGAGCCAATTTGTCGCTCACGATCACCACGCACAAGGCGATCGGCCCCGACGTCACGGGCATCGCCGTCGAGACCGACTCCGGAACCGCCGTTGCCCAGGGCATCAAGCCGGGCGATCCAGTTGTCATCGCATTACCCGGTGGCGCAACACATTCGGTACGAATCAGGGCGTTGAGCGTCGACGGTGGCGTTGCCGGTAACCAGTTCGCGTTGAGTGAGGTCGCTGTACGGGACCTCGCAAGTGATCGACCGCTCGCAATTCGCTTCCGACCGCAGCTTCCCGACCTTCCGGTCGGCACCGACGTCGCGCGTTGGCTGCTCGCCCAGGAGTTGGACACACGCTCGGCTTGTGTGCAGGCCGATGCGACGGTTCGGTGTTCGCCCGCGCTCGGTCGCTCGGCCGAGACACCGGGAGTATTCTCCCGCATGCTGTCGGTCCCCAAGCCGACGCCGCTTGTCCCCACCGTCGTGCTGCGCCCGAAGCCCGGCACGGATCTGAACGCGGCACTGGCCTTACCCGGCACGCTAACCGCGACCGGTCCAGCGGCGGTGAGTGATTCACGTGGAAACGCGATGGCGTTGGTCGATGGCGATGTGGCGACAACTTGGGTTGCGCCTGATGGTCGGTCGTCGAAGGATCGTCCGACGGTCGTCCTGACGCTGCCCGCGCCACAGCGTGTTGACCGCCTAGTCCTAGCCGCGCCGTCTGACTATGTCGCACATCCGACCGAAGTCAGTGTCGATACCGGCGCCGGGCCAACTACCCATCGAGTCGACCGCGATGGGACCGTTACCCTCGACGGCTCTGTGACACAACGCGTTTCGTTGACGATTCGCAAGTGGTCGGATCTGATCGACGTCAACGGCCTCGGGTTCGCACGGTCGGCCCGGCCGGGCATCAGTGAGATTTCGGTGCTTCCGGCACCACCCGCGGCGGCGTCCCCCGACCGCCGGATTGAAGTCGACTGTAGCCGCGGAGTCGGTCTCACGCTTGCCGGACAGGTTGTCCGCCTTCATGTTTCGACCACCGCACGCGCGCTAACTCAGGGTCAGCCAGTCGTCGCGCAACGGTGCGACGATGCTCCGGTGAACGTTCCCGCTGGACGACAAGAGGTTTCAGTCAATCCGACCGGCATGTTCACCGTCGCGTCTGTCGACCTGGCAACCCCGCAGGCAGCGGATATCCCTGCCGCAGGGTCGGAGCCGACCGTCGATACCTGGACGGCTGCCCACCGAAGCGTGCGGCTCGATGCGTCGTCGAAGACCCGCGTTCTCACCGTCCCGGAAAGCATCAACCCGGGTTGGCGCGCGAGGATCGGAGATAGGGTGCTCACACCGATCACCGTCAATGGCTGGCAGCAAGGTTGGGTTGTCCCGGCAGGCAGCGCAGGCACGGCACAACTCACCTACCGATTCGACACGTTGTACCGATGGTCGCTGGCGATAGGCCTGGCGGCGGTGGCTCTGCTGCTTATATTGGCGTTCTGGCCGCGACGCCGTGGACCCGAAGTAGTTGCCGAAGTTGGTGCTGTGCAGGATGATCCGGGTTCGCCGCCGTCGAAGGTTCAGTTGACGGCCGGGGGTTTGGGCATCTGCGCGGGCGCCTGGCTGCTCGCCGGTTGGTGGGGGTTGGGTACCGCCATCGTCGTTGGCGGCGCCGGCACGATGCTCCAGCGCAGACATTCCCGAATTGGGTCAACCCTGCCCGCGGTGGTGTTCGGCCTGCTCATCACGGCGACCCTGTACTTGGCGTCGGGGCCGTGGCAATCATCGACGGGCTATCACGGGTTCGACTGGCCCGCTCAGCTATTCGCGCTTCTGGCGATTGAGGTGTTGGTGTGGTCGGCGTGTTTGGTTGGGTCTGGACGTTCGCGGCCCCGCAACCAAAGCCGCAGTGGCTCTTCAACGAACGCATAACTCGCGGCAGCGACACCCACACTGAGCATGACGGTCAGCGACCACACCAGCAGCGTCGAGCCACCGAACGGGACGATGCCAAACAGCCCGAACACGACGGCCAGCACCGCCACATGCCAGATGAAGATTCCATATGACCAGCGGCCAAGGGCCTGCATCACCGGCGAATTGAGAAAGCGAAATGGTCCGGGCGCCAATACAAGTGGCGCGAGAATCGCATACCCACACACCGCCCCCAAGGCAATCTTCACGACGAACTCGCCCGCTGTCACCGCGCCGAGCCCGGTCGGCCCGGCAATCGGAGTACACGCAAGCCCGTAGGCGACCACCAATACTCCGAACATCAGACCCCGACGGCGGCTCAACGCAACCAGTCCCGCAATCGCCCCCGACATCGGCTCACCGCGCGACGATCGCCCCACCAATTCGGCCAGCAACAGCCCCGCACCAAACCACGGCAGGTGCCCAATGACCCAGTTCTTCGGTTCCAGGCCGGGCGCCGCCGGCAGCACCGACGCGATTGGACCCCACAGCAGCGTGAGCCCGATCAGCGCGCCTAGCGTTGGCACTCGGAGCCGTGCCGAGGGACCGGACAGTCGACTGAGGCCAATCCCGATGACCGGCAGCAGCAGATAAAACACCACCTCCACCGACAGGCTCCACATTTGAGTGAGTCCCGCCGTCAGCGACAGCGGTACAAAAATCTGCGTCAGAGTCAGATTCGATACCCACACCACGACGTCGGCGTTGCGCGCCTCGGGTAGCAACAGCAGAACTAACACGACGACGACGACGTAGGCCGGCCAGATCCGAATGAAACGATGCGCAAAGTAGCGACGCACCCGTGGCGACTGACCTCCATGCGCGGCGTCGACATATGGGCGCCACAGCAGAAATCCGGAGAGCCCAAAGAACAGGGCGACGGCGAGGTCGAGTCGACCGAGAACCGGACCAAGGATTGGCAGCCCTACCGCACCCGTCTGAAACGCGACGTGGGTCGTCAGCACGCCAAGCGCGGCGACGGCACGCATCCCTTCCAGTTGGGGTAGGAAGCCCAGTCGCGGTACGAAACGTGAATCAGCGGTCATCACCGCCAACTTACCGCGCTCACCTAAGCGCGCGGTTCACTCGACTACCCTCACGATTATGTCGCGCCCAACCGAGCCCACCCGACTCACGACGCGCGAATTGGCGGGGCCGACACTCATATTTCTCGCGACATTCTTGCTTGCGGTGACGATCGCGGCACCACTCTTTCTCGCCGACCGCTTCACCAAAATTTCGCTGGACACCGATACCACCACCGTTGCTCAGTCAACCGACGGTGCGCGGTTCCTCGACGCATGCGCGCTCGACGCACCAGTCGCGGTGGTGCGCACCCAGACACTGCTCACCGGTCAACGTGTCGTCGCGGTACGCCCCTCCGACGCCAACCTGGTGACTCTCCAGGCCGGAACGTCGATCCGCATCGCTGATGACAAAGCCCTCGGTACCTGCGGTAATGCGACGGTTGCCGCCTACAAGGACCGAGTAACGCTCGATCGTCGAACTGCGCACCCGGTCGCCAATCCGATGTCGCAAGTGCAATTCGATAGCAATCGCCCCGCGGTCGGCCTGACCACCCGGCACGGCGCCACGTACATCCTGCCCACCGACGCGGCGTCGGGGCTCAACTACTTCGACGTCACGACGCGTCAGTCGGTGCCACTGGTACCGCAGGGCGACGCCAACGTCGACGGACTAGATGCGAAACGCTTCACCGCAACCATCCCCGACGTCGACCTCAGTACCCTCAAGGGCGTCGACGGCCGGCCAGAACCGGGCACGATTATCACGCGGCCGGCATCGTGGTTTGGTCCGATCGCCGGCGTCGCACCCAACACCCCGCTGACCGCTGCGCTGCATCGGAGCGCCAAGATCGTCTTGGCTGTCGATCCCAAGACCGGACTGATCCTCGACTCGGCGACCGACATCACGCAGGAGTACCGGATCCTGACTCCCGGCGACAACCCCGCACTCGCTTCGCATCGGCTGACCAGCATTGCGGCGTCGTTCTCCTACGACCGCGATACGCAGCGGGCCATGGTCGACGCCGCGCGCGCACAGTCACGGCCGCAACTGCTGTGGGGTCGGATTATCCCGCTGATCAGCGGCATTCTCGGCGTGCTGATGCTGATCGTCGGAGTTGTGCTGACCCTGAACCCACGTCAAAGAGTGAGCCCAACGTCGAATAGCCAGTAGGTAGCCCAGCGTCGCGACGGTTGCCGCGGTGGCAGCTATCCCGACAAGCACGGTCACCGTCGACGCCACGGTCACAATCGCGACCACTTCCCCGAGCACAACCAACCATGCCCAAGCCGACCAGCGGGTACGTCGGGTGGCGATCAGTGCCAACAGCAACACCTGCAGCACCGACAGCATTACGCCGGCGTAGGTGAACAACCACAGCGTCGGGACTACGTCGCGATACTTCTCCCCCGCGATAATCGGCACGATCGGACCGGCAACCACGGCAGCGACAACGAGGAGCGCGCCGAGCACTCCTACGACCGCGACCGCACCGCGAATCGACTGGACTGTCTGCCGGGGGTCGGCCATTCGCGGATAGAAGACGACGCCCACCGCCTGGGGCAACCAAAATGCGACCTTCAGCGCGACAGCGCCAACCGCGTAGACACCGGCGTCGGATGCCGACAGCGCCGTCCGAGACAGCAGAAGATCTACCGACGAAGCGATGACGATCACCAGTTGAACCTGCGACGCCGCGAGGACCGTCCATAACGCGGGCGTTGGCGCTGGAGAATCGGCGCAACGGCGTCCACCAACCCCGCGTCCACTCACCCACCAGGCCACCGCGGCAGCCAACGCCGCCCCGACGAGTCCACTGACCAACGCGCCGGTGACCGTCCCGGTGACAGCGAGCCCGACGACCATCGGGACCGACCGCGCGATTCCAGTGAATGCGAGAACTCCGCCTAGGACCCGGAACCGCTGATGCCCCTGCAGGAGTCCCTGCCCGATGGCGACGAGCGTCAGGAGCGGTGCCACTCCGATGCCCACCAGGACGGTCACAATACCGATCTTGCTTACGGCACTGACCAGCGGAGACGCCACCAGAGCTACCGCTCCGACGAGCCCGGTCAGTCGGAGTCCGAGGCGGCGAAGGGTGGCGTCGTCCACTCCGCGAACCGATTCCCGCGCAATAACCGCCTGAACGGCGAGGGCGGGCACCGCGACCACCAACAGCCAGGCCAGGACGACCGCGAACTCGCCGTACTCCGACGTCGACAGCCATCGGCTTGCCGGTACGTGAACCGCAAATGCCGCGGCGTTGGCAACCATCGCACCCGCGGTAACCCACCCGAGCGAGATGCTGGTGGTGCGCAGGGTCATACCGACCAGGGTAAGGGGTACTAACGTCGACGCATGCCTGATATCCGGTCCCCTCGCTTCGCCGCGTGGCTAGCGTCGCTCACTGCGACGACCGCGATCTGCGCGCCACTGTGGCGGCCCGGCTATCTGCTCTATCGAGATGCGGTCGCCACGCCGCGCTCATTCCTGACCGACACGACACTCGGCATCGCAGACGCTCCGCCACGAGCCGTCCCGCAGGACGCGGTGTTGGCGCTCGCGAGCACCGTCGTCGATGGTGGCGTCCTCGTCACCCTGATCCTGACCGCGAGCCTGCTGTGCGCGGGCGCGGGCTACGGAATCTTCGCTGCGCGAGCACTTCCCGGCGTTGGGGCAACAGGGGCCGCCGCGGCCGCGATCGTCAGCATCTGGAATCCCTTTGTCGCCGAACGACTCCTCCAGGGGCATTGGAGTCTACTGACTGCCTACGGCGCCATCGGCTGGATTCTGTTCGCCACCATGCTGATTCGCGACCCAGACAATTCCGTTCGACGCCGTGGCTGGGGAATCGTCTGGACCGCAACGATTTTCGCTGCGTTCACTCCGACCGGGTCGGTGCTGAGCGGCGTTGTAGTGGCCGCGACGATCACCATTCCCGCGCTCGTCTGCCAACGGTGGCGTACTGCCGCCGGGTCAGTTGTGCCTGTCATCGTCGGCGCGTGTGCGTGGATTGTTGCGACGATTGTCGGGTCGGGAACCGCGGTCACCAGTTCAGAATCGTTTCGGGCCTTTGCTTTTCGGCCGGAACCGGGCCTTGGGCGGCTGGGGACGATGCTTGGCCTCGGCGGAATATGGAACGCGGACGCCGTGCCCGCGAGCCGAACGTCGGGATGGGCGGCCGCGGCGAGCCTCTGTCTCATCGCCATCGTGAGCGTTGGCGTGTGGCAGCTTGTTGCGCGGCGCGCGGATCGTTCCGCGCGCGCGGTTGCCGCCGGTGCGTGGCTCGGCGGTGTCGCGGCTCTGCTCGTCATCGGTTTATCCACAGACGCCGGGTTCACCGCGGCGTCGTGGCTAGCCGAGAGCGTGGGTGGCGTTGGGCTGCTTCGCGATTCGCAGAAGCTACTGATGTTGTGCGTACCGATCGTCGCACTCGCCGTTGCGGCCGCTACCGCATGGCTCCGACGCTGGGTACCCGCCGGCTTCGCACTCGGGGCGGCCCTCCTGCTGATCGTCGCACCATTGCCCGACCTCGCCTGGGGCGTCGGCGGGCGAATTGACCCGATCAGCTACCCGGCTGAGTGGTCGGAAGTGACTGCTGCGATCCCCGCAGACCACGGCGCAGTCGCGCTGTGGCCCGCAGAAACCGTGCGCACCTTCGGTTTTGCGAACGGCCCGTCCCTCGACCCCACGTCACGGCTGGTGCGAGCGCCGGTGATCGAGTCGGGTGAGTTGCGCGTCGACGGTGCGGTAGTCGACCTCCCGACCGCGCGGTCCCGCGACGTCGCGGCGGCACTCACGCACGGCGGCAGTTCTTCCCTGGCCCGACTCGGCGTCGGCTGGGTATTGGTCAGTTCGGGGACTCAGCCACCGGCCGTCCGGACTCTTCCAGTCGTGGTCCGTGGACCGAGCCTCACGCTGTATCGGGTCGACAGCGCGTCACGCGCGTACGAGGCGGGTCCCGCTGCGCGCTCCTGGGCGATCGGCGCGGTAGTGGAGTGGTTGCTTGGTCTCCTCGGCGGAATCTGTCTTATCGCATGGCGGCGTCGATGATGCCCGACGTCGTCGACTCCCACGAGTAGGACCGCGCCCGGCGTTGTGCCGCATCGCCGAGACGACGACTCTCGATTGGATCGTCGATGAGTTTCCTTGTGGCACTCACCAATTCGTCAACGCTGTCAACGAGGTGTCCGGTCTCGCCGTCGACGACCGAGTCTTGCAGGCCCGCGGCACTGCGGTAGCCGATCGTCGGGACCCGGTGTTGCGCTGCCTCGACAACGGCGATTCCCCAGCCCTCCTTTTGCGAAGGCATCAGGTGTAGATGTGCCCTCGCGAGGAGTTGGTGTTTGGCTGTATCGGACACGTGCCCGTGGAACGTCACTCGATCATCGACGCCCAGTTCGGTTGTGCGCGTACGTAACCGCTCGTCCCACCAGCCGCTGCCGACCACGTCGAGGTGGACATGCGGGTGACTGTGCCGCAGTTGCGCAACAACTTCGAGCGCATGCTCAATCTGCTTGTGCGGCACCAGTCGTGACAGGGTAACCAACCGGACCATGCCTGGCGCTGACACTGGCAGTGACACTGACGAAGGTGATCCACCGACGTCCGGTGCGGCATCAATTCCCGCTCGCACCACGGTAATTCGCTCCGCATCGACGCCAAGCTGACCGAGTTCGGTTGCCGACGGCTGCGACACGGTCACGTAGCGATGGCGTCGATGAACCCACGGTGAGAGTCGGGATTCGACAAACCAGCCGACCTTCGCGAGCAGCGGGCCAGCTACCGGCCACTGCTCCCGATGACAGTGGTGAACCAGGACCAGCGTCGTCGCCCGAGAGCACAGGGCCGCGAAGAATGGCACACCGTTCTGGGTGTCGATGATGAAGTCCGGACGGCTACGCGCAAGCGGGCCAACGCCAAGTCGGCCCGCGACGATCGTCGCCAGCGCGTACGGGTAAACCGAGAGCCGTCCACCGCGTCGAATAATGCGAATGCCGTCCCGATGCCCCACCGTCGGCGCGCCGGGATACGCCGCGGTAAGCAGCGTCACTTGGCTGCCGCGTCGGGCGAGGTGCTCGCCGACCCGTTCCAGATACAACTCACTGCCGCCGCCTTGCGGATGGCCGGTGTCTCGCCAACAGAGCAACAGCACCTGG
>QIRE01000208.1_pt1 | contig 13488 bp, 13 predicted proteins | sample 2940141 | NCBI WGS metagenome assembly QIRE01 (sample SAMN09273532, study PRJNA473421) | Gut metagenome, whole genome shotgun sequencing project. | isolation source: gut tissue | host: Folsomia candida VU population | place: Netherlands: Amsterdam | collected 2016-03-06
ACGAAACCTATGCTGACCTGCTGACTTGGCTCGCGGAAGTACTAGCCGACAACATCACCGAAGCGCGAATCTCGACGCGATTGACCGAGTCGGCCGCGGTACTGGTCGGGGACGCGTTCAGCATGTCGCCACAACTCGAAAAGCTGTATCGGGCCTCCGGCCAGCAGGTTCCGCCCACAAAGCGGGCTTTGGAGCTCAACGGTGACCACCCTCTGGTCCTCGCTTTGCGGTCCGCGTTCGATGCCGACACGGACCGGAACCAACTCGTGAGTTCGGCGAAGTTGATTTACGGTATGGCTCTGATAGCCGAGGGAGGCGAGCTGGAGGACCCAGCTGGGTTCTCCCGACTATTGGCCACCTCGCTGACAGACGCTTTGGCACGTGGGGATGCGCGCGAAGACGCGACACCTCCCGCAGGAGAATAGGAATTCAAGAACGATGACGACCCCGCAGGATCCGAATCAGCAATGGGCGCAGACCCAGATTAATAACTCGGGTGGGCAACCGACCCCGGATGCACCGTTCAGTGACGCGCAGTATTCGGGCGGTTACCAGCCGCCGAGCAACACCGGCGGCCCCTGGGCCGCTCCAGGCGCTCCGTACGGCCAGGGTCAGGCGCAGTTCGGCGCACCGGCGCAGCCGCCGGGTTCGCAGCCGGGCATCGCACCCGCATGGGGTGCCGCCCCCGGCGCGCCCCGTAAGAGTCGTAAGGGTCTCTACATCGGTCTCGCGATCGGTGCGGGAGTGCTTGTCATTGCACTTATCGCCGGCCTGATCTTCGCGTTCAGCGGTGGCGATTCGGGTAGCCCCGAGGCCACCGTGAAGACCTATCTCAATGCATTGGCTTCGGGCGACGCGAAGAAGGCCCTGAGCGTGTCGGTGACACCGCCATCGGACAAGCTGCTCACCGACGAGATCCTCAAGAAGCAGCGCGAATCGGCCCCGATCACCGATGTTGTGGTGCGCAAGCCCGACAGCTCGGTTGGGTACGCAACTGTCAGTGCGACCTACAAGCACGGCGACAAGAACGTCGACGAGGACATTCGCGTTCGTAAGTCGGGCAGTAACTGGAAGGTCCAGAACGGCGCACTCTCGATCCAGTTCTCGTCGGTGAGCAAGGCCCCCGGCCTCAGTGTCTTCGGCGTCGACGTCTCCAATGACACGAAGATCTACGTGTTCCCCGGACCGCTGTCGTGGGGATCGTCGAATCCGAATATTTCGGTTGCGGACTCCAAGAAGGAGTTCCCCCTCGGTCCGGAAGACAGCTTCTACCCAACACTGGAATCGTCGCTGAGCGACAAGGGCAAGCAAGTCGTCAACACCGCGATCGACACTTACCTAACGAACTGCGCTACGTCGACGCAGGCCAAGGCCAGTACCGACCGGCCAGGATGTGGTCAGAACACCTACTCCTCGGTGGTGCCCGGCAGTGTCCGCTGGACGAAGCCGACCGACCTCAGTGCTCTCACCACTCGCTTCGACTACGACGACTCCAACAAGGTGAAAATCTCCGGCAGCATCACCTGGGGTTTGAATTACACCTCGACGTACTCGGGCGCCCAAACCGGCACCGACCTTGAATTCCTTACCGGAACGGTCGACCTGACGGCCACGACGCCGACATTTACGCCAAGTAGTTAACAGGGCATATCCGACCGGACATCAGCTGGCAGCAGTCTCAATCATCGCTGCCAGCGGGTGTCCGGCTGGTGCGTTCAGTAATTGCGCCACCCCGTCGAGCGGCTTCCCGCGGGGTTCGGCGACGTTGGCGTCGGGCAGTGTGTCGCGCACCCGCTCAATGAACCGCGTGCGCATAGAGTCGTTGGCGCTCAACACTTTTCCTGTCCAACTGATACGTGGTGGCCCGCTCCAGGCTGGGTGCCCGACGGTCGCCGCGGTACACGCCGTGTGAGCGAGTTCGTCCGCCGCGGTGGCAATAATCGACCGGGCGACCGGGTCACCAGAATCGGCTTGTTCCGCCACGGTTACCGCGAAGCCCGCGACCTTCGACACGCGGTCAGGATCCGATTGGACGCGAATATAGAGTTCGGGAAGCGGTCCGAATTGCGCGGTGGCGTCCTTGACGAGAGCGGTTTGCTCAGCACGGCCGTCGAATGCGCGCAGTGCGGCGTCGATTCCGGCGCGCCCGATCCAAAACCCGCTACCCGCATCGCCAAACAGATGTCCCCAACCGTCGACGCGGGTAACCGCCGCGGGAGAGACACCGAGGCCGACAATGCCGGTTCCGACCGCGACGATCGCGCCGTAATCCCAGCCGTTGCACCCCAGATACGCTGACACCGAATCGTGTGCGAGCGCAACGCGAACGACTCCTAGGTCGCGGCATGCTCCCAGGAGCTCAGTCGGCTTTGAATGTTCGGGTGTCAGTCCGGAAACGCCAACGGCCAGTTCAGTGTTCGGCGCCAACGTCACGCGCGCTTCGGCTAAGACGTCGTGCAGGTAGGTCCCAAGCTGAGGCACAACGGGGCGATCGGTGCGGATCGGGCCGGTGGGATAGTCGACTGGAGGGGCGCCGTCGACGATGACGCGGACTCGGGTGCCGGTTTGTCCGCCGTCAATGAGTATTCGGTCGACCATGAACTGAACGTACACTCGTTATCCGTGAAGCTATTGAGTCCCGTCGCGATTTGGATTGGCAGTTTTGGCTGGTTGCCTCGCTTTTTGCCGTGGATTGTTAAGTGTGACAAGACAATCCAACGACTCAGTGGTGAGCGCGTCGCGCTCCTGGACATAGCGGGGCTACCCAATGTCACCCTGTTTGTCGTCGGCCGAAAGTCAGGGCTCGTTCGTTCAACCAGATTGTTGTGTGCACCGACCGACGACGGGTGGCTCGTTGCGGGGTCATATTTCGGCGACCATCGCACGCCAAGTTGGGCGTTCAACCTGCGTGAGGTCGGTCATGCGCAGGTGGGTATTCGCGCGCAGACTTTCGACGTCGGCGTGCGCGAGCTATCGGGAGACGATCTGCCCGACGCATGGCGCCGACTCGATGATGTGTGGCCGAACTTCGCGCTGTACCGCGGGCGAACCGATCGTCAGATCCCAGTCTTCTCCCTGACGCGTCAGGCGCCTTCGTAGCGCGGCTGACGCTTCTCGAAGACCGCGGTCATTGCCTCCGTGATGTCCTTCGACGGGAGGAAGGCCGAGTTCCATACGGCGACGTAGCGCAGCGCGTCGGCGATGGCCGCAGCACGCGAATGCTCGAGCACGGTCTTGACCCCCTGCACCACGAGAGGCGCGTTGTCGGCGATATCGCGGGCCGTTGCACGAGCAGCGGCAACAACTGCTTCCTGGTCGTCGAAAACGTCGTTGACGAGACCAATCTTCTCGGCTCGGGCTGCGTCGATGTCTTTTCCGGTCAACGCGAGTTCGCGCAGATGGCCGTCGCCAATGATTGCCGGCAACCGGGCGAGTGAGCCCATGTCCGCCACGATGGCCACGCGGACTTCACGGATGCTGAACTTGGCGTCGGCACTGGCGTAGCGAACGTCGGCAGCGCTGATGAGGTCCACACCACCGCCGATGCACCACCCGCTGATGGCCGCGACAACGGGTTTGCGACACTCCGCGACGGCGTTGATGCCCGACTGCATGTCGAGAATGTGGTCGTGGAAGTTCGTGCGAGGGCCCGCCTTCGCGTCATCGCTGAGGACCGGGGCCATGGTTCCGCTCATCGCGGGCAGATCCAGGCCGTACGAGAAGTTCCTACCGGATCCGGTGATCACAACGCTGCGAACCGCCGGATCCGCGTCGAGTTGGCGGAAGAGAGCGGGAAGTTCCGACCAGAAGTCGGGGCCCATTGCATTGCCCTTGCCGGGGCCAGTCAGCGTTACCTCGGCGATGTCATTTTCGATGGCGACGGCGAAGGCTTTCCAGTCCAACGATGTATCTGTCATGAAACGTCACGCTACTACGGCCTGTTCGCGCGCTGGAACTGTAACGTGTTCTACTAACGAAGATTGGTAGGAGGCCCTTTGATGCGTGGTCACACGATGGAAGACCTGACCCCGGAGCAGATTGCTGCCGCGGCGGATCTGTATGGGCCGCTGGCTCATCGGGTTCGCGAGCTGGTTGCCGCGACCGTGCTAACCGAGGTCGATGCCCCCGACGTCGCCAAGGCACTCGAGCTCATTGCAGAAGCGACGGCGCTGCTGCAAACGAAGGCTCTCGACGATTCATTCGGAGTTCGGTGGAACAGCGAAGGTAAGCGTCGGACATGGGGCAATGCTGTTGTCGGACTGCGTAATCCGGTGGCGCCGCCCCTGGAGATTCGTCACGCCGACGGTCTCGCCTTCGCCGATGTGACCCTCGGACCCCAATACGAAGGGCCGCCGACCCTCGTACACGGAGGCGTCATCGCGCTCATGCTTGATCAGGTCCTTGGTGACGCCGCGGTGGAAGCTGGCGTACCGGGGATGACCGGCACACTGACCGTCCGCTATCGCAAGGGAACGCCACTCGGTGCGCTGCGCGTGCAGGCCCGCGTCGATCGAGTTGAGGGCGTGAAAACGTTCGTGACCGGCGAAATCGTCGTCGACGAAGCGGTGTGCGTGGAGGCCGAAGGGATCTTCATCCTCCCGAAAGAGGTTCGGGGACTGGGCGATTCACCCCCTCCGGAATTGTTGGCGCCGGGCGACTAGGGAGTTGGCTCTAGGACCTCGCTTCTAGGACCTCGAATCGATCACGTCGTATCGAGCGCATAGAAACGCCTTGTTGCGGCCGAACTCGCGCAGTTCGAGGTTGTACGCCCGGGTGAACAATGGTCGTCCAGATCCGAGGGTGACCGGCGCATACGACACCATCACTTCGTGAAGAAGCCCCGCATCGGCGAACTGACCAGCGAGATCACCGCCGCCGACGATCCAGACCTTCTTGTCTCCCGCGGCCTCGGTGATTGCTTCTGCGAAATCAGTCGGCTTACCCGCGACTATGGCGACGTTGTCGGCGACCGGAGAGAGCTTCCGATGTGTGAATACCCAGGTCGGTTGGTGATACGCCCACGAGTCTCCCGTCTTGGTGTTGTGGTCAAGAACCCATTGATAGGTGCTCGCGCCCATGACAACCGCCCCGACGTCGGCGATGAACTCGTCGTAGTTGAGAAAGCCGTCAGCGTCGATCGGTTGGGAGAGAAGCCAATCGAGACTGTCATGGTCGTCGGCTAGGAAACCGTCTAGCGTCGTTGCCGTGTAGTAGGTGAAACGTGTCATGAGTCTTCTTTCGCTAATGGGTAATTGCGGCGGTGCCACAGAATCGGATCGGACTGAAGAGCCGGGCTCGTTGTATCGATGCCGGCGTCGCGCAGCATCCACCGAGCCAACTGGCGTCGATGCGTGGCGAAGGTCAGCTCATGCGCGACGATCTGCGACATTAGGAAGGACTCCGGCGGCTCACAAAGTGCGTCGATGATCATGTCCGACCAAGCGCCCCGCCGTTCCACGTCACGCACCATGGCGAGCCAACGGGCTGCGACGTCGGCGTGCTCAACCTGGAGTGTCTCGATGTCGTCGGCGCCGTGGAGGTCCGGTGCCTGACTGCCTTCGATACAAGCGAGCCAGGGGAGCTTGCTACGAACGAGGTGTCGCATCACTTGGGCGAGCGATTCGTCGGGGCCGTGCCATTCGAGTGACACGCTGCCGGGCAGCCGAATCTGTCGATAGTCGTGGTCGGACAGCTCGCCGCAGACCTGTAGTAGCGCGCTGACGTCGTCGAGGTCGTGGCGGATCAGGAGTGCAAGGACGTCTCCAGCGGATTGTTCAACGACAGCTCCGGCATCGACGTAAAGCACTGTCGGAGAGTGGAAGTGGACCCCATTCGGCGCCGACAGCCAGTGGCCACGTTCGGTTGCGGGCGGCATGGCCGTCGGCGCATGACCGAACGCGCGGGTGAACGCGCGAGAAAATGCCTCGACCGACGCATACTCGGAGTCGAAGGCGCAGTCGGTCACCGACGTTCCGCGCTGAAGGAGCCAAGCCGCGCGTTCCAGAGTCACCCGCCGCCGCATTGCCACTGGACTTTCCCCGGACCGCGCGCTGACCTGCCTCGTGAAGTGATACGCCGAGACGTTAGCCCCCGAGGCCATCGCGGAAAGGTTCTGGTGATCGTCGGCGAGCACGCTGTCGAGCAGAACCTTCCACGGGTCCCGACGTTTGCGATCGCCGCGCGGTGATTCGGACATGGCATCAGTATTGACGCTGGGTGCACCTCGCCGCTTGATAGTTCTTGCTGTCTTGTCGCAGGCGTCGCAGACCCGGCCGATAGGCTGACGCACCATGAGACAACCGGAATTGGTGCTACGTGGTGGCGACGCGACGGTGCAGGCGTACCGACGTTTCCTCGGCCCCGACGTCGACGGCACGTGGTCGGTCGCGAATATGCGATTGCGGATCGGCGCCGACGTGCAGAATGCGGTGCTGTTTCCGGTCGACGACGTCGAAGCTCGCCGACGCCTGGTTGCACGCCGCGGGTTGGCGCTCGAGCCGTTCGGTGAAGGGTTTCGCGCTAGCGACCTGCCGGTCGGGATCACACCGCCTTCGGTTGCGCCTTCCTCAGATGCGCCTTCCTCAGATGCACCCACCTCGGACGCATATGTCGATCACGTGGTGTTTACCGCGGCGAATCGCGACCATGCGGTTGCCCTATTCGGCGCCACTCTGGATCTCGACTTCCGGCTGGAGCAGCCCGTCCCGGGAGCAGTGGGAGCAGAGGTCGCGGCGTCGCAACTGTTCTTTCGCGCCGACGATCTCATCGTCGAGGTGGTCGCCAATCCGCAGGCACCGGAGCCGATTGCCCTGTGGGGACTTGCGTGGCGGGTAGCCGACGTCGACGCGACGCGTAGCGACCTGACCGACAAGGGATTTGAGATCAGCGAGGTACGAACCGGCCGCAAACGAGGTACGCGCGTGTGCACGGTTCGTGAACCTGCTTTGGCGATACCGACGCTCTTGATCGACCACCGTCCGGAATAGGACCACGGTCCGTTTACGTTGGTGCTTGCGACAGACTGACGAAAGGCGTCGAAGATGGCAACCAACACCGGTGATTACCAAAACCTTGAATTCGGACTCGACACCTTCGGCGACGTGACCGTCGACGCGGACGGGAACCGCACCAGCTATCCGCAGGTCATCCGCGATGTGATCGATGAAGCAGTACTGGCGGAGAGCGTCGGCGTCGACTTCTTCGGGATCGGCGAACACCATCGTGACGACTTTTCATCAGCGCGCCCGATATGGTGTTGGCGACCATCGCCGGAAAAACCGAGCGGATCCATCTCGGAACGGCTGTCACGGTGCTCAGCTCGGACGACGCGGTTCGCGTTTACGAACGATTTGCCACTCTCGACGCAGCGTCGAATGGTCGTGCTGAGGTCATCCTGGGACGCGGCTCGTTCACCGAGTCGTTCCCGCTCTTCGGTTTCGACCTCGACGACTATGAAATGCTGTTCGAGGAGAAACTCGACCTTTTTGCCGAACTCCGCAAAGAAGGCCCAGTTACCTGGTCGGGGCGACACCGCTCGCCACTAGTCGACAAAGACGTCTACCCAAAGACTGAATCGGGACAGCTCACCGCGTGGATCGGCGTCGGTGGTAGCCCGGAGTCGGTCGTTCGATCGGTGCGCTACAACATCCCGATGACTCTCGCGATCATCGGTGGTGACCCTGCCCGCTTCGTGCCCTATGTCGACCTCTACAAACGTGCGCAGGCAGAGCTTGGCCCGCAGATTGGCCTCGATGCACCGATGCCTCTGGGTGCGCATTCGCCCGGCCATATCGCGGAGACCGACGAGTTGGCCATCGAACAGTCGTGGCCGCATGCGAAGGTCATGCACGATCGGATTGGTGCTGAACGCGGCTGGCCTCCGATGGCGAAGTCGTCATTCCTTGGTGAAGTGCAGTCCGGATCGCAGTATGTTGGCTCTCCCGAAACGGTCGCTCGACGCATCGCTCGCACCGTACGGATCCTCGGCCTGGATAGGTTCGACTTGAAGTACGCGAGCGGCACCATGTCGCACGCACAGCTGATGACGAGCATCGAACTGTATGGGACACAGGTGATTCCGCGCGTTCGTGAGCTTCTCGCCACCGACGGTTAGACCGGCCGTGCGACGACGAGGGGTCGTTTGATCTACCTCCCAAGCGGGGACGATAGGGTGTGACCTTCGAGTTATTACCTGTTCACCGACAAGGAGACACCGGCGTGGCAATTCCGGACAGCGCAACTACGACTGTCGTAGCGCCCGAAGGCGATGAGGGTTATCAGCGTGGCCTGACGGCGCGAACCGTGCAGATGATTGCCATCGGCGGAGCCATCGGAACCGGTCTGTTCTACGGCGCGGGTGGCGCCATCGAGAAGGCCGGCCCGGCGCTGATCCTTGCTTACGCACTTGCGGGTCTCGCGATCTTCATCGTCATGCGCGCCCTGGGCGAACTCCTGATTTATCGGCCAATCTCGGGCGGCATCAGCGAATACGCAGACGAGTTCATCGGTCGGTTCGCGGGCTTCTCGCAGGGATGGACCTATTGGGCCGTGTGGACGACCACGTGCATGGCTGAAATCACGGTCGCCGGCAAGTACGTCCAGTACTGGTTTGACTGGATCCCGGTCTGGGTGACGGCGTTGACCGCGCTGGCAGTCCTGTTCTTGGCGAACCTGATCTCGGTGCGATTGTTCGGCCAGGCGGAGTTCTGGTTCTCCGCGATCAAGGTCACCGCGATCCTGGGCATGATCATCGTCGGTATCGGCGTGCTGCTGCCCATCGCGGGCCTCGGACCCGACAGCGGTCCGTCGATCACGAACCTGTGGAACGACGGTGGCTTCTTCGCGACCGGATTCAGCAACGCCCTGCTGAGTTTGCAGATTGTCATGTTCGCCTACGTCGGCGTTGAGCTGGTTGGTGTCACTGCTGGTGAGGCCGAGAACCCGCGCGTCACGTTGCGCAAGGCGATCAACACGGTGCCGTTCCGTATCGGCATCTTTTACGTCGGCGCACTCCTGGTGATCCTGTCGGTACGCAGTTGGCGAGACTTCCACTCCGGGGAGAGCCCATTTGTCGCGGTGTTCCAATACATCGGCATTCCCGGCGCTGCGGGCCTGGTGAACTTCATTCTGCTGACAGCTGCATTGTCGTCGTGTAACTCCGGGATCTATTCGACCGGTCGTATGCTCCGCAGCTTGTCCAAGCAGGGCGATGCTCCGCAGCCGTTGAACCGGTTGTCGAGCCGTAAGGTGCCGATCACGGGCCTTATCCTGAGCGCTGCCGTGATGGTGATCGGTGTGGTCGTCAACTACATCGACCCCGACCACGCGTTCAGCTACATCACGTCGGTTTCGACGGTCGGCATCATTGTCGTGTGGGGCACAATCCTCGTGTGCCACATGATCTATCGACGTCGAGTGGCCGCCGGATTGTTGCCAGCGTCGGACTACCGGGTACCGGGTGCCCCGTTCACCACGTGGGCCGCGCTCGCCTTCCTGCTGCTGGTGTTCGTGTTGCTGTTCTTCGACGAGAGCGGTCGCATCGCGCTCGTCGTCGGCGCCGGATGGTTCGCCATCGTCGGCCTGGGCTACCTGCTCTGGTCGAAGGCGCGGAGCACGCCCGCATAACCTGTCCCTGAGCGAGTCGTCGGGGTTATATCGTCCTCGACGACCGCCAGGCGGACAGGTTGTGCGACCGTGCTAGTCGCGTGCTTCGACGACCTCGTAGGCGCCTTCCGCATACTTCGCTCGGATGACCTTCTTGTCGAATTTGCCAACCGAGGTCTTGGGGACCTCGGTTACGAATGCCCAGCGCTCCGGTAGCTGCCAGCGCGGAAGCACATCGGCGAGAAATGCGCGCTGGCCAGCGGCATCGGCACTGGCTGGGTCCTTTACGACCGCGAGAACGAAAGGACGTTCATCCCACTTGTCGTCGGGCACCGCGACGACGGCCGCCTCCGCGATCGACGGATTGCTCATCACGGTGTTCTCCAGCTCGACCGACGAGATCCACTCACCGCCGGTCTTGATCAGGTCCTTGGTGCGGTCGACGATGGTCATGAATCCGTCGGGACTGATCGACGCGACGTCACCTGTGCGCAGCCAGCCGTCGTGGAACTTGCTTTCATCGCTAACTGGACCGTCGGGGGAGTAGTACGCGCCGGTGATCCACGGACCCTTGACCTCAAGCTCGCCGACCGCTTCGCCGTCCCACGGCTGTTCGACACCGTCGTCGTCGATGAGTCGAGCCTGGACCGACGCCGGGAATCGACCTTGCGACACGCGATAGGCAAACTGGTCGTCGGCATCGTCAACGCCGAATGGCGGGCGCGCGACCGAGCCAAGCGGTGACGTTTCGGTCATACCCCAGGCGTGGGTGATCGGAACGCCGTACTCGTCGAACTTTCGGATCATCGACGGTGGGACCGCTGCACCACCCACGACGACCTCGCGCAAATGCGTAATGTCTTGCGGCGCAGCGTCAAGCTGTGCGGCAACACCCTGCCAGATCGTCGGAACCGCGGCCGCGAAGGTCGGCTTGCTCGCGGCCATGATCGCCAGCAGCGGCTCCGGTTGGAGGAAGCGGTCCGGCATGACCAGGCTGATCCCCGACATCATCGCGGCATAGGGGAGTCCCCACGACATAGCGTGGAACATCGGCACGATGGCCAGCACCGAATCGGAGTTCGACAGCGCCATTCCGGATGACATACAGACCTGCATGGAGTGCAGCCAGATGCTGCGGTGGCTGTACACGACGCCCTTCGGCTCGCCGGTGGTGCCGGAGGTGTAGCACATCGCCGCTGCGTCGCGTTCGTCGATGGCGGGCCAGTCGAATGTCGTCGATTCGCCAGCGATGAGCTCGTCGAACTGGTGAACAGTCACGCCGTCGGGAGCACTGAACGCGTCGGCCGGCCCGTTGGTCACAATCACGTGCTTGACGGTAGGGGCCGATGGAACGTACTGCGCCAACATCGGCGCCACGGTCGCATCGACCAAAATCACCTTGTCGGCCGCGTTGTTGATGACGTAGACAGCCTGCTCGGGCGACACCCGCAAGTTGATCGTGTGCAGGACCGCGCCCATCGCGGGCACGGCGCCATAAGCGACGTGATGTTCGATGTTATTCCACATGAAGGTGGCAACGCGATCGTCGCGGCTCACGCCGAGCTTGGTCAGCGCATTCGCGAGTTGTGCTGCCTTATCACCGATTTCGGCGAATGATGCTTCGATGAGTGCGTCGCCGGTCCACGTGGACACCTTGGCCTCGGGGAATACTCGACGGCTGTATTCGATCAGCCGGCTGATCGTGAGGTCGCCTTCTTGCATCGTGGATTTCATCGCAGAACCTGCCTTCTCAGTATTGGCCCATTCCTGTGTGTCTCGTGTCACATGGGGCCGTCAGGTCGATGCTAGCGCGTTGCGAATCAGACTCGTTAGTCGCTGTCGTTATAGCCGACGCGGCTGGTCAGATGCCACCAACCGCACTGGCAGCGATAGGTTCTCAGCGACGTTGTCCGCCACGTTCCCACCGACCGGCTGGTGATTGCGGCCGAGGCTTCGGCGCGAGTTCTAAACGCCGTCTTGGATGGCGTGGGGCAGCCAACCGGCTCATCAACCAGTCGACGATGCAGGTGCCGCCGCGGCGGTTCCTCACGTGCGGCGGTGCGTTCCTCGATGAGGCGGAAATACCTCTCGAGTTCGTCGTCGTTGAATGCACCCACTTACTCAGTGTGCCAGTTCCGCAACTGCAACCAATGGTTGCGCATTGGGCCGATAGTGGGTTAAGGTTATAGCAACCAAACGTTGCACCGATCGAGGAGTATTCAATGACACAGCCCCCAGAAATGGGCAGCATCGAGCGCGAACTCTTCATCGACGCCCCGCCCGATACCGTTTACGAGGTGGTCAGTTCGCCCGCGCACATCGTCGGCTGGTGGCCGGACGAGCTAGAACTTGACGGCGACGAACCGGGGGCCGCGGGCGAGATTGTCTTCGGTGATCGCGATGATCCGCAGGCGCACATCAGCGGATTCCTCATCGTCGAGGCTGCACCGCCGACAACGTTCTCGTTTCGGTGGTGCTACCCGGAGGGCGATACCGAACTGGCGGGTCGAGCATTGTTGGTGACCTTCACCCTAACTCCGTCCGGCGACGGCACCCAGCTTCGAATGGTCGAAACCGGCTTTCGCGAAAAGGGTTGGGAAGCAGCAGTTTTGGAGACGCAATATCGCGAGCATGAAGACGGCTGGAACTACTACCTCCCGCGGCTACGCGATTACGCGATCAGGGTCGAGGCGAGTCGATGAGCGTGCCGATTGATGATCAGCTGTGGTCAGCGATCGGTGACCCGATTCGCCGTCAGGTACTCGACATCCTGCTGGCTAGCGGTCCGCGGACCGCCACCGGACTTGGCGAACAGTTACCTGTCACCCGACAGGCCGTCGCGAAACATCTGTCGGTGCTCGATCGGGCAGGTCTCGTAACGCCGTCGACGGTTGGACGCGAAGTTCGCTACGCAATTGACGACGCGCAGTTCGCGCGGGCCGTGGCACAACTCAATGCGGTCGGCGAGAGCTGGGATCGCCGACTTGCCCGGATCAAGCGGATCGCTGAGACGATCGCGAAAAACCAGAAGCAGCAACCAACTACACCGAAGGATTAGGAGTCAGCAATGTTCAGCATCGTGCATCGCATCGCAACCACGGAGTCGGTCGACAAGATCCGCGCCGCTCTCACCACAATCGACGGCTTGGCCGGTTGGTGGACCACCGACGTCGAAGGCGAAGCGGGCGTCGGCGGAACATCAAAGTTCCGATTTGGCGACGCCGGAGGCTTCGACATCGACGTGATCGCTATTCGCCCCGACCTCATTCAATGGCGAGTAGTCGACGGCCCCGAAGAGTGGATCGGGACCGATATCGACTGGCACCTGAGCATCGACGGCGAGTACAACGTCGTGCTGTTTGAGCACCGCGGATGGCGTGAACAGGTGGAGTTCATGTCGCACTGCAGCACCAAATGGGCAGTGTTCCTACAGAGCCTCAAGGCCCTGGTAGAGACTGGTGAAGGGGCGCCCGCGCCGCATGACGTTCAGATCAGCAACTGGCATTAGCCCAGCGCACATAGCAAAAATTCCCGCTGGTTGAACGAGAAATGCTCAACCAGCGGGAATGTTGCTCTCTTAGAAGAGATCTGCCTCGGAGACCTTGACCCACGCCGCGACGAAGTCGTTCACGAACTTCTCCTTCGCATCGTCGGCGCCATAAACCTCGGCCACCGCACGTAGCTGCGAGTTCGCGCCGAACACGAGGTCAACTCGCGAACCGGTCCAACGCTGCTCACCGGTGTTGAGATCCACGCCGACATAGGTGCCGTCATCCTTCGGCGACGGTGCCCACGCGACATTCATGTCGGTGATGTTGACGAAGAAGTCGTTCGTCAACGTGCCGGGAGCGTCGGTCAGAACACCCAAAGCGGAACCATCGTAGT
>QIRE01000209.1_pt1 | contig 13312 bp, 11 predicted proteins | sample 2940141 | NCBI WGS metagenome assembly QIRE01 (sample SAMN09273532, study PRJNA473421) | Gut metagenome, whole genome shotgun sequencing project. | isolation source: gut tissue | host: Folsomia candida VU population | place: Netherlands: Amsterdam | collected 2016-03-06
ATCTCGTCCGACTCATGCTCAGCGGCGATCCATACTTCGCCCGCTTCTTCAATGATCTTCTTGCCGAGGGTATGGATGCCCGAGTCGAGGGCTGCCACCGTGCCGCTACCGGCAGGGCGCGTCGCGGCCTTGTCGGTCAACTCGGCAAAAAGTTCATCGAAGGTCTTCACGAGTCCCTATTTTCGCATGTGAGATAGATGCCGCGCTCGACAGGTCGGCGACGGTGAGTCCGACCAACGAGTTTCGCCGAGTTTGGCGGTCGAAGACCGGGACTGCCTGCAGTTCCGCGTCAGTCCCGACGACGACCGTCGGGCAACCGGCCGCGCCAGCCGCGGTGGCGCCGGTGGGTGAATCCTCGAAGACAAGGCAGTGCTCGGGGCGCACGCCGAGCTGCCGCGCGGCGAGAAGATATGGGTCCGGCGCAGGCTTGGCCGCAGCCACCTCATCGCCACAGACACTCACCGTGAAGCGGTGCGCGCCGATCGTGTCCAACGCGACGTCGGTCAGTTTGCGAATCGTATTGGTTACCAGCGCCATCGGAATCCCGCGCGCCCCAACGAGGTCAAGGGCCTCGACGGCACCCGCACGCCACGGCAACGCACCGGTGAACAGCTCTTCGACACGACCAGAAATCCAGCGCTCGTTTTCGCTGACCACACCATCGTCGACCGGAACTGCCGCCGCGCGAAGAACTTTCGCGATCGCGTTGTAGGACGAGTTGCCCAACGTCGAGGCACGCAGTTCGTCGGTCATCGCTATCCCGTGCCGCCGCGCCAGGTCGATCATGGCGATGTCCCACATCGGCTCGGTGTCGAGCAGCGTGCCGTCCATGTCCCACAGGACAGCCACCGGCAGGGATTGTGTGGTCACCCCGTCAGGTCCCGCAGGAATCGCGCGAGGACGAATGACATGGCCTCAACCTCCGACGCTGCGACACTCTCGTCGGGGGCATGAATCAGGCAGGCCGGTTCTTCGACGCCGAGCAGCATGATCTCCGCGTCGGGGAAGGTCTCGGCGAGCACCGTGCACAGCGGAATGGAGCCGCCCTGCCCGAGTTGTTGCGCGGTTTGTCCGTACGCAGCCTCCATCGCCTGCGTCAGCGCCGCGAAGCCTGGCCCGTCGGTGCGTCCGGCAAAACCGGCGCCGTCGGCTTCCGTTTCGACGTCGACCCGCACCTGCCATGGCGCCGCGGCGCGCAGGTGTGCTTCCAACGCGTCTCGCGCCTGCCTGACGTCCATTATTGCCGGAACGCGCAGATTGATCCGGGCACGAGCGCTGGGCACTATCGATGCGGACGACCCAGACACCGCCGGTGCGTCGATGCCGATCACCGTCGCGGCGGGGCGGGCCCACAGCATGTCGCTGACCCGACCGTCACCCAGCAACCCGACGCTGTCGAGAACCGTTGCGTCGGTACGGAATCGATCGGCCGGGTAGTCGACGCCGGACCACGTCGCCGTCGAATCAAGGCCGGCGATCGTCGTGTTCCCGGCCGCGTCTCGCAGGGACGCGAGCATGGCGATCAAGGCGGCCAACGCGTCGGGCGCCGCACCGCCGTACATGCCCGAATGCACCGCGGATTCCAGCGCGTCGACACTGACCACGACACTTGCCATGCCTCGCAGGCTGGTGGTCAGCGCGGGCTCACCGACCGCGAAATTACCCGCGTCGAGGATCAAGATGACGTCAGCGTCGAGCAGTTCGGGGTGGCGCGGCACAAAGTCCTCTAGTCCCCCGGTGCCCTGCTCCTCAGAGCCTTCGCCGACGATGCGCAGGTTGACCCCGGCGTCGTCGCCAAGGCCGCGCAGCGCGGTCAGGACCATCGCGATGTTGCCTTTGCAATCGGCCGCACCACGCCCATACCAGCGGCCATCACGGTCGGTCAGCTGCCACGGAGACATTGTCCACGACCCCTCGTCGCCCGCGGGCTGAACGTCGTGGTGAAAGTACAGCAGGACGGTCGGTGTGTCCGGACCCGCGTCGCGTGCCAACCGCTGCCCGATCACGGTTTTGCTGCCGTCGCTCGTCGGGTAGGCGCGAGTATCGGTGAATCCGAGTTCGACGAACGTCTCGCACAGCCAATCGACGATGCCATCGCAATCGGCGGGTGGCGGCAGCTGGCCGGGGTCGTACACCGACGCGTAACCCACCATCGTCGAAAGATCGGTAAACGCTCGCGGCATCAATTCGCGTACGCGTTCGCGCAATGCCGCATCGTTGGGTGCTCTCACGAGCGCCTTCCTCCCTCTCTGGTTGCCCGAATCAGGCGTTGAAGTACTTGGCCTCCGGGTGGTGCAGCACGAAAGCGTCGGTGGACTGTTCGGGATGGAGCTGAAGCTCCTCCGACAGCGTGACACCAATCCGCTCCGAGTCGAGTAGCTCAACGAGCTTGGCGCGATCTTCCAGGTCCGGGCACGCGCCGTAGCCGAATGAGTAACGCGCACCGCGATATTCGAGGTCGAAGAAGCCTTGCGGATTGTCCGGATCCTCGCTCGCCATGGCGTGTCCGGCGAACTGCAACTCCGAACGCACACGCTGATGCCAGTACTCGGCCAACGCTTCGGTCAACTGGACGCTGATGCCGTGCACTTCGAGGTAGTCACGGTAGGCGTCTTCCGCGAACAGCTTGTTCGCGAAGTCAGCGATTGGTTGACCCATCGTCACCAGTTGGAGCGGAAGCACGTCAACGACGCCGGTCGCAACGGCGTCCGCACGGCTTCTGACAAAGTCGGCGATGCACAGGAAACGCGAACGCTGTTGCCGCGGAAACTCGAACGAGAATCGTACCGGCGCATCGGGTTTCGGCTCCGTCAGCACCATGACGGTGTCACCGTCGGACACCACCGGGAAATAGCCATACACCACGGCCGGGTGAGCCAGAATGCCTTCCGTCGACAGGCGGTCGATCCAGTAGCGGAGTCGGGGACGTCCTTCTTCGCGAACCAACTCGTCAAAGTCGGGTCCGTCGTCGCCGCGAGTTCCGCGTAATCCCCACTGCCCCAAGAACAGTGCGCGCTCGTCAAGCAGCGACAGGTAATCGGCGACGGGGATACCCCGCACAATTCGCGTTCCCCAGAACGGCGGCGTTGGGATCTCGTTATCCGCCGCGACGTCGGAGCGTGCGGGCACCTCGATCGGTACCTGCTCGGCGCGACGCTTCTCGGCGATCCGCTTGGAACGCTCGTGGCGGGCCTTGCGCTCGGCGGCCTTTTCCTTGGCGGCCAACGCTTCTGGGCTGTCTGGGTCTGGCCCTTCGCCACGCTTGGTGGCCATGATGTCGTCCATCAGACGCAGACCCTCGAACGCGTCCCGGGCGTAGTGGACATCGCCAGCGTAGGTGTCGGAGAGATCGTTCTCCACGTACGCGCGGGTCAGCGCCGCGCCGCCCAACAGCACCGGATAACGCTCCGACAATCCACGGGCGTTGATTTCCTCGAGGTTGTCTTTCATCACGACCGTCGATTTGACCAACAGCCCCGACATACCGATGACATCGACCCGCTTGTCCTCGGCAACTTCGAGAATCGTCGAAATCGGTTGTTTGATACCGATATTGACCACTTCATAGCCGTTGTTGCTGAGAATGATGTCGACCAGGTTCTTGCCGATGTCGTGAACGTCGCCCTTGACGGTGGCCAACACGATGCGACCTTTGCCGTCCTCGTCGCTAGCCTCCATGTGCGGTTCCAGGTGTGCCACAGCGGCTTTCATCACCTCGGCCGACTGCAGCACAAATGGCAGCTGCATCTGACCCGAACCAAATAGCACGCCGACAGTCTTCATCCCCGACAGCAGAGTGTCATTAATGATCGACAGCGGCGGTACCTGGGTCATCGCCTCGTCCAAGTCGTCTTGGAGACCATTGCGCTCGCCGTCGACAATCCGCCGCTCAAGGCGTTCGAACAGTGGCAGCGCGGCCAGCTCGGCGGCCCGCGACTCACGAGCCGACGCAGCCGAGACACCCTCGAATAGCTCCATCAGCCGCGACAGCGGGTCGTATCCCTCGGCGCGGCGGTCGTAGACCAAGTCGAGCGCGACGGTGCGGTGTTCCTCCGGGATTCGCGCGATCGGCAAAATCTTCGACGCGTGCACGATGGCCGTGTCCAGACCGGCCTGCACACACTCGTGCAGGAATACCGAGTTGAGCACTTGGCGCGCAGCGGGATTCAAACCGAACGAGATATTGGAGATGCCAAGGGTGAAATGGATATCCGGATGTGCCTGGGCCAGCCGACGGATCGCCTCGATGGTTTCGATGCCGTCGCGTCGGACTTCTTCCTGGCCGGTCGAGATCGGGAAGGTCAGTGCATCGATGATGATGTCTTCTTCGGCCAATCCCCAGTTGCCGGTGATGTCGGCGATGAGCCGCTCGGCGATCGCCACCTTGTGATCGGCGGTGCGGGCCTGGCCCTCTTCGTCGATCGTCAGCGCCACCACGGCGGCACCGTGTTCGACGGCAAGCGCCATGATCCGGGCGAACCGCGAGTTGGGACCGTCGCCATCCTCGTAGTTCACCGAGTTGACCGCGCATCGACCGCCGAGCGACTCAAGACCAGCCTGGATCACCGGCGGCTCGGTCGAGTCGATCATGATCGGCAGCGTCGACGCCGTGGCCAACCGCGAAGCGAGGGCACGCATGTCAAGCGCGCCGTCGCGCCCGACATAGTCGACGTTGAGGTCAAGCATGTGTGCGCCGTCGCGCGTCTGATCCTTAGCGATGTCCAGGCAGTGCTGGTACTCCTCGGCGATCATCGCCTCGCGAAAAGCCTTGGAGCCGTTGGAGTTTGTGCGTTCGCCGATTACCAGGAAGCTGGCATCCTGCGCGAAGGGAACCGGCGTGTACAACGACGACGTCGACGACTCATGTGCCGGTGTTCGCGTGGCCTTCTGCGTAGTTGCGACAGCGTCGGCGACCTGACGGATGTGTTCGGGCGTCGTGCCACAGCAGCCACCGACCATCGACAGACCAAACTCGCGAACAAAGCCACTCAAGGCCGTTGCCAATTCCATTGGCGTCAACGGGTATTCGGCACCGTTGGAGCCCAAGACCGGGAGTCCAGCGTTGGGCATCACCGACACTGGGATGCGTGCCTGCCGAGACAGGTACCGCAGATGCTCGCTCATCTCGGCGGGACCGGTTGCGCAGTTGAGGCCGATCACATCGACCCCGAGCGGCTCAATCGCCGTCAGCGCGGCGCCGATCTCCGAGCCAAGCAGCATCGTGCCGGTAGTTTCCACGGTCACGTGGACGAAGATCGGAATCGATCGGCCAACCTCGGTCATCGCGCGTCGCGACCCGATGACAGCGGCCTTAACCTGCAACAGGTCCTGGGCCGTCTCGATCAGGATGCCGTCGGCGCCACCGTCGAGCATCCCCGCGGCGCATTCGAAGTACGCGTCGCGGATGACGTCGAAGGTGGTGTGACCAAGGCTGGGCAGCTTGGTGCCCGGTCCCATCGATCCCAGGACGTACCGCGGGTCACCTTGAGGCCCGGGTCCCATGTCGTCGGCGACCTGCCGTGCGATCTGGGTGCCCTTGAACGACAGTTCGCGAATGCGGTCGGCGATGTCGTAGTCACCGAGGTTGGAGAGGTTGCAGCCAAAAGTGTTGGTTTCGACGATGTCGGCGCCGGCCTCGAAGTACGCGCGGTGAATATCGGCCAGAACGTCGGGGCGCGTGTCGTTGAGGATTTCGTTGCAACCCTCAAGTCCGAGAAAGTCGTCCAGCGTCAAATCCGCTGCCTGCAGCATCGTGCCCATCGCTCCGTCACCGATCAATACGCGACGCGACATAGTCTGCAGCAGGGTCGTGTCGTAGGTGGTTTCGGCGGTGAGGCGGTCAGACATGTACTCCAGAGTAGTTCGCGTTCAAAACTGCCCGGGTCGTAGGCTGGTTCAGTGACCCATCCACCTTTCGACCTGACCTTGCGTGACCCAATCATGGTTGCCGCCTTCGAAGGATGGAACGATGCGGCCGACGCGGCGAGCGCTGCAATCGATCACCTCGCATTGAGCTGGGACGCCGTACATCTACATGACATCGACTCCGAGGACTACTACGACTTTCAAGTCAATCGTCCGACGGTGAAGCTCGTCGACGGTGTGACCCGTCGAATCGACTGGCCGGCGACGTCCCTCTCCTACGCGCACATCCCCGGAGCTGAACACGACATCGTGCTGCTGCGCGGCATCGAACCAAATATGCGCTGGCGGGCCTTCTGCGCGGAAATCGTGGCGTTGGCGCAAGCCCTACAGATCACCACAACCGTGGTCGCCGGAGCCCTGCTCGCCGACACGCCCCACACCCGTCCGGTTCCGGTGACCGGTGCGGCCTACAGCAGCGACACCGCATCACGCTACGGGCTCACCGAGAGCCGCTATGAGGGCCCGACCGGCATCTCCGGGGTGCTGCAAGACGCGTTGGTACGTGCCGGAATTCCGTCGATTTCACTTTGGGCGGCAGTTCCGCACTACATGGCTGCTCCCCCAAATCCGAAGGCCACCGTCGCGCTGCTCACTCGTATCGAAGAGATCATCGATATCGAGGTACCACTCGGCACCCTGCCCGCCGAGGCCGAGGACTGGGAACAGACGGTCAACGAGATGACCGAAGACGACGAGGACATCGTCGAGTACGTCCGCAGCCTGGAAGAACGCGGCGATGCCGAGCAAAGCACCGACGAAGCGCTTACCGAGATCGACGGTGAGGCGTTGGCCGCCGATTTCGAGCGCTATCTCAAGCGTCGACGCGGGAATCCACCTGGCTTGGGTGGGTAGCTGTCTAGCTAGCCGATCTTCTCGATCGACACGACGGGCGTCGTAATCCGCCAGGTGCGGACGTCCGGATCGTCGGCCGCGCGCACCCAAAACTGGGCCGACTCACCAACCCGACAGGCTTTCACCCCAAGCAGCGGAATGTCCTCGGAGTCTCGTCGCAGGGCCGACACCGACCACTCCTCGAGGTCGGTACTTCCGACTCCCGGCGCGCGCAGCAGCGTCATTTCGGTGAAATCAAGCAGATAGGTCGAGGTCCGCGTCACAACGGTCCAAACGCCCTCGTCGGTGCTGGGGTCGATCTCTGTGCGTTTGGCCACGAGAAGACTCTAACTGCGCACGTCGACGCCGAGCAACGCGTCGACAACGTCGGCGATCCGACCACCGGATGTCGGGTCGGAGCCAATACCTAGTGCGACGTCGGCGGCCCAACCATCCACGGCAGCAAGCGCTTTAGGAGTATCGAGGTCGTCGGCGAGGTGTTGGCGAACGCGAGCAATGACGTCGTCGGGGTTCGGACCGGCCGTGGCGGTGACCGCCGCGCGCCATCGTCCGAGGCGTTCGATCGCGGCGTCGAGAACGGTGTCCGACCACATGCGATCGCCGCGATAGTGCTCGGACAGCAAGGCCAGGCGGACGGCACTGGAGTCAATTCCCGCATCGCGGAGTTTGTGGACGAACACGAGGTTGCCACGGCTCTTCGACATCTTCTCGCCGTCCAGGCCCATCATGCCGGTGTGGACGTAGTGGCGGGCGAAGCGCTTGCCTGCGGCCAATGCTTCGCCGTGCGCAGCGGAAAATTCGTGGTGCGGGAAGATCAGATCGTTGCCGCCGCCCTGAATATCAAATTCGAGTCCGAGTCGGTTGCGCGCTATCGCCGAACACTCGATGTGCCAGCCGGGACGCCCAGGTCCATGCGGGGACGGCCACGACGGCTCGCCGGGTCGTTCCGCGCGCCACACCAACGCATCGAGCGGGTCGCGCTTGCCCGCGCGATCGGGGTCACCGCCACGCTCGGCAAAGTACTTCTCCATCGTCGGACGGTCGTAGCCCGACTCGTAGCCGAACGTGTCTGTGGCCCCGACGCGGTGGTAGATGTCTGGGTATTCGGCATCGTCGACGACGTATGCGGCGCCCACCGCGAGCAATTCCGACACCATGGCGATCACTTCGTCGACCGATTCGATCGCGCCGATGTAGTCGCGTGGCGGGATCACCCGGAGCGCGGCCATGTCGTCGCGGAAGAGTTGGATCTCGCGAGTGCCCAGGTCACGCCAGTCTTCACCGTCGCGTTCGGCGCGTTCAAAAAGCGGATCGTCGACGTCGGTGACGTTCTGGACGTAATTCACGTCGTGGCCGCGGTCGCGCAGCACGCGATTGATCGTGTCGAACGCGACGTAGGTGGCGGCGTGTCCCAGATGTGTCGCGTCGTACGGGGTAATTCCGCAGACGTACATCGTGGCGACTTGACCCGGGGTGACGGGCGCTACTTGCCGTGCCGACGTGTCGAAGAGACGAAGTGCGGGTGCGCTGCCCGTGATTTCCGGGATGTGCGGGGACTGCCACGACTGCATGTCGTCCACCCTATGTCGCCCACCCTAAGCCGCCGACAACCGCCTCAGAACGGTGGCCATGGGATCGGGTGGTGTGGCGGCGGTGACGGCATGCGACCGGCATTGACCAAGTCGTCGCAGCGTCGGATGACCGCGGCAATTTCCTCGTCGGTGATGTGGGTTGCCAACGCTTTCCGCAGGGTCGACGAGTCGTCGGCTAGTTCATTCGACACTCGACTGACGTCGTCGAGGAGGGTTTGCTCTACGGGTTCGTCGGCCCATCCCCACAGAACCGTTCTCAGCTTGTCGTCGGTATGCAGGCAAATACCGTGATCGATGCCGAAGATCTCGCCGGTGTCGGTGACGAGGACATGGCCGCCTTTGCGGTCCGCGTTGTTCAATACAACGTCGAGCACCGCGAGTTGCTTGACGCGCGGATTGAGGCGATGCACGAGGACCACCTCGCGATCCGCCGCGTCGAAGGCGCGCAGGATCGGCCGGGCGTCCGCCGGGACGCCGTCGAGCGGTACTAGGTCGACGATCTCGTCGGCATCTTCGGCGGCGTCAATCCAGCGCTGGACCATGCCCGGTCCGACCGGACCATCGGCGCGCAGCACTGTTTCCGGAATCAGGCCCCACCCGAGCGCTTCAGAGATCAGATACGACGCAACCTCACGTCCCGCGAGAGTGCCGTCCGGGAAGTCCCACAGCGGCATTTCGCCGCGCACCGGCTTGTAGACACATTGCATGGGTGGAGCTTCACCCATTGTCACTTCACACACCAGCGTCGTGTTGCTCGCGTGCGGCACTCGTCCCAGGATCTCGAGGTCACCGGCGTCGAGCAGCTCACCGATTTCAGTCACGCTCGTCGGAATCCGGATCGTCGGGATCCTCGGTCGGATCGACATCTTGTAGATCGTCGTCGAACAGGTCCGGCATGGCCTGTTGCGCAAGATTGCGCAGGACGTCCGGGTCGATGAAGTCGGTCGAGCTCTGCAAGATGGCATCGCGTTTGTAGCCGTTGGTGCGGACGCAGAGGTGGCCGGCGGGATCGAGCGGTTCGCCACACAGCGGGCATGGCGGCCGCCCGGCCGACAGCACTCGTGCCGTTCGTGCGGCGAACGCGCGCGCGGCGGCCGTGGAGAGAAAGACGCGAACAGCGTCGGGGCCTTCGTCGGCGTCGTCGAGGACGATCGACTCGTCGACGTCACCGTCGGTGACGGCCAGCAATTCAACGACGACGGATTCGGCGTCGGCATCCCAGCCGAGACCCATGGTGCCTACGCGAAATTCGGCGTCAATGGGCGTGACCAGCGGTGATAGGTCAGCCACCGAACGGGTGCGCGGCGGGACGCTGGCGTCGAAGCGTCGTGCGACCTCGTCGAGCAGCGTGTCGATTCGGTCGGTCAGGATCGCTACCTGCTGCTTTTCCAACGAGACACTGACTACCCGCGATTCGTGGACGGCCTGCAGGTAGAAGGATCGATCGCCAGGCTCACCGACGGTCCCCGCGATGAATCGGTCGGGGCTACGGAATACATGTATTGCGCGTGGCATCAGACCTCCGTTGGTTCCTTCGCTACGTCAATTGTCCCGCTCGAGCCGGTACTTCCGCCAATCGAGTCGGCGGCGTGTTCGGCGGCGTCTGGCTTGCGGGCCGGTGGTACTGGGACGGTCTGGGTTGAGTTCACCGCGTGTACCGTCGGCCGCTTCGGGTGGTAGCTGATCACGCTCATCGACGCCGGTTCCACAACAATCCGCTGGAAGCTGTCGAGATGCATCCCCAATGCGTCGGCGACGATTGATTTGATGACGTCACCGTGGGTGCAGGCCACCCAGACGCCCTGGCCGTCGGGGCCACCGTAGTGAGCGTCGAGGCGTCGGATCGCGGCCACCGCTCGATGCTGAACCTGGGCAAGACCTTCCCCACCGGGAAACACCGCGGCCGACGGCTGCTGCTGGACCGTCTTCCACAACGGCTCGGTGAGCAGCTGCTTGATGGGCTGATTTGTCCAGTCGCCGTAGTCGACCTCAATTAGGTCATCGACGACGACCTCCGGTACGTCGACGCTGGCCAGCAACGGAACGACGGTTTCGGCACAACGCTGCAGTGGCGAGCGGACCACCGCGACGACCCGATCCAGACTCGGACCAAGGCGTTCGACGATGGCGTCGGCTTGCGCACGGCCCAAATCATCGAGGCCAATACCCGGAGTTCTGCCAGCCAGTTGTGCGCGCACATTGGCGACCGAACGCCCGTGCCGCAGCAGTATGACGGTCATAGGGGTCCAGGGTAACGAATGCGGCCTAGGTTGCGCTGATCGTGCCCGTTGCGAGCAGCGTGAGTACGAAAAGGCCAAGCAGGACACGGTAGGCACCGAACCAGTTCATCGAGTTGTTCGAGACAAACTTCAGTAGCCAGGCGATCGAAATGTAGCCGAGGACAAAGGCGACAAGTGTTGCGACGATGATCTGCGGCCCCGACGCGGCGATCAGATGCTGGCCTTGTTCGCCGGTGACCTCTGCGGGTTTGAATGCGTCGGGCAGGCTGAACAGACCGGACGCAAGCACCGCCGGGATCGCGATGAGGAACGAGAACCGGAACGCCGCTTCGCGTTGGAGACCGAGAAACAAACCGGCGCTGGCGGTCGCACCCGAGCGGGACACACCCGGCACCAGCGCGAGGCACTGCGCGAGACCCATGATGATGCCGTCGCGCAGCGTCAGCTTCTCAAGTGACCGTTCACGGGTGCCGTAGCGCTCGGCGAGCCAGAACACCCCAGAGAACAGAATCAGAACGATCGACGTGATCCACAGATTGCGTGCGACCGTGCGGATCTCGTCTTTGAACAGAAATCCGATCGCACCGATGGGGATCGTCGCGAGGATGACGTACCAGCCGATGCGATAGTCGATGTTGCGCTCTGACGCATTGAACAAGCCGCGGAACCATGCGGCGATGATTCGGCCGATGTCCCGGGCGAAATAGAGCAGCACCGCCGCTTCGGTGCCCAGCTGAGTCACCGCGGTGAACGAGGCGCCAGCGTCGCCGCCGAACAGGATCTCCGACGCGATGCGCAGGTGTCCCGACGACGACACAGGCAAAAACTCGGTCAACCCTTGGAGCGCGCCGAGAAATATCGTCTGCGCCCAATTCATGGTGTCAGTCACGGGCGCAGATGCTACCTGCAATCACCGGCCGTTAGTGGGTACCGCAAGATAGACCCATGGGCGTACGAGCAAGACATGTGGGATATGCGGTGGTTGCCGCAATGGTGTCGGTTGGACTAATTGCCGGATGCGGATCGAAGGACAATGCCGCTCCCGACGTTCCGACCGTCTCTCCCGCGTCGGCGGTACCGGGTCCCGCATCCCCCGCGAAACCACCTGTCGGACAGGTGATTGCCACACCCGCGGGCGGCCAAGCCGTAGTAGTCGACGCGGCCGCCCATCGAGTAGCGGTATTGAGCGCCGACGGCGCGTCGGTGTGGTTCGCCTCTATGACCAACGTCACTACCCCATTGTCGACGGTGCCGACTCCTCGACTATCGCGGCTCGTCGCGGCCCCCGGTGGCGGTCTGTTGGGCGTCGGGCCGCGGGTGCTGGTCCGGATTGCCGTGGACGGCGGAATTACCACCACGGCGACGACAATCGATGAGCCCAGCGCGTTGGCGTTTATCGGTAATCGCGTCCTCGTCGGTACCCGCACCGGCCATGTAATCGAGTTGGATGGGACCGGAAAGCAGATCCGCGACATCAGCGGCCTGGTCCGCGTCGACGATCTTGCGGTGGCTGGCCACCAGGTCGTCGCACTCGATCGGGCGCAGTCCTCGGTGACGCAGCTCAAGCTCGACGACGGTGACCTCGGTCTATCGCTGCGCGCGGGCAACGGCGCAACCACCCTCATCGCTGACCACTACGGCCGCTTTCTGGTAGCGAATACCCGTGACGGTGAAATCATTGGCTTCTTCGGTGACCCGATGGTCATGCGTTTCCGCGGCCCGGTAGCCGACGGCCCGTACGGCCTCGCCTACGACAACAAGCGAAATGTGCTGTGGGTCAGCGTCACTGGGCACAATGAAGTGGTTCGCTACGACCTCGCAAGTGGTGAACCCATCGAGCAGGCGCGCTTCGCGACCGTGGCGCAGCCCGATTCAATCTCGGTCGACGAAGCAACCGGCACCCTCTACGTCGCGTCAGCGACCGGCGGCGGCCTGGCGGTGGTGAAGCCATGACCGATCGAATTCTCAACGCCCTCAACCGGATTCTCTATCCGCTCGTCCTGCGCACGATGTTTTTGGCCGGACCGGAAACCATTCACGGTGTTGCCGCGCGCGCGATTCGGATTGCTGGCTCGACGTGGGGCCTACGTAAGCTCACCGCCTCGCTGCTCAGCCGGACTGATCCGATATTGGCCCAGCGCGTCTTCGGCGTCGACTTCCCGGCACCGCTCGGACTCGCGGCGGGGTTCGACAAGACGGCCGCGTCGGTGAACTCGTGGGGGCAGCTTGGCTTCGGCTATGCGGAGGTCGGCACGATTACCGGCCAGGCTCAGCCGGGCAACCCGACGCCCCGTCTGTTTCGACTCCCAGCCGACAAGGCCCTCATCAACCGCATGGGGTTCAACAATCCCGGCGCGGATCAGGCGGCCGTCAACTTGTCCGCCACACGGCCGGGTCCGGTGCGCGTACCGATCGGCGCGAATATCGGTAAGACGAAGATCGTCGAACCCGCTGACGCTGCCGACGATTACCGCTACAGCGCCCGGCTGCTTGCCCCACTCGCCGATTTCGTCGTCGTGAACGTCAGCTCCCCCAACACGCCCGGTCTCCGAGATCTGCAGGCCGTCGATTCGCTTCGCCCCATCCTCTCCGCGGTACTCGACGAAACCGACAAGCCGGTGCTGGTCAAGATCGCCCCCGACTTGGCAGATGAGGACGTCGACGCCGTAGCGGATCTAGCCGTCGAACTTGGTCTCAGATCGG
>QIRE01000210.1_pt1 | contig 13283 bp, 8 predicted proteins | sample 2940141 | NCBI WGS metagenome assembly QIRE01 (sample SAMN09273532, study PRJNA473421) | Gut metagenome, whole genome shotgun sequencing project. | isolation source: gut tissue | host: Folsomia candida VU population | place: Netherlands: Amsterdam | collected 2016-03-06
CACACATCAGGGCAAGATCACACCCTGCCCCGACTGCGGGACCATTGACGGCCGCGACGATCGGCACTTCGCATGAGTAGAACGCGCGTGGAATTCGTTGAATGCCATCGCGATAGCCGACGCGCTGCGTGTGCGCGGCACCACCAAAGAGCCCGACGCCGGCGGCCATGTCCTTCACATTGCCGCCCGCGGAGAACGCGGACCCGGCACCCGTCAAGATGACTACCCGAACCGTCGAATCACGATTCACGCGCTCCACTGCTCCCACCAACGCGTCGACGATCGGTTCTTCAGAGATCGCGTTGCGCGTCTCCGGCGAATTCAGCGTCCAGGTTTCAACGCCGTCGTCGGAGGTGACAATCAGTGCGTCGCTCATAGGAGTTCCAGAATCGTCGCGTTCGCCATTCCACCCGCTTCACACATTGTTTGCAATCCGTAACGAATGTTGTTGTCGCGCATGTGATGGACCAGACGAGTCATGAGGATCGCGCCCGATCCACCGAGCGGATGCCCGACGGCGATCGCGCCGCCGACCGGATTGAGCACATCGTCGGACGCGCCAATCTCGGCCTGCCACGCAAGCGGCACCGGAGCAAATGCCTCGTTCACCTCGAACGCTCCGATGTCACCGACCGCAAGACCCGAACGCTTCAGCGCCTTAGCGGTCGCGGCGATGGGCGCGCTGAGCATGATCACCGGGTCGTCACCGGCCAGAACCGCGGTGTGCACTCGGGCAATCGGCGTCCAACCCTGTTGTGCGGCAAGCTCACTCGTGGTGATCAGCAGTGCACCCGAACCGTCGGAGATCTGCGATGAGTTGCCAGCGGTGATGACCCCATCCTCGGCGAACGCAGTCCGCAGCCCACCCAACTTCTCCGCGGTCGTTCCCCGACGCAGACCCTCGTCGACGGCGAGGCCACCGTCAAACGGAGCGAGCTGCGCGTCGAAGGCGCCCGAATCAATTGCCGCCGCGGTCCGTTCGTGTGACCGTGCCGAATACTCGTCGACCTGGGCTCGGCTCATGCCCCACTTCTTGGCCATCATTTCCGCACCGAGGCCCTGGTTGAACCCATCAACTCCGTAGCGGTCGAGAACTGAAGCGGGATAAGGCTTTCCGTCACCTCGTGCGGCACCCATCGGTACTCGTGACATCGACTCCACGCCGCCGGCGATCGCGTAGTCGTACTGTCCGGCGATGACGCCCGCCGCGGCGAAATGAACCGCCTGCTGCGCCGATCCGCACCGACGGTCAACAACCGTCGCCGGAATGGATTCCGGCCAGCCCGCTGCTAGAACGCCGACGCGTCCGATGCTGCCTGCCTGATCGCCAACTTGGCTGACGCAACCCCACACCACGTCGTCGATGATCGTCGGGTCAAAGCCAACCCGATTCGCCAGCGACGTCAACACATGCGCGCTGATATCGCCGGGATGAATCTCGGCAAGGCCACCATTGCGCTTGCCAATCGGGGTTCGGACGGCGTCAACAATCACGGCATCGCGCATATCGGTTCCTTCACGTTCGGGCGGTCAGTCGCCTTCGACAAATTCACCAAGCAAACACTTGGTAGTGCAGGCCACGATACGCCCGCCGCTGTGGCGCGCCCCACAGGTCTCACACGCAGGCTCGACGCCGATTACTATCGAAGTTGATCTGCCGGTAACACAACCTGCAATCACTGAGAAACACGAGATCGACACCATAAACGTCATGCAGGTGGAAACGGTGTGCGGGTACTGCGGCGTCGGCTGCGGTCTGACACTCGACGTCGCCGACGGTCGGGCTGTCAAAAGTCGCGGCACCACGAATCACCCCGCCAACGCCGGACGCCTCTGCACCAAGGGAGCGACAACAGCCGACATGCTCAACGCGGGCGGCCGCATCCACGCCGCCGAGAGCAGATCTGACCGCGCCGCACCCCGAACCGCACTTCCTATCGACGAGGCCATCACGGACACTGCTAACCGCCTGCGCGCCATCGTCGACGAGCATGGACCCGACAGCGTCGCGCTCTACGTTTCCGGCCAGATGAGCCTCGAGGCGCAGTACCTCTCCAACAAACTGGCCAAAGGCTATTTGCGGACCAGCCAGATCGAATCGAACTCGCGACTCTGCATGGCCAGCGCCGGAACCGGCTACAAGCAGTCCCTCGGCGCCGACGGCCCGCCCGGTAGCTACGACGACCTCGACCACGCCGACGTCTTCTTCGTCATCGGCGCCAACATGGCCGACTGTCACCCCATCCTGTTCCTCCGCATGATGGACCGAGTTAAAGCAGGCGCCAAACTGATCGTCGTCGACCCGCGACGCACCGCGACCGCTGCCAAGGCTGACCTCTACCTCCCCATCGCGCCCGGTACCGACCTCGCTTTGCTCAACGGACTGCTCCGACTGATCGTCGACGCCGAGCAGACCGACCCGGAGTTCATCGCGAACTTCACCGACGGCTTCGACGCGATGGCGCCGCTGCTCGCCGACTACCCGCTTGACCGCGTCGCCACGATTACCGGCCTGCCACCCGAAGACATCGCCGCCGCCGCTCAGATGCTCGGCACCGCCGACAACTGGGTGAGCCTGTGGACCATGGGGTTGAACCAGAGCACTCACGGCACCTGGCAAACAAACGCCCTGTGCAACCTCCATCTGGCAACCGGCGCCATCTGCCGGACCGGCTCGGGTCCGTTCTCGCTGACCGGCCAGCCGAATGCCATGGGTGGCCGCGAGATGGGTTACATGGGACCGGGATTGCCTGGCCAGCGCTCGGCATTGAACCCCGCCGACCGACAGTTCACCGAACAGCAATGGCACCTCCCTGCGGGAACTATCACCGATGCCGCGGGCGGCGGCACCATCGACATGTTTGAGCGCATGGCCGACGGCCAGATCAAGGCGGCCTGGATCATCTGCACCAATCCTGTTGCCTCCGTTGCGAATCGACAGACCGTAATCGACGCGCTGGACCGAGCGGAATTGGTCGTCGTCCAGGAAGCCTTTACCAGCGCCGAAACCGCTAACTACGCCGACATCGTGCTTCCCGCCACGCTCTGGGCCGAATCTGACGGCGTCATGGTGAACTCGGAACGCAACCTCACCCGCACCCGACCGGCGTTGTCCGCACCCGGGGATGCGCTTCCTGACTGGGACATCATCGCCCGAGTGGCTCGCGCGATGGGCTACGAAGGTTTCGACTTCACCAGCGCGGCACAGGTTTTCGACGAGCTGCGCCAGTTCCACAATCCGCTGACCGGCTGGGACCTCCGTGGCGTCGACTACGACGTGTTGGCCCGAGGCCCGGTCCAGTGGCCCGCCGCACCTGACTCGAGTTCACGAAACCCGATCCGCTACCTCAACGACGGCGTCAACACGACTCAGTACACCGCCCGCGACGGATCCGTTCCACGCCTTGCCTTTCCGACACCCTCACGTCGCGCACAGTTCCTACCGCGCCCCTACCTCCAGCGCGCCGAACTCCCCGACGACGACTTCCCGATGACGCTGACCACGGGTCGCCTTGCCCACCAGTGGCACACCATGACAAAGACCGGGCGCGTTGCGAAGCTCAACAAACTCAATCCGTCGTCGTTCATTCAGATCCACCCCGACGATGCGGCGACCTACGGCATAGGTCCGAGCGACCAGGTCACCGTCACCTCGCGTCGCGGATCCGCAACACTGCCCGCGCAAATTAGCACCGATATTCGTCCCGGAACCTGCTTTGCGCCAATGCACTTCGGCGACGCCGAGGGCGAAGGCCTCGCGATCAACGCGGTAACTAACGACGCCGTCGACGCCGACTCGCTACAGCCCGAATTCAAAGCCTGTGCGGTCGCGTTGACACCTGTGCCGTCGTCGTCGGCACCAGTCATTCACAAACCAACGGAGGTATCACAGACCATGTCCCCGCTGGATGCGCTCTCGGGAGTCCTCGCCGACGCACAACGCGACCGACTTTCGGACGTCGAAACACGGTACGTCGATGGACTTCTCGTGGGGCTGCGTGCCTGGCCGCCAGCCGATACGGTCCCGACGGTCCCCGCGTCCGCGCCGCTGTCCGCCGACAACCGTGACTGGCTCGACGGTGTCTTTGCGGGAATGTTCGCACGAATTCCGTTGCAGCACGGCGCTACTGAACCGACGTCGCAGCCACGACTGACGATTGTCTGGGCGTCGCAGACCGGGACGGTCGAAGACTACGTGGCCGAATGCGTTGCGACGCTTGCCTCCGCCGGTGTCGTCGCGACGTCGGTGTGCGCGGATAGCGTCAGCATCAACAAGCTGATCGGCACCGTCGCGTTCGTGGTGAGCACCACCGGCGACGGCGATGCCCCCGACAATGGGGTCGCCCTATGGGACGCACTCGCGGGCGTCGAAGTTGGTGACCTGTTTGGCCTCGACTACAGCGTGCTCGCATTCGGTGATTCGAGCTACGCCGATTTCTGCGGATTCGGACGTAAACTCGATGCGCGGCTCCACGACCTGGGTGGGCGACGCATCGTCGATCGAGTGTCTTGCGAGCCTGATTACACATCGCATGCGTCCGCGTGGCTTGACCGCCTGATCGCGGCCGTCGGGGACGGTTCAGCTCCCACTCCGGCCACACCGACCGGCGACGCGCCAACCGTCACCGCTTCCACCACCTATGATCGTCGAAATCCGTTGGCCACCAATATTACTCGCAACGTTCGCCTGTCCGGCGAAGGATCGGAAAAGGACGTTCGCAGCTTGGCCTTCGCACTACCCGAAGGCACGTTGGCCTATGAGGCGGGCGACGCTCTGGGAGTGTGGCCGCGCAACGATCCCGCGCTTGTGTCCGAGTGGTGCAAACTCGTCGACCTAGTTGGTTCCGAACTTGTCGAGTTGCCGGACGGCACCCAGACGGAGTTCGCCGACGCGCTGACCAACCACTTCGAGATTGGCCGGGTGACGCCCGACTTCCTCCGATTCATCCACACACTCGGTGGTCCGGACTCGGAGCTCGACGCTGTCCTCGCTGACGGGGCGACGATCAGCGACTGGACGTGGGGCAAACAGTGTGTAGACGTGCTGCGCGGTCGGAATGTGCCTGCGACAGCACAAGAATGGTTATCTGCGCTGCGACCGTTGGCGCCGCGGATGTACTCAATCTCGTCGAGCCCCAGCGCAGATCCGACGAGCGTCGAGGTGACGGTATCGGCGGTTCGATTCACGCCAACCACCGATGCTCACGACGCGATTCGCCACGGCGTGTGTTCGACCTACCTGGCCGATCGCGCAACCGATTCCGAGCCCGTGCGCGTCTTTATCCAACGCAATAGGTACTTCCGCCCGCCCGTCGATCCGACAACCCCAGTCATCATGATTGGGCCCGGCACCGGAATTGCGCCATTCCGCGCGTTTCTCGCCGAGCGTGCGGCGACCGGTGCGACCGGTCCGAACTGGCTATTCTTCGGCGAGCGTCACGAAGCGTCGGACTTCTATTACCGCGACGAGCTAGCGGCGTGGCAGGAATCGGGCCTCCTTACCCGCCTCGACGTCGCGTTCTCCCGCGACCAGGACCACAAGGTTTACGTCCAGGATCGGATGACAGAACACGGCGCCCAACTGTGGCAATGGCTCCGCGATGGCGCCCACATCTATGTGTGCGGCGACGCCGGGGCGATGGCCCGCGACGTCGATGACGCACTGCATCGCATTGTCGCCGAACACGGGCGTCGGGCGCCACGGTCGGCGGAATCATTTGTCGCCGCGCTCTCCGCCGAGAAGCGATACGTTCGCGACGTCTACTGACTACCGTTGGGAGTATGAGTCTCGGGGCATTGCCGCCGTTCGCGATAGTCGTCGCGGGAGGTCGAGGCAGTCGGATGGGTGGCATCGACAAGCCCGACATCCGTATCGCTGGCAAACGTTTGATCGACATCGCAACCGATGCAGCCGGGCCACAGACGTCGATCGTCGTGGTCGGTCCCGAGCGTGACCTGAACTCGCGCATCTTTCAGACTCGCGAGAGCCCTGTCGGCGGTGGACCCGTCGCCGCCGTCGCGGCCGGGCTTGCGGAGCTTGATGCTCGTACCGATGTCGCTGGCGAGATCGCTATCCTCGCCGCCGACGTCGCGCTCCTTACCGAATCGACCGTGCGGGAACTCAGCGACGCTCGTCGTACGGGCGACGCACCGGCAGCGCTCGCCCTCGACTCGTCGGGTCGCCTTCAATACCTCGTCGGGGTGTGGTCGGTCGCGGCACTTCGCGAATCTCTGCGCGGTACAAGCGAAACGTCGATGCGGGCGCTGATTCCCGCCGGATCGATCGGCGTGCGAATCACCAACCCGGCCACCGTCGCCGACGTTGACACTCCAGACGACCTTCGACGCCTACGTGCCCGGTCAATCTCACTGACGCGCGTATCCGTCGAAGAAGCGCGCCAGGCGATTCGAGATGCGTTGACTCCTATTTCACCCGCTCGACGAGCGGTGCACGACGCGGTCGGAGCGGTGCTTGCCGCCGACGTCGTCGCCGCGGCACCCTTCCCTACCTTCGACGCATCGGCGATGGACGGGTACGCGGTAGCGGGCGACGGACCATGGACAATCCTGCCGCACAACGTTTCTGCCGGGGCGACGCACCGGGCGGTCTCGCTGCGACCGGGCGAGTCAGTGCGCATTGCAACCGGGGCCATGCTGCCGCCCGGTGCGGATCGAGTGATCCGCGACGAGGAGGTCACGGTCACCGGTTCGATCCTGAACACCACCGCCACGGCACGAGATGACACTCGACGCACCGGATCGGAATGGATTGCCGGACAATCGATTATCCCCGCCGGGACCTGCGTCGACGCTGCCGTGGAATCCGTCGTGCGTGCGGCGGGCGTGTCGGAGCTCAGTGTGCGCGGCCCGCTGCGGGTGGGCTTGTACAGCACCGGCAACGAGGTCTCCGCCGAACCCACCGCGCCCGGCCTCATCGCCGACACCGCCTCGGGGCCGGTCGCAGATCTGTTGCGCCGTAACGGAAGCCACGTTACGATCGCGCATCTTCCCGACACCCGCGAGGAATTCTGCGCCGCGATCGAACGCTCCGACGTCGACCTGGTCATACTGATCGGTGCCACCGGGCGGGGCGTCGCAGATCACCTGCGCGGCGCACTCGACGATACGGAAACCCATCTCGTCGTCGACGGCATCAATATGCGCCCCGGCGGATCACTGTTGATCGCCGCGGGCAATGGACCGGTGATAGTTGGCCTAGGCGGTAATCCGCTCGCGGCGGTCGCCGGACTTGCGGTGATCCTCCCGACGCTGATCGAGACTCTGCTCGCGCAGACGCCTCGAATTCCGGACGGCATCGTCGTCGCCGACGCGGCCGCGCACGCCCTCGACAATGGGTGGCGAGTTCTGGTTGTCGAGCGCAACTCCGCGCGTTGGACCCCCGCTCGGCCGACGGCAACATCCCATCTGCTCAGCCTCGTGGGAAATCGTGCGCTGGTCCTTCTCGGACCGGACGCGCGTGACGGCGATCACCTCGAACGTATCGCCTGGTAGAGGGCTCACGACAGCCCTCACATTGCGAGAAGTCGCCACGTGAGAACTACGTGACGGACAGGCAACGCGACGCGACGTTGCCGCAACACCGAGTACCTACCGTCATCGTCATGAGTACTGAGTCGATTCGCCCCACAGCCCCGCGCACCGTCGTAGTTGTTGGCCATGGAATGGTCGGCCACCGCTTTGTTGAGGCATTGCGGACTCGCGACGAGGCTGGCGATTGGCGAGTCGTCGTGCTCGCCGAGGAAGCCGATCGCGCATATGACCGGGTTGGATTGTCGTCGTATGTCGGTGTGTGGGACCGATCGCAGTTGGCGCTGCCCGGCAACGACTACGACGGAGACACCAGCGTCGAGCTCCACCTGGATGCCCGTGTTGTCGAGATCGACCGTGCCGCGCGCAGCGTTGCGACCGCCGACGGTCGTACCTTCGCCTACGACGCCCTCGTATTGGCAACTGGCTCATACGCTTTCGTCCCACCGGTTCCGGGCCACGACTCCCCCGGCTGCCACGTGTACCGCACCCTCGATGATCTCGATGCGATCCGCGCTGACGCGGAGCGTGCGCTGGCCGCCGACGCGCAGGCAACCGGCATTGTCGTCGGTGGCGGTCTGCTCGGCCTGGAGGCTGCCAACGCGCTGCGCACCCTCGGCCTGAAACCTCATGTGGTGGAAGTTAATCCGCGACTGATGCCGCAACAGATCGACGAGGCCGGTGGTGAACACCTCGCTCGGATGATTGGTTCACTCGGCATCGACATCTCGCTGAGTTCGGGGACCACCGAAATCGTCCGCGACGGTGACCGTCTGGCCGTTACTCTCGCGGACGGGACCGTCGTCGATGCCGCACTCCTCGTGTTCTCGGCGGGCGTCCGACCCCGTGACGAGTTGGCTCGGGCCGCCGGCCTCGACATCGCTGAACGCGGCGGAATCCTCACCGACATCGGTTGCGTCACTTCCGATCCCGCGGTCTTCGCGATCGGTGAGGCCGCGGCGATCGAAGGTCGCTGCTACGGTCTCGTCGGCCCCGGCTATGCCTCGGCCGAGGTTGTCGTCGATCGCCTCGTCGGCGGCGAGGCCGACTTCCCCGGCGCGGACATGTCGACGAAACTGAAACTCCTCGGTGTCGATGTGGCAAGTTTCGGTGACGCGCTCGGCACCACGCCCGGCGCCCTCGATGTTGTAGTGAGCGACCCCATCAACGGCACCTACGCCAAGCTGGTCCTCTCCGACGACGCATCGACACTGCTCGGTGGAGTTCTCGTAGGCGACGCGAGCTCATATGGCATCCTGCGCCCATTGGTCGGCTCGACGGTGCCCGGTGACCCGGTCAGCCTGATCAGTCCCGCCAGTTCCGGCGCACCCGCGCTGGGCATCGGTGCCCTCCCCGACGAGGCGCAGGTCTGCTCGTGCAACGACGTCTCCAAGGGCACGCTGTGCGCGGCGATCGCCGACGGTGCTTGCGACGTAGCCGCCCTGAAGGGCTGCACCAATGCCGGTACCTCGTGTGGGTCCTGTGTCCCGCTGCTGTCGCAGTTGCTGGCATCCGAAGGTGTCGAGGTGTCGAAGTCGCTGTGCGAGCACTTCTCTGCGTCGCGCGCGGAACTCTTCGAACTTGTGCAGGCCAGCGGAATCCGAACCTTCTCGGGTCTCATCGAACGATTCGGAACGGGCACCGGCTGCGACCTGTGCAAGCCGACGATCGCGTCGATCCTGGCGTCGACAAGCTCCGACCACATCCTGTCCGGCGAGCAAGCGTCGCTGCAGGACAGCAACGACCACTTCCTGGCCAACATCCAGCGCAACGGTACGTATTCGGTTGTGCCACGCGTGCCCGGCGGGGACATCACCCCGGATCACCTGATCCTCATCGGTGAGATCGCCCGCGACTTTGGCCTCTACACCAAAATCACTGGCGGACAACGCATTGACATGTTTGGTGCGACCGTCGACCAGTTGCCCGACATTTGGCGGCGCCTCGTCGACGGCGGTATGGAATCCGGTCAGGCGTACGGAAAGTCGTTGCGCACCGTGAAGAGCTGCGTCGGTAGTGACTGGTGCCGATACGGTCAACAGGATTCGGTCCAGTTGGCAATCGACTTGGAGCTGCGCTACCGAGGTCTTCGCTCGCCACACAAGATCAAGATGGGTGTCTCCGGCTGTGCGCGTGAATGTGCCGAAGCCCGCGGCAAGGACGTCGGTGTGATCGCTACCGACAAGGGCTGGAATCTGTATGTCGCCGGCAATGGCGGCATGACACCCAAACACGCCCAGCTGCTGGCTTCCGACCTCGACGGCGAGACACTCGTCCGCTACATCGACCGCTTCCTCATGTACTACGTCCGGACTGCGGACCGCCTCCAGCGGACCGCGCCGTGGCTGGAGAGCCTCGACGGCGGTATGGACCACCTCAAGGCGGTCGTCATCGACGACAGTCTTGGTCTCGCGGCCGACTTTGAAGCGACCATGGCTCGCCACGTCGACGGATACGCCTGCGAATGGAAGGGCGTCCTAGAGGATCCCGAGAAGCTCTCGCGATTCGTCTCATTCGTGAACGCGCCCGGCGCACCCGATCCCACCGTCGAGTTTGGCGAAAAGAACGGCCGCAAGGTGCCCGTCCTCATCGGAACGCCGTCGATGCCAGCCCCCACCGCCTGAAAGGCAGTTATGACCATCAACTTTGACCTCCACCGGTGGACCCGCGACTGGACTCCGGCCTGTCCCGCAAGCAGACTAGAACCGCTTCGAGGGGTAGCGGTTCTACTGCCCGACGGTGCGCAGGTCGCGTTGTTCCGGCTCGCTGACGACAGCATCCGTGCCGTCGGAAACATCGATCCGATAGCCCGCGCTGCCGTCCTCTCGCGCGGAATCGTCGGCGACCGTCACGGGTTCCCGGTGGTGATGTCGCCGTTGAAGAAGCAAGCATTCAGCCTGCTCGACGGCCGGTGCCTCGACGACAGTGGCGTCTCAGTTCCGGTGTACGCCACCCGAATCGGCCTGGACGGCACGGTATTCGTCGCCAACGCACCCGACATTCGGTTCGGCTACCGGCCAACCGGGGCGTTCGGTTCAACGCCGGAATCGCATAGCGCATGATCACCGACGCTGCCGCTCCCGCTACCTTGCTGGTGGCGCACGGAACTCGAAATCGTCACGGCGTCAGAATGATTGGCGATCTGGCCCAGGCCGTGTCAAAACGGACTGCCGATCCCGTACATGTCGCCTTCGTTGACGTGCTTGGTCCGACACCGTCGGAGGTTCTCGACCAGTTGCGGCATCGTCGGGTGACGGTTGTGCCAGCGTTTCTCTCGAGTGGCTATCACGTCCGGGTCGATATCGTCGAGCACGTTGCGGCATCTGGGCACGGCGACGTCACCATTACCAAAGCACTCGGGCCGTCAACGGAACTGGCTGGGGTCATGCTCGATCGCCTCATCGAATCAGGTTGGCGCCCCGGCGATAACGTCGTGCTCGCAGCGGCCGGTTCGTCGGATCGGCGCGCACACGTCGACATTCGGACGACGGCTACGATGCTTTCCGACCTGGTCGGTCGTCGGGTCCACATCGCATTCGCCGCTCCCAGCAAGGCGGGTGGTTATCCCGCAGTAGCCGACGTTGTCGCGACACTACGCGCTACGTCGGGCCGTCGCGTCGCCGTAGCGTCATATCTGTTGGCGGACGGTCTGTTTCAGCAGCGCCTGTATGCCAGTGGCGCCGACGTCGTCGGTGCGCCACTCGGACTGCATGACGACGTCGTCGGCCTCGTCTGCGGTCGGGTGGATAGCGAGCGGATGGCGCGAGCCTAGCTCCGCGCCGCCAGTTCAGTGCGAGTGCAGCACGGCCCAGGCGATCAGGCTGTCGATACGCCGAACGTCGGCCCCTTTGCCCAGCTTCACCTTAATGTGGCCCGCGCGCGTCCATAGTTCGAGTTCGGCGTCGCGGTCGAGGACGCCACCGGCGTTCTCGGAGGACCACATGTTGATCGAGCTGTACGGCAACGAGTAGACCTCAACCTTCTTGCCCGTGATCCCTTGCGCATCGCGAACTATCAGACGCTTCGTCGTGAATGTCGCCGAGTCCCTGAACGTCTGGAATGCGGCGACGGCCTGCTCTCCCTCGACCAGCAGCGCCGTCACATCGGGCGGAACGGGGATTTCGTTCCGCAACGTCCAACCAAGAATTGAGGCGGTTTCCATCATTGACTCCTTCGTCCTGGCGGGGATCCGCCGGTGCCCGCTCGGCCGAGCGTACGACGAAGGGTACTGCGCGGCAGTGCTTGAGAACTGTAATTGGGTGCGTCAACGCTCCTTCGATCAAGCTAGCGTCCGCTGACCACGATGCCGAGTGAAGCGGGTAGGTGACCGATCAAGGCAGGTTGCCGGGAGACACCTGCCAACGTCAGTCAACCGCAAGCCGATATCCCCGCTTCACTACCGTCGCTACGAGTTCCTTCGCCCCCAGATTGGCGCGGAGCCGGGCCACCGCCGCTTCGACGGCGTGCGTGTCATCGCCGGCTGCGGGCAGCACGGTGAGCAGTTCCTCGCGGGAGACAACTTCGCCCGGCTTCCGACCCAAAGTCCGTAGCAGCGACAGCGCCGACGGCGACAGCTCTTTCACCTGACCGTCGACGACGGCGACTGTCGCACGAATTCCCAGATCGTGACCGGCCACCCGCAGCGCTGGCCGTCGAGTTGGGAGGTCCTGGGTGACGAGTCGAGCAAGAGCACCCAGCCGCATCCGTTCCGGGGCAACGCTATCAATGCCGAGTGACGTCAGCGGCGCCGCGGTCACCGGCCCTACGCAGTACGGGACGACCGGACCGACGAGTGCGCGACGCACTCCCTCGAGGACGCCGAGTTCGTCCGCGCGCATGAGCGTCGACGCCACGGCGGGCGCCGAGGTAAACGTGACCGCATCCACCTGCGCGAGCGCGACGGCCTCCACCAAGGAATCGAAAGCCGTTGTGTCCGTAGGTGGTTCCCACCGGTAAACCGGGACACCCACGACCGTCGCGCCGCGTTCGCGCAACCCGTCTAAGAATCCGGGGACCGGATCCCAATCGTCGGTGGCGCCGTGCAGCTGCACAACGACGCGCTTGCCATTCAGGTCCTCGGCGCGCAGGTGGCTAAGCACTTCCGCCGACGATTCCGACGTTGGGGACCACTCCTCGCGGAGACCCGCGGCCCGCAACGCGCCAGTTGCCTTGGGCCCGCGCGAGATAACCCGACCGTTACCGAGCGCCGCCAACAACGGCTCCGCAAGACCCCAGTCCTCGGCCGCCTCGACCCATCCGCGAAAGCCAATGCCCGTGGTCGCGATCAACAGGTCCGGTGGATCTGCGATGACGTTGTCGGTGACGATCCGAAGTTGTTCGTCGTCGGCGAGTGGAACCATCGAGATCGCCGCTGCGGACACAACGTTCGCGCCGCGGCGTCTAAGCAGGGTTTCGAACTCGTCCGCACGCCGAGACGCGGTGATCGCCACTCGAAACCCCGCCAGTGGCGATTCACCGCTTAGCTCAGCCATTCAACTCTCCCCTATTGCGCCATGAACCAATCACGTCGATGACGAAATTGTCCCACGCGCGGCCGTCGGCGCGGCAGCGGAATCACCTTCGGTCACGTCACCGTGCGGCACCGCGACGTAGACGCGCCAGGTGATCAAGCCCGCGACGATGTAGAACGCTCCGAACACCCAGAACGCCGCGGTGGCCGACCCCTGGGTCAGGTACGACTGTCGAAGAACGAGGTTGATGGCGACACCACCAAG
>QIRE01000211.1_pt1 | contig 13271 bp, 13 predicted proteins | sample 2940141 | NCBI WGS metagenome assembly QIRE01 (sample SAMN09273532, study PRJNA473421) | Gut metagenome, whole genome shotgun sequencing project. | isolation source: gut tissue | host: Folsomia candida VU population | place: Netherlands: Amsterdam | collected 2016-03-06
CCGATCCGGGCGTCGCGACAAGGCACAGGCCGGTAATCCAGGTGGCGATCATCGCCGGGTTCATGATCAGCCGCAGCAGCTTTTGCTCCATGATGACAAAGCTGGCGACAGGTTCAGCACCCATTGCACCGCGTTCCGCATGATAGACGAACAGGCGTGGCAGATAGAAGAGCCCTGCCATCCACGAGATGACAGACATCACATGAACGGATTTCACATAGGGATAGATCCCGATCAGCAGGTCGTCTGGCACGCCATCTCCTTCTTAATAATAAATATATAAGAAAAGGTTGATGTAGATGTAGGGCCTGTGGACAGCAGGATAAAGCAGAAATCCCCGATTCAATCCCCGCAAAAGACGGTGTGGACAAGTTCGTGGATAGATCGGAATAGAACCAATTTTTAGCGTAAAATCAGCGCGTTGAATTGTGGATAAATCTGTGGCTGTTCTGCGCGTTTGCAACCGATCCACAGGCCCGCGCGGTTGCCGACGAAAGTTTTACACCTGTGGATGACCATGCCTCAACACCCCTGCCTTCTGCGTGGTTTCGGGATGGGCCACATAATCTCCACGATTGCCCACCAGTTTCACGACGATTCGCCCGCAATCTTATCCACAAGGCTGAGTCTGTCGGGCCACATCGCTGCGGCAATGCGGTCACAGCCCCTTTCTTGAACGGATCAGACCGCCTAGGCTGGCCCGGTTCAACAACCTGCGAAGCTGGCCATGCAAGACGAAATCCCGATCCCTCGCCCTGCCCATGTTCCGCTTGCGGGGGTGATCGGGATGCCAATCGGCCATTCCCGGTCGCCAAAGCTGCATAACTTCTGGCTGCGGCGCTATGGCATTGCGGGGCATTATGTGCCGCTGCCGGTCATGCCCGAACATCTTGCCGATGTTCTGCGGGTCTTGCCGCGTGCGGGGTTCGTCGGCGTGAACGTGACCATCCCGCATAAAGAGGCCGTCTTGGCCCTTGCCGATGTTGTCACCGACCGTGCGGCCCTGATCGGCGCGGCGAATACGCTGATCTTTCGCCCGGATGGTAAGATTCACGCAGATAATACAGATGGTTACGGTTTCATCGCCAATTTGCGCCAGAATGCGCCCGATTGGCAGGCCGATACCGGCCCGGCGGCGCTGATCGGCGCGGGTGGTGCGGCGCGGGCGGTGGTTGCCTCGCTGTTGGACAGCGGCGTCAAGGAATTGCGGATCACCAACCGCACGCGCATCCGGTCCGAACAGATCAAGGCCGAATTCGGCGCGCGGCTGGTCGTCTATGACTGGGCGCAGGCGGGCAATATGCTGGACGGCGCAACGACGGTCGTGAACGCGACATCCTTGGGGATGGACGGCAAACAGCCGCTGCGGGTGCCGCTGGATGCGGTGTCGCCGCAGGCGCTGGTCACGGATCTGGTATATACGCCGCTGATGACCCCGTTTCTGGTCGAGGCGCAGGCCAAAGGCTGCAAGATCGTCGATGGCTTGGGCATGTTGCTGCATCAGGCGGCCCCCGGCTTTGAGCGCTGGTTCGGCAAACGACCTGAGGTTGATGACGAAACCCGCCGGGTTGTCCTGGAATGAGCTATCTTCTGGGCCTGACGGGCAGCATCGGGATGGGCAAATCCACCACCGCCGCGATGTTTCGCGACGCGGGTTGCCCGGTTTGGGATGCCGATCAGACGGTCCACGATCTTTACGCGCCGGGCGGCGGCGCAGTTGCGCCGGTCGGGCGGCATTTTCCAACGGCTTTGCGGGATGGCGGCATCGACCGTAACGCGCTGAAGCTTGCCTTGGCGGGTAATCCCGATGCGATGGACCTGCTAGAGGCGATTGTGCATCCGCTTGTCGCCGCATCGCGCCGTGATTTCATTGCCGCCCACGCCGACAGCCCCTTGATCGTGCTGGATATTCCGCTGCTTTACGAAGGCGGGGCCGACGCTTTTCTGGATGGGGTCGCGGTTGTCTCAACCGATCCTGCGACGCAAACGGCGCGGGTGATGGCGCGGCCCGGCATGACCGCCGATCTGTTGTCGATGATCCTTGCGCGGCAGATGCCCGATGCCGATAAACGCGCGCGGGCCGACTGGATCATCCCGACCGATACGCTGGATGGCGCGCGGGCTGCCGTCATGGCGCTGGTGCACACGATCACCGAAACCAAGGATGACACCCATGCGTGAGATCGTTCTGGATACCGAAACCACCGGCTTTGACGCCGAGGATGGCGACCGGATCGTGGAAATCGGCGCGTTAGAGCTGATCAACCATCTGCCGACCGGGCGCACCTTTCACGTCTATATCAACCCCGAACGCAGTATGCCGCAAGGCGCGTTCGAGGTTCACGGGCTTGGCGATGATTTCCTGCGCGACAAACCGAAATTCGCCGAGGTCGCCCAGGGCTTTGTCGATTTCATCGGCGATGACGCGCGGCTGGTGATCCACAATGCCAGCTTCGACATGAAATTCCTGAACGCGGAATTGCGTCGCGCCGGGCATAAGATGCTGCCGCTTGCCCGCGCGCTGGACACGCTGGCGATTGCGCGCGAAAAATTTCCGGGCGCGCCTGCCTCGCTTGATGCGCTGTGCCGGCGCTTTGGGGTCGATAACTCGAACCGGGAACTGCATGGCGCGTTGCTGGACAGCGAATTGCTGGCCGAGGTGTATCTGGAACTGATCGGTGGGCGTCAGCCCGATCTGGTGCTGGACAAGCCCGGTCAGGCGGTGGACACAGGCACGCAACCGGGTCAGATCACGCGACGGGCGGCGCGTCCCGCACCCCTGCCCCCGCGCCTGACCGAGGCCGAGGCCGCAGCCCATGCCGGATTTGTCGCGCGATTGGGCGACGCGTCGGTTTGGGCGCGCATGTCAAACTGACCGGGATGCGGACACCCCCGGCCATCCGAAAGAAGGTGTGAATGCAATATCTGCGCGATATCTGGTCCTTCTGGGCCGCCATCTTTGAACGGATGGACCGGATCCATATGGGCCTGATCGCGGCGGGTGTGGCTTTTTATGCGATGTTTGCTGTGTTTCCGGGCCTTGCCGCCATCCTTGCGCTGTGGAGCTTGCGATTTGATCCCACGGTCATCCAAAGCTATGTCGATGTTGCGCATGAATTTCTGCCCGAAGGCGCCGATCAGATCATCGACAACCAGATCCGCGATTTGACATCAGGCGGGCGAACTTCGGTCGGGTGGGCATCGTTCATCTCCTTCATGATCGCGACCATCGCCGCGCGCGCGGGTGTCGATGCACTGATCCGGGGGCTGAACGCGGCCTATGGCGTGCGGGGGCATTCGACCATCTTCGGCTTTATTCTGGCCTATGGCCTGACGCTGGCGATCGTGGGGATTTCGCTGGCGGGGCTGGCCACGATCGTGATCGTGCCGATCCTGTTGAATTTCATGACGCTTGGCCCGGTGAAGGCGTGGTTGCTGACCGGGCTGCCCTGGGCCGGGATGTTCGCGCTGGTGATTTTGGGGATCGGGATATTCTATCGCTATGGTCCCAACGTCAAAACTCCGCGGACGCCGATCTTTACCTGGGGGGCGCTGTTTGCAACGCTGTTATGGGGCGCCGCGTCGGTCGGGTTTTCGGCCTATCTTGGCAGCTTCAACAGCTATAACCGCATTTACGGGTCCATCGGCACCGTGGTTGCGTTGCTGATGTGGTTCTATCTGGCGGGGTTTTCGGTGATGCTGGGCGCGCTGATGAATGTCGAGCTGGCCCGCCGAAAGCGTATCCGCACGGCGCGCGCCTTGCAGCGCGACAAGCTGGCTGCGATCCGCGATGATGCCGGCGCGGAATTGAAAAAGGCGCCGGAATAACCGACGCCTTTTTGCGTTCACATTGGGGTGGCTTACGCCTCCAACCCCTCGGTCGAGGCAAAGAACATCGCCTGACTGACGGCCGAGCGGACCTGTTCTTCGTTATAGGGCTTTGAGATCAGGAACGCCGGTTCATGGCGGTCGCCGGTCAGCAGGCGTTCGGGGAATGCGGTGATGAAGATCACCGGAATATCGCCCATGTCGCGCAGCAATTCGTTCACCGCCTCGACGCCGGACGAACCGTCGGCAAGCTGAATATCGGCAAGGATCAGATCGGGGCGCTGCTGGCCTGCCAGATCAATCGCCTGCTTGTGGGTGCGCGCAACGCCGGTCACGTCATGGCCCATCGCCTGCACGATGCCCTTCAGGTCCATCGCGATGATCATCTCATCCTCGATGACCATGACCTTGCCGCGCAGCGCCTGCCCCATTTCGGTCAGCGCGATCTGGACCAGTTCTTCGGCCTCGGGCTGGTCGATCTGCATCACGCGGGCGATCTGATCATAGCGCAGTTCTTCGATGGTGCGCAGCAACAGCGCCTCACGCGAATTCGGCGTCAGCTTGCGCAGGTGATCCTGCGCGCGGCGTTCGCGGGTTGACAGGTCGGCATCCTCGACCGGCTGACCCGAGCTTTGCCAGATGACGTGGAACGTCTTGTAAAGGCCAAGCCGGGTATCCTCACCCTCAAGCACCGAACGGTCGGTCAGGATCGCCTCAAGCGTGGCGGCGGCATAGGTGTCACCGGCGCTTTGGCTGCCGGTCAGGGCACGTGCGTAACGGCGCAGATAGGGCAATTCACGCCCGACGGATTGTGCCAGATCGGCAGAGGTCATGTGCATTGTCCTTATTCGCATATTGCGCGGAACTATGTATCACCCCTACAGTTTACAATCTGTGCGCACAAGATTTCCGAGGCTAACAAAAGTATGACCACCAAGCGAGAGGACAGCCGCAAGATCGCGGTCGAGAAGCAGATAGATGAGAATTTGCGGCGTGTTTATGAACAGGACGTGACACAGGATGTCCCCGACCGCTTTCTTGATCTGCTGAAGAAGCTGAAGGATCAGGGATGATCCGCAGCCTTCGTTTTTCCTCTTTCTTCGCGGTGACCGGATGACAAAAACCCCCTTGGCGGACCCGCGTGATGAGCTGGTGGACCACCTGCCGGCGCTGCGCGCCTTTGCGCTGTCGCTGACACGCGAAGGGTCGTCTGCTGACGATCTGGTGCAGGACACCATCGTCAAAGCATGGAGCAATATGGACAAGTTTCAGGCCGGCACCAATCTGCGGGCCTGGCTGTTCACGATCCTGCGCAACACCTTCTATTCCGCCCGCCGCAAAACCAAGCGTGAGGTCAGCGACAGCGATGGCATCCACGCCGCCCGTCTGGCGACGCGGCCGGAACATGATGGCCGTCTGGCGCTGAACGATTTTCGCAAGGCGTTCGAACAACTGCCCGTTGAACAGCGCGAGGCGCTGATCCTTGTCGGCGCATCCGGCTTTTCCTATGAAGAGGCCGCTGGCATGACGGGTGTTGCCATCGGCACCGTCAAGTCGCGGGCGAACCGGGGCCGGCGCAAGCTGGCCGAGCTTCTGCACATGGAAGAGGGTGAGGAACTGGACATGACCGATCAGGCAACCTTGGCGGTAATGGCCGCCAGCCAAAGCCCGATGCGCTAAGGCGAGACATTGCTGAGACGGTTGTATGGCAAGCTGAACTTTACACGCGGGCTTGGCTTTCGGCTTGGCGCGCTGCTGTCGGTGGCGATCCTGCCGCTTGGCCTGATTTCGCTGGTGCAGAACTTCAACCTTGTCAAAGAGGCTGAACGCAGCGTCGATATCGCGCTGTTGGGCCGCACGGCCTCGGCCGCGGCGGGCGAACGGGCGTTGCTGCAAAGTGCGCTTGGGTCTGCCGACGCGCTTGGTCCGGCTGTGCTTGAAACCTTGGCGCGGCCTGATGTCTGTTCGGACCTGATGCGCAATTTCATTCAGCGCAGCGCGACCTATATTGCGGCGATCTATGTGGACAAGGCCGGGTTTTCATCCTGTTCATCTGTGCCGGATCGCGGTGTCGTCGATCTGCGCCAATCCTCTGCCTATCAGGATTTCATGAAGGAACCGGGCACGCTGGTCACGTCGCTGGAACGCGGCATGGTCAGCGGTCAGCCGGTGATCGCAGTGATCCAGCCGCTGTATCGTGACCGCGAATTGCTGGGCTATGTGGCGGTGTCGCTGACGCAGGAATTGTTGCGGTCCACGCATGACATGGCTTTCGGAACCGATGGCGCGCGGATCATGACGTTCAGCCATCGCGGCGAATTGCTGACCACCGACACTGGCAATCCCGACGATGTGCAGCCGGTATTGCCGCGCGAAACCGATCTGGTCGGCCTGTTGTCGCGCAATGAGGCCGCGTTCCGCGCCGCCTCGGTCGCGGGGGACAGCCGCGTCTTTACCGTCGTGCCGGTTGTTCCGGGGCTGGTCTATGCCCTTGGCAGCTGGAGCCCGCAAACCGCCGGTATCGGCCTGTTCCAGCTATCGCGTCTTGGCGCGGTGCTGATCCCGATGGCGCTGTGGGTGGTGTCGCTGGCGGTCGCCTATTTCGCCGTGTTCCGCATGGTGCTGCGCCATATCACCGTGCTGCGCGGCCAGATGCGCCGTTTTGCCATCGGCAACAGGTCCGAACCGCCGCCGATCCTGACCGATGCGCCCACCGAAATCGCAGATGTCAGCCAGACATTTCACAACATGGCGCGCATCCTGATCCGCGATGAAGAAGCGATGGAGCAGGCGGTCACCGAAAAGACCGTCCTGTTGAAAGAGGTCCATCACCGGGTCAAGAACAACCTGCAATTGATCGCCTCTATCATCAACATGCAAAGCCGCATGATCGATGATCCCGATGCCAAGCGGGTGCTGCGGTCGGTTCAGGACCGGGTCGCGGCCTTGGCCACGATCTATCGCAACCTGTATCAGGCCGAACATCTGGATGCGGTCGAAGCCGGTCGGCTGATCGGTGACATCATCAACCAGATGGTGAACGCCGCCACCGGACCGGGCAGCAATCTGCGGATAGAAACCGAAATCCAGCCGCTGCCGCTGCTGCCCGATCAGGCGGTGCCCCTGTCGCTGCTGGCGACCGAGGCGTTCACGAACGCGCTGAAATACGCAGGCACCTCACCGGGTGAGGACGGGCCGTGGGTGCGGGTCAGCCTGACCGCGCCGACGCCGGGCAAAGGGGTGCTGGAAATCGTGAACTCGACCGGCCAGACCGAGATGGAGTTTGAAAGCACCGGCCTTGGCAGCCAACTGATAGAGGCCTTCTCAGTCCAGCTTGAGGGTGAGGCATCGACCGGGCAGGTGGGCAACACCTTCACCATGCGGCTGGAATTCGCCATCGACACGGTAGTGGGCAGCGCCCCGCCTGATCCGCGCAATGTGGTGCTGACCTCGGCCGCACGGGATGGGGCCACGCATTGACCGCGCCCCATCGCCGCTTGCGTTGCGCGGGCGCGGCACTATCTTCGCAGCCATGACCGTGCCCGCTGATCCCGAACGCCCTGCTTTCGATCTTGCCACCGGCAAGGGGTTGCTGGCCTGCCCGCGCTGCGACGCGCTGCATGTGGAACAGGAAATCACGGCGGGCGAAACCATGCGCTGCGTCCGCTGTGGCGGGGTGCTGGCCAAGCCACGCACCGGCGCGTTTTCACAGCTGATCGCCCTGGCCTTTACATCCATGGTATTGATGCTGGGCGCGGTGTTCTTTCCGTTTCTGGAAATTTCACGCATGGGCTTCGGCAATGCGACATCGCTGTTCGGGGTGGCGCTGGCCTTTGCCGACGGGGTGCTGTTGCCCCTTGTTCTGGCGGTTCTGGTGATGATCGTTGGCCTGCCGGTGCTGCGGTCGTTTCTGTTGGTCTATACGCTGGTGCCGCTGGCGCAGGGGCTTGCCCCCTATCGCCACGCCGCGATCGCGTTTCGTTGGTCCGAGCGTCTGAAACCGTGGTCCATGGCCGAGATTTTCGTGATCGGCACCGCCGTCGCGCTGGTCAAGGTGGCGGGTCTGGCGACGGTTCACCTTGGCCCCGCCTTCTGGGCCTTTTGCGCGCTGATCTTTGTCAACGTCGCCTCGCGCGGGTTCATGTGCCAGACGACGATCTGGGACGCGATAGAGGATGGCGGCCTGCCGACCGATGGCCGTGAAATGGTCGAGGGCCAGCCCAAATGAGCAAGCATCCCCATGATGCGCCGGTCTCTACCGCCCATCGCGCGGGGCTGATCGGCTGTCGCGGCTGCGGTCGCGTCTGGCCTGCGGTCGAAACCCGGTGTGCGCGCTGTGGCTCGGCACTGGTGCCGCCTGACCGGCGCGGGTTGCAGGCCGTGTGGGCGTGGTGGCTGGCGGGGCTGGTCATGTATATCCCCGCCAACGTTCTGCCGATGATGAGCACGCAAAGCTTTGCGGGTCTGGCCGGCAATTCGGAATCGACGATCCTGCAAGGGGTGGTCGATCTGATGCACCATGGCAGCTATGATATTGCAATCATTGTCTTTGTCGCCTCTATCATCGTGCCGGTCGCGAAATTCGGCGCGATTGCGTGGCTGGCAATTGTTGCGGGCCGACCCGCCAGCGTCGAACAGGCGCATACGCGGCTGCACGTCTATGAGGGCGTCGAATTCATCGGCCGCTGGTCGATGATCGACGTGTTCGTGGTGGCGATCCTGTCGGCGCTGGTGCAGCTTGGCTTTGTCGCGTCGATCCACCCCGGACCGGCGGCGGCGTCATTCGCGCTGTCGGTTGCCTTCACCATGCTTTCAGCGCAAAGCTTTGATCCAAGATTGATCTGGCGCGGCCTGCCGCTTCGAAGCCGGGCCAAGGAACGCGACGCAGGGAACCCTCCAGAATGAGCGATCAGCCGCAGCCGCTGCAACCGGCCAGCCCGGTCCGTCAGACCGCGCGCCGCGCCGCACAGGCAGGCGTGAATGTGATCTGGCTGGTGCCTATTCTGGCGCTGATCGTGACGCTTGGCATCGCGTGGAACGCCTATAGCGGCCGCGGCACCGTGATAGAGGTCGAATTCGACGATGCCACTGGCATCAACCCCGGCGAAACGCTGGTGCGGTTTCGCGAAATCACCGTGGGTCAGGTGGAATCGGTCAAATTCACGCCCGATCTGTCACGGGTGATCGTCGAAATTCGCATCGACAAGGATGTGGCACCCTTTATCGACGATCAGGCGGCCTTCTGGATCGTGCGCCCTCAGGTCACGGCACAGGGGGTGACGCGTCTGGACACCGTGCTTAGCGGCGCCTTTATCGAAGGGTACTGGGACGCGCAGGTCACGACCCCGACCACGCATTTTGTCGGTCTGACACGTCCGCCACTGACGCGCGAAGACGCGAAGGGCACATGGGTCACGCTGTCGATGGACAGTGCCGATGGCATTGCCGAAGGCGCGCCGGTTCTGTTTCGTGGCGTTCAGGTCGGTCGGATGGAAAACATCCGCCTTGACGAAAACGACGAAGGCGTGATCGCCGATGCCTTTATCGAGGCGCCACATGACGCGCGGCTGTCCAGCTCGACCGTGTTCTGGGATACGTCGGGCTTTTCGCTGTCGGTCGGCGCGCGCGGCGTGTCGTTCAACGTGAACTCGCTGTCCTCGCTGCTGCAAGGGGGTGTTGCCTTTGACACGCTGGTCAGCGGTGGCAGCAAGGTTCAGGCCGGGCAGGTATTCCCCGTCCAGCCGGATGAGGACACCGCCCGCAGCGACATCTTTGCCAGCGAAGAAGGCGAATTGCTGTATCTGTCGATGTTCGTGGATGACAGCCTGCGCGGGCTGGAAAAGGGCGCCGATGTGCAGTTTCAGGGCCTGCGCGTCGGGCGTGTGACCGAACTTGCCGTCTCATTGGACGTGGCCAGCCCGAATGAGGCCGAATTGCGCCAGCAGGTGACATTGGCAATCTCGCCGCTGCGGCTTGGCCTGCCGGTCGGGTCAACCCCGCAGCAGGCACTGGCCTTTCTGCAAGAGGCGGTCGAGGGTGGCCTGCGCGCCCGCGTCGCCAGCGCCGGTTTCCTTGGCACGTCGCTGATGGTCGAACTGGTCGAAATTCCCGATGCCACGCCTGCCAGCGTCGATGCGGCGGCACAGCCCAACCCGGTGATCCCGTCAGTCGAAGGCGATCTTGAGGATTTCTCGGCCAGTGCCGAAGGTTTCCTGACCCGGATCGGCAACCTGCCCATCGAAGAGGTGCTGAAATCCGCGACCGATATGATGAACAGCGTCACCGCGCTGGCGTCGTCACAGGATACGCGGGCAATCCCCACGGCCTTGCGTGAAACGCTGGATCAGGCGCAGGTCGCGGCCACCGATATAAGCGGCATCACCCGCCAGCTGCGCGACAACGGCACCGCCGAAAACTTTGGCAAGCTGCTGGACGAGGCCGCCGCGGCCGCCGCCGCGATCAAGCTGGCCGCAGCCGATGCGCCGCAGATGATCAAGAACATCGACGCGGCGGCGGCGGCAGTGGATGAGTTCGGCTTTGCCGAGATCAGCACCCAAGCCGAAGGTATTCTGGCCGATCTGCGCGCGATGCTGGGCAGCGACGATGCCGAACAACTGCCGCGCAATCTGTCCAATACCTTGCAGGCCGCATCCGGTCTGCTGAACGATTTGCGCGACGGCAACGCGGCGGGCAGCCTGAACAACGCGCTGAATTCCGCCAGCAGCGCCGCCGATGAGGTTGCGAAATCGGTGCAGGAGCTGCCGCAGCTGGTGCAGCGTTTGCAGGCAACTGCGGCACGGGCCGATGCGGTGCTGGCGGCCTATGGCGACCGATCCTCATTCAATAACGAAGCCATCAACATGCTGCGGGAACTGCGCCGGGCGACCGAATCCTTTGGATCGCTGGCGCGGATGATCGAACGCAACCCGCGCGCCTTCATTCTGGGACGATGACACCATGACGCTGATGCCTGCCCCTCGTCTTGCCTGCATCCTTGGCCTGTCCGCGCTGGTGCTTGCGGGCTGTTCCAACGCGGAAAAAACCGCGCGCCATCTGATTGATCCGCCGATTTCCGCGGCACAGGCCCCTAACCGTCTGGGCACGGCGGAACTGAAGGACGTGTCGCTGCCGGAATATGCCAGCAGTCAAGAGGTCGCCTTTCAGACCGCAGATGGTGCCGTGCGATCGACGCCCAAGAACCTGTGGGCCGACAATCCGCAGCGCGCCTTTACCCTGACGCTGGCGCGGGCGATTTCCGATGGTTCGGGCGCCACCGTCATCGCCGAGCCATGGCCGCTGGCCGAACCGCCGCAGCGCACGCTTGAGGTTCGCGTCGAAAAGGCGCTGGCGCAGGCCGATAACCAATATCGCCTGTCGGGCCGCTATTTCGTGTCCGACAGCCGCGGCGGTGGCGCCAACCACTCGCGCAGCTTTGACATCAGCGTGCCGATGGCCAGCGACAGCCCGGCCGCCGCCGCTGCGGCAACGTCGCGGGCGATTGCGCTGTTGGCCGGTCAGATCGCATCACTGTCCGGTCCGGGCCGCACAATCGCCACCAGCCAATCGGTTGCGGCCGATCCGTTCTCGCTGGATCCGCTGTTCTGATCACGGCCCTGAAATGAGATTGGCGGACAACCACAAGGTCATCCGCCAATCCGCCCGAGAGTTTGAAAGGTCTGGATAAAAAGTCGTGTTTATATCGGCGCGTTTGAAAGTGCTGGAATAACAGGAACTCAGCGGGCTTTCCCGTCCATGGGTGCGGATCAGGACGGGAATTCGGTGTCGTCTGTGGCAATTTCGCGGCCCATCACCCGGATAATGACGGGCAGGACAAAGTGGTCGAAACAGCTGCGGTCGGGTTGATAGGCGCCCGGGATGCCAAGACCGCCGCATTCTTCGCAGTCAGAAATGCCACCCCAGCAATTCGGGCAGGCGCCAAGCGCGCAGGCCAGCATTTCGGCATGGTCTATCAGCAGCCTGTTTTCCTGTTCAAGCCTGCGAAACGATTCCCAGGTGGGGCGGTCTGATCCAGCGAGAGGAATGCGCGGATCGGACCGCCCCGGGCTTGCCGATGCGCAATCTTCCGACATGCCAAGGGCCGGTACATTCTGCACACCCCCCGACCCGGAACCCAGAAGTTGCAGCGCGGCAATGACGTTGTTGAAATTCGGACCTTGGTTCGCAGTCATGGTCGTCATCCTGACGGGGCCGTGGGGCGTCATGCCCCGTGGCGGTTCAAATGCCTGTCCGTGATCGTGATCTTGTAGGTCCGTTATCGGCGGGGGCCGTGAATCGGGCGTGAATCACGCGTAAAGCGGGACAGGAAATTGCGCCTGAAGCCGTAAAATTCGGCCCGAAACGGGACTAAAACGGCCCGAATTGCATATTTTTGGAAAGAATGGGGTCGGGCGCTGTCGCTGCGGTGGTGGCTTTCGCCGCCTGACGAATCGCATTGCGGTCAGGAAAATCCGCGCCATCCGCCAGCCGCGTCGCCAACCAGCGCGTCACCATCGGCGCCGCGACAGAGGTGCCCGACGCGCGAACAAAGCTGCCGCTGCCCTGACCGCGCACGACACGGTATTCATGCAGCAAGGACTGATCGACCCGCGCCATCACATCGCCGCCGGTCCCATCCATCAGGTGCGAACAGTAATCCGATGCCAGCGTATCATCCGTTTTCGTGCGGTCACCAAACCGCGACCGCGCCTTATGATAGAAGGCGCCCGCGCGCACCGGCATCGTGCCGCAGCCATAGGCATTGACCGTGCCGCCCCGGCGCACAAATGGCTGACCGCCGTTGTCCTTATCCGTCAGAACCGGCCATTCCGACGGGTCAAAACGGCGATAGCGTGTATCTTGCAGCCAGCTTTGCCGCGCCTCGTGCCGGAAACCGCGGATCACCTCATCGCGCTGGATGCTGAGGTCATAGTCGCCGGCGGGCGCGTCTGCGGCAATCCCGATGCGCCATTCGCCGGGTGGGGCAAATGGCTCGTCCAAATGGCGCGGACAGGTGGGCAGGGCGATGATGGTGATTCCGTCGCGCCAGATGCCGTCCGTTATTTCGTGCGGGGTGTAATAGGCGCGGGCCAGCGGGCTGTTGTCGGGACCGTGCAGCACCGAATATTGCCACGGCACCGTAAGCGCGGTTTTTGCAGGTGCCATGCCCGGCACCGTCAGCGTGATCTGCATCTTGCCGCGTTGTGACAACGGCACCTGCGGCCCCCAGATTTCAATGGCGTTGATCGTGGGATCATCAGGGGGCACCTGCCAGCCGATGTCCTGACCGGGGTGCAGTCGCGCGCGCAGCCGGGCCTGACGGTGATTGCCGCTTGGCAGCACGAAATGCACGCGGCCAAGATCAGGGGATGCGGCCTGCGACACCTGATCCATAAAGCGTTCCAGAACGGAACTGCCGTCGCGGGGCCCGGCGGTGACGCCAGATC
>QIRE01000212.1_pt1 | contig 13248 bp, 9 predicted proteins | sample 2940141 | NCBI WGS metagenome assembly QIRE01 (sample SAMN09273532, study PRJNA473421) | Gut metagenome, whole genome shotgun sequencing project. | isolation source: gut tissue | host: Folsomia candida VU population | place: Netherlands: Amsterdam | collected 2016-03-06
GAGGATCAGGAACAGGTCGATAAACTGACCGAGGCGCGCGAACGCCACCCCGATCTGTCGCTGATCATCTATGACGATCCGCGCGGGCTTGCGGGGCGCGAGCCTGCGGGCGTAACCGGCATCGCCGACATTCGCGCGGCGGGCGCGGCGCGTCTGGCGGCGGAACCCGGCCTTGCCGCCGATCTGATCGCGCGCCCGTCGGTGCATGATGTGGCGGTGCTGATGCATTCGTCGGGCACCACCGGCGCGCCCAAGGGTATCCCCTTGAAACATGGGCATGTTCTGTCGGGCGTGCGCAATGCCGCCGCTGCCGGTTACTTCAAGCCCGGCGATGTTCACATGGCCTATCTGCCGATGGCATGGGTGGGCGATTTCATCTTTTCCATCGGCGCCGCGATGGATCTGCGGTTCACCGTCAACATCCCGGAATCGCAGGAAACTGTCATGCACGACCTGCGGGAAATCGCGCCGACGGTCTATTTTTCATCGCCCCGGGCGTGGTCGGCGATGCTGACCCGGGTGCAGGTCGGCATGGCCGAAACCGGCGGGATCAAGCGGCGGCTTTATGATTACTTCATGCCCCGCGCCATGGCCGCCGAACGCGCGAAACTGGACGGCAAGCCTGCCACCACCGGCGGCCTGTCGCGTTGGCTGGGTGAGGTTCTGGTCTATGGCCCCCTGCGCGACCGCCTTGGCCTTGCCCGCGTTCAGCGCGCCTATACCGCAGGCGAGGCGATTGGCGAGGACGTGTTCCTGTGGTTCCGCGCCCTTGGCCTGAACCTGCGCCAATTCTATGGCCAGACCGAAAACTGCGCGCTGGCCGTGGCGCAAAAGCCCGAGGATATCTCACTGACCACCGTGGGCCGCCCGTTTCCCGGCGTCGAAATGAAGATCGACGATCAGGGTGAGATTTTGCTGCGCGGAGACAATATCTTTGACGGCTATTTCCAGAACCCGAAATCCACCGCCGAGGCGCTGGTCGGTGGCTGGCTGCGGACCGGCGATGCGGGCCAGATCGAACCCGACGGGCAGTTGGTCGTGCTTGGCCGCGTGTCCGAGGTGATCGCCAAACGCGACGGCACCCGCTTTATCCCGACCTATATCGAAAACCGGCTGAAATTCAGCCAGTATATCAAGGACGCCGCCGTGATCGGCGCCGGCCGCGACATGCTGACCGCGATTATCTGCATTGATTTTCAGGCGGTTGGGCAATGGGCGCAGGAAAACAACGTGGCCTATACATCCTATGCCGAACTGTCGCAGCAGCCGCGCGTCTATGGGTTGATCGAACAGGAAATCGCCGCCGTGAACGCCCATCTGCCGCACGGGCTGTCGGTCGCGCGCTTTGTGAACCTGCACAAGGAATTCGACCCCGATGATGGAGAGGTCACGCGCACCCGCAAGCTGAAGCGTAACGTGATCGACGACCGCTATGGCCCGATCATCGAGGCGTTGAATGCGGGCGCGGGCGACATCGATTTCAAGGCGCAGATCACCTATGAAAATGGCCAGACCGGGTCGCTTGACCGGGTGTTGCGGCTGTCCGACGTGAAAGGGGCCGCGTGATGGCGTATTTCATCGAATTGCTGATCAGCGGCGCCCTGACCGGGCTGATGTATGCGCTGGTCGCGCTTGGCTTTGTGCTGATCTACAAATCCGCAGGTGTGCCGAACCTTGCCCAAGGCGCGCTGGTGATGACGGCGGGCTATGCGGTCTGGATGGTGATGTCATGGGGGCTGAACGTCTGGATCGCCATCCCACTGGCCGCCGCGATCATGTTCGGCTTTGGCCTTGTGGTCGAACGCGTGCTGCTGCGCCGGATGGTCGGCCAGCCGGTGATCATGGTGGTGATGCTGACGCTTGGCCTTGAAATCCTGCTGCGCGGGCTGGTTCCGGGCGTGCTTGGATCGGCGCCCAAGCCCATCGACCTTGGCATCGGCTTTGCGCCGATCATCATCGGTGACGTGTTCATCAACCGCACATCCCTGATCGGCGGCGTCGTCGCGCTGGCACTGGTGGGGGCATCGCTGCTGTTTTTCCGCACAAGGCTTGGCACGAAGTTGCGCGCCGTGTCCGATGACCATGTGTCCAGCTGGGCCGTGGGCATCTCGGTCGAACGCGCCATCGGCATCAGCTGGGGCCTTGCGGGCATCGCCGCCGTGGTCGCGGGCGCGCTGTGGGGATCGTCGCAGGGGGTGGACTGGACGCTGTCGACGCTGCTGTTTCCGGCGGTTGCCGTGGTGATCCTTGGCGGCGTGGACAGCATCCCCGGCGTGGTCGTCGGCGGCATTCTTGTGGGCGTTCTTGGCACCGTCATCCCCGGCTATCTGGACAGCGTTGTCGGCGGATCGACGCGCGATGTCGTCACCTCACTTATCATTCTGCTGACCATCATGGTCCGGCCCTTCGGCATCTTTGGCCGCGAAGACATCGAGAGGATCTGACCCATGTTCTATCGCCTCTCTGGGGTTTATCACACCAGCTACGCATCCGACCGCAAGCTGTGGAAGGTGCCCGCCGACCGCTGGCAGGTGATCGTGGTGCTGATCCTTGCGATCCTTGCGCCGTTCTATGTCTCGCCGCTGTATCTGGGCAGCTATGTCCTGCCCTGGGTGATCTGGGCGGCGGCCTCGCTGTCGCTGACGCTGCTGATGGGGTTGGCGGGGCAGCTGCATTTCGGCTTTGCCGCGGTGATGGCGATCGGGGCCTATGCCTCGATCCACCTTGTCCGGTTCGGGGTGCCGTTTGAAATCGCGCTGCTGCTGTCAGGGCTGATCGCCGCCGTCATCGGCGCGATTTTTGGCGGGGCGGCACTGCGGGTCAAGGGTCTCTATCTGGTGATGGCGACGCTGGCGATGCAGTATCTGGTCGATTGGGTCGTTGTGAACGTGCCCGCGATTTCAGGGGGCGCGCACGCCACGCTGCGCACGCCTGCGGTCAGCTTTCTGTTCATGCAGATCGAAAGCCTTGCCTCGCGCTATTGGCTGGCACTTGGCTGGGCCGTGCTGCTGACGCTGTTTTACCTGAACGTCAAACGCACCAGCTTTGGCCGTGCGCTGGTCGCGATCCATGACAAGGATTTTGCCGCCGCCGTCATCGGCGTCGATCCGTTCAAGACCAAGCTGATGGCGTTCTTTACCTCATCCTTTATGGGCGGCGTGTCGGGCGCGATCCTTGCCTTCTGTTTCTATCGCGCGGTGACGCCGGAACAGTTCGGCTTCAACGTGTCGATCCAACTGGTCGCGATGGTGCTGGTCGGTGGCCTTGGATCAACCATCGGCGCCTATCTGGGCGCGGGCTTTGTGCTGCTGGCGCCGATCTTTCTGACCAATTTCATCTCGACCCTCGCCGGGTGGGGCTGGGTGCCGGTCAGCCAGAACTTTTTGTCGCACCTGCCGCTGATGATCTACGGCGCGATGATCATCGGGTTCCTGCTGTTCGAGCCGCTTGGGCTGGCGAAAATCTATGACAACATCCGCAAGTATTTTCTGGTCTGGCCGTTCCGGCACGCCAGAAGCTGACCCCTTGGGAGGGGGGACCGATGGAGGGAAAACCAATGAACTGGATGCGTAAACTGGCCATGACCACCGCACTGGTGGCGGGCATGTCGGGACCGATCTGGGCAGAAGAGGTCAAATTCGGCCTGCTACAGGATTTCACGGCCGTTTATACCTTCGTGACCGGCCAGTATAATCAGGGCCAGCAGGATTATCTGCGCCTTATCAATGCCGAAGGCGGCATCGACGGCAACACCTTTACCGCCATCGTCCGCGACACCGGCAACCAGCCACAGCGCGGGATCGAGGCGTATAACCGCGCCAAGGAAGAAGGCGCGATCCTGTTCGACTTTCTGTCCACGCCGGTGTCCGCCGCCATTTTGGATCAGGCACAGGCCGACAAGAATGTTGTGATCACGCCTGCCCACGGTCGCGGTGATGCGTCCGACGGCACCGTCTTTCCCTATGTCTTTCCGATGATGCCGACCTATTGGGCGCAGGCCGCCAACCTGATTGAGCATATGAAGACCACCGGCGGGCTTGAGGGTAAAAAGATCGCCATCGTCCATATCGACAGCCCCTTTGGCCGCGAACCCGGCCCTATCCTTGAAGCCCTGTCCGAACAGGAAAAGTTTGAATATCAAGCCTTTCCCTATGCCAGCCCCGGCAACGAACAATCCGCTGCCTGGTCCGAGGTGCGCCGTTACCGCCCCGATTACGTCCTGATCTGGGGCGCGGGTGGCGGTCAGGCCGTGTCGGTCCGCACCGCGATCCAGAACGGCATCGCGCCGGAACAGATCCATTCGGTGATCTGGCTGGCCGAAACCGACGCCGCCAATGTCGGCCCGCAGATGAAAGGCGTGAAACGGTTCGAGGCGACGGCGGCTGGCATGGATCACCCGATCATCGCGCGCATTCAGGAAAAGGTCATCACGCCGGGCAATGGCTCGGGCGATGCAGCCAATGTCGGCAACAGCTATTACAATCTTGGCGTGGCCACGATGGCCGTCGCGGTCGAAGCCGCGCGTCTTGGCGCCGAAGGCGGCACCGCGCTGACCGGCGAGACGCTGAAAGCGGGCTTTGAAAAGATCGCGGGCTATGACGCCGAAGGCTTGATGCCCGCCGTCACCTATACCGCCGCGGATCATCAGGGCGGCGGTTCTGGCCGCGTCTCCGAATGGAACGGAGAGGCGTGGGTGCCGGTCAGCGAATGGCACGCCGCCTATCCCGATCTGATCCGGCAGGTCATCGAAGAATCCGCCGCCAAATACGGGAAATGACACCATGCCCGCGCTGACGCTGGAAAACGTCGAGGTCATCTATGACAAGGTCTTTCTTGCCACCAAAGGCGTCTCGCTGGACATCGGCGAGGGGGAAATGGTCGCCCTTCTGGGGTCGAACGGCGCGGGCAAATCCACGACGCTGAAATCCATCTCGGGGCTTTTGGGCCCCGAGCGTGGCGTGGTCACGCGCGGCGATGTGCGCTTCGGGGACAAATCCATCCTGAACATGGGCGCACCGGAACGTGTGGCAATGGGCATGGTGCATGTGCTGGAAGGTCGGCGCATCTTTGGCCACCTGACCCCGGACGAAAATCTGATCGCCGCCTATCGCGGCAAAAGCCGAAGCCGTTTCAATCAGTTGCGTGAACAAGTTTACACATATTTCCCGCGCCTGAAGGAACGGATCAAATCGAAATCGGGCTATCTGTCGGGTGGCGAACAGCAGATGCTGGCCATCGGGCGGGCGCTGATGACGGAACCCACGCTGATCATGCTGGACGAACCCTCGCTTGGGCTGTCGCCGCTGCTGGTGCAGGAAATCTTTGGCATCATCGGTGAAATCAACGCGCGCGAAGGCATGTCGGTCCTGCTGGTCGAACAGAATGCCGCCGCGACGCTGGATATCGTCAGCCGCGCCTATCTGATCGAACAGGGGCAGGTGGTGATGTCGGGATCGGCCGAGGTGCTGAAATCGAACCCCGATGTGCAGGACTTTTATCTGGGTGGGGCGGGTCACGTCGATTACCGCAACGTCAAACACTACCGCCGGCGCAAACGCTGGCTGGCCTGAGGATTTGCTTATGAGCAAGAAAAAAGGCAGCAAACTGACGAAATCTGGTGGGAATTCCATCACTAGGCTCCAGAAGGCTGCAGCATCTGGAAATCGGCCAACCAAGCCGGTTCAGGGCGGGAAAGTTAGTCCAAAATAGGAATGGTGCAATGACCGCCGAATTTTACGACGCATTGGAAACGCGTTCCTATGATGCGCGCGATGCCGACCAGCTGGCGCGGTTGAACGCGCAGATTGCCCGGATGCGCGACACGCAGCCCTTTTGGGCGGACCGTCTGACCGGGGGCCTGTCCGCGCTGGCCGATCTGGCGGCGCTGCCGGTATTGCGCAAATCCGATCTGGTGCAGATGCAGGCGGATCAGCCGCCCTTTGGCGGGCTGACCGGCGGCGCGACAGGCGGGTTGCGCCGGTTGTTCATGTCGCCCGGTCCGATCTTTGATCCCGAAGGCCGCAGCCCCGATTGGTGGGGGTCGGCGCGGGCGCTGCACGCGGCGGGGGTGCGCCGGGGCGATGTGGTGCTGAACACATTCTCATATCACCTGACACCCGCCGCCTTCATCTTTGAAGCCGGGGCCGAGGCGATCGGCTGCCCGGTCATTCCCGCCGGTCCCGGAAATACCGCCGATCAGCTGACCGCGATCACCCATTACCGCCCGCGCGTCTATATCGGCGTGCCGGATTTCCTGAAAATCCTGCTGGACAAGGCGGATGAGGCCGGCGCCGACCGCAGCTCTCTGCAAATCGGTATGGTCACGGGGGCGGCCCTGCCCGAAAGCCTGCGGGCAGAGCTGGCCGGGCGCGGGGTTGCCGTGCGGCAATGCTATGGCACCGCGGATCTGGGCATCGTGGCCTATGAAGATGGCGGGCCGGGGATGGTGCTGAACGAAAACACCATCGTGGAAATCGTCCGCCCCGGCACCGGTGATCCGGTCGCCGATGGTGAGGTGGGCGAAATTCTGGTGACGCGTCTGGACGCGGATTATCCGCTGCTGCGCTTTGCCACGGGCGATATGTCGGTGCTGATGCCCGCGACCGGCGGGCGCACCAATCGCCGGATCAAGGGCTGGATGGGGCGCGCCGATCAGGCCGCCAAGGTCAAGGGCATGTTCGTGCGCCCCGAACAGATCGCCGCGCTGGCGCGTGCGGTGCCGGGCTGCGCGCGGCTGCGGCTGGAAATTAGCCGTGCGGGCGAACAGGATCAGATGCGCTTGCTGGCCGAACATGATGACAGCAGCATCGGCCCCGCGCTGGCCGAACAGCTGGCGCAGATCACGCGCCTGAAAGGTGCCGTCACGGTCGTGGCGCCGGGCAGCCTGCCCAATGACGGCAAGGTCATCGCCGACCTGCGCTGACGGCAAACGCGGTCATTTCACAATCCTGCGCGGCGAATCAGACGCCGCGCACCCGTGCAAGGGGTGGTCCCCTGACGCCCCCGCAATTGCTGGCTGTCAAAAGACTGTTCAGCACCGTCCGGGCGCAGGACACCCTGCCCCGCCTGCGTCAAAAGCCCGGTCACAGCACGCCGTCAAACCGCGTTGCAAACCCCCTTGGGCAACAAAATGTCGTGGCAAAGCGCAGAAAGGACGTTTTTCTTCTTCTTTTTTCCACGATTCGGCAGTCTGGTTGCGATACCGGCAGGGGCTTGTTATCAGGACGGTATGGCTCAACGATCACACAAACGGGCAAGCGGAACCCATCGTTTCCGTGTCCCGGCGGGCGTGCAAGAATGCACGGCGGCTGTGCCACTTTCCTTGCCCGGTGATGATAAAACCGACAGGAGAAGGCATGAAATATCTTGGAACCGTCGCGGCGCTTAGCGTCTGCACCGCATTCGCGGCCCCCGCAATGGCACAGGATGCGCCCGCACAATGCGGCGATCTGTCCATCGCGCAGATGGGCTGGGCATCCGCCGAAGTGATGACCGAAGTCGCCAAATTCCTTCTGGAACAAGGCTATGGCTGCAAGGTCAGCATCGTGAAATCCGACACCATCCCGGCGATCACCTCGGTCGCGGAAAATGGCGAACCCGATATCGTCACCGATCTATGGCTGAATTCCGCGGGCGAGGCTTATACCAAGCTGGAACAGGCCGGCACCATGGTCACGCTGGCCAATGTGCTGGATCCGGGCGGGGTCGAGGGCTGGTGGATCCCCACCTATCTGGCCGAGGCGCATCCCGAACTGACCACTATCGAAGGCGTCATGGCCAACCCCGAACTGGTCGGCGGCACCTTCAACAACTGTCCCGAGGGCTGGGGCTGTCGTGTCGTCAGCGACAACCTTGTGCGCGCGCTGAAACTTGAGGATTCAGGCGTCAAGGTGTTCAACCACGGGTCTGGCGAAACGCTGGCATCCTCGATGGGGTCGGCCTTCACCAGCGAACAGCCGTGGTTCGGCTATTACTGGGGTCCGACCGTGCCGCTTGGCAAATACGACATGACCCGCGTCAAGCTGGGCGAATACGATGAGGCGAAGTTCACGCCGCTGCAATCGCCCAACGCGACCGATCCGCAGGTCTCGGACTTTCCGGCCGCGCCAAGCGTGACCGCCGTCACCGCCAAACTGGTCGAGGAACAGCCCGAAGTCGTCGAATTCCTGAAGAAGATGACCTTCAAGACCGATGATATGAGCGCGCTTCTGGCATGGCAGGATGAAAACAAGACCTCGGCCCAGGAAGTCGCGGTGCATTACCTGACCAGCCATCCCGACCAATGGCAGACCTGGCTGTCGGATGGCGCCAAGGAAAAGCTGTCGGCGCTGCTGAAGCAGAACTGAGAAACGCCGCGAATGGATAAAAAGCGGTCGGTGCCGTCACGGCTCCGACCCTTTTGGTGAAAGATATCACAAGGCGGACCATGCGGGGGCAAGCAGATGGCAAGCTATGACGGCTTTTTCAACACAGTCGGTTTAAGGGAATGGTGCGACGGCGGTGCCGGTCAGGATGGGCCAATGTCCATGGCCGATCTGCTGGCGCGCGCGCAGGGCGGTGATGCCGCGGCGGCCGGGTCCTGGTGGGATCTGCCGTTGCCATCGCTGAACAACCTGCACGCGGCCTGCGGCGCCATTCCGCAGACACGCGACCTGACGCTTGGGCTGGAACGCGGCTTTCTGTCGGCCCGCGATGCGCTGCGCGTCGTGCTGGACCCGCTGACGCAGCCGCTGTCGTGGATGCTGCGGGAAACGATCTGGCTGATGACCTCGACCCCGTGGTTCATCATGCTGCCGCTGTTGCTGGTGCTGACATGGTTCGTGGCGCGGTCATGGGGTGTCGTCGCGCTGGTCGCGGTGTCGCTTGGGCTGCTGGCCTTTGTTGATCACTATACCGAATCCATGCAGACGCTGGCGATCATCTTTGTCTGCGCGTTCATCTGCGTGCTGTTCGGGGTGCCCATCGGCATCGCCATGTCGCGCAGCGACACGTTGCAACGCATCGTCACGCCGATACTGGACATGCTGCAAACGCTGCCCGCCTTCGTCTATCTGATCCCGCTGATCTTCCTCTTCAGCGTCACCGAACCAAAGCTGTATGGCATCGCCATCATTCTTTACGCCATCGTGCCGGTGGTGCGCCTGACCGATCTTGGCATCCGCCTTGTCGACCGCGACGTGATCGAGGCCGCTGACGCCTTCGGCATGACCGGGCGGCAAAAGCTGTTCGGCGTGCAGATTCCGCTGGCGTTGCCCAACATCATGGCGGGCGTCAACCAGACCATCATGATGAGCTTGGCAATGGTCGTCATCGCCTCGCTGGTGTCGGCGCCGGGGCTTGGGGTGCTGGTTCTGCGCGGCATCCGCAATCTTGAACTGGGTGTGGGTCTGGTCGCGGGCTTTGGGATCGTGCTGCTGGCCATCGTGCTGGACCGCGTAACCAAAGCGTCGCTGGCGCGCATCGATACAAGCAAATCGTCGCGGTAAGGGGGCCACGCATGTCACATCCAATCAAGGTCTCTATCCGCAATCTGTACAAGATTTTTGGGGACAATCCGAAATCCGCGCTGGCCGATGTCAAGGCGGGCATGTCCAAGACCGACCTGCTGGCACAGCGCAACCACGTCCTTGGGCTGCGCGACATCAATGTCGATATGCGCGAAGGCCAGATCACGGTCATCATGGGGCTGTCGGGGTCGGGGAAATCGACGCTGATCCGCCACCTGAACCGGTTGATCGAACCGACCTCGGGTCAGGTTGTGGTCGATGGCGAAAACATCCTGACCTTCAACGAGGCCCGCCTGCGCGAGCTGCGCCGCAAAACCATGTCGATGGTGTTTCAGAAATTCGCGCTGCTGCCGCATCGCACGGTTCTGGAAAACGCCGGCATGGCGCAGGCCACCCAGGGCCTTGCCCGCGACGATTATCAGGCCGAGGCGCAGAAATGGCTGGAACGCGTGGGCCTTGGCGGTTACGGCGCGCGCTATCCGCATCAGCTGTCGGGCGGGATGCAGCAGCGCGTAGGCATCGCGCGGGCGCTGACATCGAATTCCGGGATCATGCTGATGGATGAGGCGTTTTCGGCGCTCGATCCGCTGATCCGCACCGATATGCAGGATCTGCTGATCGAATTGCAGAACGAATTGCACAAGACCATCGTCTTTATCACGCACGATCTGGACGAGGCGCTGAAGCTGGCCGACCATCTGGTGATCCTGAAAGACGGCATCGTCGTGCAGCAGGGCGAGCCGCAGGACATTCTGCTGAACCCGTCGGATCCCTACATCGAGGACTTTGTAGCCGATATCAACCGCGCCCGCGTGCTGCGCGTGCGGTCGGTCATGTCGCGCCTGACCGACGCCCCCGTCGCCGGAGAGGTGGACGCCGACGCCAATCTGGAAAGCGTCATTGCGATGTCGGGGGGCAACACCGCGCATTGCTATCGCGTGGTGCAGGACGGCAAGCCGGTCGGCACGCTGGAAATGACGACGCTGGTGCGTGCCTTGGTGCCAAGCCGCGCGGCCTGACAATCTGCCGGGGCGCGGGTGCGCCCTGCCCCGGCCATCCTGATGCCGCGTCACACGGGCCAAGTCATCAGGATCAGCGGTACCCCCACCAGCACCACCAACAACGACAGTGGCGCGCCCAGCCTTGGGTAATCGCTGAACCGATAGCCGCCGGGCCCCATCACCAGCGTGTTGCACTGATGCCCGATGGGGGTCAGGAAATCGCAGCCCGCGCCGACCGCAACCGCCATCAGAAACGCATCCGGGCGATAGCCAAGCGTGGTCGCGAACGTCGCCGCAATCGGTGCCATCACCAGCACGGTGGCGGCGTTGTTCAGGAACGGCGTGACAGCCATCGCGGCCACCATGATCAGCGCCACCGCGCCCCAGACCGGCAACCCGGTCGCGACCCCCGACAGCCACGCCCCGATCAGGTCGGTGCCGCCGGTCTTTTGCAACGCCTCACTGACGGGGATCAGCGCGCCCAGCATGATCAGCAGCGGCCATTCGATGGCGTCATAGGCGTCCTCGGCCGCGATGGCGCCGGTCACGATCATCATCACCGCCGCCGAAAAGAACGCCACCGCGACCGGTACCACCCCCGCCGCAGTCAGACCCATCGCGCAGGCAAGGATCAGCAGCGGGATGATTTCCTTGCGCACGCTGCCAAGGCGCAGGCTGCGTTCGGCCAGCGGCAGAAGCCCCAGCACGGTAATGCGTTCGGGCAAAATCTCGACCGGGCCCTGCATCAGCAGCACATCGCCCGCCTGCAAGCGCGTCTTGGCCAGCCGGTCGGTCATCCGGTGCCCCGCGCGTGACACCGCCAGCAGGCTGATGCCCTGCTGATCGAACAGCTGCATCGACCCCACGCTTTGCCCGATCAGGACGGAGGTGGTGTTCACCACAGCCTCGATCACGCCCTGTTTGCTGTTGGGCTTTTCGCGCGTCTCATCGCCCGAATTCAGCGCCAGCCCGCCTGCGGCCAGCGCCCGTTCCAGCGCGTCAGGTTCGCCCCGGATCAACAGGGTGTCGCCCGCCTCGATCACGGTTTCGGGCAGCGTCACCTTGCGCCGTTCGTTGTTGCGGATCACCCCGGTCACGGTGATTGCGCCATCGACCATGCCGATCAGCCCGCCGATGGTCTTGCCCACGGCGGGGGCGTCGTCGGGAACGGTGGCTTCGGTGTTGTAATCGCTGATCTTCAGCGCCTCACCCAGGGATGCGGTGGCGCGGCGGTCATGCGGCAGCAGCCGCCACGCGACCATCAGAAACACGATCCCCATCAGCGCCAGACCAAGCCCCACCGGGGCAAAGTCGAACATGCGGAACGGTTCACCCGTCATTTGTTCGCGGACCCGGCTGACGATGATGTTTGGCGATGTGCCGACCAGCGTGATCAGCCCGCCCAACAGCGACCCAAAGGCCATCGGCATCAGATACAGCGACGGAGAATTGCCTGATTTCTTTGCCATCTTCAGTGCGGCTGGCATCATCATCGCCAGCGCGCCGATATTCTTGACGATGGCCGACATGAAGGTGACGGTGCCCACCAGAACGAAAAGTTGCGACTGCATCGTGGTCAGCTTGCGCACCAGCCAGCGCATCACCGCCTCGATGATGCCGGATCGTGACACGGCGGCGCTGACGACCAGCGCGCTGCCGACGATGATGACGATATCGTCGGAAAAGCCCTTGAACGCGTCTTCGGCACTGACCGTCCCGGCCAGCAGCGATGCCAACAGCGCCAGCATCGCCACCACGTCATAGCGCAGCTTGTCCCAGATAAAGAGGAACATCATCCCCCCGACAATGGCAAACGCCATGATTTGCAGGCTGGTCATCTGTCCCCCGTCAGCTGTCCCTTGATAGAACAGCGGCGATGAAGAAAAGGTTGCTATCCGGCGGGGTTGAAACAGAAATTTAATCCCCGTGTGGGTGGCCCTGCGCGATTGCCTGATTTCTGTGCCAAAGGCGTGCCGCAAGACGAATCCTTCTTGACGCGCGATGGCCCGGCGACCCATCATATTCGCAATACGAATGTATCGCATTGCAATGCAGTTGCATGATGAAACGAACCAGCAGGGACATGGAATGACCGATCTTCACGCGCTTGCCGCCACCGAAATGACCGAAGGTTTTGCCAGCGGCGCGTTCACGCCCGTCGATGTGACTGATGCCGTTCTGGCCCAGATCGACCGCCGCGACCCGCAGTTGAACGGTATGTGGACCGTCGATCACGATGTGGCCCGCGCGGCGGCACAGGCCTCGGCGGCGCGCTGGAAGGCGGGGGAACAGATCACGCGGCGGGGGGTGACGCTGGACGGTGTGCCGGTCACGATCAAGGAAAACATCGCCACCAAGGACACGCCGATGCCCTTGGGCACCATCGTCACCGACCTGACGCCCAAAGCCGCCGATGCGCCCCCCGCCGCCCGCCTGCGCGAGGCGGGATCGGTCTTTCTGGGCCGCACCACCATGCCCGATTACGGGATGCTGTCATCGGGCCTGTCCAGCTTTCACCGTCTGGCGCGCAACCCGTGGAACCCGGCGATGAACCCCGGCGGGTCCAGCGCGGGGGCGGGCACGGCAGGGGCTGCGGGCTATGGTCCGATCCATCTGGGGACGGATATCGGCGGCTCGGTCCGGCTGCCGGCGGCGTGGTGCGGGCTGGTCGGGCTGAAGCCCAGCCTTGGCCGCATCCCGATTGATCCGCCCTTCATGGGCCGCGCGGCGGGGCCGATGAC
>QIRE01000213.1_pt1 | contig 13151 bp, 15 predicted proteins | sample 2940141 | NCBI WGS metagenome assembly QIRE01 (sample SAMN09273532, study PRJNA473421) | Gut metagenome, whole genome shotgun sequencing project. | isolation source: gut tissue | host: Folsomia candida VU population | place: Netherlands: Amsterdam | collected 2016-03-06
CTCAACATCCGACCACGCGCCACCCTCGGCGGACTCACCCCCGCAGCCAAACTCGAACAAATCCTCACCCACGCACTCACCACTTGACACCGCCGCATACGATTTTGGGCCCGCTCCGGGGCGGTTTTGGGGAGCGCGTGGGTTCTCCAGCTAGGTAAACGACTGCAGCAAGTGCTGACTCAAGTCCCCGACGTAGTCGGTAATGACGTGGCGCGTCGCGTACCGCCATTCGCCTTCGACGCGGACGAACGTGTCTTGGTAGCGGCCGGTAATGATCGGCTGCAGCGGGAACGTCGGAGTCGACTGCACGACGGTGTAATAGCTGCGGCAACTGCCGGTTCCGGCCTCGTCATCGACGTCGACAATCAGGTTTGTGACGATGTGCTTGGTGTGCGGGGTGCCGTTATCGGGATAGCGGCGAGTCCATTTCTCATACATTCTCGCGATGGCCGCTGTACCCGACGTTGAGCTACCCATGTCGGTGGTGATCGTCGCAGCGGAGAACAGCTCGCCGACGCCCGCGAAGTCACCCGCATCGATGAGCTCGGGGTAGCGCGCAACCAAATTGCTGATGGCCATGTATCCAGCGGACATGTCTGGAGACTAGCAACGCTAGGCTTCCGGCGTCGACGCCCCGAGCGGTTCCGCGGGCCCGGTGAAGTATGTTTCACCGTCGAACGACGCCGGCAAGCCTGCCGCGAGGTACGAGCCGATTCCGTCCTGGTCAAGTGTTTCGAACATGCCGTTGCCGGCCAGCACGCCCTCACCGACGACCTCGCCGAAGGACCGATACCGTTGGTACAGAACAGAAGTCGTCCGTAGCGCCTCTTCGACGTCGGCGGTTGACCGGTCAGCGAACCACTTGCCAAACAACGCGTTGAGGACCCCACGATGGGAGAATCTGTCGGCTTCGGTGGTGAAGTCAACGCCCATTGAGGACTCAAGTGCGCCAACAACTTCGGTAGTTCCGGTGACTTCAACGAGGTCGCGAAAATGTCGCCGGGTCAACGCGACGATCATGAACCTGCCTCCGTCGGACGTGGCGAAGTCGGTGCCATAGGTGCCGTAGACGTCGTTCCCGGTAGCCACCCGACCCCGTCGATTCACCTGCGGCTCAGTCAAATACCCCAACGCGCTCGCCACCGACAGTGCCGTGTCTTCCAGCGGTAGACGGATGCAAGCTCCGACACCCAACTGCTCGCGGCGTCGCACTGCGGCCGTAATCGCAAGTGCGGCATACAAACCGCACACAACATCCCATGCAGGCAGCACATGATTGACGACGCCGTCATGATCGACAGGACCGGTAATTGTCGGAAACCCCAGTCCGGCGTTCACGGTGTAGTCGACGGCGGGCGAACCGTCGCTGTTACCAACCAATTCGAGGGTGATGACGTTGGGGCGGATCGCGCCCAACGTCTCGTGACTCATCCATTCGCGCCCGCCCGAGTTAGTGACGAGAATTCCACCGCCGGGACCCGACTCGGTGATCAGCCGCCGGACCAGCGCCTGCCCCTCGGGTGAGCGCACATCCGCGGTCACCGACTTCTTGCCCTTGTTGAGGCCGGTCCAGTAGATCGACGTTCCCTCTGTGGCGGCGTTGTGGCCGTCGGTCAGCGGCCAGCGGTTGACGTCGGCGGCACCACCGATGGGATCGACCCTGATCACCTCGGCACCCAGTTGGGCCAGCGTGAGCCCGCACAGCGGCGAGGCGATGAAACTCGAAACCTCGACAACGCGAACGCCGTCGAGTGGGCGCGACGCAACAGTCATGAGACATCCCTTCGTATCGGGTGATCAGGGCAGCAGCGCGGTGAAGCGCCAATCAAGAACCTCTCGCGCCGGCTCGTCGATCGAGACCGCGGAAACCACCGATCGCAGCTTGAGCAGCCCACCCGATTCGAGCGGCGTCGCCTCCTCGACGGTGAGTTCGCTGGTCAACGTGTCCCCTTCGTGTACCGGTCCGGTGTGATCGCATGACTCCCATTCGACGACCGTGGCCAGGTTGGGCAGCGCGCGCGTCGCCTGGGACAGTGCAATACCGATCGTATGGCCGCCGTACACCAACCGCCCGTCGGCTCCGACGCGCGCGTCGTGGTGCGTCGCGGCAATGTTTAGGGTGAGCCGAGCGAGCTCCGGCGCGCTCGACACAACATCGCCGCTCGATGAGTAGACCTGGCCAGTTAGATTGGTCGAGAAGTGTTGTCCACCAACACTTTCCCTCAGGAGTCGCAAGTTCCAGTCCGGAATCGTCGGAGTTCCGGAGCCGCCAATCGACGACAGATCGTCGGCGTGGACCGTGCGCGCCGGATCGGGGTCGGCCGACATCGGCAACATCGCGCACCGGTGAAAGTCCAGTACCGCGTCGCCGTTCTGGTCGGTCGTGACGATGTGCAAGGCCGCCAGTCCAGTCGGTGCCCGCGACGGCTTGGCCGAATTCTCGCGCAGTCCAACAACTTTGGTGACCGTCGAAAGAGTGTCACCGAGGTGCGGATACCGTTGGAAGCTCAGCCCGCGATAGAAGAGATTGGCTTTGACGTGGTGAGTTGCCAGCGTTGATTGGCCAATCGCGAGATCAGTGACCAAACCCGAGTGGGCCAGCGCATGGTCGCGACCGGTGACCATGCGCGAAAGATTGGCGTCCAGGGGTAGTCGCAGCCGGTCCCCGACGATCGCCTGATGCATTGCGGCGAGCCCGTCGGTCAGGGTGATCGACGGCGCGTCGTCGAAGATTTGACCGTGCCTCAATTCGTCGAAGTACGGGCCACCGACTTGGGTCACGACGAATCTTCTTCCATTCGACTTCCGCCGCACAAATGTCCGGCCATTTTGCTTCCTTCAGGTCTACCAGATCGTAGCGCCATCTAAAACCCCAGCTTGACGCGGCTACACGAGTACGCGAATATGAGCGCATAAATCGCAACGACCCGGCGGGTCCACACGTAGTCAAGGCGGATTGATGACGAAGCTCGGTGCAGAAGAAGCTCTCCTCGTCGAGACGGTGCGGGCATTTATCGACCGCGACGTGAAGCCGACCGTGCAGCAAGTCGAGCACGCGAATGAGTACCCCGAGCAGTGGATCGAGCAGATGAAGCAGATCGGCATCTACGGGCTCGCGGTGCCGGAAGAGTTTGGCGGTACGCCGGTGTCGATGCCCTGTTACGCGCAGGTCACCCAAGAGTTGGCGCGCGGCTGGATGAGCTTGGCTGGCGCGATGGGTGGACACACCGTCGTCGCAAAGCTGTTGACTCTCTTCGGAACTGAGGATCAGCAGCGCCAATACCTACCGCGATTGGCGACCGGTGAACTGCGCGCGACGATGGCGTTGACCGAACCCGGCGGCGGATCTGATCTGCAGGCAATGACGACGTCGGCGCGCACCGACGGTGACGATCTCGTCATCAACGGCGCCAAGATGTGGATTTCCAATGCTCGACGCTCCGGCCTGATCGCATTGCTGTGCAAGACAGATCCGTCGGCGGCGCCCCGACACCGCGGCATCTCGATCGTGCTCGCCGAGCACGGTCCGGGACTCAACGTCTCGCGTGACCTGCCGAAACTCGGCTACAAGGGCGTCGAGACGTGCGAGTTGTCCTTCGACGACTACCGAACCCCGACGTCGGCGATTCTCGGTGGCGAGCCGGGCAAGGGTTTTGGACAGATGATGAAGGGGCTGGAGACCGGTCGCATCCAGGTCGCCTGTCGTGCGCTGGGTGTAGCGACCGCCGCGCTCGAAGATTCGCTGGCGTACGCGCAGCAACGCGAGTCGTTCGGTCAGCCGATCTGGAAACATCAGTCAATCGGCAACTATCTCGCTGACATGGCGACCAAACTCGCTGCGGCACGCCAACTTACGTGGTTCGCGGCCGAGAAGTACGACAGCGGCGACCGCTGCGACATGGAAGCCGGCATGGCCAAGCTGTACGCGTCGGAAGTTGCCATGGAGATCGCACTCAACGCGGTAAGAATTCACGGCGGCTACGGGTATTCGACAGAATTCGACGTCGAGCGCTACTTCCGCGACGCCCCGCTGATGATCGTTGGCGAGGGCACCAACGAGATTCAGCGCAATGTCATTGCCGCACAGCTTGTCTCGCGCGGCGGTTTGGGTTCGTACTAGTGCGCGCCCTCGACGGAGACGTACCCGCCTATCGCGCCCTCGCGACTCGGCTGCGAGCTCAGATCGCGGGCGGCGACTACTCCGACGGGCAGCGCCTGCCGACCGAAGCTGAACTGGCGGAACAGTATTCGGTCAGCCGGCAAACTGTTCGACGCGCATTTCAAGATTTGGTCGCCGACGGCGTCGTGTATCGGGTTGCCGGGCGTGGAACCTTCGCGACCGAAGGCGGGGGGCGGTATCTACGACAGTTGGGTTCCATTGAGGACCTGATGAATCTGTCCGCCGACACCGACATGCGGGTGCTTTCCGCACCATCGCGTCGGGTGGATCTGGATGCGGCAGGGCGCCTGCGAACCGACACCGACGTGGTCTATCGCGTCGTGTTCCAGCGATTTCACGACGGCGTGCCATTCGTCGTGACGACGGTGTGGTGGCCGGAGCCGATTGCCCGATTGATAGCCGATGCCCCTGAACTGACACCCGACGCGATCAGTTCGTCGACGATGATCGGACTACTCGAACCGCACCTGGAGTTCCCCATCGACGAGTGCGCGCAGTCGATCACAGCCACCGCGGCGTCGAAAGAGCTTGCACGGCAATTGAACTGCGATGAGGGTCAGCCGGTCCTGCGCGTCGACCGCATGTACACCGACTCGCGGGATGTACCGGTGGAGCTCGCTGTTAGCCACTTCTTGCCGGAGTTCTACACGTATCGAGTGACGTTGCGTCGGAGGTAGACCAGAGGGAGAGAGCTCCGCCACCAGGACTCGAACCTAGAATGCCTGAACCAAAATCAGGAGTGTTGCCTATTACACCATGGCGGATTACTGCGGTGCGGATTGCTGCGGTGACGATTGTGCCATACGTCGACGACCGCGGTCACAGCGCAAACCCGACCCCGCTGGGATCTGGAGTCGGGTTTGCGGCGGAGAGCGTTAGTCCTTCGGACCACCAGCGACGTAGACGACCTGTCCCGACACGAAGCCGGCACCCTCACTCGCGAAGAACGACGCGGTGTGCGCGATGTCCGCGGGCGCGCCGACGCGATTCACCGGAATCGCAGCCGCGCTCATCTTCTTGAAGTCCTCAAAGTCGACGCCCATGCGCGCGGCGGTCGCAGCGGTCATCTCGGTCTCGATGAATCCCGGGGCGATGGCGTTGGCGGTGACGCCGAACTTGCCGAGCTCGATCGCGAGGGTCTTCGTGAAGCCCTGCATACCCGCCTTGGCGGCCGAGTAGTTTGCCTGGCCGCGGTTTCCGAGCGCCGACGTCGAGGACAGGTTCACGATGCGACCCCAACCGGCGTCGACCATGTGCTTCTGACATGCCTTGCTCATCAGGAACGCACCGCGCAGGTGGACGCCCATAACGGCATCCCAGTCGTCGACGGTCATCTTGAACAGCATGTTGTCGCGGATGATGCCCGCGTTGTTGATGAGGACGGTCGGGCCGCCCAGCTCGGCGGCGACCTTCTCGACGGCCGCGGCAACCGAGGCTTCGTCGGAGACGTCGGCACCAACGGCGATGGCCTTGCCGCCGGCGTCGGTGATGGCCTTGACGGTGTCGGCGCAGGACTCGGCGTTCAGGTCAAGCACTGCGACGGCCATGCCGTCGGATGCGAGACGCTTGGCAACGCCAGCGCCGATTCCCCGTGCCGCGCCGGTAACGATGGCAACTTTCTGTGCGGTCATGTTGGTTGTGTCCTCCACTAGACGAGTGAGTTGTTCCTACCTGTCTTAGCACTCGCTCATCACGGCACAACCTGTGAGGTCGGTTACTCGGCAGTCGGGTGGTAGATGATTGCGACGGCGCGAATGCGTAGGATCGCCAACGGTATGCGTGTGGCAACCGTGACTTGGTTCAATTTTCGTGCGTTCAATTTTCGTGCGTTCAATTTCGGCGGAGGTCTTCAATGACGACGGCAATCATCGTGCTCGCCGCCGGAGCGGGTACCCGCATGAAGTCGAAGACGCCGAAAATCCTGCATGAGATCGGCGGCCGGTCGCTCGTCGGCCATGCGCTGCACGGCGCCGCTGACCTCGTCCCCGACCATCTCGTCGCGGTCGTGAGTCACGAACGGGAACGCGTCACCGCGGCCATCGACGTCATCGCCGGTGAAATCGGCCGCGACGTCGCGATCGCCAACCAGGACCTGCCGCGCGGCACCGGCGACGCCGCCCGCGTCGGACTGACGGCACTCCCCGACGATTTCACCGGAACCGTCCTCGTCACCGTCGCCGACGCTCCCCTGCTCGATGGCCCGACACTCACCGCTCTCCTGCGCGCGCACACCACGGAACCAGCTGCCGCCATCACCCTGACCAGCTTCATCGTCGATGACCCGACCGGCTACGGCCGCATCGTCCGCGACTCGGCCGGCACCGTCGCCGCGATCGTCGAGCACAAGGACGCCACCGACGACCAGCGCGCGATCACCGAGGTCAATGCCGGTATCTACGCGTTCGACGCCGCGACGCTGCGCGACGGCCTCAGCCAAATTTCCACCGATAACGTCCAGGGTGAGTTCTATCTGACCGACGTTGTCGAGATCGCCCGCACCGCTGGCCGCGAGGTACGCGCACACATCGTCGACGATCCCGCCGTCGTGGCCGGCTGTAACGATCGCGCCCAGCTCTCTGAATTGGGTGCCGAGCTGAATCGTCGAACCATTCGACGCCACCAGCTCGCGGGCGTCACCGTCGTTGACCCGGCAACCACCTGGATCGACGTCGACGTGGCCATCGAAGCCGACGTCCGCATCGAACCGGGCACCCAACTGCATGGCCGCACGGTAATCGCGACCGACGCAACAGTCGGACCCGACACCACCCTCACCGACGTCGTGATCGGCGCTGGTGCAACCGTCATCCGCACTCACGGCAGCAGCGCGATCATCGGCGAGGGAGCAATGGTCGGCCCATTCGCCTACCTACGTCCCGGCACCGACCTGGGTGACAACGGCAAGATCGGCACCTTCGTCGAAACCAAGAACGCACGGATCGGCGCGGCCACCAAGGTTCCACACCTGACCTACGTCGGCGACGCGGTCATCGGTGAACACTCCAACGTCGGAGCGTCGAGTGTGTTCGTCAACTACGACGGCGTGAACAAGCATCAGACCGTCATCGGCTCCCACTGTCGCACCGGGTCAGACAACATGTTTGTGGCACCCGTGACAATTGGCGACGGCGCGTACACCGGTGCCGGTACCGTAATCCGGCAGGACGTTCCGCCCGGCGCACTCGCGGTGTCGGCTGGCGAACAGCGCAACATCGAGAATTGGGTAACCCGCAAGCGTCCCGACAGTGCGTCGGCCGCCGCAGCGCGAGCCGCCCAAGAGTCCGACCCAACCTGAATACCTCCCGACCGCAACGCCCAGCCCGCTCGATATCAGATAGAGGAACGATGACCTGGACCACCGACAACCAGAAGAACCTGATGCTGTTCTCTGGCCGCGCCCACCCCGAGCTCGCCCAGGCGGTTTCCGACGAGCTCGGCGTCAAGGTCACCCCGCAGACCGCGCGTGACTTCGCCAACGGCGAGATCTTCGTCCGGTTCGAAGAGTCGGTTCGCGGCTCCGACGCATTCGTCCTGCAGAGCCACCCCGCCCCGCTGAACAAGTGGCTGATGGAACAGCTCATCATGATCGACGCCCTCAAGCGTGGTTCGGCCAAACGCATCACCGCGATCGTGCCGTTCTACCCGTACGCGCGTCAGGACAAGAAGCACCGCGGTCGTGAGCCGATCTCGGCTCGCCTCGTCGCCGACCTGTTGAAGACCGCCGGCGCCGACCGCATCATCACCGTCGATCTGCACACCGACCAGATTCAGGGCTTCTTCGACGGTCCGGTCGACCACATGCACGCCCAGGGCCAGCTCGCAGAGTATGTCCGTGAGCACTACGGCACCGACAACATTTGCGTCGTCTCCCCCGACTCGGGTCGCGTCCGCGTCGCCGAGAAGTGGGCCGACTCGCTCAACGGCGCCCCGCTGGCCTTCATTCACAAGACCCGCGATCCGCTCGTTCCCAACCAGGTCAAGTCGAACCGCGTCGTCGGTGACGTCGATGGCCTCACCTGTGTGCTGATCGACGACATGATCGACACCGGCGGCACCATCGCGGGCGCCGTCCGGGTCCTCAAGGATGCCGGCGCCGGCGACGTCATCATCGCCACGACGCACGGCGTCTTCTCCGACCCCGCCGCCGAGCGTCTGGCCAACAGCGGCGCCAAGGAGGTTATCGCGACCAACACGCTGCCAATCCCGCCGGAGAAGCACTTCGCAAACCTGACGGTGCTCTCGATCGCGCCGCTGCTCGCGCAGACCATCCGTGAGGTCTTTGAAAATGGTTCTGTGACAAGCCTTTTCGACGGCAGCGCGTAACTGGCATGGACGCCACGATCTATCACAACCCCCGCTGCTCGACGTCGCGCAAGACGCTCGATCAACTCCGCGACGCGGGCATCGAGCCGACCGTCGTGAAGTACCTCGACTCGGGGTGGACGCGCGAACAACTGGTCAAACTCTTCGCCGACGCCGGATTGACTCCCGCGAAAGCTGCCCGCAAGCGGGAACCGCTCTACAAAGAACTCAACCTCGCAGCGGCCTCCGACGATGAGATCCTCGACGCGATGGTCGCGCACCCGGTGTTGGTGGAGCGGCCGTTCGTCGTGACCGATAAGGGCACGCGCCTGGCCCGTCCGATCCAAAACATCGAGGACGTTCTGTAGGAGTCTGGCGCTATAGGACTCTGGCGCTGAGAAATGTTCTGAGACGCCTGGCGGTGGACATATGGGCCACCGCCGCGCCCACCGAACATTTCTCAGCGGTTTAGCGGCGGCAACACCCGCGGGAACACCAGCGCGACGAGTCCGCGCCCGAGCGCTTTGGTGCAGTCGAACATGTCGAAGTAGTCGCGCCACACCACGATCCGACCCTCCCGCACCTCAAACCGGCCACAGACCCAGAACTGCAGCCGCAGCTTGCCGATGGTCAGTTCGTCGATGCGCTCGGTCAGCACGACGTTGTCGTCGACGGCCGCGTTGAGCATTCGGTAGTCGAAGCTGGTCCACCGCGAATTAAGCGTCCGCATCGCCGTCGAGAATCGACGCTTGCCGCGGACCGTCGGCAACCCGACGTTGGTGTAGACGATGTTGTCGTCGACATCGGCCAGCGCGCCTTCGACGTCAAGGCGTGCGAGTCGGTCGAGGAAGTCGGTCACGAGAACGGTCGGTGTGGTGGAGGTCATGACTCCACGGTAGCCGTTGCAGCCATCGCCAAATTGCTTCACGCACCCAATGTCGACTAAGCTGACCAGCGTTGTCTCGGCGAGGGTCGACCCACGTGGTCACCGTTATCGGCGCGGCTCAGAGCGCATTGCTACTTTGATGGATCTGATCTGCCTCGCTGCTGACCAGCAGTTTTGACACGTACCGCGTCACCACGAGGAGAAGATCACTATGGCTTCCAACGCCGCCCCCCAGCTCGCTGTTTCCACCCGCACCGAAACCGGTAAGGGTGCAGCCCGACGCGCACGTCGCGACGGCAACGTCCCCGCTGTTCTCTACGGCCACGGCACCACTCCCGAGCACCTTTACCTCCCGACCCATGAGTTCGCCGCCATCCTGCGCAACAACGGCACGAACGTCGTCATCGACCTCTCGATCGAGGGCCGCAACCAGTTGGCACTGACCAAGCAGGTTGACGTACACCCGATTCGCAACTTCATCCAGCACGCCGACCTGGTGATCATCCGCCGCGGCGAGAAGGTCACCGTCGAAATCCCGATCGTCATCGAGGGCGACCCGCAGGGCGGCACCCTGGTGACCCAGGACGCCAACACCATCGAGATCGAGGCCGACGCTATGTCGATCCCCGAGCAGATCGTCGTTTCGGTGGAGGGCGCCGAGGCCGGTACCGCAATCCACGCGTCGGATCTGATCCTGCCTGAGGGCTCGGAACTGACCGCCGATCCGGAGACGCTCATCGTCGCCGTCAATGCCGCCAAGGCCGCTGACGAAGGCGACACCTCCGACGCCAGCGATGACGCCGCCGGTGACGCTGACACCGCAGCGGAGGCTGACTCCGCCGAGTAGTCAGCTTCCTACCTATGAAACTGATTGTCGGACTGGGCAATCCAGGTTCACGCTACGAGCGGACCAGGCACAACGTCGGCGCGATGGTCGCCGACAGCCTGGTCCGCTCGGCTGCTCAGCGCTACAAGGTGCACAAGCGTTCCGGCGCCGACGTTGCGACGCTCACGCTCGGCGGAGAGTCGGTGCTGGTGGCGCGCAACCGGACATACATGAACACCGCCGGTGACCAGATCGGACCGCTGGCGAAGTTCTATTCGATCTCCCCCGACGACATCATCGTCATGCATGACGAACTCGACATCGACTTCGGCGCGGTTCGTCTGAAGCGAGGCGGCGGCGAGGGCGGCCACAACGGCCTTCGATCCATCAGTTCGGTCATCGGGACCCGCGACTACCTGCGCGTCCGCCTCGGTATCGGACGTCCACCGGGCCGCCAGGACCCCGCCGACTTTGTGCTCAAGCCGTTTCCCGCGGCTGCCAAGGCCGACGTCGAGTTGCTGGTCGCCAACGGCGCCGACGCCGCCGAACTACTTCTGACGCAGTCGCTCGTCGACGCCCAGAACACAGTTCACGCCTGGTAAACAGAAGCTAGAACACGTTCGCACCTTCCAAGGAACTCATCACATGCCAATCTCCACCACCACCGGACATTCCAACGTCGCCATGCTCGGGATCGGCGCGTACCGCCCCGAGCGGCTAGTCAGCAACGACGAGGTATGCGAAGTTCTCGACTCCACCGACGAGTGGATTTACGAGCGCAGCGGAATCCGCAACCGTCGGTGGATCAGTGGAGATGAGACGGCACGGTCGATGGCCGCGGCGGCAGCCGAGCGGGCCATTGAGAACTCGGGCATCGCCAAGGAAAAGATCGGCGCGCTGATCCTGGCCACCAATAGCTGGAAGACCAAGATTCCGCACGGCGGCCCGATTGTCGCCTCCGACATCGGCATCAACGGCATCCCCGCCTACGACGTCGCGGCCGGTTGTGGCGGCTTCGGCTACGGGCTCGGCCTGGCTGCCGATAGCATTCGCGCCGGATCAGCGGAGTACGTGCTGGTGGTCGGCGTGGAGACCATGTCCGTCGTGATGGAACCGACCGACCGCAACACCGCCTTCATCTTCGGCGACGGCGCTGGAGCCGTGGTCGTCGGACCAAGCGAGGTCAACGGCATCTCCCCGACCGTCTGGGGCAGCGACGGCGACAACGCCGCTGCCATCGCGCAGAACTACGACATCCCCGAGTACATGGACCGCGCGCAGGCGTACCAGCACCTCGACCCCGAGACGGAACCGGTCGGTCGCATGGTGGTGACCATGGAGGGCCCCCGCGTCTTCCGTTGGGCCGCAATCACTTTGCCCAAGGCCCTCGGCGATGTGATTGAGCGTTCCGGAATCGACAAGTCGGAGATCGAGGTCTTTATCCCGCACCAGGCGAACGCCCGCATCAACGAGCTGATGGCCAAGAACCTCGGCCTCGACGAGTCGATTCCGGTAGCCAACGACATCGAGAACACCGGCAATACGTCGGCGGCCTCGATCCCGTTGGCCATGGAGGAGATGCTCGTCAGCGGCAAGGCCAAGGGCGGCCAGACTGCCCTGCTACTCGGCTTCGGCGCCGGCTTGAGCTATGCCGGTGCGGTGGTGACCCTGCCGCCGACGCCGAAGATCACCAGCTTCTAGCAATCGTCCGCCGTACTCATCCCGCTTCGACGATCCGGCGATACGCCGCAAGGTATTGCGGCCATCCCGCATCGTGTCCGACGCCGTCGGCCACCGCTTCCCAACCCGTGCCGTGCCGGTCGAGATGGCGATGCTCGAGGTCGACGCGTGTACGCCCGTCCGACTCCGCGGTGAACCGCACCTCGACTTCGCTCGTCTTGGACTTGTCCTGCTCAACTTGCCAGGTCGGTCCGATGTCCCAGGTGAAGACGACGCGATTGGGTGCATCGAGCTCCACAACCCGCGCCCATCGACAGACCGTGCCGTCCGCCCCGCGGTCATAGATGTAGCCACCAACGCGCGCCTCGAAGACGGTGTCTTCGATGGGCACCGGCATGATGTTGTGTTCGCGCGGTTTGAAGTCACCGAATCGCTCGGTGAAGACGCGATACGCGACGTCGATCGGCGCTACGACGGTGATCGTCTTACGGACTGTGGTTTCGGGAGTCGCCTGTGTCATTTCTTCAATCCTTCTGGTTCCGTAGGCCTTTCGTGTGGGCCTCCGCTGCTGCCTCGGCCTCGACGAACTGCTGGTAGGAATCCAGCGCACTCGTCCAAAACCTGTCGATCTCGTTCCGGAGAACCTCTAATCCGCGCCGATCGAGCTGATAGTAGCGACGCGTTCCAGTGGCGTGATCGATGACCAGACCCGCCGACCGCAGCACCCGAAGATGTTGTGACACAGCGGGTCTGCTCACCGGCAGCTCCGCGGCCAACTCGCCAACGGCGCACTGTCCGTTGGCGAGTCGATCCAGGATGCTGCGGCGGGTGGGGTCGGCTACCGCCGCCCACACCTCGTCTATTTGGTAAGTAGCCACGAACCGTAAGTTACTACTTACCCATGAAGGAAGTCAAGAAGGTCTGACGGGTTACGAGTTCTCCTTGCGGAATACGCTTGTGCCCCACCAGGTTCCGAGCGCCGCCAAAATCACCGACGCGAGCAGACCCCAACCGACCGTCGCTGATGCGACGTCGCCGCCGAACGCCGACCGCGCGGCGTCGACGATCCAGCGGAACGGCATGAAATCGCTGACCCGCTTGAGCCATGCCGGTCCAAGCGTCATCGGCAGCAGAATGCCCGACAGCAGCAACACCGGCATCATGATCATGTTGATCAGCGGCGCCATCACGTCTTCACTCTTCGTGGTCAGCGCCAACGCATTCGACGCCGCGGCACACGCACCGCCGATCAACAGTGTGATGACAATGCCCACCAC
>QIRE01000214.1_pt1 | contig 13140 bp, 10 predicted proteins | sample 2940141 | NCBI WGS metagenome assembly QIRE01 (sample SAMN09273532, study PRJNA473421) | Gut metagenome, whole genome shotgun sequencing project. | isolation source: gut tissue | host: Folsomia candida VU population | place: Netherlands: Amsterdam | collected 2016-03-06
CCGATCTAGCCGGCATACAGGGTGATCGGTCCGGCGGCCAGTTGCGCACGTAATTCGTCTAGATCGGTCGACTGTGCGATCAGACCACGCCACTCGAGTTCTTCGATTATGTCGGTTGCCACGATGTTGCTTGCCACGCCCGCTATTGTGCCTGCCCACCGGTGAGTCGCTGGTGCTCGGCCTCATCGACGTGGCGCGCCTCGTCGGCGAGCATGACCGGAATCCCGTCGTCGTCAATTCGGTACGCGACCTTCATCCGCGGGTTGTACAGCTCACTTCCCGCGTCGAGCAGTGGACCCTGATCCTGCGGACATACCAATCGTTCGCGCACGATCGAATCGATCTGCGCCGCACGTGACGTGCCGTTACCCGACATCAGTTGCTCCAGAGCCTCTCTGCAAAGGTTGTGTGCCCACCATCCGGGTGAGAACCGTTCAGCCCCACTGTAGTTCGGCGGCGACGGTCTTGGTGTATCGACGGTATCGACCGTCGCTGTCGCGATACCAGACGCGAGTGCCCGGTGTCGGGACTCCCCGACGCGCGAGATCGATCCATAGCGGACGGTACGACTCCGAGATCGGAATTTCGTCGACGACGTGGATGATGTGCGGCCGAAGCGACGCCTGCATGCCGCCGAGCGCTGTACGCAAGGCGGTAACCGTGATCGAGTCGCGCTTGCCGCCCTCCTCTCCGGCGGGGCGAGTCGTGATCGCGGCGATCGCTAGCTGGCTTCCCGGCTCACCGACCGAATATGCGACGACCTGGTCCACGGCACGTACGCGCGAGAGCGCGTCTTCGATCGGCGGCAGGAACACATTGCCTTCGTTCGATCGAACCATGGCGGCGGCGGTGCCCATGTACCAATAGTCGCCGTCTGAGTCTTCCCGGAAGAGGTGCCCCGATAGTTCCCACCGGTCGTGCGACGCAAACACGTCGCGGAGGACGGTCGACGAGCTTTCGAAACGTTGACGCGCTCGCGACAACATCACGCCAACTTCGTCGACGTCGGTGCGTCGGACATATCCGTTTGAGCCGATCTCGAGCGCTTCGCGCTCCGGGTCGACGGCGGCGATCTGCACCGGGTTGGTTTCCGGCAATGGCTTGCCCATCGAGCCGATCTTGTCGCCGCTGACGTTCGCGAGGATCGCCGAACCGTCGGCGGTTGCGAAGAACTCCAGGACCTTGGCGCGCGGGAAGCCGTCGATGACTTCTTCCCACATCCCCGACGTCATACCCGACCCCATGAACAGTCGGATCGGATTGTGCTGATTGATCGAGAACCGCGGCGACCGGATGATCTCGCGCATCATCGACCACGTGTAGGACACGACGGTCACGCCGTAGCGATGTACTTCGGTGGTGAACGTCTCGGCATCGACGCCGTCCGACAGCGCGATCCGCGAACGGCCGGCGACGGTCGCGCCAAGCGTCGTGAGCAGACCCGACGCGTGGTGGAGCGGCGGCAGGCAGTACACGGTGTCGGTCGAGGTCAAACCCGCGGCGGATGCCGCGCCAAACGCCGACATCGCAAAGCGGTGGTTGGTGATTGGCCATTTGGTCAACTCACCGCCTGCACGTGTGAAGAGGATGAACGCGAGGTCACCCGCGAGGCCTGGATCAGCTCGGAACCATGACGGAATCGTCACGGCGGCCGGATCAATCTGCTCCATGTCGATGACGGTGTCGCCGTCGGCGCGATCAATCGCACGCGCGTCGCCGCTACCACCACCGAGGACCAGCACACGTTTGGAATGCGCGGTCGCCAATTCCAGGTGACTCGGATCGGTGATCACCACGCGCGCATCTGCCAGGCGGAGCATCTCATCGATATTCCATTCGCCGGACAGCATTACCGCCACGGCGCCGATGCGGGACAACGCCGCCACGACGACCAACGCGCTCGGCCGGGTGTCCATCAGGACGCCAAGGTGCTGACCTGGCCGCACACCACACTCGATCAGACCCGCGACAACATTGTCGATACGCGTGTTGACCTGCGAGTGTGTGAGGACGCGATTCTCGAACAGGAATAGTTCGTTATTACGGGAGCGCCGGTTGTTTTCCGACATCAGTTTCCCGAGGGAGATCCGCGTACCCGATTGAATCTGACCGAGACGGAACAGGCGCGGCACGGTGCGAACCGACTCCTGCGCCACCGCGAGCGACGTCCGGCGCAGCGAGCTAGCCACTTCGAACACTTCACGACCGGTTGCCGTACCTGCGTCAGCGACGGCTCCCAGGCCATGGGTCACGCGCGACGACAAACTGACGCCGCCACCAGCCTTACCCGCTTCAACCTCACGCATCGGTTCTATTCGGTCGGGTCGCTCTCCCGTTGCCGCATGCCAGTTGATCCAGTCGGCCGTCGTCGGCCATGTGTGTGCTCCGGCCGTCGAACCTACGACGAGGCCGAAGTGTCCGACGGGTACCCGAGACTCGTAGACCTCGGCGCTCGGGGCAGCGCGAAGTATTCCGCGCACCGCCTTCGGCTGTCCGATATCGTCCGCCTCACCGACGAAAGCCAGAACGGGACAGGTGATCTCGGCCAGTGACACTAGGTCGCCGTTAATCACGAATCCACCGGACACCATGCGGTTGTGCACAACGAACTGTCGCAGCAGTTCGGCGATCGCCGGCCCCGACCACGCGACCCAGCCGTCTGCTTCGATGAACCGACGCTGGTCCTCGCGAGGCAAGAGTGCGTCGCGGTCGTGCAGGCGTCGCAAGAAGTCGATTCGGCTGCGGGCAGTCTTCACCGGGTCGACGAGTTGGAAGCCTGCGCGTGCCATCCAACTCGGCATCGAAATGTGCGTGAAAACCTTGTCTGCCAGCAGTTCCGCACCGGGCGCGACGATGTTTGCGGGCAGGCCGAGCGGTAACGCCCCAAGCACGTCGACCGGCGAGCCGAAGGTGATCAGGCTCGCGATGCCTTCCGACCGCCGGTACGCCGCGGTCTGGTAGGCAAACATGCCGCCCTGGGAGTAGCCGGCGAGGTGGATATCGTGTCCGGCGATCTCGCGGACGATGTCGACCACCCGGCTCACGGCGACTATGTGGTCGGCAAGTGTTCGCTCGCGCCCACCCTCTTCGCGGTCGGGCGAACCGAAGTCGACGACCCACGGGGTGATGCCTTGCTCGCGCAGGATCGATACCGCGCCGTTGTGCTCGGTGACGTCGTAGACGTTGGCCGACACCATCATTGGCGGCACCAGGATCACATGGGGGCCGTTGCCCGGATCGTCCGGGAAGTACCGGCGCAGGCGGAACATATTCTCGGTTTCGACCACCTGGAATGGTGCAGGCTTGGTCCCCGTCTCCAAGCCACCCAGCCGGAGGACCTCGAGGCCGTTTTGAGCCGTCGCCAACACCCGATCGACCGCGCTGCCAACGTTCGGCAGGATCGAAAAGTCCACCATGAAACCCCTCATCACTTAGTGATCCACGTCACCGTAACTGTACAAGCGTCCGATATAGCGGTCACCCGCGCGGTCGGGTTGGTCAGCCGAAGGTCGGCCGAAGCGCGTTGAGCTGAGTCGCAATGACATCCAACTGTCGCTCCACCTGCGACGATGCAGTTCCGCCGTGCGCGTTGCGTGACTCGATCGAGCCGCGCACCGACAGCACTTCGCGGACCTGTGGAGTGAGCTCCGGATGTATCTGCGCCAACTGTTCGTCGGACAGGCCCGCAAGATCGGTACCCAATTCTTCGGCAGCACGCACGCAAGAGCCGGCGACCTCATGTGCCACCCGGAACGGAACACCTTGGCGGACAAGCCATTCAGCAATGTCGGTCGCCAGGGTGAAACCTGCCGGGGCAAGCTCGGCCATCCGATCGGCATGGAATGTCAGTGTGCCAACGAGCCCGGTCATCGCGGGGAGCAACAGTTCAAGCTGAGCCACCGAGTCAAACAGTGGTTCCTTGTCTTCCTGCAGGTCCCGGTTGTACGCGAGTGGCTGCGCCTTGAGAGTCGCCAACAGACCGGTGAGGTTGCCGATTAGGCGACCGCTCTTACCGCGAGCCAGTTCCGCGACGTCGGGGTTCTTTTTCTGCGGCATGATCGACGAGCCGGTCGACCACGCGTCGGCAAGGGTGACGTAGCCGAACTCGGGCGTCGACCAGATGATGACCTCTTCGCCAATCCGCGAGAGATCGACGGCGATCATCGCGAATACAAACGCGGCTTCGGCCGCGAAGTCGCGCGCCGACGTCGCGTCGATCGAATTCTCCGCCGGACCATCGAATCCGAGGTCAGCGGCGATGGCTGCCGGGTCGAGTCCAAGTGATGAGCCCGCGAGTGCGCCAGAACCGTACGGCGACACCGCGGTTCGACGATCAGCGTCGAGGAGGCGATCGAGGTCACGTAGCAACGGTTGCGCGTGGGCGAGCAACTGGTGCGCCAACAAAACTGGCTGTGCCGCCTGCAGATGCGTCTTGCCCGGCATCACGATGTCGGGGTGTGCCGCCGCTTGCGCAACCAACGCTTCGACGACCGCGAACACTCCCGATCCGACGCGACGCAGTGCATCGCGTAGCCACATCCGGAACAACGTCGCCACCTGATCGTTGCGTGAGCGTCCCGCGCGCAGACGTCCGCCCAGTTCGGCTCCGACACGTTCGATCAGGCCTCGCTCGAGCGCCCCGTGGACGTCTTCATCTGACTCTGCGGGGACAAACGTGCCATCCGCGACGTCGGCGGCGAGCTGATCGAGTCCGGCAAGCATCGCTGTCAGACCGTCGTCGGTCAGCAAACCCGCCGCATTGAGAACGCGGGCATGCGCCTTCGACGCTGCAACATCGTAGGGCGCTAACGCCCAGTCGAAATGCGTCGACTTGCTCAGCGCGGCCATCGCCGCAGCGGGACCGTCAGCGAATCGACCGCCCCACAATGCGCCCTCGTTGGTGCCGTGCGGGGCGTCGGAGCTCACAGGTTCAAGTCCCGGCGAGCCGCGATCTTCGACGAAAGGCCATGCAGCTCAACGAAGCCCCGTGCGGCGGACTGGTCGAAGCTATCGCCTTCGTCGTAGGTCGCGAGGTTGAAGTCGTATAGCGACTCTTCGCTGCGTCGACCGTTGACGATGATCGCCCCGCCGTGCAACTGCAGGCGGATGTCGCCGGACACGTGCTCCTGCGTCGAGTCCACGAACGCGTCCAGCGAACGCTTCAGCGGCGAGAACCACAGGCCGTCGTAGACCAACTCGGCCCACTCTGCGTCGGTACGGCGTTTGAAGCGGCCCAGCTCGCGTTCCAGAGTGACGTGCTCAAGCTCTTCGTGTGCGGTCACGAGGACCATCGCGCCCGGAGCCTCGTAGACCTCGCGGCTCTTGATGCCAACCAGGCGATCCTCGACGACGTCGAGACGTCCGACTCCCTGTGCACCGGCCCGACGATTCAACTCTTCAATTGCCTGCAGAACGCTGACGGGGCGGCCGTCGATGGCGACCGGACGCCCCTTGTCGAAACTGATGATCAGTTCGTCGGGGGTGTTCCAGTTGGCGGTGGGATCTTCGGTGTAGTCGTAGACGTCCTTGGTCGGCGCATTCCACAGGTCCTCAAGGAAACCCGTTTCGACGGCGCGACCCCAAACGTTCTGGTCGATCGAGAACGGCGACTTCTTCGTCACCGTGATCGGGATGTTGTTGTCCTCCGCGAAAGCTATGGCCTTCTCGCGGGTCCACGCATAGTCGCGGACCGGCGCGATCACGTCGAGATCGGGCGCGAGGGTGGCGAAGCCGACTTCGAAACGCACCTGATCGTTGCCCTTACCGGTGCAACCGTGTGCCACGACGGTGCCGCCATGATCGCGGGCCGCGGTCACCAGATGCTTGGCGATGAGTGGGCGCGATAGCGCCGACACCAGCGGATAGCGGTTCATGTAGAGCGCGTTGCCCTTGATCGCGGGCGCGCAGTATTCGTCGGCGAACTCGTCGCGAGCGTCGACGACGACGGCCTCGACGGCACCGCAGTCGATCGCACGCTGACGCACGACTTCCATGTCCTCGCCGCCCTGGCCGAGGTCAAGAGCCACCGCCACGACTTCCTTGCCGGTCTCCTTGCCGATCCAGCTGATCGCAACAGATGTGTCCAGGCCACCGGAATATGCGAGTACGACGCGTTCAGCCATGGGTGTGAGCTCCTTGCTTGGTGTTGTTACTTGGTTCTATTGTGCTGCCCGCGCGGCGCGCGGATAACACGGGGTCAGGGGTTATGTGACACGTCGCGCAGACGTCCTAAACAAGGGCTTCGATACGTTGTGCCAGCGTTGCGCCATCCACTGGTTCGCGAGCCACGACGAAGATCGTGTCGTCGCCCGCGATGGTGCCGACGATGTCGGGCAGATTCGCTCGATCCAGCGCACTTGCCAGATACTGGGCGGCGCCCGGTGGGGTCCTCAACACCGCGGTGTTTCCGCTGGCATCAGCCGAGACCAGCAGTTCTCCCAACAGCCTCGCGAGACGATCGGTGCCGCCCGACACCCCGCGCACCGGAGCGCCATCTTCGGGTACGACGTACACGCCCGCACCGCCGTCGGCCGCCCGTAGCTTCACCGCGCCCAGTTCGTCGAGATCGCGCGACAGCGTCGCCTGGGTGGCATCGATGCCCTCGGCAGCCAACAGTCGCGCCAACTCAGACTGCGAGCGCACCTGTTGCGCCGACAGAATCGCGACGATCCGCGCGTGGCGTCCCGCGCGCGTCGACGCCAGCGGCGTTGGCTGCGCGGCGGTCATTGGTGCTCCAACAACCACACCAGCAGCGCCTTTTGCGCGTGCAGGCGATTCTCCGCCTCGTCGAACACGACACTCGCCGGACCGTCGATCACCGAGTCGGTGATTTCCTCGCCACGGTGCGCCGGGAGACAGTGCAGCACGATTGCGTCGTGTGCGGCGTGGCGGAGCAACTCATCGTTGATCTGATACGGCCGGAACGGACCGACGCGGTCGAGTCCGTCGTCTTCCTGCCCCATCGACGTCCACGTGTCGGTAACCAGAACGTCGGCGCCGGCCACCGCTTCGACGGGATCGGTGAGAACCTTTGCAACCGCACCCGTCTCGGCTGCCCGGACGCGCACCGCTTCGAGTACCTCGGGGGCTGGTATGAAGCCTTCCGGAGCCGCAACGGTGACATTCATTCCGGCCGTGACACCACCGAGTAATAGCGAGTGGGCCATGTTGTTGGCGCCATCTCCCAAATAGGTCATCGTGAGACCCGCAGCCCGACCTTTGCGCTCGATGATCGTTTGCAGGTCCGCCAACACCTGACATGGGTGGTATGAATCCGACAACGCGTTGACCACCGGAATCGACGCCCCAGCGGCCAGCGCTTCCAGGCGATCCTGCCCGTAGGTGCGCCACACAATTGCTTCGACGAACCTTGACAGCACCGCACCGGTGTCGGCGAAGGTCTCGTCTCGACCCAGCTGGGTGTTGGCGCCGTCAACGACCACGGCATGGCCACCGAGCTGGGCGATGCCCACTTCGAAGGAGAATCGGGTGCGCGTCGAGTTCTTGTCGAAAATGACTCCAACGCCGCGCGGCCCCTCCAATGGTCGGTGCGCGAACGGGGACGCCTTCAACTCGGCCGCCAGCGCCAACACTTTCGTCTGCTCGCTGGGGCTGAGATCGTCGTCTTTGAGGAAATGGCGGGTCATTGAGCAACTCCTTGTGCGGTGGCGTCGAGGATTGACGGCAGCGCGTCCACAAACGTGGCGCCCTGTTCCTCGGTGAGGATGAGCGGTGGTGCCAGCCGGAGGACATCCGGGGCGGCAGCGTTGATCAGGAACCCGGCTTCCCGGGCTTGCAGTTCAACGTCTTTCGCGATCGCCGACTTCAGTGCGATACCGATCAGCAATCCTGAACCCCGCACGTGATCGACCTGCGGATGGTCGAGATCCTCGATTCCCGCGACGATCGTTTTGCCAACTCTCGCAACGTGATTGCACAGGTCGAGGTCATCGATCTGGGACAAGACCGCCAACGCCGCAGCGGCGCACACCGGGTTTCCCCCGAACGTCGTGCCGTGCATGCCGGGCTGGAACAGCTCGGCCGCCGGACCCGTCGCAATCACCGCACCGATCGGTAGGCCGCCGCCAAGTCCCTTGGCCAACGTCATGACGTCGGGCACGACGCCAGCGGCCTGATGTGCGAAAAACGTTCCGGTACGGGCAATTCCGGTCTGCACCTCGTCGAAGATGAGGAGCGCACCCCGCTCCGCGGTGATCTGCCGCGCTTGCGCCAGGTAGTCGGCTGGCGGAACAACCACACCGCTTTCCCCCATGATGGGTTCCAGGATGACCGCGGCGGTTTCCTCGGTTACCGCCCGATCGAGTGCTGCCGCATCGCCGTAGGGAACGAAGTCGACCGACGCCGGCATCGGCTCAAACGGTTCCCGCTTTGCGGGTTGACCGGTCATTGCCAGCGATCCCATCGTGCGGCCATGAAATGCCTTCTCGGCAGCCACAATCCGAGTTCGGCCAGTGAGTCGACTGAGCTTGAACGCGGCCTCGTTTGCCTCGGTCCCAGAATTGCACAGAAAGACCCGAGCCGGATGACCGAACTTGTCGACCAACCGCTCGCTGAGCTCAACGCCGGGACCAGTGATGTAGAGGTTCGACGTGTGCCCGACGGTCGACAACTGCTTCGTCACGGCCTCGATGAGCGCCGAGTTGCCGTGCCCAAGTAGGTTGACCGCGATTCCACCGAGCAGATCGAGATACGTGCGACCATCGGCGTCGACGACGGTGGCTCCCTCGCCGCCGACGAGGGCCAGCGCGGGCGTCCCATAGTTGTTCATCATCGTGGCCGACCAGCGGTCCTGCCATTCCTGTGTTGTCGCCGTGTGTGTTGTCACCGTGAGAGTCCCTTCACGACAGCGGTTCCGATGTCCTCGGAGGTAAGTAGTTGCGCGATGACCGAGTGCGGGACGCGGCCGTCGATGACGTGCGCGCGTTCAACGCCGCCGGTAACGGCCCGTAGGCACGCTTCCATCTTCGGCACCATTCCGTCGTCGAGACTCGGCAGCAACTCCTCGAGTTCGTCGGTTGTGATCTCGGAAACCAGCGAGGAACGGTCGGGCCAGTCGGTGTACAAACCTTCGACGTCGGTGAGCATCACCAATCGCGAAGCATTCAATGCCTCGGCGAGCGCCGCGGCAGCGGTGTCGGCATTGATGTTGTGCACCACGCCGTCGCGATCGGGCGCAATCGTCGATACGACCGGAATCCGGCCCGCCGCAATCAGATCGGTGACCGAGGACGTATTCACCGACGTCACGTCGCCGACCAAGCCGATATCGGTCGGAACGCCGTCCACGTTGACCGTGCGCCGCGTTGCGGTAAACAGATGTGCGTCCTCACCGCTAATGCCCACGGCGTACGGCCCGTGGCTGTTGATCAGGCCGACCAGTTCGCGACCCACCTGACCGAACAACACCATGCGCGCGATGTCCATGACTTCGGGAGTCGTCACGCGAAAACCGCCGCGGAACTCCCCTTCTAGGCCAACACGTTTGAGCATTGATGAGATCTGTGGGCCACCGCCGTGCACCACGATCGGGTGTATTCCGCACGCGCGCAACAGAACCATATCCGCCGCGAACGCCTTCTTTAGTTCCTCATCGACCATCGCGTTGCCGCCGTACTTAACGACAACCGTTGCGCCGTGCAAACTTTGGAGCGCCGGTAACGCGTCGGCCAGTACCTTTGCTGCTTTGGTCATGACGAATACGCCGAATTCTCTTCGACGTACGCGTGCGAGAGGTCTGTCGTCCGGATCGACACTGTTGCGTCCCCGACCTTGAGGTCGACGTCGATGTCGATGTCCTCGCCCGACAGATCAACGTCACGCGCTCCGTCGGCACCCATACCGTTGACGCAGACAGGAGAACCGTTGAACGACACCGCGATCGTGTCGGGGTCCAGCTCGATGGGTGCGATACCGATAGCAGCCAGTACCCGTCCCCAGTTGGGATCGGAGCCGAAGAGGGCTGTCTTAACAAGGGAGTCGCGGGCGATGGTCCGGGCGCCGATCAGCGCTTCGGCCTCCGACGCCGCGCCGCGAACGGTGATGGTGATCCGCTTCGTCGCACCCTCGGCGTCCGCCATGAGCTGAGCGGCGAGGTCATCACACACCGCGAGCACGGCCGCGTCCAACTCTTCCTGGGTCGCCTCCCGCTCACTAGCGCCCGAACTCAACAACAAGACGGTGTCATTGGTCGAGGTGGCTCCGTCGACGTCGAGTCGGTCAAACGTGCGTGCGCATGCGCGACGCAGAGCTGTATCAAGCTGTGCGGCAGATACTTTCGCGTCGGTAGTCAGCACGACGAGCATCGTCGCCAGCGCCGGGGCCAGCATGCCCGCACCCTTGGCCATACCGCCGACATTCCACCCACCATCGAGATGCAGGGCTGCCTGCTTCGGGACGGTGTCGGTGGTCATGATCGCGTACGCGGCGTCGGTGCCGCCGGACAATCCGCCAGCCATCTCGTGCACGATCTCGGTGACACCGTCGATGACCTTGTCCATCGGCAGGCGATCACCGATGAGGCCGGTGGAACACACGGCGACTTCGATTGCGCCCGTTTCGGTTCCCCAGTTCGACAGCTCTGCCGCCACCTTCTCCGCGGTGGCGTGGGTGTCCTGAAATCCTCCGGGACCGGTACAGGCGTTGGCTCCTCCGGAGTTCAAGATGACCGCGCGCAGCGCCTGCGATCCGAGAACCTGTTGGCTCCACCGCACTGGCGCCGCCTTCACCTTATTGGTGGTGAACACCCCTGCCGCAGACGTTTCCGGTCCCTCGTTGAGTACCAATGCCAAGTCGAGATTCCCGCTGGCCTTGATGCCGGCCGCAATGCCAGCCGCGCGGAAGCCCAACGGTGCCGTCACGCCTTGATCCCGAACAAGTTTCACGGTGCGACTCCTACCACTGAGAGGCCCTCGGCCTCGCCCCAGCCCAGCGCCAGGTTCATCGATTGGACAGCGGCGCCGCCGGTGCCCTTGGTCAAGTTGTCGATGGCGCCAATCGCGACCAGGGTTCCGGCACGCTCGTCGACGGTCACCGACAATTGCACGGCGTTGGAGCCCACCACGGACCCGGTCGTCGGCAGTGCGCCGTCGGGTAGAACGTGAATGAATTGCTCGTCGCCATAAGCCTTTTCATAGACGGCGGCAATCTCCTGTGCGCTCGCCGTGGTGCGTGCGGTACACGTTGCGAGAATGCCTCGCGCCATCGGCACCAGGACGGGGGTAAAGGACACTGCGACCGGCTCATTGGCAGCGGCGGAGAGAGCTTGCGAAATTTCCGGGGTGTGTCGATGCGCGCCGCCAACGCCGTAGGCCCGCGACGATCCGATGACCTCCGACGCAAGCAGGTCAACCCGCAGCGACCGTCCCGCCCCCGACGTTCCGCTGACCGCGACAACCGTCACATGCGGTTCGACGACGCGGGCCGCCAGCGCGGGCAGCAGCGAAAGAATTGAGATCGTCGGGTAGCAGCCGGGAACCGCGATTCTGCTGGCGTCGCGCAGCTTGTCCCGGTTTCTGGGTAGCTCGGGCAAACCGTACGGCCAGGTGCCGGCATGTTCTCCGCCGTAGTAATCGACCCAGTCCTGCGGGTCAGACAATCGAAAGTCGGCGCCACAGTCGATGACGAGGGTCGTCGGCGGAAGAGCGTCGGCGATCGCCGCCGACGTTCCGTGCGGCAAGCCGAGGAAGACCACGTCGTGCCCGGCGAGGACCTCGGGAGTGGTTTCATCGAGGACTCGATCGGCCAGCGGCAGTAGATGCGGATGATGCCCACGCAGCGTCGAGCCAGCGTTGCCGCCCGCAGTGAGGGCCCCAATCTCCAGTTCACCGGTGCCGTAGCGCGGATGACCGAGCAGGAGTCGAAGGATCTCCCCGCCCGCATACCCGCTGGCGCCAGCTACCGCTATCCGAATCGTCATAGAATCATTATGCACTAGAGTGCAAGTTGATTCATCGGATGGTTCCCATCTATCGCAGTCGTGCGCCGACTCTCGATGCCGCGGCGTCGACGGCCGCTAGTTTCGCCGCGTTGGCCTCTTCCTCGGTCAAGGTCCGATCCGAAGCTCGGAATCGGAGTGCGAAAGCCAGTGACTTGTTGCCCTCGCCAACCTGCTCGCCAACAAAAACGTCGAAGAGTTCCAGCGACTCCAATAGCTCACCCGCTCCGGCCCGCAGGGCGTTCGCGACGTCGGCGGCCGAGACCGAGGCTTCGACGACGACCGCCAAATCCTGCAGTACAGCCGGGAATACCGACAGCGCGGGTGCGGGCAGATTGACTTCGAGCGGCAGGTCATCGATCGAAATCTCCACCGCGCATGTTCCCTTCGGCAAACCCGCACGCTCGAGCATCGCTGGGTGCAGTTCACCGGCCCAACCGACGGTGACGTCAGAGCCACGCGCGACGACACGAGCACAGCGCCCCGGATGCCATGGCAACTTCGACGTGTCGGCAACGAGATCCACTTCGACGCCAGCCGCGCCGGCAATCGCGCGGGCAGCCTCGAACGCGTCCGTTGCATCGGCCGTGCGTCCGGAACCCCACGGCCCCGCGGGTTCGCGCAGACCGGTCAGCACGGTGGCCACGTGCACTGGCTGCGTCGGGAGTGAGGCGTCGATGCGCACGAGGTCGTCATCGGATGGGCGGCGAGTGACATCGAGTGCATCGACGCCGGCGGCGGCCGCGATGGGACCGAACACCACCTGACCGATCGTGAATAACGACAGGTCGCGCTGGCCACGGGCAATATTCCGCGACGTCATTTCGAGCAGGCCGGGCAGCAGCGTCGTGTTGAGATCCGGACGGTCGGACTCGAGCGGATTCAGAACCTTGACGGTCGCGCGGCGCGCGTCGTCGTCGGGCAATCCCCAGACGTCGAACACGCCGGCCGGCATGAACGGGTACGGCAGTACTTCAACGAATCCGTCGAGGGCCAGCGTTCGTCCGATGCTGCGTCGGCGACGCTGCGTGGCAGTGAGGCCGGTACCCGCTGGCGCAGACGGCACGACTGCCGGAATGTCTTCCAATCCTTCTAGCCGCAGTACCTCTTCGATGAGGTCGGCGCGCTCACGCAGGTCGGGTCGCCACGACGGCGGCGCGACGGTCAGCGTGCCACCGGCTTCGCGA
>QIRE01000215.1_pt1 | contig 13084 bp, 15 predicted proteins | sample 2940141 | NCBI WGS metagenome assembly QIRE01 (sample SAMN09273532, study PRJNA473421) | Gut metagenome, whole genome shotgun sequencing project. | isolation source: gut tissue | host: Folsomia candida VU population | place: Netherlands: Amsterdam | collected 2016-03-06
CGACGAGTGGGTCGCTGAACACCTCGACGTGGCCGGACGCCTCCCACACCTGGCGCGGCAGGATCACCGAGCTGTCCAGGCCAACGACGTCGTCGCGGCTGGTGACCATGGAACGCCACCACTGCTTCTTGATGTTTTCCTTCAGCTCAACGCCGAGTGGGCCGTAATCCCACGCCGACCGCGTGCCTCCGTAGATCTCACCGCACGGAAACACCAAGCCTCGACGCTTGGCGAGATTGACGACGGCATCGACACGGTTCGACGGTGAGCTGGCCACGGGTGTTTGCACTCCACTGATTTCGACTTGGCTGGAACCCTTACAGGGTAGTTCACCCAGCCAGGACCGCCTGTTTGGCACCACGTTTGCGCCACGAGCACTCGACCGCGCCCACCAACGAGCATTTGAAAATGTTTTCCATTAAGATGGCAATGTTATGAGCGAACTCAACACCGATGTCATCGACGCCGCGTCCCTCGCCGCCGCGGGCGACCTGCTGCGCGCATTGTCGGCCCCCGCGCGGATCGCGATCGTGTTGTCGCTGCAGGAACAAGGCAAATGCGTCCACGAATTAGTCGGCGAACTTGGCTTCTCCCAGCCGCTCGTGTCACAGCATCTGCGCATCTTGAAGGACGCCGGGGTGGTCCGCGGAAATCGGACCGGGCGCGAAATCATGTACGAGCTTGTCGACGAGCACCTGACGCACATTGTGAACGACGCCGTTCAGCACGCGGGTGAGCGGAACGCCGATGACTGATACCCCGGTCACTGGCGTTCGGTCGACGAAGCAGCGCGCGGCTCTGGCTGACGTGCTGAGCAAGACCGACGACTTTCTTTCCGCCCAGGAACTGCACGATCATCTGAAGGCGAGCGGCGAATCGATCGGTCTGACCACCGTCTACCGTAATCTGCAGGCACTCACCAGTGCCGGTGAGATTGACGCCCTATGGGACGGTTCGGGCGAAACGCGATACCGCCACTGTTCAACCGGGCATCACCACCACCTGGTGTGCCGACGCTGCGGCACGACGGTCGAGATTCAGGCTGACCCGGTCGAACGTTGGGCGGAAAAGGTCGCGGCAAGTCACGGATTCAGCGACATCAACCACACGGTCGAGGTCTTCGGTCTGTGTGCGAGTTGCCAGCGCGAAGACTAGGTCAGCGCAGCGCGCGCATCGACGCCCGCCGATAGCACCATGTGCAGGATCGTCAGTAGTGGCAGATCGGCAAGGTCACCGAGCGGAAACGTGTACGACAGCAGTACATCGGTAGTCGTGGCGTCGCGATCGCCGCGGCGCAACGTACCGAAACTCAATGCGGCACTGCGTGATTCGACGGAGTCGCGCAGTGCGGCATCGTTGGTGAGGCCAGCCGCGACGAGTTGCGTCACCGCGACCACCTCTAATCCATCTCCGAGGTCGAGGACGCGCACCGACGCTCGCGTTCCCCCGACGTCGAGCAGCACCGAGTCAGCGTCGGCGGTAGCCGTTCCCAGGTCGGCAGACAGTCGGGCGATCCGTTCGATCACTGTTTCGGTGGCGCTCACTGAGCACCACCGAATCGGCGATCGCGCTTGGCGTACTCCAAGCACGCTGCCCACAGGTCCCGACGATCAAAGTCGGGGAACAGCTTCTCCTGGTACACCATTTCGGCGTACGCCGACTGCCACAGCAGGAAGTTGGAGATGCGCTGTTCTCCCGACGGACGTAGAAAAAGGTCGACGTCGGGCATGTCCGGCTCGTCGAGGTAGCGGGCGAAACTCGCCTCGTTGATGCGTTCCGGATCGATCTCACCGCGTGCGGCGCGTCGGGCGATTTCCTTTGCGGCATCAGCGATTTCCGCACGGCCACCGTAGTTCACACACATCGTCAGCGTCATGACGGTGTTGTTCTTGGTCAACTCCTCGGCAATCTCAAGCTCGCGAATCACGCTGCGCCACAATCGGGGTCGGCGTCCGGCCCACCGAACGCGGACACCCATTTCATTCATCTCGTCGCGTCGGCGTCGAATTACATCGCGGTTGAAGCCCATCAGGAACTTCACTTCCTCGGGGCTGCGGGACCAGTTCTCGGTGGAGAAGGCGTACGCCGACAGCCATTTCACCCCGATCTCGATCGAACCGCACACACTGTCCATCAGCACGGCCTCGCCACGCCTGTGGCCTTCGGTGCGCGGGAGTCCACGGTCAGTTGCCCAGCGACCATTGCCATCCATCACCAACGCGACGTGGTTGGGAACGAATTGCGCGGGAATCTCCGGCGGAGTGGCACCGGAGGGATGCGGATCCGGCGGTCGAACCGTCGCAGGCTGTGCATCTGCCCGACGCAGACTGCGGCGTGCCATGTGATCTCCTTATCCGGCTTCCTGCGACGGTGTCACAGCGCCCAAAGTCGCACTGTCCAAGGTCGCGCTGTCCACGAGCGTATGGGGTGCGGCTCGCTCGATGAGCGGCAGCGTCCGCAACTGTCGTTCGAGATGCCACTGCAAGTGCGCTGCTACCAATCCCGTCGCTTGACGCTGCAGCGATTCACTCGCGTCGACGGTGTGCTCCCACTCGCCGCGGAACATCGCATCCATGAGGTCAAGCACTCCCGGCGACGGCAGCGCCGATCCAGCGGGGCGACAGTACACGCACACCGCACCACCGGCCGCGACGTGGAAGGCGCGGTGAGGCCCCGGCTGCGCGCATCGAGCGCACTCATCCAGCGACGGCATCCACCCCGACGCATGCATGGCTCGCAGCAGGTAGGCGTCGAGAATGAGTTGTCGGGGACGCTCCCCCAACGCCAACGCCCGCAACGCACCAACCGTCAGGCGCTGCAATGTCAGGACCGGGGCTCGCTCTTCACCCGCGAGCCGTTCCGCGGTCTCCAACACCGCGCACGCGGTGGTGTAGCGCCCATAGTCGGCGACGATGTCGGCAGCGAAACTGTCCAGGCTGTGTACCTGGGTAATGACGTCGAGGTTGCGTCCCGGGTAGAGATGAACATCGACGTGTGCGAACGGTTCGAGTCGCGCGCCGAACTTCGAGCGGGTGCGTCGGACACCTTTCGCGACGGCGCGAACCAATCCATGTTCCCGGGTCAGCAACGTGATGATGCGGTCGGCTTCACCCAGCTTGTGCTGGCGCAGCACCACAGCCTCATCCCGGTAAAACCTCATCCGGCCATTCTCCCACCGAGGTGCGACAACCTAGGTCGCGACATGCCCCATCACTCGACGAGCTTGTTCATTCGACGAGCTTGGCTACCCGCGGCGGCAGCTCCATCGAATTGGGCAGACGATGCCAATCACGGCGGTCGAACCATTTCGTGATCACGACGCCGGCAATCAATCCGACGACCAGCCCGATCAGACACACGATGATCGCCTCGGCAAAACCGGCGTGGAGGTCTGCCTCGAAGTACAGGATGGCGCGTACCCCGACGTACACCTGGTGCATCGGCTCCACCTTGGCAAGCCATTCGAAGATGCGCGGACTTGCTTCCAGCGGAACCGTGCCACCCGATGACGGTAGGCCGAGGATGACAAAGAACACCAGGTTGAGGATCAAGCCGACGTTGCCGAAGATCGCCATCATCGCACTCGCTGTAACCCCGACCGCGGTGATCGCTAAGACGGAAAACATCCACAGCACAAAGGAATTGGGCAGCGATGTCCCTACCGCGGCACAAACCGCGAGATACAGCGCCGACTGAATGGCCGCGATCAACAGCATGATCGTCCACTTGGCCGCGAGAGTCCCCCACCGCGAGATCGGAAGCCGCTTGCGAAGCAGGAACAGCGGACCAAACTCAACCGGCATCTGCCCTAACATGCCGTCGACGATGACCGACACCATCATGGCCCCGGTGAACCCAGCGAGGACTAGCAGCAGGGTGAAGTAGAAGGCCGACAGTCCATTTGCGGCACCGTCGGGAAGTGGCGTCGGCTCCGACACCGGCACCGCAACAGGCGACGACAGCGCCAGCTGCGCGGCACCGGAGAAGTCCATCTTGTTGGCGACCAACTGCGAGCGGACAGTTGCCGTGAGTTGCTTGCCGAACTCCGCGTTGACCTGCTTGTCGAGGGTCTCGGCGAACACCGTCGTGATCGACGACGCGAAAGTACCCGACCCACGATTGATGTAGACGTCGATCGTCGGGCGCTCCGGCTTGATTTGAATTAGCGGTGCAGCCGAACGTCCGAGATTGATCGCGACGTTGGTGAAACTGGGCGCGATGTACACCACGCCGTACACCTGACCTGTGTTGAGCTGGCGAAGCGCGGTGGTCCGGTCGGTCTGGGTTAGGACAATCCCCGACTTTGCGGCCGTCGGAATCATCGACTTGACGATCTGCTCGCCAAAGTTTTGCTTAGGGGCCCCGTCCCCCGTCGAACCGCCGCTGTCCTCGTTGACGAGCGCCACCGGGAAGTTGTGCAGGTTCTTGGCCGGATTGACCACTGCCCCCATGTACATCGCGGCCATCAGGCACATCAACCCGACGACCGCCGCCACCGGAGCCATCCAGAACTTTGGATGTCCGACGACGTCGGCGATAGCTCTGCGGGCCTGCTCCGCATCGACGCCGTCGTCGATCACCGGAGTCTCTTGCCTCGACGGTTCAACGTTATGTGCGCCCACTAGAAGCCCATTCGTCGCAGTTGCTTCGGATCACGCTGCCAATCCTTGGCGACCTTGACCCGGATGTCGAGGTAGACCTTCGTCCCCAGAAGTGCTTCGATCTGTCCGCGCGCCGCTGTTCCCACACTTTTCAATCGTGAACCCTTGTGGCCGATGACAATGCCCTTTTGACTGTCGCGCTCGACGTACAAGATCGCATGGACGTCGACCATCGGAGGTTGGTCGTCACGTCGGTCTTCGCGCGGAATCACTTCGTCGATGACGACAGCCAATGAGTGCGGCAACTCATCGCGCACACCTTCCAGCGCGGCTTCGCGAATGAACTCCGCCATCAGCACTTGTTCAGGCTCATCGGTGAGTTCGCCGTCCGGGTAGAACGCGGGACCGGGTTCCATCAGACCGACGAGGACGTCGCTCAACACCGACAGCTGCTGCCCGGACTTTGCCGACACCGGCACCACATCACTGTTCTCCCCGAGGAGCAGCGACAGGGTGAGCAACTGCTTCGCAACGGCGTCGGGAGCGACCTTGTCGATCTTCGTGACGATGCCGATCACCGTCGTCGATGGCGCCATCCTGCGCACCTGGTCGACGATCCACTTGTCGCCCGGTCCGATCGCTTCGTCGGCGGGGATGCACACACCGATGACGTCGACTTCGGAGTAGGTGTCGCGCACCAGATCATTAAGGCGCTGGCCGAGCAGGGTTCGTGGGCGATGCAGGCCCGGCGTGTCCACCAGGATCAGCTGGGCGTCGGGGCGATTGACGATGCCGCGGATCGTGTGGCGTGTCGTTTGTGGGCGGTTGGAGGTGATCGCGATCTTCTCGCCGACGAGCGCGTTGGTCAGCGTCGACTTCCCCGTGTTGGGACGTCCGACGAAACACACAAATCCAGACCGGTGGTCGGGGTTGTCGAGGCTAGTCATCGGTTGCCACCTTCGGTCGAAGTTCGATGCCCCGTCGACTCGACGACGATGATGTCGGCCGTTGACGAGAACTCCCGCACCGTCGCGAGGCCGGCGTCGTCGGCCGCGCCGCCGATGAGTACCGCTGCTTCAAAACCGGTAGCGCCGCTGGACAACGCGGTGGCCACGGCGACCTGGAGTGCGGTCAGCTGCAACGTTGCCGCCGCGACCTGCGCTCCCGCATACGTCCGACCGTCGAGGTCGCGCACGGCCGCACCGGTCGACACCGCGGCTCGGGCCGCTGCCCCGCGCGCGAGCGTCACGAGTTTGCTGTCTTCGGCACCGAGATCGTCGGCCATGCTCACCTGTGTCTTTCGTTGTTCTCCAGCTTCTCACCCGAGGAGCCCGGGGCAACCCTATCCGACGACGGTTCCGGCGCCCGGCGCACGACGACCGTCGTGATGCGTTGCCGGCCCTGCCGATTCGGACCGCCTTCCGCTGCGAGGATCAAACCGTCGTAGGTAACGGTCGCGCCTGGTAGCGGTACGCGACCGAGGACGAGGGCCACCAGACCACCGACGGTTTCGACTTCGTCGTCGTCGATTTCGATGTCGAACAGTTCGCCGAGGTCTTCCACCGGGAGTCGGGCCGAGACTCGGTAGCCACCGTCGCCGAGGTCGGCGATGGGTGCCGTTTCGTCCCGGTCGTATTCGTCGCTGATTTCGCCGACGATTTCCTCCAGCACGTCCTCAATTGTGACCAGACCGGCGATTCCGCCGTACTCGTCGACGACCAGCGCCATGTGGTTGCGCATGCGCTGCATGTCGGCCAGCACGGTATCGAGGGGCTTGGAGTCTGGAATGAATTCGGCGGGTCGAACGAGGTCAGCAATCCGCACCGACGCACCCAGCCCGGACATCACCCGTTCCACCAGATCTTTCAAATAGACCACTCCGACGATGTCGTCGGGGTTCTCACGGATGACGGGGATCCGCGAATGCCCCGAGCGGATCGCCAGATTGGCCGCTTGCCCGACGGTCTTGTCTGACTCGATCCACACCATTTCGCCGCGCGGAACCATCACTTCGCGGGCGTTGGTGTCGCCGAGGTCGAAGACCGACTGGATCATTCGACGCTCGCCAGCCGCAACCACACCGCGGGCTTCGGCCAGGTCAACGACCTCACGCAACTCGACTTCCGTGGCAAACGGTCCGTTGCGGTATCCCTTACCGGGGGTGATCGCGTTACCGACCAGGATGAGCAGCCGAGTAACCGGGGTCAGCAGGCGTCCAACGGTTTGCAGCACCGCAGCCGACGCCAGGCCGATCGAGTACGCGTTCTGGCGTCCCAGGGTTCGCGGCCCGACACCGACCGCCACATACGACACCAGGCTCATCACGATGATTGCCGTCGTAACACCCCAGCCGACCCCGAGATAGTCGACGGCGGCAATCGACGCGAAAACCGTTGCGGCGGTTTCGCACATGATGCGCAGAAGGACTGCGAGTCCGACATACATTGCCCGCTGCGCGATGACCTGTTCGAGTCGGCGGGCGCCGGTACGTCCGTCTTTGACGAGATCTTCGACGCGGGCGGCCGAGACCGTCGCTAGCGCGGTGTCGACGGCCGCGAACACACCGCCGAGCGGGGTCAGGGCGACCGCCGCAACGACGAACCACAAACTGGTGGGCACGTCTGCGCCTACGCCTTCTCGTCGAACCCGATGTTGCGCAACAACTTCGAGTCACGGTCAGTCTGCAGTTGCTCGACGTCGCGGCGTCGACGATCGTCATACCAGCGACTCAACAGATCGTTCTGCAGACCAAACATCTCGCGCTCTTCGTCGGGCTCGGCATGGTCGTAGCCAAGGAGGTGCAGCACGCCGTGCATGGTGAGCAGGGCGAGCTCGTGCTCGAAGGAATGCTTTGCTTCCTTCGCCTGCGTCGCAGCGAATTCCGGACACAACACGATGTCACCCAGCGTCGCCGGTCCAGGTTCGGGTGAGTCGGGGCGCCCGCCACCCGGGGTGAGCTCGTCCATCGGGAAACTCATCACGTCGGTGGGGCCGGGTAGGTCCATCCACTTCACGTGCAGGTCGGCCATCGTGTCGAGGTCGACGAAAATCACCGACAGTTCCGCTCCCGGATGAACATCCATCTCGGCGATCGCGAACCGAGCGGCGTCGAGCACCAGGTCGACGGGAACGTCGACGCCAGATTCGTTGGACAGTTCGATACTCATGAGCTCCTGGGTCCCCCGGCTCGACGCGCGGCACGATTGGGACGCAACGTACCGGTGTTCGATGACCGGGCCGCATCTTCGGCCCGACCGTAGGCGTCGACGATGTCGGCGACCAATCGATGCCGCACAACGTCGGCGCTAGTCAACCGCGAGAAATGAATATCCTCGATTCCTTCGAGAATCCTTGTCGCAGCATTCAATCCGCTCTCCGCACCACCCGGCAGGTCGATCTGGGTTACGTCGCCGGTGACGACGATCTTGGAGCCGAATCCGAGGCGCGTGAGGAACATTTTCATCTGCTCGCCGGTGGTGTTCTGGGCCTCGTCGAGGATGATGAACGCGTCGTTCAGCGTGCGTCCACGCATGTAGGCCAGCGGCGCGACTTCGATAACCCCGGCTTCCATGAGCTTCGGGATCGCCTCGGGATCCATCATGTCGTGCAGCGCGTCGTAGAGGGGGCGCAGGTACGGGTCGATCTTCTCGCTCAGCGTGCCCGGCAGAAAGCCAAGACGCTCACCGGCTTCGACGGCTGGTCGGGTCAGCAGAATACGGGTGACTTCTTTAGCCTGAAGCGCCGCAACGGCTTTCGCCATGGCAAGGTAGGTCTTACCGGTTCCCGCGGGGCCAAGACCGAACACGATCGTGTGCTTGTCTATGGCGTCGACGTACTTTTTCTGATTGAGCGTCTTGGGTCGGATCGTCTTGCCGCGTCGCGAAATGATGTCCAACGACAGCACTTCGGCCGGAGACTCGGACGATCCCTCGCTCAGCATCGACACGCTGTTGCGCACCAGATCGGGCGTCAGGGGCGTGCCCTTGCGCAGCAATTCGAGGAGTTCGTCGAGGACCCGCTCCGACGCCGCAACATCAGCTGGTTCACCCCGCAACGTGACCTTGTTTCCACGCACATGAATGTCGGCGGGCAAGAGGTCTTCCAGCGTGCGCAGGTTGATGTCGCTGGCACCGAGAAGTCCGAATACGGCTTCGGGGTCGACGTCGACTGCTGAGCTGGCTGGTTCATCTGTCACGAAGGACATCACTCCTGTGCTGGTTGTGGGGCCTAATGCAAGTGTAGGCGGTCGTCACAAGCCCAATAGTCGAACCGTACGTCGGGTGCAGGCGCTGCGCGGGTCGACGAAGGCTTCGTGGCCTTCGCCGTCGACGATCACCAGCTGCGCGGACTGCCCACGCGCAGTGACCGTGTCCACGTAATGGCGACTCGATTCGACGGGCACCATGTCGTCGTCTCCCGCGTGGACGGCGATCATGTGCGCGGCACACACCGGCTGCTGGGCCGGCGACGCCTCTCGATAGCGTTGCGGCGCACTGGAATAGTCGACGCCCATGAGCCGACGCACCGACCCGCGGTCACGACCCGCCGGCTCGGTCAGATCCAACGGCGCCGATTGCGCGATGACCGTGGTGATTGCCGTGTTGCGGGTGACCGCACCAAGTTGGGCGGTTGCCCACACGGCCAGCATCCCGCCCGCCGAGTGACCTACCACCGACACCGACCGCCACGCGATCCGCGCGCGCAGGTCGTCGGGTAGCGCATCCGCGACCGGGCCGTCGAGGGCGGATATCGCCGCCACGACGTCGCGCCCGGTGTTCGGCCAGCCGCCGCCAGCTTCACCGACCCGCCGATACTCGATGTTCCACACCACCGCGCCCCGCTCGGCGAAGGTTCGCGCGATCGCGGTCTGGATCGTCGAGGAGAACTCCGTCGACCAATACCCGCCGTGAATCAACACCACCAGCGGGACGGTTTGGTACTCCTGCGGCGCACAAGCAGGCAGGTACACGTGCCCAAACTGCGACGGCGCGTCGCCGTAAGCAACCTTGTGTCGCTTCATCGGTGCAGGTCCATTGCTTCTTCCGCGTGTGCTACTTCTCAGTCACCGGACGCCACCGATCGGTCAGCACGCCGAGTGCACCGAGCGCGACGGCCGCGGCCGTCGACGTTCGCAAGACTTCCGGTCCGAGGAGGACCGGCGTCGCTCCGAGGGCCACAAAGTCGGTGATCTCCGAATCTGCCAGTCCCCCTTCGGGGCCGACAATCAGCAGCACTTCCGGCGATTGTGGGACCAGCACGTCGGAGAATCGTCGGGTCGCATCTTCATGTAGCGCGAGGACCTGACCACCGGCGTCGATGACCTCGGCGCAGCGGGCTCGGACCCCCGTGGTCGTAGCGAGGTCGGTGACTTCCGGAATCCACGGACGCCGACTCTGCTTGGCCGCGGCCGATGCGGTGGCACGCCACTTAGCGACCCCCTTGTCGGCCTTGCCGCCAGCCCAGCGAGCAACACAGCGGTGCGCCTGCCACGGGATGATGACGTCCGCGCCCGCTTCGGTAGCGAGATCGACGAAGAGTTCCGACCGCTCCGCCTTCGGCAACGCCTGCACGACGGTGACACGGGGTCGGGGTCGATCGGCGAACCGATACGACAGCGCGCGAACGGTTAGCGCATCCTTGCCAGACGTATTCACCACTTCACACAGCGCGCTGGCCCCGCGGCCGTCGCCCAGAATGACCTGTTCACCGGCCCGCAACCGCGTCACGGTGACCGCGTGGCGTCCTTCATGTCCACGCAATGTGGTTTGTGCGCCCGCCGACGGAACGTCGTCGATCCAGAACAGCGGCGGACTCATCGACGACTACCGACCGGCGAAGGCGTTGCGGAGTCGGGAGAACAAGCCGCCGCCGTTGCCCGCGGTGGCCATCGACGCGCTGACCAGCTCGACCTTGTCGTCGGCGGTCTGCTCGCGGAATTGGCGCAACGTTTCGGCGGCGGCGGCGTCGAGTTTGGTCGGCACCACAACGTCGAGATGCGCATGCAGATTGCCGCGGACACCGGTATTGAGGTGCGGCATGCCCTGACCGCGGAGCTTCACGATCTGGCCCGGCTGCGTTCCAGCGGGGACCGTGACGCTCACCTCGTCGTCGAAGATCGTCTTGATGGTCAACTCGGAACCGAGCGCGGCGGCGGCGATCGGGACCTTGATCGTGCAGTGCAGGTCATCCTCGTCGCGGATGAATGTGTCGTGGCGCTTCTCTTTGACCTCGACGTACAGGTCGCCGGCCGGGCCACCACCGTGGCCGACCTCGCCCTGCCCGGCCAGCCGCACGCGCATGCCACCGGAGATACCAGCGGGGATCTTCACGGTCATCGTGCGACGCGACCGCACGCGACCGTCGCCGCCACATTTGTGGCACGGATCGGGAATGACTTCGCCGATGCCCTGACACGTCGGGCACTGTCGGACGGTCATGACCTGTCCGAGGAAGGAACGCTGCACGGCCTGAATTTCGCCGGCGCCCTTACATGTGTCGCACGTCTGCGGCTTCGAGTCACCGTTGGTGCCCTTGCCAGTACACACATCGCACAGGATTGCGGTGTCGACGGAGATTTCCTTGTTTACCCCGGCAGCGCATTCCGCGAGGTCAAGCTGCATCGTGACCAGCGCGGGCTCGCCGGGCTGGACTCGACTGCGCGGTCCGCGACCGCCGCCGCCACCAAATCCTCCGCCGAAGCCGCCGCCGCCACCGCCGAAGAATGCTTCGAAGACGTCACCAAAGCCGCCGCCGCCGAATCCACCAGAACCGGGTCCGCCAAGCGGATCTCCACCGGCGTCCACGATCCGTCGCTTCTCCGGGTCGCTGAGCACCTCGTATGCGGTGCTGACCTCTTTGAAACGCTCTTCTTCGTTTGGATTGACGTCGGGGTGCAACTCACGCGCCAACTTGCGGTAGGCACGTTTGATGTCCTGATCCGACGCTCCCTGCGCGACGCCGAGGACGCCGTAATAATCCTTTGCCACAGACCTGTTATTCCTCTGACTTCACAACTTCGATTCGGTGATCTCAGCGCTCTGCGAGCACTTCACCGACGTACTTCGCAACGGCTGCCACCGACGCTATTGTTCCCGGGTAGTCCATTCGCGTGGGCCCTACCACACCAACGCCGCCCAGGACAGTTCCGGATGCACCGTACCCGGTGGAGATCACCGACGTGCCACGCAGGTTCTCCGTCTGAGTTTCCTCTCCGATCTGCACCGTCACCATGCCGCTGCGCTGTGACGTCGCGAGCAGCTTCAACACGACGACCTGCTCTTCCAACGCATCCAGCACCGTGTCCATGCCGCCAGCTTCGGGATCGAAGTCCGCGGCCGACCGCGCCAGATTCGACGTTCCACCCAGAACGAGACGGTCATCGCCGCGATCGACGAGGGTTTCCACCAGGACAGTTGCCACCCGAATCACGACGTCGCTCATGCCGCGGGGCGCCTGATTGGCAACCTCGGTCACCGCTACCGACGCATCGGCGAGCCGCTTGCCGTGCAACGCCGCCGAGAACATATCGCGCAGTGAAGCGAGTTCGGCGTCGGTGATGTCGCGGGTCAATCCGACCATTCGCTGCTCGACACGCCCGCTGTCGGTGATGACAACGGCGAGTAATCGGGACGGCGCCAATGACACCAGTTCGAGGTGTCGCACCGTCGCCAACGACAGCACCGGGTACTGAATGATCGCGACCTGCCTAGTTAGCTGAGCGAGGAGTCGGACCGAGCGTCGAAGCACATCGTCGAGGTCAACCCCAGAGTCGAGGACCGACAGAATGGCTCGACGTTCCGCCGCCGACAGCGGCTTGACCTCGCTGATTCGGTCGACGAACAGCCGATATCCCTTGTCCGTGGGAATACGGCCCGACGACGTGTGCGGCTGCGCGATGTACCCCTCGGCCTCCAGGACGGCCATGTCGTTGCGGACCGTCGCGCTGGATACACCCAGGTGATGACGTTCGACGAGGGCCTTCGACCCGATCGGCTCCTGGGTGGAGACATAGTCGGTGACGATGGCACGCAAGACTTCAAATCTGCGGTCATCTGTACTCGACATCGGCGGGCCTCCCATAAGCTGGTGTCGTCCATCTTAGGCACTGGTGGTGAAAGGGCTCGCAAGTCATGATCTTCAAAGGCGTTCAGGACGGACGGCCGTACCCCGACCATCGGTTATCGGGGCGCGCCTGGGCCAAGATCCCGCCGCGCCAATTTCGGCTCGATGAGCTCACCACCGTGACATCGGTACTCGCGCTCGACAAGCTGCTGTCGGAGGATTCGACGTTCTACGGCGACCTCTTTGCGCACATCGTTCGATTCCGCGACGAGCTCTACCTGGAGGATGGCCTGCATCGCGCCGTGCGCTCGGCTCTCCGAAATCGGCTGATCATCCATGCCCGGATGCTCGACCTCGACTCCATTGACCTGACGTCGCCGCACGCGCGGCCCATCGAAGAACAGCTACGCGCCGCCGACATG
>QIRE01000216.1_pt1 | contig 13076 bp, 17 predicted proteins | sample 2940141 | NCBI WGS metagenome assembly QIRE01 (sample SAMN09273532, study PRJNA473421) | Gut metagenome, whole genome shotgun sequencing project. | isolation source: gut tissue | host: Folsomia candida VU population | place: Netherlands: Amsterdam | collected 2016-03-06
ACGTACATTTTTCGTGGTAAAATAATATTCTTCTTTTGCATATATTTTCCAGATTGAGCATGTCCGCCATCTCGATAACACATCTTCTCGCCCTCAAAGGTCAATCATTCTCGCCATTCCCATAACTTTACTTGAAAATTAAAGTGTTTTTCTAATTAATTAATTTCCAATCAAACCAGACCAGTGGGCAAACGCCCTCTCAGAATGCAAATCTGGCTTCATCCCTGAATCCCTTGTTACTCCGGACCAATTAAAATCCTCTCTTGACCGCTTGGAAGCCATACTACTTCAAAAACCAACATCTGACCACCACTCCTCCCCTTCCTACAAATTAACCCTGCCCCACTCCACGACACATATGTCGCGCTACTACAAGTCCTCCCTTCTCGCCGACTGCGCCATGACGGAGACCTCTCTCGTGATCCGAATTCTCGTCCCACTCACGCAAAAGGTTACAATTTCACCCAATTTTTCCTTCAAATTTAAATATGTTTTTAGTACACACGTACGTTTTTTTTTCGCAAAAGAGGGTCACACCTTCAAATCTGATCCGTCTAAAGTCCGTCGCATTCCACACTTCTGGGGATGAACATCAACTCTGCACGGTGACGGGATTTGACGAGGGGTCCTTCTCCGGAGGTCGGTATTATAATTTGGGCATGTCTCGCTCCGCGGTTAGTAATGATTTTTTAGTACTGATATTTAGTTGATGTGCCATAACTAACCAAATGTGCGATAAGGTTTGTGGACTCGTCTTTTGATCCATTATTATTACTATTTATTGCCAGGGTGGCGTGGTTTCCAGCCTCGCCGTGGAGTTAGAACACTGTGACCCAGGACATTTCAAACTGTGTCGAATCCCTCCCAGTCTGACGGATGTGGTCGATGCGGACACCGAGTGTGCCAGGTTAGGTTTATTATTTATTGCAGAGCACTCATTAGAGTGACCTGCTTGAAAGTGGTAAAAAAATAACAAAAATGATAACAAAAGACTATTAATTCATGATCATCACAACATGGTTATTCAAATGGTGACTTGACCACTTTCACTTCAGACTTTGACATTTGACGCTGGAAGTTGATGGGAAACTCGAAATCTCCATCCTTCCAGAGTGGATCCTCTGCCGCTGATCCGAAAGAGACGGGCAGAATACCCCTCTCGCCGCTTTCTTGTGCGATCTTCTTCATATGGTCAGGTAACCTTCTCCACACTGACCACTCGGTTCTGATATTAAGGGGAACGATGCGAATTCCTGGTTGTTTCTTCCGATTTGCTAAACCTGTTTCATACTATACAGAAAATCAATAAGTTATTACACATGAATAAGACTTGGAATATACGTTCATTTTGAAAAAGGTAATGCATGAAATGTTACCTGAAGAAAAACTTCCTTCCCCTCCGCATCTTCACGAGAGGCGCATCGTGTTCGAGCTACTTGTAGTGCGACTTTATCTCCAGTCTTCACTTCCTTAAAAATCGTGTCCAAATCCGGATTAACATAATGCGTACGATTGATGCCACCATCACTGGATTCTAGGCCTTTCCCGTGATATGACTCCACATGAATCGCTTTATCTGGCTTCAACAGTTTTTGCATTATTTCCCTCGGGTCAGAGACTCCATCCAAATCTGCCGTTTTAAAGACGAGGACAGTGTAAACATTAAACACTGAAGGAGAGAGCAATCGTAACTCTGACATCAACTGCTCGAAAAGAGTATCAACTTCCTTGTTGATGTCAACTTCAGTTGTGGGTCGAGGTCGGGTTGAAACATTTGATGGTGAGAACGTCGAGGAGGATGAGTCATCATTTTCAACGACAACAGGGGATACATCAAACTCCACTTTTGTGAGACTTCCTTCATGTGGGGCAATGTCGTCACCCCTTACAGCACACTCAATCATGTTCTTAATTTTTTCTGGGGGGTTCAAATCCAAGTTGGACATTTCCCGGTGGATGTTGAGGAACCTCATTTTGGTGTCCGAGAATTGCTGAGAGTAATAGCCAAAATTCTGTAATAATAGATTTCATTTCATCATGACAAGTGGTTAGTAATTTTAGTGCAGATACACATGAAGTAACTTACGATTTCCAACGCCTCCAATGCGCGTGCGTTCTTGGTGGCATCGGTTCCTTCAAACCTGGTTTCTCCGGCGAAGACGACTTCTAAACCCTCAAGATGACCTCTCCCGAGGGCAGACAGGGTTGGGTATCGTTTATGGCGACGGTTTATGTCCATAAGTATATGGTCCTCTGAATTTATTCCAGAATATCGTGCCATCTGTTCTGGATATTGACGAATAAATTCTTCATAATTAGTCCCGGGACGGAAAAGTGGACCAAGTACGTAGGCTCTGTAGACGTTACATGTAGTTTCTCGATCAATAAACATGCTGGCCCATTTGATTTTGAGATCAATTATTTCAGAGTAATTTGGAGCTGAAGGATCGAGACACTCTTCAGTCCCTATGGCATTTTTATTGTGAGTGAGGGGATGAACTCGTTTCATTTGACTCGGCGTCCTAGTAATTCAACAGTCATTAGTGGTCATGATCAAGATTATTTGACAGTTTATCATAATACAATGTTATGACAATTGAATTGAGGGGAGTAGGACTTACATTTTCAAAACATCAAGATACGAGTGATATCTCCGACTATGGTTGATGAGATTGGCATACTCTACGAAAAATTCACCACAATCAGGACACCAATGACGGGGTCATCCTTGAATCTACATCAGTATGCAGAATTTGGTGAAACTAATGTTGGAAGTATTATGTTATTAATATACATACTTTATTTGTAGTTGGTCTGTTGTCAGATTGCATGAATTTTGATGGACGTTTTTATTACTCACGTTCACGAAAAAATCTCCGCATGCTTGACAAAAATGCGCCTCATCGTCCTTATACCTACACCATAATTACATTTCAATACGTCTCATTAATAGAATTAGCAACAATCAGTGCTTACTTTTGTTTAACCTCTTCTGCACTTAAAACGCAAATATCCTCATGATCTGATTTCCCACTCGTCCTGGAAAAAACTTCTCCGCATTTCGAGCAAACGTAACGTGGATTACCTCCAAACCTAAAATCGAGTGAATCACATAAATATGTATTTCCTCACATGTTGTTTATGTTCATACGTTATGCATAAATTACTTTGCAATGACTGCATCCTTCTTTTCTTCCGGAGTCATTCCACAATAAATGGCATGCTGAGTTGCGCCAGATTTCCTAGCAAAATGCTTCCCACACTTTTTGGGACAATAGGATCGATCCCTGACATGAGTTAGTAAGGGTTCATTATACATATATGTAATCAATAATATTTCAAATTATAGTTAATATAAAATAAATACTGGAGAGGAACAGGTGAACCACGAGGTAGTAAATTGTCGTCGTCGCAGTCGCTCAACTTTCTCTTGAGTCCCGTCAACCTTTAGACAACAAATGATTATTTTGCCATGCATATATAAAACTATAATACATTTACGGTAACCATACCCTGTAGTATCATCAACTTCATTTGCGATGGGAGAAGGAGGTGTCGGTGGGGGCGAGAGAATTTGATACGAAATCGGGGTGGTGCTCGTCGCACACGCCGTGACGACACGAGTTCCTACAGCAGGGGATGGAGGAGGAGTCAGAGTTTGAGGAACCGGAACAGTTGGCCTCAAAAATCGTGTCAGAGGGGACGAAATATTTGGCTGTCGGAGGGCTGGATTATGAGGACACTTGATTTGATGTGTCCCCAGCGCGGCTACTGATGCAAACGAGGATTTGCATGGAGCCCAGCATCTATAAGGTCTATGAGACCTAAATAACAACAATTTAATTGTTTAATTTGGTTATTTTCAAGTGAAAAAGTAAACATCATCGATTATTTTAATATTTTAAACAAAATACAATACAACCGTTCAAAATAAGTCTAACATTGTTTACCCTTTTCCCATACGCCCTGCCATTTGTCACTCACAATAATTTGAAAAATATGAATAGAAAATAATATTGACGAAAAGTAAACACGGGCATCAGTAATTTTTGTGAAGAAGAAGTGAAACTGCTGTGTTCACAGGTGGTTGTAGAACAGGGTAGAACGAAATTGTTCACAATGGGGATGCATTTGAGACGGGTGTCGCGTATGAGCAAAAAGTAAAGTATAAGTTAGGTAGTAATAATTTTTTTTTCAGGTTCGATTTATTATTCAGATTTACGGAAATTCTGAAATATTTGGTATAATTTTCTTTACGAATCGTTTAGTTAACATGATTTTACAGGGCAATCATCACGCACGAGTTTGAGGCGAGTGACGAGAATCGTATGGGAGTCGTGGGGGCGTGCAAGTTGAAGTGTGAGAGGTTGGATGTCAACAAGTTTCCGGTCGTGGTGAGGGCGAAGGATAGCTTGGGAACGATTTATGGTAAATTATGGACAGATACAGGATTTAATGTGTTTAAAAACAATTAGAAACGATGAATTTTACTTTTCTTCTCAGTTCTAATGAATGCGGACCAAGGAGAGTCCGTATTTCTCGAGTGTGACAAGAAGGATGAGAGCCTCACGTTGAAAGCCCCACCCACTGGTTAGTAATTAATGGTGTTATTTAGCTTAGGACTAATGTATTTTAATCCATTACTATTATCATTGCCAGGCGTACTCGCCATCGTGCTCCCCTGCAAGTGCAAACTCATCTTTAAAATGAGAACCATTCTTCCCGACCCTGCAACATGTACGGCGCACTATTATGTCGCAAACGCTGTCCCATTTCATTGGCAGGGTCAGAATGGACTCGCTTAAGGATAACTTAAAATTTAGATAACATTTTAACAAATTGATAATATTTGCTATGACTCTACCATAAATTACATATTACTCTTACTCAAGATCACAAATTATTAGGATATTTATTCATTTAAATTTTACTCATAAATTAACTTGAGTCAAAATTAATGCAATTAATTTCATCGGTAAAGTTTTGCTAGTAATTCTTCAGTCTGCATTCTTTGTCTCAGTGAAGCGTTCAAAAGTTCTTGATAATATGCGAGCGGACTGGTTCCCCCGAATAAGGATTCCACATCAAAATCGTCGTCATCATCGTCATCACCATCGTCGTCATCTTCAAAAAGATTTGACTCAGAGTCTGACAAGTCCAAGAAATCGTGCTTCTTTTTAGATTTGGGGCCCAAATCCGGTACCGTTTCGTGATACAGATCATTGTCATCATCCCATTCCTTCCCTACAGGAGCAAGATCCCCACCATTGTACGCTGCGGGTCCAAACGTGAGGTGACAAAAGGACAAGTTTTTACTTCCTGGATCAAACATATTCTGCAGGTAATCGACCGTTTCGTTATTTGTCGAATCTGTCGAGTTTTCTTGTCCAGAGAGCAAAATGTGGGCAAGTTTTTTCGAGAATTTAGTATCGGTGGCGAAGAAACGGGTCATAAATCGTGTCACGGTCGTCAAGATGTACTCAATTCGTGGCAAAGATAGAGCGGATGAACCGACAGGACTTTTTACCCCTTGGGCGACAACTTGAGAGAAAATAGCGACAAGTTCACGAGCAAATTCGGATTGGATACGAGAGTCGGATGAGGGAAAAATAGGAGAATGTAAAGCACCAGAGGCTTCCTACGAGGAGGATAGAAATTAGGTCACGTAAATATTTGACTTTGAAAATGGGTATACATTTTTCATTCGTGACCTTTGACCCTCACCTGTGCCAATTTCAGGAACATCTTCCACTTTGACATCACCTCCGCCACCAAAGCGTTCATCCCAGCAACCCTGTCGTTTCCTAAGGACTCCACTTTCAGCTTAAATTCCTCCCCCCACAGAATTAAATTAGTGAAGAAGGCATCCATCAAGGCCTCCCCCCTTCGCCATGAGTGTCGCCCATGTCGCAACGACAACAAAGTCAACACTCCTTTCATCGTAGCTTGCGTGAGAAATGCTTTTGGAAGTGTGGGAAAGACCCCATCTCCATACAAATCCCTTTTCCACCGTAAAATGGTAACGAATTTTGTCCGAGAATCACTTCCAGGCAGAAGTCGGACGAAACGGGTTAACATTTCGCGCCCAGATCCGGTCAAAGTTTCGTTATAAATGGATAACGTGGCGTCGTTTACCTAATATTTTTTTGCAATTTTGATAAATTTCTAAACTTTCCATATGATATGGTGTTGAGTACCTTGCACCACAGACAATGCTGGTCGCCGACATGGTCGAGGAGTTGGTGGGCAAGTTGGTCATAATTAGAAACCGACCCTTTGGCGCAGTACGATTCTACCAAGTCTTTCATCTTTTCTCCAATTTCTTTGGCTTGTCGCATTATTGTGCCAAATTTTTCGCTGCGTCGACACCTTTATTCGCACAAAAAATGTAAAGTTTATAAAATATGACAATAATTTTTTGCGACGAGACGAAATGTCATATACCGACTACAATTCCAAATCTTGCTCTTATTGTAGATAAGAATCCCTAAATGTGGCCTGAAATATGTAGAACATTCGGTTATTCATTATACTCTTAACCAGGTTCTGCATTCTCTAAACAAAATGTACAGAAAAGTTTGTTTGCATGATAAAACTCATCCTTGACATTACTTGTCCGGATTTGGTGGATCCATTAATGGAGCCAAAAATCCGGAACATGATCCAAAATCGGCACTCGCACTGTGAACCTTTCCGCACCGAATCTAAATAATTACTGTAATTAATATCCAGATTAGCAAAAAAAAATAAAAATTTCGAACTAGGCACTGCTCACCCCAACGCTTCCATCAACTCTTCCAGGATATCGGCACGGGCAGGTTTTCTCACCACAAAACAGCCTGGCTTCATGCCACAGTCGAATCGCGCTTTTCGACAAGCCCTCAGAGTAATCCGTAGCCATGAAGTTGACACTGATGATCGAGTCCTCCTTAATCGGAGAGACGCTTTTCACCCAGAGGGTCAAAGTTGGGTCAGAAGGATGGTAATGAAATTCAGCGGTGGGAGTGCAGGCATGTCCTGCACATAAATACGTACATATGTAAAACCGGAAGTAAAATTATTAAGCAAGGACAAGCAAGTCTGGACGCTACACAGTAATAATTGTGACCCGGGATCCATAAGTTAAGCATTTTAATTACCAATCCAACTCCGCATCAAATACAAAACACGATACATTCCTGTGTGTGGGGCGATATCGCTGAAAACAGCAAACAGAAGAATGACATCTTCCAACTTGAGTGGATTTCCAGCTCCTCCGCTTCCGGAAATGTTGCCGCTTTTAAAATACACCTCAGAAACGGGATAATCGCTCAGGTTGAGCCACATTTTCACCCCGTCGGTAGGATCTTTCTGATTAGCTGCAAATCTCGAATTGGTTCTCAACATAATTAGTTGCGCCCAATTTGCGGGATCCCGTTTGCACAAGAGGAGGACTTTCAGAATGGTAATGTCTCGAATTAAGGAGGCCGAAGGGGTGTGGTTATCTTCGTCAATTCGGGTAAGCATGACGGCTCGATTTTTCTGGAAATTATGCACAATGTGATTGATAATAGTCCAGGTATCATCAGACTTCATAATCCAAAACATACCGATACTGCCCCTCCAACTGCGGCGCATTCCACCCCGTCGTGTCCATTTTGATGGCAATTATAGCAAATTGGGAGCAGACATCTTGTACACGGAACTAAACCGGAAGTTAAACTGGATTTTGCATCATCAATTATTCCACTGCATCCTAAGCAAACCCGGTATCGTGTACTCGTTGGGTGACATCTGTACAAATTTTTACAGTTATTTTCGGATTTTATTTTTTATTCGAACCAATTTTAAGTATGTATCCTACCCGGGTATCACATTTGGTGTTACGAGAATTGGTTTCTCTCCCAGAATTGTACTTCCACTCGTCAGTTCACGGGATGCCGTTATCCACTTTGGTCTTTCTGGAGGATCCTTGTTGTTCTTCTTGGTCGTGCCGTTGCCCGAATTCGGGTTCCATTGGGCGGGTAGTACGAAAGGTCGACAGAGACCTTTATGTCGACCCCAATCCGTGGTTTGATGTTTCCTGGAGCAGTAGAATGTTTCTGGACACCCTCCACAACGAAATTTACTTGAAACTCCGCATACACTACATGGTCCCTTACTCGTCACTGGACCGCATAGTTGGAGGGTCAAGGCATTGTCAGTATGATTGGTTTCCGGGTTGAATCCGGTCATTGGAGGAGGTCTGATGTCTCCGTTGTAAGGAGACCACATTTCAGCAATGTAAATTTGTACCCCAAATTCATAAAAGAGCTTGTGCAGACTAATTTAATTTTTTTCAAAAACATCTATGAAGTGCCAAAAATTAAACAAACAAATATTGGAAAAATTATATATTAAACAAAACCCTGAGCAACATTTGCATTTCATTAAAGATGTGACTATTAGCCTTCTCTAAACACATCATTCATCATCATAAACGAACAAAAAACCTAAAGTTTTGCGTATTAGTAAACGACTCAGGAGAAAATGAATGTGTAACACTGAAAAACTTCTGAAAAATATCGCACTGCTATATTCTTGGTTCATTCTTATGAAGCAAAGCAAGTATAATTTTATTGGGTTGGTTTCGCAGTGATTTGTTTGATTGAGGCAATGTGAGATTATTGAGACTCAATAATTCAGTTCAGTTGCCTACTTGTAAGTAAGTTGCAACAAGATTCATTCGTTGCAAAAAGTTGTGTGAGATGAGTTGGAGTGCCAGAGTGACAGTGAGCCAGGGAAGTTGAGACGATTTATCTGATGGAAAGCATGCATTCTTTATGTATTTACGTATACATTTATGCATGTGCACTTTGTCATTATTTACTACGCAATAATTATAATTGTCCGGTTAACTGTAAAGTTACAAACTTAGCATGCTCTTGAATAATTCGTAACCAATAAAATTGTAGTTTAAAATTTGAAGGAGGATACCGTTAGTGCTAAACTCATTTTCTAAGTTTCACTACCAATACGACAACGAGAAGTCCACTTTTAATTTTTAAAGTCTTGGTCATGATGACACTGCATATTCGATCTTCTTCTTCCTCTTTCTGGAAAGTCCGGCACTATTATAATTCTGACAATAATTTTGTCAAAATTGCCCGATTTCTTGGACCCATTCTTATTTTTGGGACGGCGGTCTGTGTCATCATAATTTTCACTGCGCGACCATCAAATCATAACAGCGTGATTAATAAACTAGACCTGATTTCGACTAATGGTGGTGTGAAGTGTAAAGTTACTGCAACATTGGCATTAATTTTATGTCGACATGATGATCCTGCGGGGCAAAAAGAGGAACGAAAATCTGTCGCTAATTCATTTCAGAGACAAATTAATCAAACTGTTGTCTTATTTAAGTCAATCATTATGCAATTAAGTAACATTAATGAGGAGGAAGAGGGTCGTAATTGTGTGAATATCTATGTCGTGGCAGATTCGATAAGTTATGTAGACGATGTGCTAAATAGGGTAAGGTTGGAGGGAGGAGGGCACTTTTTGGGGGACAGGATTAAAGTGAAGCACATACCAGTGAGGTATCCCAAAGGTAGATTTTATTTTAAATTGGTGAATGCAATTTGAAATTTATGCCACTGCAAGCTTACTATTTACATGAAAAACTGCTTCAGAATCGATTCTGCTAACCGATCTCATACCTTTTTTGTTCGTTATACGCGCAATGGCGTCAATTTCAAATACGGTCCGTAATTAATTAAAAATTTATCTACCAATTTATTAAATTGTATTGTAGGCGTTGAGAAAATGGCGACTTGGTTTCGCCCTTGCGCCACACTGCGTCTCTTCCTTCCCAACCTGGTACCACCTGAAGTGGATACTTTACTCTTTGTCGACACGGACTTCATATTTTTGGATAATCCCGTCAAATTAATCGAATCAATCGAATATGACGCAGACGTGAATTTCAAATCCGGAAAATTAGCAGCAATGGCGCCGTGTTTGTTTCATTACGGTTCTAAAGCCAATCTAGTGAGTGGAGATGCATTTATTTTTATTCGTTTAACAAAAATGGATGCTGTAGATTTTTACCGCAGATTCCGTACTTTGGCAAAAGCGGACTTAACGCAGGTATATTAATTTTCCCCTAAATCAATCAAAGCAAATGATCGTAATAATAAAGTTCCAATTTCCCTCATGTAGGACTCATGATCATGAATCTTAAAAGAATGAAAGCTACTGGATGGGTTACAAAAGTACGCGTCGTTGCAAACATGTACTCGGACAAGATTAAATTAGCCGACCAGGTAATTAAGACTGACTTACAAGTAACTAAATAATTGTCAGAATTACCACAATTTCCTCCAATTAGGACATTCTCAACATTTTCTTCCACTTCTTCCCGGAGGAACTGGTCGAGCTGGGCTGTCACTGGAATTTTCGTCCGTTTCAGTGTCGCCGTCGATCCCGGTGTGATTCTCTTGGAATATCTGCCTTGCACGGAAATGCGCTCAGTTTCACACCATCAGGATCAGAGCCTTTGTTTACCGAAGTTTTTCAGGCTTTTGAGAGAATCCGATTCGGAGAATTTGGTTTCAAACTGGGGGATTTCTTGGACGAATTAGAAGTGAGGTTGGTCGCTGCGGAGGAAAAGTTTAATGCGAGTGAGTGTGGAAGATATGCAAATTATGGTGATAAGGCTTCTTTTACGGGGATGGTTTTGCATAAATTAAGGAAATTGAGGGTATAGTTAAGTAACAAATGTATATTCACTGTATAATTTCATGCAGATATTTTGTTACCAGAATTTTATTTCTAAAAAAAAATCATTGTAAAAAAATCATTCATTTCAGAAAATGAATGTAAATAGACAAAGGTTCTTTAAACTTCGCATTTTTTGCAATTTGTCAATATAAATTATGACATTGTTAACAAATTTGCATGTAAATAAAAATTAAATTATGGAAGTTGTATAAATTTTGAATTTTTCATGGCTAGTGAAATTAACGGATTGCAATTTTTCTCAGATTTTTCTCATTAATCATTTATTCATTTCTAAATCATCATCACATTATAATTTGGTACAATTTGGTTCGGTCAGTTTGGTCAGATGAAATTTGGTAAAGTCAATTTCATACGTTTACTTTATTATACATAGTTTTCTAGCGTTAAAGAAAAATAAGATTGATCATTGACCGTTAAGCTGTGCCAGTACTCGAGTGGGTGCTCCGGTAGCACGGTCAATTTTGAATGGGACGACCCACAAATTAAACCCACGCGGGGGGAGGAGGTGAAGATTCGCTATAACTTCTAGCATCCAGACGCTCCTGGAGGCAAATACTCGATGGGCTGGGAAAAACTATGCAATAAATACAAAATATATTATCCCCGTAGACCGCAGAAATGTCTCTTTATAAAATATATTAAATTAATATGAAATTTAAAATAGCGTTTTCTGCGACATGACGTCCCATAATTTGTTTTGTATCGCGCTATAGCCCGACAAATTTAAACATTTTAAAATCTTCCTCACCCTCGAATTCTCTCCCGAATCAATACTCAGACAATCCGTTCCTACACCAATCACTCCTTTCTCCACGGTCAAATATGTCGCCGAGCTGGCATCATATCCAGGGAAATTCATGTCAGTAGGCTTCAGGGTATCTTCATTGTCTATATCTTCATGAAGTCCACGGAACGCTTTTCTATCCGGCCAACTCTCGGCACATCCCGTACGAAGGAGAACGATCGACCCCTGCTTGATTGGACCATTTTTACGCTCCCAACTAAACAGGAAATAAATTTGAATTTTAAATTTCCCGCCTCCGCGCACAGAACATTTATTATTATGCCACGTTTCAGACTTACTCTAGCACATCTTGCTTCGTCAGTAAATAGTTCTCCACCAGGGTCAAATTCCCATTAACCACGCGGTGCACCTTATCATAAATGTCAATCATCACTCCAGGCTTATCGATAAAGTCCTCCAACGGAATTTCGTCCAATTTTCTCCCATCCTTGTGAAAATGGTATGGCGCGTCTATGTGTGCTAATGTACAAAAGGACCCCACTTAATAACACTTTTTAAAATATATTTATAGCATTTATTTCATACTAGCGGTGTGCTCCTGTTGATTAAAAATAATAATTTCAGTTCATTAATTGAATAGCCTTCCGTAAATATTATTATTCATTTACAGAAATGCAGAATTTGCGCGAGGCGACCCAGATCTGGAAATCAGAAGCATAAGTAAAATTTGAGGTTATCCTATCATCATTATGTTATTAGTTTTCAGACCCCATCCTCCGTTTCGCCCTCGCCTTCGGACTTGAAAACGGGCACACGGCCCGGCCACGTGACCGTTTCGTTGTTCAAAGCGTACGTTAGGTCGATGAAGGGTTGCTTCTTGGCGTTTGTTGACAACGCCAACGCCACGAGAACGACGACGAATACAAATCTGGTCATGATCGATGTTTGACACGACTGGTCGGTGGAGAGTGGGTCCACAAATTTTCCACCGTCCTCCTTAAATACTTCTGAGCATTTTTAAGTTCATGAACGTTTTCCATGAAATATGTACTTAATGGGCCGTGTGCATAAACAACAAACTCCAATGCAGTGTTCATTTAGCCCGAGTTAGGGTCAGCAGAGACATTCTGGTTGCATTTTATTCACATTTGACTTAATAGTCTTCCTCGAGAAGTCATTCATTTGTTCCGGATATCTCTGAGGTATCCTGAGCTAAACTTTAACTTTTCAAGGAAATTTATGAAATCGTTGGGGATCACTCCACAGGGTCTAAATTTTAAAATTTTGACTCTATCCTATCTCAGACGACAGACGGACATGGCGGTTCCATAAGCTCTGACTCGGGCTAAAAAATACGATAAAGACAATACCAGACACAGCGATTGTCTAGCGACTTTACTGATCTTGAGCTGGATAAATATACTTTAGTCACGATTAATATCATCATACACATCTGTTTAACTGGACTGTCGTCATTCCAGCTACTTAATAAAAATTATCATGATCCCTGCCACCTTGCTTAATAACTAATAGGAGATTCATGGGTATATTTATTTATGCATGTACG
>QIRE01000217.1_pt1 | contig 12954 bp, 15 predicted proteins | sample 2940141 | NCBI WGS metagenome assembly QIRE01 (sample SAMN09273532, study PRJNA473421) | Gut metagenome, whole genome shotgun sequencing project. | isolation source: gut tissue | host: Folsomia candida VU population | place: Netherlands: Amsterdam | collected 2016-03-06
GATCTATCGTGTTCCTTGTTCGCAAAGGAAACCCCAAGGAAATCAAGGACTGGGGCGATCTGGTCAATGACGGGGTCGAGGTGATCACGCCCAACCCGAAAACCAGCGGCGGCGCGCGCTGGAACTATCTGGCGGCATGGGCATGGGCCGAAAAGAACGGCAAGAACCCGCAGGAATTCGTGGCCGAGCTGTTCACCCATGTGCCGGTTCTGGATACCGGGGCGCGCGGGTCAACCACCACATTCGCCCAACGTGGCATCGGTGACGTGCTGCTGGCCTGGGAAAATGAGGCCTATCTGGCGCTGAACGAACTGGGCGAAGATCAGTTCGATATCGTGGTGCCCTCGGTGTCGATCCTTGCCGAACCGCCCGTCGCGGTCGTCGAAGGCAACATCGCCAATGACGCACAACGCGAACTGGCGACCGCCTACCTGGACTTCCTCTATTCGCCCGAAGGACAGGCGCTGGCCTTCAAACATTACTACCGTGCATGGGATACCAGTGCGGCCAACCCCGAAGATGTCGCCCGCTTTCCTGAACTGGAACTGGTGAACATCGAACATTTCGGTGGCTGGAAGAAAGCCCAACCCGAACATTTCGGTGACGGCGGCACCTTCGATCAGATCTACAAGGGGCTGTAATGTCGAACGCCGCGCGGCCACTTGTGCAACGGACGGCAATGCCCGGTCTCGGCCTCTCGGCCGGGATCACCCTTGCGATGCTGTCCACCATCGTGCTGCTGCCGATTGGCGCCCTGCTGTTGCAGGGCGCCCAATTCGGTTTGGGCAATATCTGGGACGTAGTTCACCGCGACCGCGTGTGGGCCGCACTGTTCCTGTCATTCAAGCTGGCCTTCTTTGCTGCTTGCTTCAATCTGGTGTTCGGCGTGCTGCTGGCATGGGTTCTGGTCCGCTATGACTTTCCCGGCCGCCGCATCATCGACGCCGCCGTTGATTTGCCCTTTGCGCTGCCCACGGCGGTTGCAGGCATCGCACTGACCGCGCTTTATGCACCGAACGGGGTGCTGGGCAGTCTGGCCCAACAGATCGGCTGGAAGATCGCCTATACACAATGGGGTATCTTCATGGCGCTGGTCTTTGTCGGCCTGCCCTTTGTGACCCGCACCGTGCAACCCGTGATCGAGGAAATCGAAACCGAGGTCGAAGAGGCCAGCGCCACCCTTGGCGCCACGCGGTTCTATACCCTGCGCAACGTCATTCTGCCGATGCTGACCCCGGCCGCGCTGACCGGCTTTGCGCTGGCGCTGGCGCGGGCGGTTGGCGAATATGGGTCGGTCATTTTCATCGCGGGCAACATCCCGATGAAAACCGAAATCGCGCCGCTGCTGATCGTCATCCAGCTTGAGGAATTCAACTATGATGCCGCAGGCGCAATCGGCATCGCCATGCTGGTGATTTCCTTCGCGATGCTTCTGGTCATCAACCTGATCCAGATCTTTACCCGCCGGAGGATCGGCCATGTCTGACGCCACCCTTCATGCACGCCCCCCCAGCTTTCGCAGCGCCACGCAGGAAACCCCGCTGGCGCGCGCGATCCTGATCGCGCTGGCCGTTGGCGGACTGGCGCTGCTGGTGTTCGCGCCGCTTGCCGTGGTCTTTGCCGAGGCGTTGAAACAGGGCTGGATGGCAGCCATCGCCAGCCTTGGCAACCATGATGCGCAATCCGCGATCCGGCTGACCTTGCTGATCACCGCGATTGCCGTGCCGCTGAACGCGGTCTTTGGCATCGCTGCCGCATGGTTCATCACCAAGTTCGACTTTCGCGGCAAGGCCTTCCTGATCACGCTGATCGACCTGCCGTTTTCGGTCAGCCCGGTGGTTGCGGGCCTGTGCCTTGTGCTGCTGTTCGGGGCCAATTCCGCGCTTGGCGGCTGGCTTGTCGGGAATGGCTATCCGATCATCTTCGCCATTCCCGGCATCGTTCTGGCAACGGTCTTTGTGACATTTCCCTTTGTCGCGCGCGAACTGATCCCGGTGATGATCGAACAGGGCCGCGCCGAGGAAGAGGCTGCCTTGACCCTTGGCGCATCAGGCTGGCTGACCTTTCGCACGGTGACGCTGCCCAATATCCGTTGGGCGCTGCTCTATGGCACGCTGCTTTGCACGGCGCGGGCCATGGGCGAATTCGGCGCCGTCGCGGTCGTGTCGGGCAAGATCCGCGGCCAGACCGCCACCATGCCGATCACGATCGAGATGCTTTACAACGAATACCTGTCTGTCGCCGCGTTTTCGATGGCGGCGCTGCTGACCGCACTCGCCCTTCTGACCCTGCTGCTGAAAACCGCGCTGGAGATCCGCCACGCCGATCAGCTTGCCGCCACGCGCCGCCATTGAGGTTCACCATGCATATCGACATCGACGAAATCGCCAAGGAATTCGGCAGCACGACGGCGCTGCAACCCGTATCGCTGGCCATCCCTTCCGGCGCGCTGGTGGCGCTGCTTGGCCCATCAGGGTCTGGCAAGACGACGCTGCTGCGCATTCTGGGCGGGCTGGAATTCCCGTCATCGGGCCGGGTGCTGTTCAACGGGCAGGACGCCACCGGCCTGTCAGTTCAGGAACGCCGCGCGGGCTTTGTGTTCCAAAGCTATGCGCTGTTCCGGCACATGACGGTGTTTGACAACATCGCCTATGGGCTTCGGGCGCGGCCCCGTTCGACCCGCCCGAACAAGGCCGAAATCACCCGCCGCGTGACAAAGCTGCTGGAGCTGATCCAGCTGCCCGATATCGGCAAACGCTATCCCAGCCAATTGTCAGGCGGTCAGCGTCAGCGCGTGGCCCTCGCCCGTGCATTGGCGATCGAACCCCGGATGCTGCTGCTGGACGAACCCTTCGGCGCGCTGGACGCCAAGGTCCGCAAGGAACTGCGTCAGGGTCTGCGTGACATCCATGACGAAACCGGGCTGACCACGATTTTTGTGACCCATGATCAGGATGAGGCGATGGAACTGGCCGATCTGGTCGTGGTCATGTCGATGGGCCGGATCGAACAGATCGGCAAACCGCAGGATATCCGCGCCAAACCTGCCACCGATTTCGTGCGCGAATTCATCGCGGGATAAAACGAAAAAGGGGCCGGTCGGCCCCTTTTTTACACGCTATGCGGCCCTATCAGCCGCTGAACAGGAAATGCAGCACGTCGCCGTCTTTGACCTCATAGGTCTTGCCCTCGACGCGCAGCTTGCCGGCCTCACGTGCGCCCGCCTCGCCGTTGCCGGTGATGTAATCGGCATAGGCGATGGTTTCGGCGCGGATGAAGCCCTTTTCGAAATCGCCATGAATTTCGCCCGCTGCCTGCGGCGCCAGCGTGCCTTTGCGGATGGTCCAGGCGCGGGCCTCTTTCGGGCCGATGGTGAAATAGGTCTGCAAGCCAAGCAGGTCATAGCCCGCGCGGATCAGCCGGTCCAAGCCTGCCTCATCAAGCCCCATCTCGCCCAGGAACATCTGCTGTTCTTCGGCGTCAAGCTGGCTGATTTCTTCCTCAATCCGGGCCGAGATGACGACATGCCCCGCCCCCTGCGCCGCGGCCATCTTGGCCACCTTGTCGGACCATTCATTGCCGGTCGCGGCCTCGGTCTCGGCAACGTTGCAGACGTAAAGCACCGGCTTTGAGGTCAGCAATTGCAGCATCTGCCACGATTTGCGTTCATCGTCGCTGACCTGAACCGTGCGCGCGGGCTGGCCTGCCTCAAGCGCGGCCAGCGCCTTTTTCAACAGGTCCTGCTGCTCGGCCGCCTCTTTGTCGCCGCCCTTCAGCTTGCGGGCAAGGTTGGCAAGACGGCGTTCGATGGATTCCATGTCGGCGATCATCAGCTCGGTCTCGATGGTCTCGGCATCGGCGACGGGGTTGATGCGGCCTTCGACATGGGTGATGTCGCCGTCTTCAAAACAGCGCAGCACATGGGCGATGGCGTCCACCTCGCGGATTGTGGCCAGAAACTGGTTGCCAAGCCCCTCGCCCTTGCTGGCGCCTTTGACCAGACCGGCGATATCGACAAAGGTGATGCGCGTCGGCACGATCTGCTTGCTGCTGGCAATCGCCGCCAGCTTGTCCAGCCGGGGATCGGGGACGGCGACCTCTCCGACATTGGGTTCGATCGTGCAGAACGGAAAGTTCGCGGCCTGCGCTGCGGCGGTTTTCGTCAGCGCGTTGAACAGCGTCGATTTGCCCACATTCGGCAGACCGACAATTCCCATGCGAAAGCCCATCTTGGCGCCCCTATCCTGAATTCGCGTCCTCTTAGGCTGCGCGTCTGCGCAAGTCCAGCCTGCGCTGCCCGCCCGCCCTGATTGCGCATCGCGCCCGCGCGGGCTAGTGCTGTGACAATAAGGACGGGGACGGACATGACCAGAATCGACGACACCTTCGCGCGGCTTCAGTCGCAGGGCAAAAAAGCCTTTGTGACCTACATCATGGCATCTGACCCCGACGATGCGACGATGCTTGATCTGATGCGTGGCCTGCCCGGCGCGGGCGTCGATATCATCGAGCTGGGGATGCCCTTTACCGATCCGATGGCCGACGGTCCGACCATTCAGGCCGCCGGTCAACGCGCGCTGGCCCAAGGCGGCAGCGTCACCCGCACGCTGAACATCCTGCGCGAATTCCGCAAGACCGACAACGACACGCCCGTGGTTCTGATGGGCTATTACAACCCGATCTATGCGCGCGATGGCGGCGTGGATCAGTTTCTGACCGATGCCAAGGACGCAGGCGTCGATGGCCTGATCGTCGTTGATCTGCCGCCCGAAGAAGACGCCGAGCTGTGCATCCCGGCCGCGCGCGCAGGCATCAACTTCATCCGCCTTGCGACCCCTACGACCGACGCGCGCCGCCTGCCTGCGGTGGTCAAGAACACCAGCGGTTTCGTCTATTATGTCAGCGTGACCGGCATCACCGGCGGCCCAAGCGCCAATGCCGCCGACATCGCCCCCGAAGTCGCGCGCATCCGTGCCGCAGCCAACCTGCCCGTCGTCGTCGGCTTCGGGATTTCCACGGCCGATGCGGCGCAGCAGATCGCCTCGGTCGCGGATGGCTGTGTCGTGGGATCGGCCATCGTCAAGAAGATCGGTGAAGGCCGCCCCGTGCCCGAGATTCTGGATTTTGTGCGCGATCTGGCCGCCGGGGCACATCGCGGCTGATGCGGCGGGCCGGGTTTGACCATATCGCGATCGCCGCCCGGTCGCTGGCCGAAGGCGCGGCATGGCTAGGTGATCGGTTGGGTGTGGCGCTGGAACCCGGCGGCAAGCATCCGTCGATGGGCACGCATAACATGCTGCTGTCGCTTGGCCCGGACGAATATCTTGAACTGATCGCGGTTGATCCAGATGCGCCCGCGCCCAAACGCGCGCGGTGGTTCGGGCTGGACCATTTCGATGGGCCGCCGCGTCTTGCGGGGTGGGTCATGCGTCAGTCGCCGATAACCGCGCCTGAAGGCACCACTCTGTCGCAGGCCAGCCGCGGCGATCTGCGCTGGCAGATCACCCTGCCCGATGCGGGCCAGATGCCGCAGGACGGGGCCGAGCCGATGCGCATCGACTGGGGCGATGGTGCCCATCCGGCCGACCTGCTGCCCGACCGGGGATTGCGGCTGGCGCGGCTGACGCTGCCGATCACGTCACCGATCACCGATCCGCGCATCCACCACGGCGCCTTTGGCGTCACCCTGACCACCCCCACAGGAAAGGTTGACCTGTGATCCGCACCGCTACCCCGGATGACGCCGCAGCCATCGCCGCGATCTGGAACCCGATCATCCGCGACACCGCGATCACCTTCTGGCCGACCGAACGCAGCCTGACGGAAATTCAGGACTTTATCCGTGAACGGGTGGCCAAATGGGCCGTGCTGGTCACCGAACAGGACGGCGCGGTCACGGGCTTTGCCACCTATAAGCAGTTTCGCGACGGCGGCGGCTATGCCCGCAGCATGGAACATACCCTCTATGTCGCGCCTGATGCCAAGGGCGGCGGCACGGGGCGCCTGCTGTTGACGGCGATCCATGACCATGCCCGCGCCGCCGGACACCGCCTGATGATCGGCGGCATCACCGGATCGAACGCGGCATCGATTCTGTTCCATGAGCGGATGGGTTATGCGCATATGGGCGTCATTCCGGCAGCGGGATGGAAATTCGGGCAATATCACGATCTGGTGCTGATGGGGCTGGATCTGAACGCCTAGGTCGCGCCATTACGCCCCTACCCGTGCGCGGCGTTAGCGGTTAATCTGCGGTCATGGATACGCGCGCGATGGACCCTTGTTGCCCCACCCTTCCCCGGCCCCGCAGCTTCTGGCAGCGGATCGCCGACCGCATGGCCGCGATGCTGGGCAGCCGCCGCACGGCCGTTCCGCCCGAACGGTCGGTCGCTTTCACCATCGCGGTGATTGCGCTTGGCGCCAAGCTGGCGAAATCCGACGGCGCCGTCGCCCGGTCCGAGGTGACGGCATTCCGCCGCGTCTTCATCATCCCGCGCGCCGAAGAAAAGAACGCCGCCCGCGTCTTTGATCTGGCGCGTCAGGATGTGGCGGGCTTTGACGCATGGGCGCGCCGGATCGCGGCGATGTTTGCGCCGGGCGATCCGGTCCTGATCGACGTGATCGAGGGGTTGTGCGTCATCGCCGTCGCCGATGGGGCGATGCACGAAAAGGAAATCGCCTTTATTGATCAGGTCGGGCAGATTTTTGGCCTGTCGATCCCGCAGGTGGTCGCCATCAGAATGCGCCACGACCGCAGCAATGCCTGTCCGCCCTGCGATATTCTGGGGCTGGCCCCTGACACGCCCCTGCCCGAGGCCAAGAAACGCTGGCGCAAGCTGATCCGCGAAGCGCATCCCGACCATGCCATCGCCCGTGGCCTGCCCCCCGAAGCCGTCCGTCTGGCCGAGGCCCGCACCCGCCGCCTGAATGAGGCATGGGACAGTTTCCGCGCCATGCATCGCGCCGCGCCGACGCCCGCCGAATAGCTGCGCGACCCGGTTGTCGGCCCCTGCGGCGGCCGCTAATGTAACGCCTCAAGACGCGGGTGGCGGATGAACGACGAACAACAGACGTATCAGGTTCTGGCCCGGAAATACCGGCCCGAGACATTCGCCGACCTGGTCGGTCAGGATGCGATGGTGCGCACTCTGAAGAACGCCTTTGCCGCCGACCGCATCGCCCAAGCCTTTGTGATGACCGGCATTCGCGGCACCGGCAAGACGACCACCGCGCGGATCATCGCCAAGGGCATGAACTGCATCGGCCCCGATGGCACGGGCGGCCCCACGACCGAACCCTGCGGCGTCTGCGAGCATTGCGTGGCCATCGCTGAAGGGCGCCATGTCGATGTGCTGGAAATGGACGCCGCATCGCGCACGGGCGTCGGCGACATCCGCGAAATCATTGAATCGGTTCACTATCGCGCGGCATCGGCGCGCTATAAGATCTATATCATCGACGAAGTTCACATGCTGTCCACCAGCGCCTTCAACGCGCTGCTGAAGACGCTGGAAGAGCCGCCTCCGCATGTGAAATTCATCTTTGCCACCACCGAAATCCGCAAGGTTCCGGTCACCGTGCTGTCGCGCTGTCAGCGCTTCGACCTGCGCCGCATCGAACCCGAGGTGATGATCGCCCTGCTGCGCCGCATCGCCACCGCAGAGGGCGCGCAGATCACCGATGACGCGCTGGCGCTGATCACGCGCGCCGCCGAAGGCAGCGCCCGTGACGCCACCAGCCTGCTGGACCAATCCATCAGCCACGGCGCGGGGGAAACCAGCGCCGAACAGGTCCGCGCGATGCTGGGCCTTGCCGACCGGGGCCGGGTCATCGACCTGTTCGAGATGATCCTGCGCGGCGATGCCGCCAGCGCGCTGACCGAACTGCAATCGCAATATGCCGATGGCGCCGACCCGCTGGCGGTGCTGCGCGATCTGGCGGAAATCACGCATTGGATTTCCGTGGTCAAGATCACCCCCGACGCGGGCGACGATCCGACCATTGCGCCCGACGAACGCCGCCGTGGCAAGGAACTGGCCGACCGGCTGGCGATGCGGGTATTGACCCGCATGTGGCAGATGCTGCTGAAGGCGCTGGATGAGGTATCCTCGGCCCCGAACGCGATGATGGCCGCTGAAATGGCGGTGATCCGCCTGACCCATGTGGCCGACCTGCCCGACCCCGAGGCCTTGATCCGCCGGGTCCAGCAGGCACAGCAGGCGGGCGATTTCACCCGTCAGGCGGCGCCCGCCGCTACCGCCCCTGCGCAGGCGCCACGCGCCGCGCGCCCGGCGCCCACCTATGCCGTGCAACGCAGCGGCGCGGTGGCAGCAATGGCTGTCAGCCCGGACGCCTTCGCGGATTATCCGGATTTCGTCGCCGTGTTGGAACTGATCCGGCGCATGGGTGACATGCTGCTGCTGGTGCAGGTGGAAAATCACGTCGCGCTGATCCGCTACAGCCCCGGCCGGATCGAATTCCAGCCGCGCGGCAACGCCCCCGCCGATCTGGCACAGCGGCTGGCCGAACGTCTACGCGGCTGGACCGGCGGCACTCGTTGGGCCGTGACGATCAGCAATGACGACGCCCAGCCCACGATCGCCCAACAGCGTCAGGCCGCAATGCAGGCCGCGCTGGACCGCGCGCGGCAACTGCCGATCATTCAGCAGGTGATGACGGCCTTTCCCGGCGCGGTTTTGAAATCCGTGACCCGCGCGGCACCGCCGCCCGATCCAACCGACGACATCGCGGCCGAAGGTGCCGCGAACCCGCATGACACACAGGGTCCGCTGGCCGAGGCCGAGGAATGGGATCCGTTCGAGGATGAGGAGTAAGACATGATCAAGGGTCTGGGCGGCATCGGCGATATGGCCAAGATGATGAAGGCCGCAAAGGAAATGCAGGACAAGATGGGCCAGATGCAGCAGGATCTGGAACGCATCACCGTCACGGGCGAATCCGGCGCCGGTTTGGTCAAGGCGACCTGCACGGCCAAGGGCGAATTGACGGCGCTGGACATCGACCCCTCGATCTTTCAGCCCAGTGAAAAAGAGGTGGTCGAGGATCTGATCCTGGCCGCCATCAAGGACGCCCAACGCCGCGCGCAGGACCGGATGCAATCTGAAATGTCGCGCGTGACCGAAGGTCTGGGCCTGCCCGCCGATATGAAGTTTCCGTTCTGATCCATGGTCAACGGCCCGGTATCAGGTCACGACGACATTCAGGCGCTGATCGCGCTGATGGCGCGGCTGCCGGGGCTTGGCCCACGTTCGGCCCGGCGGGTCGTGCTGGCGCTGATCCGGCGCAGGTCGGGGCAGATGGCGGAACTGGCGCACCTGCTGGACCGGGTGGCGGCGAATTCGCGCGAATGCCTGACCTGCGGCAATATTACCGACCGCGACGAATGCGCGATCTGCACCGATCCGGCACGCGCCAATGGCGAGATTTGTGTCGTGCAAGACGTGGCCGATCTGTGGGCGCTGGAACGCGGGCGCGTCTTTGGCGGGCGCTATCACGTTCTGGGCGGCACCTTGTCGGCGCTGGACGAAATCGGCCCCGATGATCTGGGCATCCCGGCGCTGATCGACCGGGTGGCCCGCGACGGCGTGGCCGAGGTGATCCTTGCGCTGAACGCCACCGTCGATGGCCAGACCACCGCCCATTACATCGCCGAGGCGCTGGAAGGCACCCCCGTCACCGTCACCGGCCTCGCCCAAGGCGTGCCCATCGGCGGAGAGCTGGATTACCTCGACGACGGCACCATCAGCGCCGCCCTGCGCGCGCGTCGGCGCTTGTGACGCGCGGCTTCTTCTTCACTTAAATATCCCCGCCGGAGGCTGCCGCACCATCAGCCCGCGCCACACAGCAGGTCAGGCGATCAGCCCGATGCGGCGGCGAACGCCCTCGTCACGCAACGACACCTCGGCCCCCAGAAATTCGTCGGCATCCGCGCCGCACATCCAGACCAGCGCCTGCGCGGGCCATTCGGGCGGGATATGCACCGACCAGTCAAGCTGGCTGACCGAATTGATGCCACTGTCACGGATGGCGCGCTGCATGTCGGTGGCCACTGTGCCCGGCGACAGGCTGATGGCGCGGATGCCATCGGCGCGCGCCTCATGGTCCATCGCTTGCGTCAGCATCCATGCACCGGCCTTGCTGGCGCAATAGGCGCTCCACCCCTCCTTAGGCGCGTGGGCAGCGCCTGACCCAACCGTCAGGATCGTGCCCGCGCCCTGCGTCCGCATCACCGGCAGCGCCGCGCGCATCCCGTGAAAGACGCCTTTCAGGTTCACATCGATGGCCTGCCCCCATGCGTCGGGATCAGCCGCGCCGATACCCGCAATCGGACCGATCAACCCGGCATTGTTGATCAGCACATCCAGACGCCCCCAACGATCCACCACAGCCTGAACCGCGCGATCCATATCAACGGCCTGTGCCACATCGCCCGCGATGGCGATGCCGCCCAGTTCATCGGCCAGCGCCTGCACTGCCGCGCGGTCGCGCGCCATCACCGCAACATGCGCCCCCGCCGCCGCAAAGGCACGCGCCGCTGCCGCGCCGATGCCCCGGCTGGCGCCCGTGATCAGAACCGCCGCGCCATCAAGATTTGCCATTCGCACCACCCTCTAATCCCGTTTCGCGCAGATACAGCCGCACCGCATCCGCGACATGGCGGAACCTGTCACCGCCCAGATGCTTGCCGCCATACCACCGTGTGACCACGACAACATGATCGCTGACGCCGGCACGTTCCAGCATTTGTAGGATCAGTGCCCCCGCCCCGCTTTCGCCATCATCATCCTTGACCCCGGCACCATCCAATATGGCCGCCCAGGTGTTATGCGTCGCCTTGGCGAACCGCTTGTTGCGGCGCAATTCAGCCAGCAACGCCTCGGCCTCGGCCCGATCCCTCGCCTTGCCGCCCGACACGGCATAGCGCGACCCGCGGTCCGAGATGATCTTGTCAAACACCTGCACGGATCAATCCCGCAGCCGCCGGACATAAAGTTCAAGCCGGTGATGCACGATCTCATAGCCCATCTCGGCGGCGATTTCGGCCTGCATCCGTTCGATCCGGTCGTTGATGAACTCGACCACGTCGCCGGTATCCACGTCGATCATGTGGTCGTGATGGCGCTGGTCGGCGGCCTCCCACCGGGCCGGTTCGCCCTGAAATTCCAGCTTGTCGATCACACCCTGCGCCTGCAGCGTCGTCAGCGTCCGATACACCGTCGCCAGCGACACGCCCGCGCCCGCAGCCTCGGCCCGGCGATGCAATTCGGCGGCGTCGGGATGATCCTCGCTGCCCGCGATGACGCGCAGCAAGGCCGCACGCTGCCGCGTGACGCGCACACCAGCCCCACGCAGGGCATCTTCAAGCTGTCTGGCACGATCTGCTGTCATACCCCGGTGATGCCGCATCCTGCGCCCAGTTGCAACTGAGACGGCACAGTTGCAAATCATTCTCAACTCTTGACAGTTGCGAATGGTTTGCAGATAACGGATCAACAGCAAGAAGGACGTCCGATGACCCGTTTCGCCGCCGTCATAATCGCCAGCCTGATCACGCCGCCCGCCCATGCCGATCAGCTGAAGGTGGTGACCACATTCACCATCATCGCCGACATGGCGCAGAACGTGGCGGGTGACGCGGCGCAGGTGACCTCGATCACCAAACCGGGGGCCGAGATTCACAACTATCAGCCGACCTCGGGCGACCTGATCCGCGCGGGCGATGCCGATCTGGTGCTGGCCAACGGCATGAACCTGGAACTGTGGTTTCAGCAATTCATCGACCAGCTGGGCGACATCCCCACCGCCGTGGTCAGCGACGGGATCGCGCCGATGGCGATCAATGGCGGTGAATATCAGGGTAAACCCAACCCCCATGCCTGGATGTCGCTGCAATCGGCGCTGATCTATGTCGATAATATTCAGGCCGCGCTGGCCACGGCCGATCCTGAAAACGCCGCGACCTATCGCGCCAATGCCGATGCCTATAAGGCGCAGATCACCCAGACCATCGAACCGCTACGAAACGCCGCCCGGGCCCTGCCCGATGACCGCAAATGGTTGGTCACATCGGAAGGCGCATTTTCCTATCTGGCCCACGATTTCGAGCTGAAGGAACTATATCTCTGGCCGATCAACGCGGACGCGCAGGGCACGCCGCAACAGGTGCGCCATGTCATCGACGCGATGCGCGAACATGACATCGCGGTGATCTTTTCCGAAAGCACCGTGTCGGACCGTCCGGCCCGTCGGATCGCCGATGAAACCGGCGCGCGCTATGGCGGGCAACTGTTCGTGGACAGCCTCTCGGATGCGGACGGCCCGGTGCCGACCTATCTGGACCTGCTGCGCGCCACCTCGGACCTGATCGTGACCGAGCTGTCGAAATGACCGACATAACCGGCATCGAAGTCCATGACCTGACCGTCACCTATCGCAACGGCCTGACCGCCCTGACCGATGCCAGCTTCACCGTGCCACAAGGGTCGGTGACGGCGCTGGTCGGCGTGAACGGTGCCGGAAAATCGACGCTGTTCAAGGCGCTGATGGGGCTTTTGCCACGCGGCAAGGGCACGGTGCGCATCATGGGCCACCCGGTCGAAACGGCCCTGTCGCAAAACCTCGTGGCTTATGTCCCGCAAGCCGAAGAAGTGGATTGGAGCTTTCCGGTCCTTGTCGAAGATGTCGTGATGATGGGCAGATATGGCCATATGGGGTTCCTGCGCCGCCCCCGTGCCGCCGACCGTCAGGCGGTGGATCAGGCGCTGGCCCGCGTCAACATCACAGAATTCCGCCACCGCCAGATCGGCGAATTGTCGGGCGGCCAGAAAAAGCGCGTCTTCCTTGCCCGCGCGCTGGCACAGGATGCGCGGGTGATCCTGCTGGACGAACCCTTCACCGGCGTCGATGTCCAGACAGAAGAGGCGATCATCACCC
>QIRE01000218.1_pt1 | contig 12914 bp, 11 predicted proteins | sample 2940141 | NCBI WGS metagenome assembly QIRE01 (sample SAMN09273532, study PRJNA473421) | Gut metagenome, whole genome shotgun sequencing project. | isolation source: gut tissue | host: Folsomia candida VU population | place: Netherlands: Amsterdam | collected 2016-03-06
CCGATCTATGATGATGTGCGCGGTCAGCCTGATCTTTGCGTTTCAGGACGCGTTCTCGCGGTTTCTGGGGGGGAATTATCCGCCCGCGCAGGTGGTGATGATCCGTTACTGGGCCTTCGCGGCCTTTGCGATCGCGTTCGTGGCACGCCAACCCGGTGGGTTGCGGCGCGCGGTGCGCACCAAGCGGCCCTTTACCCAGATATTCCGGGGCGCGTTGCTGGTCGTTGAAACGCTGATCATGCTGCTGGCCTTTGTGAGGTTGGGGCTGGTCGAAACCCATGCCGTCTTTACGATCTATCCGCTGCTGGTTGCGGCCCTGTCGGGACCGATCTTGGGCGAAAAGGTCGGTTGGCGGCGCTGGATGGCCATCGGCATCGGCTTTGTCGGCATTCTGGTCGTGCTAAAGCCCAGTGGCGGCGTCTTTACGCTGGACGCGCTGCTGCCATTCATCTCAGCCCTGATGTTTGCGGTTTACGGGCTGCTGACGCGGCATGTGGCGCGCGACGATCCGTCGATGGTCAGCTTTTTCTGGACCGGGGTGGCGGGCGCGGTGATGATCACGCTGATCGGCATCTGGGATTGGCACTGGCTGGCGCCGATGGATTGGGTGTGGATGGCGATCCTGTGCCTGATCGGCATTGCGTCGCATTATCTGCTGATCCGCGCCTATGAACTGGCCGAGGCATCGGCCCTGCAACCCTTTGCCTATACGCAGCTGGTCTGGGTCAGCATCATCGGCGTGGTGGTCTTTGGTGAAGTGCTGCGCCCCAATGTGGTCATCGGCGCCTGCATTGTCGTCGCCGCAGGGCTGTTCACCCTGTGGCGGACGCGTGTGCGGGCGACATGACCCGCCGCGCACAGGCCGCCGCCCGGGCCAATCTGATCGGCGCACTGTGGATGATCGCCGCCATGGCCGCCTTTGCGGTCGAGGATTCGCTGGTCAAGGTGGCCGCCACCACGCTGCCTACGTCGCAGGTTCTGGTGCTGTTCGGGGCGGGCGGCGCGCTGCTGTTTGCGGCGCTGGCGATCAGGTCGGATCAGCCGCTGCTGACGTGGGATGCGTTGTCGCGCCCGATGTTGCTGCGCGTCCTGTTCGAGGTGTCAGGCCGGCTGTTCTATGTGCTTGCGCTGGCCATGATACCGTTGTCGGCGGCGACCGTGATTTTGCAGGCAACGCCCATCGTGGTGGTGGCCGCCGCCGCGTTGATCTTTCACGAACGCGTCGGCTGGCGCAGATGGGCCGCGATTGCCTTGGGCATGGTGGGCGTGCTGGTGATCGTGCAGCCGGGGACCGACGGTTTTTCGGCGCTGTCCCTGCTGGCGGTGCTGGGGATGCTGGGCTTTGCCGGGCGCGATCTGGCCAGCCGCGCCGCACCTGCCAGTTTGGGGGCCGTGGTTCTGGGCTTTTACGGCTTTCTGTCGGTGGTTCTGGCCGGGGTGCTGCTGGCGCTGTGGACGGGTCAGGATTTTGTGCGCCCCGACCGCGCCACCGCACTGGCGATGACCGCCGCCGTCCTGTGTGGCGTCGGGGCCTATACCTGCCTGATGAAGGCGATGCGCACTGGCGATGTTTCGGCGGTGACGCCGTTCCGATATGTCCGGCTGATCTTTGGTCTGGCGCTTGGCGTGGCGCTGTTCGGGGAACCCGTGACGGTGCCGATGATGATCGGGTCGGGGCTGATCGTGCTGTCGGGGCTGTTCATCATGTGGCGCAGCAGACCCGCGCCCGCCTGATCTAGGGCGCGGCATCCGCTTCGCGCAGTGCCGGTTTCCACCCCGCAGGCAGGCGCGGACCGATGAACGGCTTTTCCACCGGACGCGCCGACAGGGCCAGCGTCAGCCGCGCGACGGGCGGCGGCATCAACCCGCCCCCGGTCAGATCCCATGTCGGCACGATGGGCGCGGGTTTGCCGTGGATGCGGGCGCGATAGATCGCCATCGCCTCGGTCACGCGCATGACATAGTTGCGGGTTTCGTCAAAGGGGATCAGCTCGACCCACTCGACCGGGTCCATGTCACGCCGCAGATCACCGAAATCGCGCAGCCAGCGGTTTGGCCGCCCCGGTCCCGCGTTATAGCCCGATGCGATCAGCGCGGTGGACGACCCGAAACGGTCGCGCAACCCGGACAGATAGGCGGCGCCAAGCCGGGCGTTATAGGTCGGGTCGGTCGTCAGGCGCGGCAGGTCATAGGCGATGCGCAGCTTGCGGGACATATCCTCGGCCGTGCCGGGCATCACCTGCATCAGACCGCGCGCGCCGACATGGCTGACGGCGGTGTGGTTGAATTCCGATTCCTGCCGGGCGATGGACAGCACCAGTTCCGGCGGCAGGCCAAGATCCGCATCCTCAAGCCCGGTCAGCGGGAAATGTGCGGCGGGCGCGATCAGCCCTTTGTCGGCGGCGCGTTTCGACAGCCGCAGCCCGTGCCACGGTGCGCCCGATTCGATCATCAGGCGGGCCATGCGGACGCTATCCTGCGGATCGGCGGTTTCCGACAGGTGCAGAAAGAACCGCTGCGCATCCTGCGGGCGTCCGCTGGCCAGCAGCCACAGCCCGGCCTGATAGACGCTGTTTTCCGACAGCGCGGTCCCGCGCCAATCGGGCAAGGTCTCAATCGCGCGCCCCGGAACGGCATAGGCGTCGGGCATGACCGCGCCGACTTTCTCGGCCGCCAACTGGCCATAGAACACGCCCGGCTTATCCGCCGCGCGCCGATAGGCGGCATCGGCCTGCGCGCGCTGGTTCAGGCTTTCATACGCGCGGCCCTGCCAATACAGCGCGCGGGCGGTGCTGATCTCACTGCCGACCACGGTTTCCAGATGCAGGAAATGCACCAGCGCCCGATCCGCCGCGCCTTGTTTCAGCGCGGCAAACCCCGCCAGCCATTCCAGATCGGTATAATGGCGGTTGTCCTGCGGCAGGAAATGGGCGCGGGCCAGACGCTCGGCCAGCGGCCAGTCGCCGTTCCGCATCGCCAACCGCGCATAATCCACCCGCATCGAGGCCCATTGCGCCGGATCGCGCAGCGCATCGGCACTGGTCGAGGCTTGATCCATCAGCGCCCGCGCACCGTCATGCTGCTTGGCGGCCACGCGCCACAGGAAACGGTCCATCGTCAGGCCGGGATCGGCGCGCCGATCATCGGGCAGCGCAAGGATCAGGTCATCGACGCCCGCGCGCCCGGCCTGCAAGGTGATGCGCGCCGCCAGCAACGGGCGGTCCGGTTCGGGCAGTCTGGGCAGCAGGCGTTCGGCCTGCGCCCAGTCCTGACGGTCCAGCATCGCCACGGCGCGCGCGGTCAAAAGCGGCGTCAGTTCGGCCGTGTGTTCGGTCAGAAAGGCGGTTTCCTCGGCCTCGGTCAGGGGGGCGGTGGTCCAGAACCGCGCACGCTCGGCCACGGCGGCATCGCCCGACAGCAGGGTCAGATAGGCGCGTTCGGCAAGCAGCGTCTGCGGCAGCCTGCCGGTGAACCACACACGCAGGTCATCGGCGGGCAGGTCGGGGCGCAGTTTCGCGTCGCCGCGTTCGCGCAGCAGGTCCAGACCGGGCCAGTCGCCATGCGCGCGGACGAACGCCGCGTAATCGTGGAAATCACCGAATCCTGCGCGCAGCGCCTGCCAGCCGATCAGCGATTCCGCCATTGGCCCGGATGCGCGGGCGGCATCCCGCGCCGTCACCCAATCGCGCGTATCCGCCGCCGACAGCGCCAGCGCCATTGCGCCCGCATCCTCGGCCCGCGTGGGCAAGGCCGGGGTCAGCACCAGAAGGCCCGCCATTGTCATGTCGCGCAGAAGTCGCATCACCGCCCTGTGTCGCGGGCAATCGCGCCCAAGGCAATTCACATCCTTGGCAAGACCGTTCTGCAAGGCTAATCAGTCCTGCAAATCAACCCACCGCAAGGAGCGTGTCATGTTCAAGGGATCAATGCCCGCACTGGTCACGCCGTTCACCAAGGACGGCGAACTGGATCTGGACACGCTGAAAAAGCTGGTCGATTGGCACATTGATCAGGGCAGCCACGGTCTGGTGCCGGTCGGCACCACCGGCGAAAGCCCGACGCTGACCCATGACGAACACCGTCTGGTCATCGAAGAGGTCGTGCGCGCCGCCGCAGGCCGGGTGCCGGTCGTGGCAGGTGCGGGATCGAACGCCACCCGCGAAGGCATCGGCCTGATCCGCCACGCGGCCGAGGTCGGCGCCGATGGCGCGCTGGTCGTCACGCCCTATTACAACAAGCCGACGCAGGCGGGGATGATCGCCCATTACACCGCGCTGGCACAGGCGGCGGACCTGCCGATCATCATCTATAACATCCCCGGTCGTTCGGTGGTGGACATGTCGCCCGAAACCATGGGTGAGCTGGCCAAGCTGCCCAATATCGTCGGCGTCAAGGATGCCACGGGCAAGCTGGAACGTGTCAGTCAGCAGCGCATCACCTGCGGCGCGGATTTCATCCAGCTCTCGGGCGAGGACGGCACCGCGCTTGGCTTCAACGCCCATGGCGGGGTCGGCTGCATTTCGGTGACGGCAAACGTGGCGCCAAAGCTGTGCGCTGAATTCCAGAACGCGACTTTGGCGGGCGACTATGCCAAGGCGCTGGAATATCAGGACAAGCTGATGCCGCTGCATATCGCGATCTTTGTCGAACCCGGTCTGGTCGGTGCCAAATACGCGATGTCGCGGCTTGGCCTGTGCGACGAACGCGTGCGTTTGCCGCTGGTGCCGCTGACCGATCCGACGCGCCGCCTGATCGACGCGGCGCTGGAACATGCCGGTCTGATCTGATCACGAACCGCGCAGGCCCTGCGACAGATTCGCAGGGCCTTGGGCGAATTTGCGACGCATTTTCGTGATGCCCTTCACAAGCCTCTGCTTCCGTCCCATATTGAGGGGAAGGAGAGAGTCGCCATGCCACTGCCGCATTTCCTGATGATGCTTGTCACGGTCATACTGGCCGCTGCGCTGACCCTGTGGGCCGGCTTTGCGGCGGGGGTTCCGCTAGCTGCCATGGTGCTGGTCGCGCTTAGCGCCGCCGCGGTGCTGCACCTGCGCCAACGCGGCGGTCACGATCAGGACGGCTGACCGGCCAAGTCGTCAGCTTTCCAGTTCGGCATCCCAATACAGATAATCCATCCAGCTTTCGTGCAGGTGGTTTGGGGGGAACCGGCGTCCCGCCGTGTGCATTTCCTCGGCGCTTGGTTGGCGTGCCGGTCGGCGCAGGCTCATTCCGGAATGGCGCAGGCTGCGATTGGCCTTGCGCAGATTGCAGGGCGAACAGGCCGCCACCACGTTTTCCCAGCTTGTCACCCCGCCCCGCGACCGCGGCACGACATGATCAAAGGTCAGATCGCCGGTTGATCCACAATACTGACAGCAGAATTCGTCCCGCAGAAAAAGATTAAAGCGCGTGAATGCCACGCGCTTCTGGGGTCTTACATAATCTTTCAGCACGACGACCGATGGGATTCGGAACGCCTGTCGCTGACTTCGGACCACCTCGTCATATTCGGCGATGATGCTGACCCGGTCCAGAAACACCGCCTTTATCGCCTCTTGCCAAGGCCACAGCGACAGCGGGTAATAGCTTAGCGGGCGGAAATCGGCATTCAGAACCAGCGCCGGGTGATGGCGCAGACTGGCCGGTTCGCGCACGAACTGGGTCCGAAAATCAGTGTGATGGTGGTTGTCCAGCATATCGCCTTCCCGCCTGCCCCCTTGGGGTGGTCGGGGGCGCCCGTCAAATCCGTTAACCTGACTATATATCGTGTCGGGCATCTGGCAAGCCCCCGCATGTATCCAGCCTTTCCGCGATGTAGCAACTGCCGGTGACAGCCCCGTGACAACTTGCCCGCTGCCTGTCCCTGTGGCAGTCTTGGGATCATGACCGCTGGCCCGCCCCCTGTTCTTGGAACGCTGGAAAGCGCGCTTTACGCGGACGATCTGGACGCGGCGACGGCATTCTGGCGCGATATCATCGGCCTGCACCCGTTTCAGACGGTCGCGGGTCGCCACGTCTTCTTTCGCATCACCGATGATCCCCGGCCACAGGTTCTGCTGGTCTTTCGGGCAGATGCCACCGAACAGCCGCCCCCACCCGATGCGCGGCTGCCGGTGCCGCCACATGGCGCGCGTGGCCCCGGCCATTTCTGTCTGGCGGTCGCGCCCGACAGCCTTGATGCATGGCACAGCCACCTGACAGCCCATGGCATCGGGGTAGAGGCTGATATCCACTGGCCCAACGGCGCCCGGTCGATTTACCTGCGCGACCCGGCGGGCAATTCCATCGAACTGGCCGACCCCGCCATCTGGACCTGACGCCCGCGCCGCTTCTTCTTTGCAAAAATATCCTCGGGGGAGTCCCGCAGGGACCGGGGGCAGACAGCCCCCGCCACGGCCAGCCGTCTGGCTGGCATTTATTTGCCCAGGCGTTCCTTCAGAAAGGCCAGCGCGACCGACAGCCCGTCGGGTGCAATTCCATGGCCGGTTCCCTGCATGACGTGACCATAGACGGTAAAGCCCGCCGATTGCAGCGCCTGTCCGGCAAGGCCCATGTCCTCGAACGGGACCATCTGATCCTCATCCCCATGGATCAGCAGAATCGGCGGCTTGACCACAACCTCGGTCGTCAAGGTCTCGGGCGCCAGCAGGCGACCCGAAAAGCAGACGATTCCGGCCACGGGCGTGTCGCGGCGCGGCAGCACATGCAGCGCCATCATCGTGCCTTGGGAAAATCCGATTACGACCATCCGGTCGGCGGTCAGCCCTTCATCACGCAGCACCTTGTCCAGATAGCTGTTCAGCAGGGTGATGGACCGGCCCATCGCCTCGCGCGCCTCGGCCTCGGATGATCCGTCAAGCCAGGGGATCGGGAACCACTGAAACCCAAAGGGATTGTTGCGGCTTGGCTCGGGCGCGTCGGGGGCGTGAAAGGCGACGCCCGGCAGATGCGGTGACAACGGATCGGCAAGGCCCAGCAGGTCGGCACCATCCGCGCCATAGCCGTGCAGGAACACCACCACCGCATCGGGATCGGCCGGTCCCTTTCGGGCAGATTTCAGGTTGCTCATCCTATTCCCTCGCGTCCTTTGGCCAGCCGGTAATAGGCCCACAGCCCCCGCGCCGCAACCGCGCGCCACGGCGCCCAGGGTTCGGCCAGCGCGCGCAGCGCGGCGGGGCCGGGGCGATCGGGCAGATCATACATGATCCGCGCGGCCTCTTGCAGGGCCAGATCGCCCGCGGCAAAGACATCGGCACGGCCAAGCGCGAATTTCAGATAGATTTCAGCGGTCCAGACCCCAATGCCGGGCAGCGCGACCAGCGCCGCAATCGCCTGATCGTCGGGCAGGGCGCGCAGCCCGTCCCAGTCAAGGCCCGACGCGGCGATGCCTTTCAGATAGCGCGCCTTGGGGCGCGACAGACCGGCGGCGCGCAGATCGTCGTCGGTGGCGGCGTTGATCGCGGATGCCTCGGTCAGGCCCGCATCCCCCATCCGCCGCCAGATCGCATCCGCCGCCGCGACCGAGATTTGTTGCGCCACGATCGCGCTGGCAATCGCCTGAAACCCGTCGCTGCGCCGGCGCAGCGGCAGCGGGCCGATCTGGGGCAGCACCCGCGCCCAGACCGGACAGATGCCGGCCAGATGCGCCGCGCCTTCGGCAAGATCGTCACCGGTGACGATCAGGCGCGGCGCGTCAGCCACGATCCGCCGCCGCGTCCAGTTTCAGCCGCGTTTCCCATGCCATGGAAATATGCTGGCGCAGCGCGTGATCCGCGGCCTTGGCATCGCCTGCGGCAATCGCATCGACGATGCGTTTATGTTCGGTCACGGCGGTTTCACCCCGGCCTTCGGCGGCCAGCGAGGTCCGCGCCATCAGCGCCATCGTGCGATGGACCAGATCAAGCTGCTGGACCAGATAGCGGTTATGCGACGCCAGATGGATCTGGTGATGGAACCGCTTGTTGGTGCGGGCCAGTGCCTCGGGGTTGCCGGTGTTCTTCTGATCCTCGGCCACCATATGGGCCAGCACGCGCACCTCTTCGGGGGTGGCGTGGCGGGCGGCCAGACGGGCGGCCAGCGCCTCAAGCTCGGCCCGGACGACGTAAAGTTCGGCCAGCTGGTTGTGATCAAGTGACGCCACGATCAGGCTGCGTCCGTCGCGGACCAGCATCTGCTGGGTTTCCAGCCGCTGCAACGCCTCGCGCACGGGGGTGCGGGACACGCCGAAACGTTCGGCCAGTTCGGATTCGACCAACCGGTCGCCGGGGCGATAGGTGCTGCTTTCGATGGCAGCAAGGATTAGGGAATAAGCATCTTCTTTCATGGCCGACACGATTGGCCGGGCCACGCCCAATTGCAAGCGCGCGATCAGAGGTTTATCCAGAAGGTATGGATTTCGCGCAGATCGACACCTGGATCTTTGATCTGGACAACACCCTTTATCCGCCGGACATGGCGCTGTTTCCGCAGATTGAATCGCGGATGAACGATTATGTCATGCAGCTGCTGGCGGTGGAACGCGACGTGGCCAGCCTGATGCGCCGCGACTGGTGGACCCGGCACGGCACCACGCTGGCGGGGCTGATGGCCGATCATGGCATCGACCCCATCGCCTATCTGGATCTGGTGCATGACGTGGATCTGACCGTCGTGACCCCGGCGCCCGATCTGGCCCGCGCGATTGCCGCGCTGCCGGGGCGGCGGCTGATCCACACCAATGCCGACGCCGCCTATGCCACGCGGGTTCTGCGGGCGCGGGGATTGACCAATATGCCGGACGGTGCGCCGCTGTGGCAGGCGATCTATGGCGTGGTCGAGACCGGGTTTCATCCCAAACCCTCGGCCGCGGCCTTTGCTGCCGTGATTGACGCTGCGGCCATTGACCCGACCCGCGCGATTTTCTTTGAGGATGATCCCCGCAATCTGGCTGTGCCGCATCAATTGGGAATGCGGACGGTGCTGGTCGGGCCGGGGCGTCACGGCCCTGATCTGATGACCGGCCCGGTGCCGGATCACGTCGATCATCACATCCATGACCTGACGGGATTTCTGCAAGCGATTGTCGCCGGTCAGGGAAACGGGCACAGTGCCGGGTAAACGCGCGATGACACGCAACGGGGGGATCATGGCCCATCATTCTGCTGCCGGCCCGACCCGTCTGGCCGTTGGTCTTTCGCCCGCGCGACGGGTTGCCACGGTCGGGGTCATGTCCGCGCCTTTGAGCGTCAGCGGAAATTAGGCGGCGATTGGGATGGAAAAAATCGACATCCTGATTTCGGGCGGCGGCATTGCCGGTCTGATTACCGCGGCGGCCTTTGGGGCCGAGGGGCTGTCGGTGATCTGCGTCGATCCCGCGCCCCCGGTGATGGAGGAAGGCGCAGCGGGCGCCGATCTGCGGACGACTGCGTTTCTGGCACCCTCGGTCGATCTGCTGGACCGGATCGGGTTGTGGGACCGGCTGTCGCCCTTTGCCACGCCCTTGCAGGTGATGCGGATTGTCGATGCAGGCGGCGCGCAGCCCGTGCCGCGTCTGATCCGCGATTTCGATGCGGCCGAGATCGGCGACCGGCCCTTTGGCTGGAACCTGCCCAACTGGTTGCTGCGGCGAGAGATTGCGGCCCGGCTGTCACAATTGCAGACGGTCCGCTTCCTGCCCGGCACGGGAACCGCAGATATCGTGCCGCGTGACGAAGGCCCGGTTGTCACCCTGTCGGATGGCACGCGTCTGCGTCCGCGCCTGCTGATCGGCGCCGATGGGCGCAATTCCCCGGTGCGGCAGGCGCTTGGGATTGGTGTGCGGACGTTCCGATATGGGCAGAAGGCGCTGGCCTTTGCGGTGACGCATGACGTGCCGCATCAGAATGTCTCGACCGAGGTGCATCGCAGTGGTGGCCCGTTCACCCTTGTGCCGCTGCCTGATCGCGACGGAAAGCCTTGTTCCGCCGTTGTCTGGATGGAAAGCGGGCATGAGACCGCGCGTCTGGCGGCGTTGCCCCCCGCGGAGTTTCAGGTGGCGCTGAATGCACGGTCGGCGGGCGTTCTGGGGCAATTGCAACAGGCGACGCCGCTGACGGAATGGCCGATCATCAGCCAGATCGCCGACAGGTTTGCCGGTCCACGCACCGCTCTGATCGCCGAGGCCGCCCATGTCCTGCCCCCCATCGGCGCGCAGGGCCTGAACATGAGCCTTGCCGATCTGTCGGCCTTGGTCGATCTGATGCGCGCGGATCCCGGCAATGCGGATGGGCTGCGCCGCTATGACCGCGCGCGCCGCCCCGACGTCTATGCCCGGCTGCTGGCGATTGATGCGCTGAACCGGGCCAGTCAGGCAGGGGCGCGGCCCTTGCGCGATCTGCGCGCGGCGGCGTTGGGCGGGCTGTATGGCATTGCCCCGGTGCGGCGATTGATGATGCGGGCGGGGTTGGGCGTCAGCTGAGGCCCGGTTTTGCGTCCCGCGACCGCCGGGGGCCAGCCCCCGGACCCCCGGGATATTTTCTTGAAGAAGATATGGAACGAATCACGAACGTCGCTTTGCTTGTCTGGCTGATTAGCCTATATAAGCGGGATGGAAATTCTGGACGATTCCGATGATTTCGATGGGCTGCCCTTGTCCGCGCGAGCAATGGCTGCGCGGCCTGCGCCCTATCTTGAGGGGCTGAACCCGGCGCAACGCGCCGCGGTTGAGGTTCTGGACGGCCCCGTCCTGATGCTGGCCGGGGCGGGCACGGGCAAGACGCGCGCGCTGACCACGCGGATCGCGCATCTGCTGATGCAGGGCAAGGCGCGGCCGGGGCAGATCCTGGCCGTGACATTCACCAACAAAGCCGCGCGTGAGATGAAGAACCGGATCGGTCGGCTGTTGGGCGAAATGGTCGAGGGGATGCCTTGGCTGGGCACGTTCCATTCGATCAGCGTCAAGATTCTGCGCCGCCATGCCGAACTGATCGGCAATGGCGGGCTGCATCTGAAGCCAAGTTTCACGATTCTGGATACGGACGATCAGATCAGGCTGATGAAGCAGCTGATCCAAGCTGAAAATCTGGATGAAAAACGGTGGCCAGCGCGGCAACTGGCGGGGCTGATCGACGGGTGGAAGAACCGCTGCCTGACGCCCGCAAGCCTGCCCAAGGGCGAGGCGGCCAGTTTCGATGGCTGGGGCGGGCGGCTGTATCAGGCCTATCAGGATCGGTTGCTGACGCTGAATGCGGTTGATTTCGGTGATCTGCTGATGCATTGCGTGACGCTGTTTCAGGCGCATCCCGATGTGCTGCGCGGCTGGCAGGAACGGTTCCGCTATATTCTGGTGGATGAATATCAGGACACCAACATCGCGCAATATATGTGGCTGCGGCTGTTGGCGCAGGGGCATCGCAATATCTGCTGTGTGGGCGATGACGATCAGTCGATCTATGGCTGGCGCGGCGCCGAGGTTGGCAACATCCTGCGGTTTGAAAAGGATTTTCCCGGCGCGCAGGTGATCCGGCTTGAACAGAACTATCGGTCCACGCCGCAGATTCTGGCGGCGGCGTCGGGCCTGATTTCGGCCAATCAGGGTCGTTTGGGCAAGACCCTGTGGACCGAGGCCGAACCGGGAGAAAAAGTCCGTCTGATCGGTCATTGGGACAGCGAGGCCGAGGCGCGCTGGATCGGCGATGAAATCGAGGCGTTCCAAGGCGGGCATCGCGCAGCACTTGGCCCTGTGGGGCTGGACCAGATCGCGATTCTGGTCCGTGCCAGCCATCAGATGCGCGCGTTCGAGGATCGTTTCATGACCATAGGTCTGCCCTATCGGGTGATCGGCGGGCCGCGGTTCTATGAACGGGCCGAGATTCGCGACGCCATGGCCTATTTCCGGCTGGTCGTATCGCCCGCCGATGATCTGGCGTTTGAACGGATCGTCAATACCCCCAAGCGCGGTCTTGGCGACAAGGCGTTGCAGGTGATCCAGACCGTCGCGCGTCAGAACGGCGTCAGTTTGCTGGACGGCGCGCGGATCGTGGTGGACGAAGGCCATATCGGCGGCAAGGGTCTGGCCAATCTGCGCGATTTTCTGCACGGCATCGGGCGTTGGCACGCGGATGCGACCGACAGCACCGTCCGTCATGTCGATCTGGCCGAACGGATTCTGGACGACAGCGGCTATACCGCGATGTGGCAGAATGACAAATCGCCGGATGCGCCCGGCCGTCTTGACAACCTTAAGGAACTGGTCAAGGCGCTGGAAGAATTTGAAAACCTTCAGGGGTTTCTTGAACATGTCACGCTGGTCATGGATCGCGACGATGGCGATGCCGCCGAGCAGGTCAGCATCATGACCCTGCACGCCGCCAAGGGGCTGGAATTCCCGGTGGTCTTTCTGCCGGGGTGGGAGGATGGCTTGTTCCCCAACCAGCGCGCCATGGACGACAGCGGCACCAAGGGGCTGGAGGAGGAGCGGCGGCTTGCCTATGTCGGCATCACCCGCGCCGAACGGCTGGCCACGATCACATTTGCGGGCAACCGGCGGCTATATGGCCAGTGGCAAAGCTCTATGCCGTCGCGCTTTATCGACGAATTGCCCGCCGAACATGTCGAGGTGCTGACCCCGCCGGGCCTTTACGGCGGCGGCTATGGCGCGGCGATGGCCTTTGCCGGGGCGAACCCGTCGGACGCGATGTATGACCGCGCGGCCAAGGCCGATGTCTATAACTCTCCCGGCTGGAAGCGGATGCAGACCCGCGCGACCGAACGCAAGGCGGCGGTGCAGCGCGCGCCCGTCACCATCGACGCACAGCCTGCGGCGCGGTTTGCGACCGGCGACCGCGTGGTTCACGCCAAGTTCGGCGAAGGCAAGATCATCGGCATCGCCGAAGACACGCTGACCATTCAATTCGACGACGGCGGCTTCAAGACGATCAAGGCGGGATATGTCCAGC
>QIRE01000219.1_pt1 | contig 12892 bp, 15 predicted proteins | sample 2940141 | NCBI WGS metagenome assembly QIRE01 (sample SAMN09273532, study PRJNA473421) | Gut metagenome, whole genome shotgun sequencing project. | isolation source: gut tissue | host: Folsomia candida VU population | place: Netherlands: Amsterdam | collected 2016-03-06
GGCGCCCGTCCGGGGTGATCCTTGCCGGGCTGGAACACAGCAAAGCGTCGCGCGCGATGCTGGCCAATGCCGGCATTCCCGTGGTCGAGATCATGGACACAGATGGCGATGGCATCGACACCATCGTCGGGATTTCCCACATGCGGGCGGGGCGCGAAATGGCACAGCGCATCCTTGCGGCGGGCTATCGCCGCATCGGTTTCGTCGGCACCCACATGCCCGAAGACCACCGCGCCCGCAAACGCCTGTCGGGCTTTGAAACCGGGCTGGCCGAGGCGGGCGTGCCGCTGGAGGCGCGCGAATATTATCAGGGCGGTTCATCCCTGCTGAAGGGGCGTGAGCTGACCGAGCGCATTCTGACGCGCGCGCCGGATCTGGATTTCCTGTATTTCTCTAATGACATGATCGGGGCCGGTGGGCTGCTGCATTGTCTGGACAAGGGCTATGACATTCCCGGACAGATCGGGCTGGCCGGGTTCAACGGCGTCGATCTGCTGGACGGCCTACCGGTGCGTCTGGCCACGACCGATGCGCGGCGCGTCGATATCGGGCGCCGTGCGGCGCGGCTGGTGGCGGGCAAGGACATGATGCCCGAAGATCGCATCATCGCGCTGACACCGACCTTTTTGCCGGGCGATACGATCCGCGCTATCTGACAGCCATATCCGGCTGCGCCTTGTCCGGCGTGGTCGTGGCGCTTATCTGGGGCCGTATGAACATACCATTCCTGAACAGATTGCGTAACAAAGGTCCGCGCGTGTCGGTCGTGCGGCTGCATGGTGCCATCGGCATGGCGGGGCGTGGGGGCGGGCTGAACGATGCGGCCCTCGCCTCGGTGATTGAACGCGCCTTTCGCAAGGGCAAGCCGGTGGCGGTGGCGCTGTCGATCAATTCGCCAGGTGGATCGCCGGTGCAATCATCGCTGATCGCGGCGCGGGTGCGGCGGCTTGCGGCTGAAACCGGCATTCCCGTCCATGCCTTTGTCGAGGATATGGCGGCATCGGGCGGCTATTGGCTGGCCTGTGCGGGGGATCAGATCTGGGCGGATGAAAGTTCGGTCCTTGGGTCGATCGGGGTGATTTCCGCAGGTTTTGGCTTTCAGGATCTGATCGCCAAATGGGGGATCGAACGGCGCGTCCACACGGCCGGCCGGTCGAAATCGACGCTGGACCCCTTCCGGGCCGAACGCCCCGAAGATGTCGAGCGTCTGCGCAACGTGCTGGAACCCATCCATCAGGCGTTCAAGGATCACGTCACCGCCCGTCGCGGCGCGCGGCTGGCGGCGGATCGCGATCTGTTCACGGGCGAGTTCTGGGCCGGGCGGCAATCGGTCGATCTGGGTCTTGCCGATGGCATCGCGCATCTGGTGCCCAAGATGAAACAGCTTTTCGGCGAAAAGACCCGCTTTACTGTCCATGCTCCGCGCCAGTCGCTGTTCCGCAGGCTTGGCCTGTCGGCAGGCTCGGTTCTGGACGCGGCCGAGGAACGCGCGGCATTTGCAAGGTTCGGGGCATGAGCATCAAGGCCGTCATCGTCTTTCTGATCTTCATCGCCGCGCTGGCATTTCTCAGCGGGCCAAAGTTCCGCAAGATCATGTGCGCCATTCTGGGGATCAAGCGTGGCCCCCGCTGACGGGCGCCCGGTCGCGCTGATCACCGGGGGGGCGCGTCGTCTGGGGCGCGCGATGGTGCTGTATCTGGCCGGGCGCGGCTTTGATGTGGCCGTTCATTACGACCAATCCGCCGATGATGCGCAGGCGACGGCGGATCAGGCGCGGGATATGGGCGTGACGGCGCAGGTGTTTCAGGCCGATCTGCTGGACGCTGATGCCACCGCTGCGCTGATCCCGCAGGTGGCGCGCGCGATGGGGCGGCTGTCGGTTTTGGTCAACAACGCCTCTATCTTTGATTATGACACGATCCACAGCGCGACAATGGCCAGTTGGGACCGGCATATCGGGTCCAATCTGCGGGCGCCCTTTCAACTGATGCAGGCATTCGCCGCGCAGGCAGCCCCCGCGCGTCTGGACGATGACGCGGAACCCGTGGCGACCGGGCTGGTCGTCAATATGGTCGATCAGCGGGTGCTGAAGCCGACGCCGGAATTCATGACCTATTCGCTGGCAAAGGCGGGGCTTTGGTCGCTGACCCGGACGGCGGCGCAGGCGCTTGCCCCGGCGATCCGGGTGAATGCCATCGGCCCCGGTCCGACGATGATCGGCGCGCGCCAGACACCTGATCATTTCGCCCGCCAGCGCGCCGCCACGGTGCTGGGGCGCGGGGCGGGACCGGATGATGTGACTGCGGCGCTTGGCTATTTGCTGGATGCCAAGGCGGTGACGGGCCAATTGATCTGTGTCGATGGCGGTCAGCATCTGGGCTGGCAAACACCTGACATCATTGGGCGCGAATAGCGCAATCTTCTTTCACTCGTCTGATTTGTCCACCATGCGGACCGCACGGCAAGAATCCGTTGAAATTCAGCAGGGTTTACCAGGGCAGATGTGCGGAAAAACAAATTTATAAGCGAAATCAATGCGATAAATCTTTGCCTAAATTAACGGCAGTTTCATGAAAGCGTAACGATTGCTGGCCGGGCAGGCCGTCCTTCACAGCCAACCCACAGAGTTATCCACAGGAATCGGGGACAGGTTTCATGTTGCAATCACCCGTTGAAACTTGCAGCCCGTGCAGAGAATCACTTTCTTGATGCCATGACCCAGAACCAGCACCCCAAAACCGGCCACGCGCTGATCCAGGATTATCTTCGCACCCTTGACGGCAGTCCGGGCGTCTATCGGATGCTGGATGGCAAGGGCGGCGTGCTTTATGTCGGCAAGGCGCGCGATCTGAAGGCGCGGGTGTCGAACTATGCCCGCCCCTCGGGGCATTCGGGGCGGATTGCCCGGATGATCCGCGAAACCTGCTCGATGATGTTCCTGACGACCCGGACCGAGACAGAGGCCCTGTTGCTGGAACAGAACCTGATCAAGCAATTGAAGCCGCGCTATAACGTGCTGCTGCGCGACGACAAGTCGTTCCCGAATATCCTTGTGGCCAAAAGCCACGACTTTCCGCAGATCAAAAAGCATCGCGGCGCCAAGTCGGAAAAGGGCGACTATTACGGTCCCTTTGCCAGTGCGGGGGCGGTGAACAGGACGCTGAACCAGTTGCAGCGGGTTTTCCTGCTGCGCAACTGCACCGACAGCACCTTTGAATCGCGTACGCGGCCCTGTCTGCTGTTTCAGATCAAGCGGTGCAGCGCCCCCTGTGTCGGGCGCATCAGCGCCGATGACTATGGCACGCTGGTGGCCGATGCCGAACGCTTTCTGCAAGGCAAGACGACCACGATCCAGACCAATCTGGCGCGGGAAATGTCGGATGCGGCACAGGCGATGGAATATGAACGCGCCGCCGCGCTGCGCGACCGCATCAAGGCGCTGACCGCCGTGCAATCGGTGCAGGCGATCAATCCGCGTTCGGTCCCCGAGGCGGATATCGTCGCGCTGCACATGGACAGCGGGCAGGCCTGCGTGCAGGTGTTCTTCATCCGCGGCAACCAAAGCTGGGGCAATCGCGACTTTTACCCTCGGCTTGGGGGGGCGGAATCGCCGTCCGAGGTGATGCAGGCCTTTCTGCTGCAATTCTATGACGACAAGCCGCCGCCGCGTCAGATCCTGTTGTCGGACAGCCCCGACGATCCCGACCTGACGGCCGAGGTTCTGTCCGACCGCGCGGGCCGCAAGATCGACGTGCTGGTCCCGCAGCGTGGCGAAAAGATGGAACTGGTGGCCAATGCCCTGCGCAACGCGCGCGAAAGCCTTGCCCGCCGGATGTCCGAAAGCGCGGCGCAGACCCGTCTGCTTGAAGGCGTGGCCGAGGCGTTCGATCTGCCCACCGCACCCCGTCGGATAGAGGTTTACGACAACAGCCACATCATGGGCACCAATGCGGTCGGTGGCATGATCGTGGCGGGGCCGGATGGGTTCATCAAAAGCCAGTATCGAAAATTCAACATCAAGGGCACGGAAATCACCCCCGGCGACGACTTTGGCATGATGAAAGAGGTGCTGACCCGCCGCTTTGTCCGTCTGCTGAAAGAAGACCCCGACCGCCAGACAGAGGCATGGCCCGATCTGCTGCTGATCGACGGTGGGGCGGGGCAGGTGTCCGCCGTGGACAGCATCATGGCCGATCTGGGGGTCGAGGATATTCCGATCATCGGCGTCGCCAAGGGGGTGGACCGCGATCACGGCAAAGAGGAGTTCCACCGCCCCGGCCACCGCCCCTTTGCGCTGCGGATGAACGATCCGGTGCTGTATTTCCTGCAACGCCTGCGCGATGAGGCGCATCGTTGGGCCATCGGCACCCACCGCGCCAAGCGCGCCAAATCGGTGATGGCCAATCCGCTGGACGATATCACCGGCATCGGCGCGGCCCGCAAACGCGCGCTGCTGGCGCATTTCGGCAGCGCCAAGGCGGTCAGCCGGGCCGGATTGCCCGACCTGCAAGCGGTCGAGGGGATATCCGAGGCGATGGCCCAAAAGGTCTATGACCACTTTCACACGCGCGACTGATTCGGCGCGATTTGGCATGTTCGGTCGAAATCACGACCGGATTTATGTAGAATAATGATCTTTTCTGCTGTCCCGTCAGGCGGACATTGTGGCCGGGTGATGCCGTATTTTGTCAGGCAGGGCGGTGTCTTGCGGGTTCTGTGGCCATATCGTGACAATTCCGGGTGCAGGGCTGCGGTATCATAGCACCGTCAATCGCGGGTCGTCTCGCGTTAGGGTTGCGACATGTCAACCAGATATGGAGGCCATGATGTCACGCTTGATCCACCAAGGTTTCGCGCCCCGGCAATCCGCCTGTCTGATCTTGCCGGATTCGGCCGATGAAGGCTGGACCGATTTCAAGGAAAAGCTGACCCGGCTGGACGGGATCGTCACCGATAATTTCATCGACGGCAGCGATCCGGTCTTGCAGATCCGCGCCGAAGATGGCCGGAACTGGACGGTCGAACTGGGCAGCCGTGCCCAGAATGACGCCGCCGGGCTGACCGCCGCCAGCGCCATGCCCGATGATCCGGTCACGATCATGGGGCGGCGCACGCGGAATTTCGGCGAATACCGCATCAAGGCGCTGCGCGTGATGATCGCGAACAAGGCGTTCGACCTGTTCCCCGACAGTATCCAATGACGCAAAGGGTGCGGCGCGTTTCCGCGCGCCGCACCTGCCAGGACGGGAAAATGCGCGCAAACCCGTGCCGGGTAATTTCCTACCGTGGGCAGCCGGCGAAATCGCGCTAGGGTTGCGATCTGCTCACCCAACTTGGAAGGAGGCTGCCATGCCCCGCTTCAGATGTTTCGGGCTTCCCGTCGTTACCCTGTTTGCCGCGCCCGATGATGGCCTGGCCCATGCATCCGCACCTGATGGCTGCGACATGGTCCGGCTGGACGCGATTGTGACCGATAATTACATCGACGGCAGCGACCCGACGCTGCAAGTCCGCGCGCCCGATGGCGTCAACTGGACGATCGAGCTGTCCAGCCGCGCCCAGAACCGTCAGGCCGGTCTGACCGAATCACAGGCTTTGCCCGGCGATGTGGTCACGGTTGTCGGTCAGGCCATCCCGGCCTTTGGCGAAAACCGGATCAAGGCGCGTCACCTGACCATTGGCGGACGCAAGTTTGATCTGCCCGAACCGCAATTGCAGGCCGGATGAGATTAGCCGGGGCGGCGCGCGATGCGATGCCGCCCCGCTATTCGCGCGCGGCCCCTTCCAATGCGGCGCACCAGCGACTAGCTTGCGATCATGCGCTGGAACCTTCCCAATATCCTGACCCTGCTTCGGCTGATCGCGGCGCCTGCCGTGCCGCTGATGTTTCTGTATTTCAGCCGGCCATTCGCCGACTGGGCAGCACTGTCGCTGTTCATGCTGGCCGCCATCACCGACTGGTTCGATGGCTATCTGGCCCGCGCATGGGGGCAGGAAAGCCGCTTTGGCGCGGCGATGGACCCGATTGCCGACAAGGCGATGGTGGTGATCGCGCTGGTGGTGATTACGGGCTATTCGGGGATGAACCCGTGGCTGATCCTGCCGGTGACGGTGATCCTGTTCCGCGAGGTTTTCGTCTCGGGCCTGCGCGAATTTCTGGGTGATCAGGCGCGGCTGCTGAAGGTCACCAAGCTGGCGAAATGGAAAACGACCTTGCAGATGGTCGCGATCTCGACGCTGTTTCTGGGCACCGGGCTTGCCTATGTCGAACGCGGCCACCCGCCCCGTGTGGGCGAGGTTGAATTGCCGTGGTCCAGCAGCTGGGCCGATCTGGCGACGCAATCGGGGCTTTTGCTGATCTGGCTGGCGGCGGTGCTGACGGCCTGGACCGGATGGGACTACCTGCGCAAGGCGCTGCCCTATCTGCGGGAACCGGGCCATGGCGATTGATGTCCTGTATTTCGCATGGCTGCGCGAACGCATTGGCCAGCCGCGCGAACAGGTGGACACGAATGCCGCCACCGTCCGCGATCTGGTCGCCGAACTGGCCCTGCGCGATGAATGGCACGCGGCGGCATTTGCCGACATGACGGCCGTGCGCTGCGCGGTCGATCAGCAGCTTGCCGATCTGGATGCGCCGCTGGCCGGCGCGCGCGAGGTGGCGTTCTTTCCCCCGATGACGGGCGGCTAGCCGATGTCGGCGCGCGTTCAGGCCGACGTTTTCGACCCCATGGCCGTGCTGGATGGCTTTGGCACTGGCGCGGGCGCGGTCGTCACCTTCACCGGCGTCGTGCGTGACGACACCGGCACCCTTGCCGCGCTAGAGATCGAACACTACCCCGGCATGACCGAACGCGCGCTGGCTGATTTTGGCGCGGCGGCCGCGCGGCGCTTCGATCTGATCGACTGGCGCATCCTGCACCGGCATGGCCGTCTGGCAGTGGGTCAGCCGATCATGATGGTGGCGACCGCCGCCCGCCATCGCGCCGCCGCCTTTCAGGGCGCCGAATATCTGATGGACTGGCTGAAATCCCGCGCGCCGTTCTGGAAACGCGAAATCGCACAGGACGGCAGCGCCCGTTGGGTCGATGCCCGCGACAGCGACGAAGCCGCGCTGTCGCGCTGGTAAGGAGCCGGAGATGATCCGCCCGCCCGTTCAGTCACTGCTGTCCCGCTGGTCCGAGGTTCTGACCGCCCTTGCCATCGCCCTGTTCGGGGGCTGGCTGGCCCTGCGCGGTGGCTGGTTCTTTGGCGTCCTTGGCCTTCTGGCGGTGCTGGTCGGGGTGTCGCTGCTGATCGGGGCGCGTCGCCGTCTGCCCTTTCGCCGCGCCATCGCCGCCCCCGGCGTCGTCGAGGTGGTCGAGGGCGCCATCCGTTACTATGGCGCTGAAACCGCAGGCGGCGAAATCGCCCTGCGCGACCTTGTGGAAATCCGTCTGCTGCGTCTGCGAGGTCAGGGCCACTGGCGGCTGCGCAGCCTTGGCAACGAGGCGTTGTTGATCCCCGTCGATGCCGCCGGGACCGAGGCGCTGGCCCATGCCTTTACCGCGCTGCCGGGGCTGGACATGGGGCAGGTGTCGCAAGCACTGGCCCATGTGTCGGAACTGACCGACAGCGTGCGCACCGTTTGGCGGAGGCCCGCGTGAGGCCGCTTGACTTGGCCTGCCGCAGTTGCCACCTGTGACCGACTGAAACACCCAGAGGCCTCGAACCCATGTCGATACCACAGCAGGGCGGAGGCCCTATCGAAAGCCGCGACCAACTGGCCGATTATATCGCCAGCGGTGAAAAGCCGCGCGCTGCGTGGCGCATCGGCACCGAACACGAAAAGTTCGGCTATGATCATGCCCGCCTGCTGCCGCTGCCCTACGAAGGCGAGTGTTCGATTCAGGCGATGCTGACGGGCCTTCAGGAACGCTTTGGCTGGACGCCGGTTCTGGAACAGGGCCACATCATCGGCCTTGAACGCAACGGCGCGAATGTCAGCCTTGAACCCGGCGGGCAGCTGGAACTGTCGGGCGCACCTTTGGAAACCATCCACCAGACCTGCGATGAGGTGAACCAGCATCTGGCCGAGGTAAAGGAAATCGCCGACCGCATCGGCGCAGGCTTCATGGGGCTGGGCGCGGCACCGATCTGGTCACAGGATCAGATGCCGATGATGCCCAAGGGCCGCTATCGTCTGATGACCGATTACATGGGCCGGGTCGGCACCATGGGCACGGATATGATGTATCGCACCTGCACGGTGCAGGTGAATCTCGACTTTGGCAGCGAAGCCGACATGGTGCAGAAACTGCGCGTCGCACTGGCCCTGCAACCCGTGGCGACGGCGCTGTTTGCCAATTCGCCGTTTCTGGACGGCAAGCCGAACGGCATGAAAAGCTGGCGCGCGAATATCTGGCAGAACCTCGATGAGGCGCGGACCGGCATGTTGCCCTTCGTGTTCAAGGATGGCTTTGGCTATGATGCGTGGGTGGATTATGTCCTGAACGTGCCGATGTATTTCGTCTATCGCGACGGCAAATATATCAATGCCTTGGGCCAGTCCTTCCGCGATTTTCTAAAGGGCGAACTGCCCGCGTTGCCGGGCGAAATTCCTACCCTGTCGGACTGGGCCGATCACCTGACAACGGTGTTCCCCGAAGCCCGGGTCAAGAAATTCATCGAAATGCGCGGCGCCGATGGTGGCCCGTGGCGGCGTCTTTGCGCGCTGCCGGCGCTGTGGGTCGGTCTGATCTATGATCAGACGGCGCTGGACGCGGCATGGGATCTGGTCAAGGGCTGGGACGATGAAACCCGCGAAGGCCTGCGCCGCGCCGCATCCCGCGATGCGTTGCAGGGTCAGGCAGGCGGCATCCGCATTCATGACCTTGCCCGCGAAGTTCTGGCGATTGCCGAAACCGGGCTGAAAAACCGCGCCCGTCCGGGTGCAGGCGGTCTTGTCCCCGACGAAACCCATTTCCTGAATGCGCTGAAAGAAAGCGTCGATTCAGGCAAAACCCCGGCGGATGAGTTGTTGGAAAAATACCACGGCGAATGGCAGGGCGACCTGTCGCGCGTTTACGGCGAATTTTCCTACTGACGACCGACTTCTTCTTCACGAAAATATCCCGCAGGGGGTCCGGGGGGCGCGAAGCCCCCCGGCGGTCGCGGGACGCAAATCCCGCTGTCAGATCACGCGGCGCGGCGACGGCGCAGCGCCAGCAGCCCGCCCAGACCAACCAGCAACAGCGGCGCTGCGGCAGGAAGCGGCACGGGCGCCGGTTGCATCGCATCGACGACGGTGCGGCCAAAATCGGTATAGTCGGTAAAGAACCCGTCCAGACCCCATGCCAGCAGCGGCGACATCATCGCGAATGCCTCCTCCTCGCTCAGCGGGCGGAAGGTATAGGCGTGAACCTTCAGGCCAAGATCATGCGCCTCGGCGATGAACGCCTCGGTGATGCCGCCATAGCTGACACCGACGCCGGTGGCATAGCCTGCAATCTCGGACAGGCTGAAGGTGCCGTCCGATCCGCGCACGCTGTGACCGCCCGCCGCCGCGACGACTGCGCCAAGCTGCGCCACCTCGGCACTCATGCGTTCCAGCGACAACATGCTGGTCATCTCTTCGACATTCTGACGCGCAAAGGACTGCAGGATCACCTTGTCCGCCGCCGCCGTGAAGCCGTTATCCTTCAGCGAGGCGATGATCTTGCTGTTCTTTTCGTTCGAATAGGGATGCTTCGATTCGGGATAGACGCCGATCGCGGTGCCATTGGCGCTGTTGTAATCCTTCAGAAATCCCAGCACCTCGTCCAGCGTCGGCACCTTGTAGGGATCGGCCATGCTGGGGGTGAAGCCCGGATAGGTCGAATCGGCGGCAGACAGCGCGCCCGTCGGCTTGACCGTCAGCGACTTGATTTCGGCCAGCGTGAAATCCGACACGTTATAGGTGCCGTTGCGACGGTCGAACAGGTCCGACACGTTTGTGGTGCGGGTCAGCGTCGTGTCGTGCATCGCGACCAGATGGCCGTCGCTGGTCATCTGCACGTCCGGTTCAATGTAATCCGCGCCCATTTTCGCCGCCAACTCATAGCTGCCGAGCGTTTCTTCGGGCAGATAGCCGCTGGCCCCGCGATGCGCGACGACGATGGGCTTGCTGCCATCCAGCGTGCCATAGGTCGCGGCGCTGGCCTGAGGGGCGAAAAAAGACAGCGCGGAAATGGCTGCGGCTGCGAACGCCAGATGGGTTTTCATGGATCGTTTCCTGTTATCACGGATGTGCTGCGCGGCGTCAGATCGACACGCGCTGATGGCACCATCGTGCAAGTGTCTGACAAGATTGCGACGTTATGGTTAATTTTCGTTAATATCTGTTAACGCACGACAAGCGCGGCTACGGGCGGCGGATGCGCACGAAGTTATGACCGGCGTGATCTTCATGCGATCTTGAAACGCGGGCCGGGTGGTGGCACCCGTCACAGGATTGACAAGAACGGGGGCCGGGATGCGGGCAGATGCAATGACATGGGTGCTGCGCACCGTGGGTGCGGTGTTTGCCATTGGCGTGCTGGCCTTGCTGGGGGTGGTGGCCGTGCAGGTTCGCGCGTCAACCGGGGTGCCGCCGCTGCCGGTGCTGGTCGGTGTTCTGGGCCTTGTGGTGCTGATCCTGCTGGCCGGGGCCTGCCTTGCGCTGATCTCACTGGCGCTGTCCGCACGGCGTGGCGTGGCCGAGCTGCGCCGCATCGCCGGGCAGGGCGGCCCGATTGCCGCCACGCCCAACCGCGTGTTCAGCCCATCACCGTTGCAGCCCGTCGCACGCATTGAACCGGAAACGCAGCCCGCCGCGATCACTGCGCCGGCGCGACCTGCCCGGCCCGTCAGCCGCAATCTGGTGGCGGAACGTTAGGTTTTCTTGCCGATCCGCGGCTCTGACCCATCCAGCAGCCGTGCGATATTGGGCCGGTGCCGGATAAAGATCAGCACCGCCATGAACAGGCAGACCCAGATCAGGTCGGTCCGCCCCATCGCCCATGCAAAGACCGGCGACAGCGCCGCCGCCAACAGCGCCGACAGGCTGCTGATCCGGCTGACCAGCGCCGTCAGCAGCCAGATGCCGCAGGCCGTCAGCCCAAGCGGCCAGTGCAGCGCAATGACGGTGCCCAGAAAGGTCGCCACCCCCTTGCCGCCCTTGAAGCCCAGCCAGATCGGAAAGCAATGGCCCAGAAAGGCCGCGCCACCTGCCAGAATCGCCGCCGTATCGCCGCCGAAATGACGCGCCACCAGCACCGCGATGGCGCCTTTGCCGGAATCCAGCAACAGCGTGGCCAGCGCGGCAGGTTTATTGCCGGTCCGCAGCACATTCGTCGCGCCGATATTGCCTGATCCGATCTTGCGCAGATCACCCAGCCCCAAGGCCCGCGCAATTACCAGACCGAACGGGATCGCGCCCAGCAGATAGCCAAAGACAGCCCAGAATGCGATCATCATGCCTTGTCCCCATAGACACGCTGTCCGGCAATCCATGTGCCCAACACCTTGCCCTCCAGCCGCGCGCCGTCAAATGGCGTGTTCTTTGATTTCGACAACAGCGTGAAACGATCCAGCACGAAGGGGGCGTCGGGATCAAACAGGATCAGATCGGCGGGCGCGCCCTTGGACAGGCGACCGCCGGGCAGGCCAAGCCGCTTTGCCGGGTTCAGCGACAGCGCCCGCCACAGTTCCGGCAGCGTCAGCCCGCCCTGATGATACAGCCGCAGCGCCGCAGGCAGCAGGGTCTGCAAACCGACCGCGCCGGGGGCCGCGGCCTCGAACGGCAGACGTTTGGATTCTTCGTCCTGCGGGGTGTGGAACGACGCGATCACGTCGATCAGACCTTCGGCCACGGCCTGAACCATGGCCTGCCGGTCATCCTCGGACCGCAGGGGCGGGGTAAAGCGGAAGAAGGTGCGATAATCGCCCACGTCGAAATCGTTCAGCGTCAGGTGGTGGATCGAAATCCCCGCCGTCACGTCCAGCCCCGCATCGCGAGCGCGGCGCAGGGCGGGCAGGCTGTCGGCCACGGTGATCTGATCGGCGTGCCAGCGCGCGCGGGTCATCTGCACCAAGGCCAGATCGCGGTTCAGGCCCATCACCTCGGCCATCGGCGACACAGCCGGAATGCCATAAATAGAGGCGAACTTGCTGCTGGTCGCCACCGCCCCGTGGGACAGGTCGGGGTCTTGCGGATGGCCCACGATCAGCGCGTCCAGACCGCGCGCATAGGTCATGCAACGGCCCAGCAGCTTGGCGTTGCGCACCACGCGGACGCCATCGGTAAAGGCAACGGCGCCGGCATCGGTCAGAAACCCGATCTCGACCATTTCCTGACCGGCGCGGCCCTTGGTCAGGGCGGCCATGTGGCGGATGTTGACGGCGGCATCGCTGGCGCGGCGGGTCACGAATTCCAGCGATTCCGGCGTGTCGATGGCGGGTGATGTGTCGGGCCGCACGATCATCGTCGTGACCCCACCCGCCGCCGCCGCAAGACCGGCGCTGCGAAAGCTTTCCTTGTGACGCTCGCCCGGTTCGCCGATCTTGACGCCCCAGTCGATCAGACCGGGCGCCAGCACGCGGCCATCACAGTCGATCACCGTCGCGCCTTCGGGCGCGGCTTCGTGCGGACCGGCCACGCCGTCGATGATGCCGTCGCGGACCAGCAGGCTGCCGGGCGTTTCGGTCTGCGCATCCGGGTCGATCAGGCGGGCGTTCTGAAAAAGAAGTGTCACGTCTCGTCCTCTGTCCTGTCGGTCTGGCGGGTCTGGATGTCGCGGATCAGCCCGGCCACATGATCGGGATCCGGGATGGCGACAAAGCCGGTTTCCTGATGCGGGCGATTGGGCAGGCGCGGATCTTCGGGCGGCGCGAT
>QIRE01000220.1_pt1 | contig 12882 bp, 11 predicted proteins | sample 2940141 | NCBI WGS metagenome assembly QIRE01 (sample SAMN09273532, study PRJNA473421) | Gut metagenome, whole genome shotgun sequencing project. | isolation source: gut tissue | host: Folsomia candida VU population | place: Netherlands: Amsterdam | collected 2016-03-06
GATCTCCACCCGCGGGTGCTTGCGCGTCGGCGTTGCGCTGATACTTCGGCTCGTACTGCCCACCAACCTTGACGTGCAGCACCGCGCGGTCGCTCCGACGCTCGTAGTCGGCGTACCGCGCACTCGTCGACGTCATACCAAGCGGTCCGAAAAGCGTTTCCGCGCACAGTGTTTCCCAATCCTTGCCCGCCGCGTTCGCGACCGCCTGCGCCGCAGACGTGACTCCGAAGTTGGTGTACAACTCTTCGGTTCGGAACGGCGCGAGCGGGAGATAGCGCAGCCGTCGCAGAATCTCCTCGCGGCCAAACCCGACGTCTTCAAGATTGTCGCCCGCGTGGTCGGGCAAGCCGGACCGATGGCTGAACATGTCCGCGACGGTGACGTGCGTGCTGACGTAGGGATCGGCCAGTGCAAATCCGTTGACGCGCGGCGCGACCGGCATCGCCCACTCGACGCCGTTACGGCCCGATTGCGCTGCAACCACGGTGGCTGACACCGCCTTCGAGAGCGATGCGATCTGGAAGACGGTTCCCGCATCAACTTTGGCGTCGGGATGACGGGTGTCTTTCACGCCAAATCCGCCGGAGTAGGCCGTCGAGCTGTCGCGAACCACTGCAACCGACAACCCTGGGATCCCGCTGCGATCCAGGAGTGCCTGCGCGAGTTGCGGTAGCTGCCGCACGGCATCGTCGATGCGGCTGGCGTCGGTCGGGATCCCCGCGACGGCGGGAGGCGGCGTCGATCCGACGGTGAATTGCGAGGCATCGTCGGCGCCGCCGCAAGCACTGATTAGCGTCACCGACGCCACGAGTACGCCGAATGCCATGCGACAGCGCGCCATCTGTTCACCTCGTCGAGCCCCCGGCTTGCCCAGTTGAACTGTAAGTCCGCACGGCCGTCGATGACGCCGGAACGACGGAAGTGCACACGCCCGCCCCTCCAGTCCCTGCCCCTCCAGCCTCCCAAAACCGCCCGTGAGCGGGCCCAAAATCCGATATATGGATTAGGCCCCGCTCACGTGCGGTTTTGGGGGTGGGGGCTCACCACAAAACTCCCGGATTAAGCACACCGTGCGGATCCAACGCGGCACGGATGGTCTTCATCGCGGCCACATCGACGTCGCCTCTACTCGACATCCATGACGTCTTGGCCCTACCAATTCCGTGTTCGGCACTGACGCTCCCGTTGTGCGCAAGCACGATCCGCAACGCGGAATCCGTCAGGGGCTCCTGCTCGTCGGCGGGCACGTCCAGGAAGTTGACGTGAATATTGCCGTCCCCGACGTGGCCGAACATCACCGCTCGATACGGGGCTACGGCAAGATCGTCCAACTCGGTCAGAACTGCATCAAGCGCCGAGCGTGGCACCGAGATGTCGAGTTTCACCGGAAGCTGCGTCGACGACGCCGCGATCGCCTCGGCGTGCGACTCGCGAACCGCCCACAGGCGTCGAGCTGGCCATTCCTCGCCCACCGCGTTCGCAATCCCCACCGCGTGCAGGACCGGCTCGAGTAGCGCCGCGACATTCTCTGGCCCCGACACTTCGGTCAGCACCGCGAACGGCTTCGTCGACGCCAATGGTCGTGGCAGGCCTTGTGCCGCAACTAAATCCAACCCCGCCGCCGTCATGAGTTCGCCGGCTTCGATGCCGAGCCCGGCGTTACGGACCGCAGACATCAGTTCGACGGCGGCGCTCGCCGTGTCGCATTCCGCGAGGGCCACCACCCGATGCTTAGGCGGTGACACGAGGCGGAACAGAACGCGGGTGATAATCGCCAGCGTGCCTTCGCTTCCGGCGAGCAGGCCGGGAAGGTCGTACCCAACGTTGTCTTTGGCCAGCGCCTTGTACCGACGCAGGACCGAACCGTCGGCCAGGACGGCCTCGATCCCGTGAACCTGCGCCCGCGTGTTGCCGTGTGCGACGGTGTGGATGCCGCCCGCGTTAGTGGCGACGATGCCACCCGCGGTCGCGGAGTCACGGGAGGCAAGGTCGATACCGAATGCGAGCCCGACTTCGCCTGCACGACGGGCGATTTCGGCGACGGTCACACCTGCCCCGACGTCGATGCATTGGTCGACGACATTCAGTTCGCCGACGTCATTGAGTCGCGTCGTGCTCAACACAATCGTCGGCGTTATCGTCGACGCGGGCGGAACCGAACCGCCAACCAGCCCCGTGTTGCCGCCCTGCGGACAGATCGAGATCCCGCGTGCCGCACAGACTTTCACGACGTCAACAACCTCGGCCGTCGAACCCGGACGCACAACCGCGAATGCGTTGCCGGTGTAGCGTCCGGTCCAGTCGGTCAGGTATCCAATGCTCGCGTCAGCATCGGTGATGACATGGGAGGCGCCGACGATCTGCCGCAGCAGCGCCAGCGACTCGTCGGTCATCAGACCAACTGGTCGCGGAAGGACGAATCGTAACCAACAATCTCGTCCGACCGGCGCTGCGCATGCTTATTGACCCAGTCTGGATCCGACAGCAACGCGCGACCGATCGCCACCAGATCAAAATGCTCGTCGCCGAATCCTTCTTCCAGCGAATCGATTCCGGTCGCGGCCGCGGCCGTTGAACCGACGCCGGCACGGTCGGCAAACACGTGATCCAGGCCGACCGAGCCGACGGTGATGGTCGGGACCGACGACAGCTTGCGCGTCCACCCCGCCAGCGTCAGCTCCGGATCGGCCTCGGGGAACGCCGGGTCACTGAATCGTCGAGTCGACGGATGCAAGATGTCGACGCCAGCGTCGGTCAATGCGGTGACGATCTCGCCGAGTTTGCCTGGGCTCCCCGCGATTTGGGCGTCGTACTGGTCAGACTTCCATTGCGAAAACCGATAGATGATCGGAAAGTCGGGGCCGACCGCATCCCGCACCGCACGGACCACTGCCGTCGGGAACGCAGTGGGCTCTCCCCAAGAGTCGGTGCGCCGGTTGGTGTTTCGCCACAAGAACTGGTCCAGCAAGTACCCATGTGCGCCATGGAGTTCGAGGCCGTCGAATCCGACGTCGTGGGCGAATCGTGCCGCGCTCGCATACGAACTGACCAGACCATCAATGTCCTCGGCGGTGAGTTCGCGACCCAGCGGGGTGCCGTCGAGCGCCAACCCCGACGGGCTGACCGACTCGATTTCCGGTCGGTACCTTGGCTCTGCTCCGCGGACCACACCGAGATGCCACAGCTGCGGCACGATCTTGCCGCCTTCGCCATGGACCGCATCAATGACCGCGCGCCAGCCGGCAGCCGCGTCGTCGCCGAACAGGTGCGGCACGCGTCGACTCGGTCCGACGGCGTCGTCGGGGATGTAGGACCCCTCGGTGATGATCAGGCCAACACCACCGGCGGCCCGCTTGCGGTAGTACTCGGCGACCTCAGTGGTCGGCACACCGCCCGGCGAGTACATGCGCGTCATCGGTGCCATGACAATGCGGTTGGGCAAAGTGAGCTTCGACGACTCGAACGGTGTCAGCAGGCCGGTGAGAGAACTGGTCACGAATTTGATTCCTTGTCTAGGTCTACGTCTACTAGGTCTACGCAAGTTGGGTCTTGTGGACGGGCTATTCGACGACCGCTGCAACTGCCTGATCGACAGGCACCTGCCCGTCGTTGAATTCGATGATCGCGCCGCTGGTTTCGGGCTTTGCGAGGGTTTCCGCGATAACGTGCGCGACGGTTGCGCGCCGGACCGACCCCTTCGCTATCGGGGCATTCGCGGCGTTGACCTCGATTCCTGCGGCGTCGGGCTCATCGGTCAACCGACTCGGACGCAAGATCGTCCAATCGAGGTTCGAGGCCGCCAGAACCGCATCGGCTGCGCTTTTCGCGTCTGCGTACGGGTAGAACGAATTGTCCTGCGGTACACCGTGGTTCGGTCCCGCACCAAAGTAGGACACCATCACATAGCGGCGAACACCGACACGTTCCGCCGTCGCGATGGACGTAATGGCGGCGTCGCGATCAACGGCGTAGGTACGCGCCGGATCGCCACCGCCCGCTCCAGCCGACCACACGACCGCGTCGTGACCAGTGAGCGCCGTGCCGATCTCATCGAGGCTCGCGTTCTCAATGTCGAGAACCAGGGGCGTCGCACCCATTGCTGCGACGTCGGCTGCATGGTCGGGGTTACGGATGATCGAGGTGACCTGATCCCCCACAGCGACGAGTAGCTGTGCCGCGCGCAGGGCGATCTTTCCGTGTCCACCAATGATGACAACCGAGGTCATGGTGCTCCGTTCGTTGCAGGTCGTTTGAATGCCAACTTTTCCGTGATCGTCGACTTCTCTGTCGCTACAACGCAACGGACCCGGCTCCGCATTCCTGCGAGAGCCGGGTCCGTCGTATTCGCGTAGTTATCGTTTTAGCACCTTGGGTGCGATCGACTCCCACCCCAAGGTGAGTGCGGCCGCTACGGCGATGCTGATGATCCAGCGGATCCAGTCGACGCCGCGGGTATCGCCCTTACCGAGGAGCCCACCCCAGATCCAATAACCAATCAGCGCACCGACAATGCCGATGATGACGGTCGTGATCACGCTTGTGGTCTGCTTACCGGGCAGTGCCAGCCGGGCAAGGATTCCGATGATGCCACCGAAGATGATGGTGCCGATAATGTTTCCTAGAAGTCCGAACATGACATGCCTCCTGCGAGCGAATTTCGGGGTGTGACGTATCTGACTTATCAGACACTACATCCCGGCCAGGCGCATGTTGTGCAGGTGCAGAAGCTGCATTACCAATTGTTTACTTAGCTATCAGCAACTAATACTGGTCTGGTCCGTTCCTCGAGTCTGCAGAGTGGGTGTGTCGTGTCACCATCGACGTCCGCGACGAAGTCGCCTAGTGCTGGCGCGAAGTCGCCTAGTGCTGGTGCGAAGTCGTCTAACGCTGGCGCGACGTCGCCCAGCACCGCCGCGTTGCATCAGAATCTGGTGCACATCAGCCGCGCACTACGCGCCATCGCGGGTGTCGGCGGACTAACAGCCGGATCGTCGTCGGCGTTGTGGACCATCGTCAACCACTCTCCAATTCGACTGTCCGACCTCGCCGATCGCGAATCGGTTGCGGCGCCGACGATGTCTCGCGTCGTAGCGAGTCTGGAGTCCGCGGGCTTCGTCGAGCGCGCCGTCGATCCCGACGACGGCCGGGCGAGGCTGTTCCGTGCCACCGACACGGGCATCGAATTGATGCGCACCGCCGGCTCAAATCGGGCGCGGGCGCTGGCCGGTGCCATCGAGGGACTCGACGCGGCCGATCAGGCCCGTATTCACGACGGTGTGCAACTACTCGCGCAGGCGTTGACTACCGACTCAACCGACAGCTCTTCATCCCACACCGCCAAGGCGACATCATGACCGCAGTATCGGCGACCACCGATCAGGTGGATTCGAACTACAAGTGGATTGCGTTGTCCAACACGACACTTGGCATGCTGATCGCGACGATCAACAGCTCGATCGTGTTGATCGCGCTCCCCGACATCTTCAAGGGCATCCACCTCAACCCACTGGAACCTGGCAACACCAGCTACCTGCTGTGGATGATGATGGGCTTCCTGGTGGTGACCGCGGTGCTGGTCGTTAGCTTCGGTCGTCTCGGTGACATGTTCGGCCGTGCCCGCATGTACAACATGGGTTTTGCCATCTTCACCGTCTCGTCGGTGTTCTTGGCCATCACCTGGTTCGACGGTTCCGAAGCCGCGATCTGGTTGATCTTCTGGCGCGTGATCCAGGGCGTCGGCGGCGCATTCCTGATGGCCAACTCGTCGGCGATCCTGACCGACGCTTTTCCCACCAATCAGCGCGGTTTGGCATTGGGTATCAACGGTGTTGCCGCGATCGCCGGATCATTCCTCGGTCTGCTCGTCGGTGGCGTGTTGGCGCCGGTGAATTGGCACTACATCTTCCTGGTGTCGGTGCCGTTCGGCGTAATCGGAACCATCTGGGCCTATCTGAAGTTGCGCGACACCGGCATTCGCAAGCGCGCCCAGATGGACTGGTGGGGCAACATCTCATTCGCCGTCGGCCTCGTCGCGGTACTTGTCGGTATCACCTACGGCATCCAGCCATACGGATCGTCGCAGATGGGTTGGGGCAGTCCGATGGTCCTGGCCTGCCTGATTGGCGGGGTCATCGTGCTCGCGATCTTCGTGATGATCGAAATGCGGGTGGATAGCCCGCTGTTCAATCTTTCGTTGTTCAACAACCGATCGTTCCTCTTCGGCAATGTCGCGAACCTGATGGCATCCATCGGCCGAGGCGGACTGCAGTTCATTCTGATCATCTGGCTACAGGGAATTTGGCTGCCGCAGCATGGCTACGACTTCTCGCAGACACCGCTGTGGGCAGGCATCTACATGGTTCCGATGACTATCGGCTTCCTGATCTCCGCACCCGCGTCGGGTGCGCTGTCGGATCGGTTGGGCACCAAATGGTTCACCACGCTAGGCATGCTGATCACCGCCGGCACCTTCGTCGCTCTCATCGCGCTGCCCGTTGACTTCTCTTACCCGGTGTTCGCAATCATCCTGCTGCTCAACGGAATTGGCATGGGTCTGTTCGCGTCGCCGAACCGAGCCGAAGTGATGAATTCGCTGCCCGCCGACCAACGCGGGTCCGGTTCGGGGATGATGACGACCTTCCAGAACGCATCGATGGTGCTCTCGATTGGCCTGTTCTTCAGTCTGATGATCGCCGGTATCGCCGACCATCTGCCGGCGACGATGAGTAGCGGACTCGTCGCGAACGGACTGCCAGCTATCGAGGCCGACAAGATCGCTCAACTCCCGGCCGTCGCCGTGCTGTTCGCAGCCTTCCTCGGCTACAACCCGGTGCAGCAACTCCTTGGTACACATCTGTCGAACCTGCCCGCCGCGAGCCAGGACAAGCTGACCGGACTCGACTTCTTCCCGCACCTGATCTCGGCGCCGTTTGCCGACGGACTGTCCGCGGCGTTCACCTTCGCAATCGTGTGCTGCGTCCTCGGCGCGATCGCGTCGCTGTTCACCGGCAAGGCCAGCGTCGACGACGCCACGCCGAGCCTGTCCCAGGGTTCGCATTTGGGCGAGGACCTCGCCGCCATCGCAGCGGACGCGACGATGGAGAGCCCGTCAGAGCTCATCGACGAACCGGCGTCGGTGGCACGCTCAGGGTCGTAGGCGCTAGGTCCGCGATTTGTTGCGGCGGAAGAACATCACCGCGCCGTAGACGGCGAGCGCGACGAACGCGATCCAGAACAGGCCCTTCAGCAGAGGACCGACGAGGGCAAGGACGATCAGGACCGCGACGATAATGCCGAGGATCTTCCAGAACGACGTGCCGTTGCTGTGCTGTGTTGTTGTGGTCATGGTTCCACTGTGGCCTCGTTGGGCTGGGAAATCACCCTTCGTGAGCACAGTTGGGGGAAAGATCAGGGCATACCCGGACCTCCTCGAAGCGCTTTGGGTGTGGTGGTGCAGTAACCGAGCCGATCAGGCTCGTCGAACTGGGCGCGGTAGCGAAACCACGCCATCACCAGATCGGCGATCAGAGCCGGTGAGGCACTGACGAGGTATCCGTGCGTGCAGTCTTCGAACAGATCGTCGTGGTACCACGTATCGACGCTCATCGACGTCGGGGTGTAGCTGTCCAGAAGCGGAATGATCATCAGCATCGTCGACAGTCGGAGCAGCCACCGATTGCCGACGAGGCACTGGACCTGGGCGCAGGTGACCTCGTAGCCGTCGGCCACGGTCACATGGTGCGGCCCGACGTCGATGACACCAGCAACGGGCAGTTCGTCGACTCGGGCGGCAAACCAGTCGGCCGCGTTCTTCCACGCCTCATCCGCGGGATCGGCGCTACTGGCTGCTCGATGCTCGCGATCAGGTGTTGTCATGGGGTGCTCCATTCGGCCGTTTCGTCTCCGACGCTGACCAATGAAGTAGAGCACTCGCATACGACAATTTTCGATCACACGTTCGACGTCGCCCGGCGAGTAGCCTGACGAGGGTGGACCTCGATCCCGTCGCAACCTTGACTCGATGGACCGACGCCGGCGCCGTGTGGCGGCTCGTGTCTCGCCGCGGACAGACGCTGACCGTTGGGCTTTATCGATGCGATGGTGGCGAAGAGGTGGACCGTATCGTCTCCGACGCAACCGAACTCAACACCTACGTCGGGGATCGAACAAGCAGCGAAGATTGACCGCTAGCCGATGTCGTCCAGTGCGGCGACAATGACCGGAACGTGGCTGTGGACGAGATCGCGGGTCGCGGACACAAGCTCCAGATCGCCAGCCTCGGCTAGTTGAGCCAGATCAGCGAGTGCCGCAGCTTGATCGCCAGCGCGCAATTCATGTGCGTAATGCTGACAGAATTCGTCGAAGCGCGCATCCCTGTCCGCGTGGTACCAATCGCGAAGTTCGGCGGTCGGGGCAACCTGCTTGTACCACGTACCGACGCGCGGATCCGTCGAGCGAATTCCCCTGGGCCACAGGCGATCCACCAAGGCTCGCGGCGTGCCCGACGTTGCGTCGTACACCCGTGCCATCGAGATCGTCACAACCATCTCCGTCCCGGAAATTTTGTCTATCCACCCTACGCCGACACCGCGGTGGAATATCCGCTCCGCGGACACACTTGAACCGATCATGACCCGCACAGCGATCGCCACCGCATACGGCAACCCAAGCGACGTAGTTTCGATTGTCGACACGGACCTGCCCGCCCCGAAGCCCGGTCAGGCAATCGTCGACGTGCGCGCAGCTGGGCTTAACCCCATCGACGTCAAGACCGTCAGCGGGGCAATGGGCTCCGATCCAGATGCGCTGCCCCTCTCCATCGGCTTTGAGGCAGCGGGAGTCGTCAGCACAGTTGGCGTCGACGCCACCGATTCAGCGGGAGTGCCGCTTGCGGTCGGTGATGAGGTTGTCGTGTACCGCGCCCGTGGCGGGTTAGCCAGCGCGATCGTCGCCGATTCCGCGAACATTCATCGCAAGCCCCACAACGTTCCCTTCGACGTCGCAGCAGGACTGCTACTAGTCGGCGTCACCGCCGCGGACACGATCGCGACAGCGGGCGTATCGACTGGCGACACCGTACTGATTCACGGCGGCGCCGGAGCGGTCGGCACCGTCGCGGTGCAGCTCGCGCTCGCCGCGGGTGCCACCGTTATCGCAACCGCGTCGCCGGCGAACCATGAGTTCCTGAATGGCCTCGGTGCGACGCCCGTCGCGTACGGCGACGGCCTCGCCGATCGGGTCCGCGCGGCCGCGCCCGACGGCATCAACGCCGCGATTGACACCGTCGGCACCGACGAGGCGATTGACGTTTCAACCGAATTTGTCGCCGACCGTTCGCGGATCGTCAGCATCGCCGCCTGGGGGCGATCCGACGACGCCGTCATCGTCAACGGCAGCACCGAGCAGAGTCGAGCAAACCGCACGGCCGCGATACCGAAACTCCTCGACGCGCTCGCCGACGGCAGTCTCGTCATCGACGTCGCAAAAACTTTCCCGCTCGACGACGCAGGTGTCGCGCTCACCGAACTCGGCAGTGCGCACCCGCGTGGCAAGTTCATCGTGCGGCCGTGAGCCGACGCTAGTCGCGTGATGCCAGCTGTTCGATAAGTGCGTCAAGGACAGCGGGATCCTCGATAGTCGACGGCACCGTGTACTCCTCACCGTCGACGATCTGTCGCATCGTCTTGCGCAGAATCTTGCCGGATCGCGTTTTCGGCAGTGCCGCAACAACTGTCACGTCTCGGAAGGTAGCGACGGCCCCGATCTCGGCGCGTACCAGCGCGACCAGTTCGCCACGGAGAGTGTCGGGGTCGATGTCAGCCCCCGCTTTCAACACGACGTAGCCGCTGGGGCGCTGGCCCTTGAGGTCATCGGCAATCCCAACGACCGCGCACTCGGCAACCGCCGGGTGCGTGGCCACGACCGCCTCGATGCTGCCCGTCGAAAGCCGATGTCCGGCAACGTTAATCACGTCGTCGGAGCGGCCGAGGACAAATACATAGCCGTCCTCGTCGATGTAGCCGGAGTCGCCGGTGAGGTAGTAGCCGTCAAATGCGGAGAGGTACGAGTCGCGGAACCGCTGCTCGTCGCGCCACAGCCCGCTCAGCGTGCCTGGCGGCAGCGGTAGTGCGACGACGATGCTCCCCTCGGTTCCCGCTAACACGCGCGTTCCGGCGGCGTCGACCACCGCGACGTCGTAGCCGGGTACCGGAACCGTCGGTGAACCCGGCTTAATCGGCATCGGTTGCAGCCCACGAAGATTCGCGACAATCGACCATCCCGTTTCGGTTTGCCACCAGTGGTCGACGACGGGGACACCGAGGACGCTGCCCGCCCATTCGAATGTGTCGGGGTCGAGGCGTTCGCCCGCGGCAAACAGGGTCCGCAGCGACGATGTGTCGTACTTGGCGAGTTCGGTGGCGTCGGGGTCAACTTTGCGAATTGCGCGAATCGCCGTCGGCGCGGTGAACAACGCATTGACCTTGTGGTCCTTGATGATTCGCCAGAAGGCGCCGGCGTCGGGGGTGCCGACCGGCTTGCCTTCATACATCACCGTCGTGGCGCCGATTAGCAATGGCGCGTACACGATGTAGGAGTGCCCGACCACCCACCCGACGTCGGATGCGGTCCACCACACGTCGGTTGGCGAAATGTCGTAGACGTTGCGCATCGACCACACCATCGCCACCGCGTGACCGCCGTTATCGCGCACAACCCCTTTGGGTTTACCAGTAGTGCCGGACGTGTAGAGGATGTAGAGCGGGTCACCTGCCCCGACGGTGACCGGCGCGGCAGGCTCGGCGTCGCGGACTGCGTCATCCCAGTCGGTCCAGCCGTAGTCGGCAGCCGAACCTGGCACCTGATCGCGGTTGGCGACGATGATCGTCGACGGCGGATTCTTCGACAGTTCAAGGGCTTTCGCGACAATCGGTAGGTACTCGATGCTCCGTCCGGGTTCCAACCCACCCGACGCCGTAATCAATGCGACCGGCTCGGCATCGTCGATACGCGTGGCCAGCTCGGGTGCCGCAAAGCCACCGAACACCACCGAGTGGACAGCCCCGATCCGCGCGCAGGCGAGCATCGCGATTGCGGCCTGCGGGATCATCGGCAGATAGATGATTACCCGATCACCCTTCGAAACACCGTGCGCGGCAAGTGCCCCGGCGAATCGCGCGACGTCGTCGAGGAGTTCGGCATAGGTGAAAGTGCGTTGCTGCCCGACCATCGCGGAATCCCAAATCAACGCGACGCGATCACCGTTTCCGGCCGCGACGTGCCGGTCGAGGGCGTTGACGCTCGTGTTCAACTCGGCGTCGGGAAACCAGCGGTACGACGGTGCTGACGAATCGTCGAGCGCGCGCGTCGGGGGCGTAACCCAGTCGATGTCAGCGGCCGCGTCGAGCCAAAAGCCCTCGCGATCGTCGATGCTGCGGGCGTGGGCGTCGCTGTAGCGGCTCATCGGTCGACAGTATCGCGCGCAACGTTGCCGCCGCGTTGGGTTATCCCCCCGCTTGCCATCCAGCACCGATCACGCAGTCCGTGACTCTCCGCGGGTCATGACTTGTCCTGGGGGTGCCAATCACGGATAGCAGTTGCGAAGTCGGTTGGCGCGTCGGATTGGGCGTAGAGGCCCGCACCCTCGACGGTGACGGTCTGGCGATTGCGGAAAATCGATTCGAGGCGCTGGAGTTCCTTTTGTCGGAAGACCCAGCTCGCGCCGCCCCACACGATCAGGGTGGGTAGGTGGTCGACCTCGCCAAGCCGGGATTCTATTTCGGTGAAAAAGTCCCGGCTGGCGATAATCCGGCTGGGGAGGAGCGCTGAAGCCTGCCGTCGCTGCGGAGTGGCCTGCGCGTGGCGATAGTGCGCCATCTCGGCTGTTGATGGTTTCCGTCGATGATGGCCCAAGGAAATGAAACTGTTCACGACGAGATCCGCGTGACGCGCGACCAGTCGGATTGGGCTAGCGCCGCCGATCCGCGAGAAGCCCTCGAAGTAGAGGTCGCCGTTCGTCGGCCACGCCCAGGTATTGGTCAGCACCAGACGGTCAAAGGTTCCGGGGCGACGTTGGGCAACGGCCAGACCGATAGGACCACCCCAGTCCTGTCCCACGAGCGTGGCGTCGGTGATAGCGAGCGCGGTGACGAAGGAGCTGATGACATCCGCGTGTTCCTCGGGCAGGTAACGGTAGCCCGGCGCGGCGGAGGACAGACCGAAGCCGGGGTAGTCGACTGCGATGCACCGGAACTCGCTGCTCAGCTCGCGGATCACGTCGCGCCAGAGAAACGACCAGGTCGGATTCCCGTGGAGCATCAGCAGCGTTGGCCCGGTCCCTTCATCGATGTAGTGCACGCGGTTGCCGTCGATGTCGACGAAATTGCTGGTGAACGGGAATAGTTCGTCATCTACCCAGGCGGGTCGCTCTCCTGCAGACACGGGCATGGGCGTGGTCCTCTCCATCGGGTACACTTGAGATTGTCAAGTTCGGATAGGAAAGTCAAGGGATTCGTATGAGTCGTAACTACGGCCACTACTGCGGCCTCGCGCGCGCCTTGGACGTAGTCGGCGACCGTTGGAACCTGCTCATCGTCCGGCAATTGCTCATGGGTGAGGCCCGGTATCGAGAGCTCATGACCGGCCTTCCAGGAATAGCGACGAATCTGCTGTCGGACCGGCTACGAGAGCTGGAGGCCGCGGGTGTGGTCGAACGACGGCCCGCCGCCGCCGGCAATGCCGTGGTCTACGGGCTAACTGCGTGGGGGGCTGAACTCCGCGGTCCAATCGAGGGCCTGATTCGGTGGTCAACGCCGCTGATGGTGCGGGGCCCTGAAGGAGATCCGTTCCTGCCCGAGTGGCTCGCGGTCGCGCTACCGGCGCTGT
>QIRE01000221.1_pt1 | contig 12870 bp, 7 predicted proteins | sample 2940141 | NCBI WGS metagenome assembly QIRE01 (sample SAMN09273532, study PRJNA473421) | Gut metagenome, whole genome shotgun sequencing project. | isolation source: gut tissue | host: Folsomia candida VU population | place: Netherlands: Amsterdam | collected 2016-03-06
GCCACGAAATTTAAAATTTGAACCAGTACTTGGTCCTTCTTTAGGTCAAAGCGGCACAAGAACGAAATCAAGTAAGCTCCCCCTAACGTCATTCCGCCAGCAATTTGTGGCAAATTTTAAGCCCTGGTTGTCACCGAGATGGTTTGGCATATCACTTGAATTAGACCACTTGCAATCCAGATATAACAAAAGGTTTGTCTGGCTTTACTTGTTGGCACGATTAAATCCCTCTTTGTGTCATATGTTACAAAAAGGCAGTTGTAAAAATCTGTAATTTTAAAGAATTTTTGAATACTTGGGATAATTTTATCCATCTTTTGGCCTTTCTTTGATTCCACATACTAATTTTGATTCCTACTGGGTGAACCTACATAATGAGATTCGGAGAACTATCGGTGACAATTTCCTGAGAAATGTCAACAAGTACAAGGACTTGAATACATAATTTAGTCTTATATGCCCACTTTTTGTTGACATGGAGCGTTATTAGGTTATGTGGGCACGAGGTCTAAACAAATAAAGTGACACTTATACACGTTGGCAACTATTCCATTTAAAATAATATTTTATACAATTTAATTCAAGCGAAGGTCGTGTTCATGTAATTTTAAATATTTAATTGTAATACAATATATCGCAACCGCTAAAAAGTACGAGTAACGAGAATGAAATCTTCGTGCACGACCTGGAATATGTATTGTCGCCGACGTCTTGTTCTTTTGCTCAATGCAAATATTTGAACAGTTTCGCTATTTCGTGAATTTATCGTCAAGTTATAATTTTCATGAGAGCACATAAGAGTAAAGCTTAAATAAAACTGAAAATAGAGCAAAATAGGAAGATGTAATTTATACTGTACATATACACTTCATTATTTAATTAATAATCTTACACGATTGTTCTCATAGCACAGAAAGGAATGTATCATATATGTAGATTTGAGTGACATGCCATTAAAACCGTTGGAAATTTAATGTCAAACTAATTAGTTTTACAGTTGTTTGGGTTACAAAAGTATTTTGAAGCTAAGCAAGTAAATTTAAGAAATCCGGTGACAACAATATTACGGTTGTGTGTACATACTTATCTATAGAGCATTTTGTAATTTCTAATTTTCCAGTAAATTATTTTCATTTCAAAATAGTTCCCTTCAAGATTCCCGCCCGTATCTGGTTATTCAAAAAATATTATAAGATTCATTCACTATCGAAATTTCTCATTGCCGCATCAACAGGAGCGAAGCTGTCTGTTGAAAACAAAATTGTAGGACCACCAATGGCGTCAAACCCTCTACGAAATTGCTCCCAAATTGAATCCTAACCGCGACTAGGGACCTCATAGTTTTCCTTTCAATCTTTGTCTTACATAGCCCCCTCCTGGCGGCAATCCAATTCAAACTAACCTCATTAACCTGACCCGTTATCGAGAAAGTGAATAAAGTTAGGGACGACATGATACAATACAACAACCCGCATACCACCGACATTGAAAAATTGCCCGAATTTTCAACCTCAATTACCGCAAATCCTGTCAAAACTTGTAACAATGGACCAAGTAGGGCAAGCGTTAAGAAAATTCGGTCTCGAATGCAGGAATTCTGAATTTTCTCATATATTTGAATCCCCCTGTAGAGAATGATCTGATCTTCGAGAGTGGCACAACTTTCCGCTAAAGCTTTACAGTCTAACCACAACGTTGAGGTCGCCGTGCCCAGAAAAAGTATTACGTAATAGGTCGCTGTCAAACTGGCTAGGTGGCACTGAGCGAATTCCAGGATGGAGAATGACATCTGTACAAATAGAGAGTGGGTTAGCTTGTGTCCAGTATTTCGATTAGGACGACACAACAGGGAAGTTAGGAGGGGTGGGAAACACGGCGATGTCATGGTCAGGCATGCCACAGCGAGGGGAATTAATATCACGGTTATGTACAACGCATCAAATAGGAGGGCCAAGAAGGTCCAGGCAACTGTTTCACGATGCAGGCCGGGTCGAGATACAGGTCCTGGGTGAAGTACAATTTAAATAAAATTTAAAGTTATTCGTGAATCTGAATAATTTTACTGAATAACTTGGCAAGTCTAAATTTTAATTTAGAAATCTGTAAGAACGGTTTTTCGTTCTGTACGTAGAACACTGAGGTTACAAAGTTCAAAACTTTTACATACATAGTGTTCGCCCTATTAAAAAACCGTTTTTTTAAAAAATGCTTTTTCTGCTAAAAAAAGCAGCTTTTTTGCTTATCAAAAGCGGATGCTTCTTCGCTAGTTTGCTCTATTGAAGCTTATAACACAGGTAGTTGTAAAGTATGCCGCTAGATGGCGTCTGTTAAAACAGCAAAAAAGCAATAGCGAAACAGCAAAATATGTATCTTATAAAAAGCAATTTAGCATTATGTCGCTCCATGCCTTTTTGCTGTTTTGGCGAACACTGCGTACTTATATATTTTTTACCTCTCTTAGACGCAATGAAATTCAACATTTGACCCGGTACGGCATCTCTCTTGAGATCTGCTCGAAACAATAATGTGATGAAATATCCACCCCCTAAAGATATCCCGCCGGCTAATTCGGCCAAGGTGGACGCTCTTGTCGTAACGGCGATAATTTGACATACTACTTGAACCAGGTGTACTAAAATTAGGAAAAAAGGCACGACTTGTTTGCCTTTGCTCGTCTGAAAGATTGTATTCTTCTTTGTGTTACATGTTACAAAAAGACAATGGTAAAAATCAGTAATTTTGAAGTATTTGTGAATGCTTTTAAATAGTTTCTCCATATTTTTCTCCATACAGTTTGCTATTTATTCTTATGCTTTATGTATCCTTTTCAACCTCCGGTTTGAATTGACAATTGAATGGTCCAAAACTTGGAATCCAAATTTACAGAAAAGATATAGACTACAGAAGAAGGTATAGAGTGAGTAATTTTTGACATGGCTCTAATACGATGGGATGGTTTTGAATAATTTAATAGTTTTTCATGTCGACGCCTCGTGGATGTTTAATATGTAAATACGTCTTTTAATCAACTGAATGAAATGATTTATTTGTTCGTTTTTAGCCAAGTGCTTATGCCTCGTCGTGTCCCTCCGTCCGCCTATCTGTCCGTGACATGCTAGCGGACGAACCAATTTCGACCAACTTGGTCTAAAAACGACCGTTTGATCAAGGCCTTGGTGATGATTTTGAAGATGATTAGCTTAGTGGTTGACCGGTGTAGGCGAATATGTGGGGGCAGTAATATGCACCAAATTTTTAAAATAGTGCAAGGAAGCTGAAATTTGGCACATAGGTCTCCGACGACTTCTAATGAAAGAATACGAAGTGAAAATGTATAAAATTTCTCCCGAAGGTACAAAAAGTGTTAACGCACTGATTTTGAAAAATCGTCAAACAACGATAAAATTTGACACATATGTCTCGGATGGCTTGCAGTGAAATATTGTGGGGCAAAAGGGGTAAAATTTTACCCTGGAGGTAGCCAATGGTGACCACTACCGATTTAAAAATATTTTTCTGGAAACTTGAAGTCACATTGTATAATCGGACAACTTCTCAGGTTCGGGATATGCAAAACTGTACTGAGAGGTTTTCTTCTTCAAGAAGGTGACATGTCTGAGACCAGATGACAATCCTTGTAATGGAAATTGATAGATCAGATGGTTTCAACTTGCCTCAATTATTTCGAGACTTGAAACGCGAACCTCGGTTGTTGGTACCATGTTTAGTTTACAGATAGTAATAACAATTTATTCGATTCCTTCAATAACGTTATATACAGTAATCAATGACATCAAAACAACAAAAATATAAAAATCCACTCTAAAAGATTGAGTCAAGATTCAAGAATGCAACAGTTCAATAAAGAAATACAGTCATAACAGTCCTTGTCAAGGAGCACTCTGCGTAATATATATGGAAAACCTACATATATATTACAGCATGCAGGTGTTTTGTAATTTTAATTATATTGCTGGAATTTACATAATTACATAGCTAACATAAATATGTACATATAATTCACAAAATAATCAAGTCGAGAAGAACAATACTTAATTTAAATAATTATTAACATCAGTTCGCAAAAGGAAAAGGATATTAATACCTTTCCAGAACTGTATTGTGGTATCGCGTTGATTGTACCAAATTGCTCATAACTTAAAAAGTAACCTAAAATTGCATAAACCGACTGATATAAATCGGATAAAACCAGTGGTTTAAACCTATTTTAACCACTGCCATTAAAAAAGTGGCATTTACGAAACCCTGTTTATTATCCCTCTCAACAGGAGAAGTGAAACTGTTTGCCGGACACAAAACTCCTGAACCACCAGAGGTGTCATGGGCTCTACGAAATTGTTTCCAAACCGGATCCTCGGACTTCATCGTCTTCCTGTCCACTTTTCTCGTACATATCGCTTTTCGAGCCTCCATCCAATACCAACTCACCTTGTTAACTATACCAGTCACGGAGAACACGAATAAACTCATCGTAAACATGATGCCATACATTAACCCACATACAACCAGAATAAATACGTTTCCCGAATTTGCAACATGAATTAGCGCATAACCCAACACGATCTGAAATAATGGACCGAGAAGCGCCAAAATTAAGGAAATCCTGTCTCGAATGCAATAATTGAAGGTTTTCTCATAAATCTGAATCTTCCTGTAGAAGATTATTTGATTTTCGATGGTGGCGCCACTTTCCGCCAAATTTTTGCAATCCAACCACAACCTTGATGTTGCCGTGATGAGAAAACTAATCAAGTAATAGTTTGCTGTGGTAGAGGCTATTTGGCAAAGTGCTAATTCAAGAGATGCGAACCCTATCTTAAGAATGCATCCATGCACCCAGATAAAGTTTGAGTTGTTTGGGCGGCATAGCAGCGAAGTTGTGAGGGGTGGGAAACAAGGAGATAGTAGGGTCATAATTGCCATAATTAGCGGAATTAGGAATCCAATTATGTAAGTGGTATCAAACAAGAGGCCCAAACAGGTCGAGATGATGGCTTCACGACGAAGGCTGCGTCCAGATAGTTGGTCTAGGTTGGGCATAAAAATTTCAAACTTGGAATTTTGAAGTTCAGTTCATATCGCAATATTTAGTCTCTGAATTTCAGTGTTCGCCAAAAAAGCAAAAAAGCATGGAGCGACGTAATGCTAAATTGCTTGTTACATGCTATTTTACTTTTTTGCAGTTTTAACAGTCGCCATCTAGCGGCATAATAGACAACTACCTACTTTATAAGCATCAATAAAGCAAAACAGCAAAAACAGCATCCGATTTTGATAAGTGCTTTCTAAAAAAGGTTTTTTTCCTTGGGCGAACACAGCCGAATTTGTTTCGAAGCGTTGCGAATTACATAACTTTCCTGGCCTTGATGAAATTCAACATCTGTCCCGGTACGGGATCCCTTTTGAGGTCAAGTCTCCATAATAATAATAAAAAATAGGCACCCGTCAACGACATTCCGCCCGCCAGCTCGATCAAACTTGACACCCGAGTCGCCACGGAGACAATTTGGCAAATAACTTGGACGAGGTGAGATCCAATCAAAATAAAAGTTACGACATGTTTTCGCTTCTCTGTCGGTACGATTAGATCACTATGAGGATCATATGTTGCAAAGAGACGGTGGTAAAAGTCGCTAATTTTGAAGAACTTTCTAGTTTTTTTAAATAGATTTTCCATCTTTTTTAAGCCGTTTTGATCCAAAGAGTACTGATGTCTGAGTGACAATCAATTTTGCAAAAAAGTTCGCAGAAACGATACATTGAACCGATTCCGAAAGTATGTATTCAATTGGTTAATAAAACGTTAACTTACTTGATGGACACCCAAGCTTTGTTACTGTGTATGTGTGAGTGGTTCATCAATATTAAATAATTATTTATGAATATATTTCAGAAAGTAATTAAATTATGCATAATTAAAAATTCGAATGTGTTTTATGAAGCATTTGATGAATTAAATTATTGGTTTTGACAATATCGGACTCTGTAATTAATCCTAAGGGAAATTAATGATAGTAAGACACGATCCATAAATTCTAAAGATTATATCGTACACTAAATACTTTTGGCACTCCTTTTCTTTGTTTTTGAAACAATGTAATTTTCTACATTGCGAAATCATGTTCTAAATTTGGTTAAATAAGGTAGAAGAAAATTATTCAAATATTTATCCAGACGGATACCTGATACAAAAAAGATGCATAATATATATGAAAATAAGTTTGATTACTTTTGTATTGACGTATGTATGTTACAAACATTGATAACACACTGTGCACGTATACACAGATATGTTGGAAGAAAAATTGGCAATGGAAGAACTTACGGTATGCAACAATGCAGACTCATTTAATGATGGTATAAAAGTTGCACTGTGTCAATAACATGTACGTATTTTAAGGCAATATTTATACAAGTTCTTGATTAGTATTCGCCAAAACAGCAAAAAAGCATGGAGCTACGTAAAGCTAAATTGCTTTTTAATACTATTTTGATGTTTTGCTATTTTAACAGTCGCCACCTAGCGACATACCATACAACTAACGATGTTACAGGCTTCAATAAAGCAAAACAGTAAAATTGCATCCAATTTTGATAAGTCTAAAAGCTACTTTTTTGATTGGGCGAACACTGTTCGTGATCCAATATTGGACTATGGGCTGGCAAAGTTTGAGCTGAATTTCGTAAGCATTACTAAATGCATTTATATATTTATGTATAAATGCAAACTACAACGCCATAACTAATGATTTCATATGAATGAGTAGGAATAGTTGTTTTCCACAGTTTGAAAATAATTTTATAAAATACCTTCCTTAATACCGAGTAGTAGGGCGCGCTCATGAGTTAAAGCCGGAAATTAAAGATTTCACGGCAAATTATAAAAGCGTCTTACGAAAGCGGAGGTAACCAGATATCCTTTCAACATTTATTTATTGAAATAATCCAGTAGAGGAGAAGATAGTAAGTTACTATCCATCCTTAAACAAAGTGTATGCGAGTATGATAAAGTGTGTGAACAAAATTGCACACATTGCGACGACTTGAACGGTTTGTATAATGTTTAAATTATGTAACAATTTGAACTCAATGAATGTAATACCTTATTTATAAAATTTCAAAATATTCAGAATAAATTAGGCCAAAGATAAATAAGGACTGAAACCACATCATTGTTCAATTTAAATAAATAGACTTGTCTTGTTCATACACAAAGGATGGACACTAATGTTTGAGACAATTCCGTTTGGCGTGAGTAATAATGTGCATCAAAGTGCTATGTTTTTTATAAAGGTTTTATAAAGATTAAGAGATTTACATAATTGGTTGTATCATACATAATTTTCAAAAATGGGTAAGACTAGAAAGACTTGGGTTTTAAGGACAGAAGAAATTTGGATTTTGTCGAGTGCATATACAATTATTAAGATAAGTTCGAAAAAGGATATTACCACCTTTCCAGCGCTATTGTGTAATGACGTTGATTTGACCAAATTGCTAATAACTTAGTAAGAGATATATTTCTTATTACCAAGGTCTCCGATGGTACTTATTTATTAAGTAGTGGCATAAACCTCTTAATACCTGTTTCAACCATGGCACACCCTGGTATAAAACTAAAATAGCGTAAACCGATTGGTGCAAATTGGTTAATACCAGTGATTTAAACAGGTCTTAAGCAACAGAATTTTGAAAAAAGTGATATGTACATAACTCTGTTAATTAACCCCTCAACAAGAGAAGTGAAACTGTTTGCCGGACACAAAACTCCTGTACTACCAAAGGTGTCAAGGGCTCGACGAAATTATTTCCAAATTGGATCCTAACCGGTACCAGAGACCTCATCGCCTTCCTGACTACTTTTCTCGTACATGTCACCCTTCGAGTCGCTATCCAATACCAACTAACCCGGTTAACTAGGCCAGTCACGGAGAAAATTACCATACTCACGGAAAACATGACGAAATACATCAACCAACATAGCGCTAGAATAACTATATTCCCTGAATTTGTAACTAGAATTAGAGCATAGCCTACCGAGACTTGAAATAATGGGCCGAGAAGCGCCAAAGTTAAAAAAATCCGGTATCGAATACAAGAATTGAGAGTTTTCTCATATATCTGAATCTTCCTATAGAAAAGTATCTGATCTTCGAGCGCGGCGACACTATCGGATAAATTTTTGCAGTCCAACCACAACCTGGAGGTTGTCATGACAAGAAAAATAATTGCGTAATAGTTCGCTATGGTGGTGGCCATGTGGCAAAGGGCAAATTCGACAATTGAGAACCCAATCTTGGAGAAAGGGCCGTTCATCCAGACAAATTTGGATTTGATAGGACGACACAATAGTGACGTTATGAGGGGTGGGAAGCATGGCGACAGTAGCGTCAAAGCTGTCAGAATTAGCGGAATTAGTGATACGGCTATGTGCATGACATCAAGTAAGATGCCCAAGCAGGTCGAGGTGATGGCTTCACGACGAAGGCAACGTGGACATAAGGCATCTAGAAAATTAATTTCAAGAACTTCAATTATAAATTCTGCTGAAGCGATATCAATAATGGTTTTGTTCGCATCGCAGCATTTAGTCTTCCAAGTTTGCGCATTACGATTGCGATCACAAACAAAAATATTTTTACCTTTCCTTGCCTTGATGACGATGAGCGGATGAGGATGAATGAGGTAGAATGATGAAAATGAAAGATTTCATCGAATGAATGAAGGGAAATCATGGAGAATTGATCAAGTGACATGAGTGAGGGAAGAATGATGAAACTCAACAGCACGAAGGAATGAAGCCGAATGATGCGCTTCATTTGCTCAAAATCTCATATCCCTCTCATGTATAACGAGTCAGCGTCAGCTGTTTACATTATTTACAGAGGAATGAGTGATGGAAAAGGAATGCAGCGATGAGTGAGGCGAGTGAGGGAATTTTTCCCATCAAATCAATGAATGAGGGTTGATGAAGCCCTCCTTTATTGAATGATGGGAATGAAGGATGAGGCGAGTGTGTATTAAAATGAATGAAGTTGAATGAAGCTAAATTCATCTGCACATGTATGGTTACGACTTGGAGAATTTACTACGACTTAATGATCTAATGATTCAATTTTTAAGTTTCTGCTCAATATGTGATCCCCTAGACTTGGACAACATCCTTAGTCCCTTTGGTCAAGCTTACAATGCTTTGTTTATAAGTCTTGAGGGAGATCTTCCCAGCACCGTTTTAGAGTGCGCTTCAGACCAGCTAAAATCGTTGGTTTCTTTTTTTTATTCGATATTTCATCTATCCTCAAACAAAATAGTCCATTGGTGCCATACCGGGGAACTTTGGGGTCCATTTATCAGCTAATATGAATTTCATATTTGTGTGAATAAAGGTTCTGGAGACCTTGGATGCATGTGAGGGCGCAGAATCCTGATGAAATGCATAATCGTTCCGTGGGTACAGTCGAAACGCATCTTTTTTTTCAAAAAAGGCTTTAACACTTCCTTAATGTAATATTGGCTATTGATTTTTGCACCGGGCTTTATAAATAACCAGAACGTCTGGCAGATGGTATTCCTCCCCACGCCATGATGCCCTTGCTATGTGCTTCATTTATCTCGTCAGGCATGAACGATGATTTTTTTTTCGTCCGGTTTCTAATATTGAAATTCCGTTTTCTTGCCAGGGTCCGATAGATGGGATCAAGCTTGATCAGTGGTAATGATTTTTTCAACTTTTCGCCATTAAATTGACGTAGAGTGGCCATCACCTCTTACGCCTTTTCTCAACATTTTGGGATTATAACTTGTGAACTTTTGTGTTCTTCCTCGCCTTCATTTCCAAAACTGCATGTATATTATAATTAATTGTCTTCTGGGAACATTCTAATACCTTTACCACATTTCTCGACTCACGGGGGTTGGTTTTAGAAGTCATTTTACGTAACTTGCCAAAATTTTGATTTTTCACGGAACTCAGTCTTCCACGTTTTTTCTATACTTGGACGTTTATTCTTCACTTTTTTCAACGGATTTGTTCAGACGACATATCTGTAGCTTAAAAAAATTAAAAAATCCCAAAACATGTATCTTCAGACTTACTTCCTTGTACTTGAAAAAATACTAGTTTTCGAAATTTCGAAAATTTCGAAATTTTCTGAGTTTTGCAATTTTTCGAAAATCAAACCCTACACAAAAAGTCAAATTTTCGAAATTTCGAAAACTAGTATTTTTTCAAGTATAAGGAAGTAATTCTGAAGATACATGTTTTTGGATTTTTTTATTCGCGCCATAATTGAAAAGTTCTGAAGATTTTAAAATCCGTGATTTTGGCTGAAAAAAAGTTTGAAATTCCCGCCACGCGCTCAAATTCGAGCATTATCGAAAATGCAAAATTATGGGTCTGCTTATTTTTTGCGGTGAACAAAATAAAATTAGTCCCATCAAGATCGGAGGTAAACACTTCACGGCCTCGCATTGTTAGTAAAATATTAATTTTAAACTAAAATATACCAAAAATACTAGAGGTCAGTGGGGTTAAAATGAGCTATCACAACATTCAAAATTCAAAACCAGCGCGGAGAGGATGTCAAAGTCGTTAAAATCTACCTGTATTAGTTTTGACCAGCCACTTTTGACCACTTACCACTTATTTCCACTTTTAGCCGGTCAGTGGTCAAAATGACTTTTGGCCGGTAGAAACGGAACACTGATTTCAGCAAAAAGAATTACAACAATTTATTAAGCCGTTGCAAGAATATCGTAAAAAAACTTCTTAATTCAACTTCAAGGACTGTATTTTTCATCACCAAACTTTCGGATGTTACTTAATAACCAGTGGCATAAGCCTCTTAATACCAATTCAAACCATGGCACAACCTGGTATAAATCAAAAATAGCATTACCGACTGGTATACATTGGTTAATACCGGTGGTTTAAACTGGTTTTAATTACCGGAATTTTGAAAGAAGTGGTATGTACATAACTCTGTTAATTAACCCCTCAACAGGAGAAGTGAAACTGTTTGCCGGACACAAAATTCCTGCACTACTAAAGGTGTCACGGGCTCGACGAAATTATTTCCAAACTGGATCCTAACCGGTACCAGACACCTCATCGCCTTCCTGACCACTTTTCTTGTACATATCACCCTTCTAGTCGCTATCCAATACCAACTCACCTGGTTAACTAGGCCAGTCACTGAGAAAATTAGCAAACTCACGGAAAACATGACGCAATAGATTAACCCATATAGAGCTAGAATAAATATATTCCCTGAATCTGTAACTAGAATTAACGCATAGCCTACCGAGACTTGAAATAATGGGTCGAGAAGCGCCAAGGTTAAGAAAATCCGGTATCGAATGCAGGAATTTAGAGTTTTCTCATATATCTGAATCTTCCTGTACCCAAGTATCTGATCTTCGATCGCGGCGCCACTATCCGCCAAATTTTTACAGTCCAACCACAACCTGGATGTTGCCATGACAGGAAAAATCATTATGTAATAGTTCGCTGTGGTGCAGGCTATGTGGCAAAGGGCAAATTCGACAATTGCGAACCCAATCTTGGAGAAAGGGCCGTTCATCCAGACAAATTTGGATTTGATAGGACGACACGATAGTGACGTTATGAGGGGTGGAAAACAAGGAGATAGTAGTGTCAAAGCCGCCACAATAAGCGGAACTAGCCATACGGCTATATGGATGATGTCAAGTAAGATGCCCAAACAGGTCGAGGTGATGGCTTCACGACGAAGGCTACGTAGAGATAAGGAATCTAGAAAGTTAGTACAAATTTCGTACATATTTTCAATAAAAAATTGGCTAGAAATAATTTCAATTATGATTTAAAATGGCAACAGTGTTGTATATTTCCACTTAAAAGACTCCCGATTCCCGATAGGAAATGAGAAAAAGTGGGAAAAATTGCCGCCACCTAGCGTATGTCCCGTACAAACTAACGCTTTTCTCACTAATTTTGTGGTTGGGAAAAACGGTCTTTTTGCCACTTTTTCTCAATGTCCGGTAAAAAGTGGTTTATACCACTTGCAACAATGGTTGGTTGGCAAGTTCCGAACTAGATTTGTCTGCGAACATTGCGAACCAGTGATGAATATACGTATTTTTACCTTTGCTGACCTTAATGACGTTCGTCATCTGTCCAGGTACGGGATCCCTTTTGAGGTCAAGTCTCCACAAGAATGTTATAAAATAAGCACCTGTCAACGCCATTCCGCCCGCCATTTCGACCAAATTTGACACCCTTGTCGCCACGGAGACAATCTGGCAGATAACTTGGACGAAGTGAAATCCAATCAAAAGAAACGTTATGACATGTGTTCGCTTCTCTGTCGGTACGATAAGATCCCTTTGAGGATCATATGTTAAGAAAGAGACTGCTGTAAAAGTCGCTAATTTTGAAAGACTTTTTGGTTTTTTAAATAGATTTCCCATATTTTTTAAATGCTTTCGATATAAATAGTATTTATATGAAGTGGCAATAAATTTGATCAAGTTCGCAGAAGTCGACATCTTGGCCGGATTTCTAGAACGTTGCTTAATTATTCAAGAGGTTACGACTTGAAGCTTTATTATTGTTTTCGTGTTGATGGCAGGATAGCAGAATACTTGTTTTTAAATATATGGCATTGAAGAATTAAATTATGAATCTAATTAAACAGTCCAAATCTACTTAATTTTATAATATATATGTATACTTCATTGTATAAAAAAATTAAGGTTATGTGTAGTATATATACATATATATATATATATATATATATTATATATTATATATATATATATATATATATATTATTTATTATATATTATATATATATATATATTATATAT
>QIRE01000222.1_pt1 | contig 12843 bp, 10 predicted proteins | sample 2940141 | NCBI WGS metagenome assembly QIRE01 (sample SAMN09273532, study PRJNA473421) | Gut metagenome, whole genome shotgun sequencing project. | isolation source: gut tissue | host: Folsomia candida VU population | place: Netherlands: Amsterdam | collected 2016-03-06
GGCTGGCTGGCGCTTGGGTTTGACCAATATGACCGCACCTCGCCGGAGTTGCGGTTCTTCGATCTGCCCACCCGCACCGTGCTGACGCCTGCAGAACTGGCGATCCGTTATGACGCGCTGTTGCTGCCGGTCCATGCCGTGCGGCAGGATGACGGGCTGTCATTTCGGGTGATCGTGGGCGAACCCATCGACCATGACGAACCCGCGCACATGATGCAGGCGCTGAACGACGATCTGGAAATGCTGGTCCGCCGCCATATGGGGCAATGGTTCTGGGTCCATCGCCGCTGGAAGTGATCAGTCGCCGATCACCAGCCCGCGCACCCGCAACCGCAGGCAGACGGGCCAGCCCGCCGTCGGGTCATTCTGTGCCGGATCGGGCGCGGCGATGCTGACCATGACCGGACCGTCCAGACCATCCGCCGTCAGCACCGGCTGCGCAGCAGTCGCCCGGATCAACATGGATAACAGACGGTGCTGGTGCAGCGCCTCCATCGCATAGGGCACCAGCGCGTAATGCAGGCCCAGCGGCACCGGGTCGCGCGGCCCGCCGCCATTCGACGGCTGATTGCGCGCGGAACCGTCGTAATCGGCGCGCAACAGGATCACGGCCACGCCATCGCCTTGCAGAAACGGCACCTCGGGCGGCTGGCGGATGATGATTGTGTCATCCTCCAGCGCCCCGGTGCAGGCCCGCGCGGCCAGATCGCGCAAAGCGAGGCTGACCGCCGCGATGGTCATCGTTGCGTCAGCCGGGCAAACAGCGCGGATGTATCCCACCGCCCGCCGCCCATGACCTGAACGTCCTTATAGAACTGATCGACCAGCGCAGTCACAGGCAGGGGGGCGCCCACCTCATCCGCGGCCGCCAGACAGATGGCCAGATCCTTGCGCATCCAATCAACGGCAAAGCCGTGATCGAACTTGCCCGCGGCCATGGTCTTGTGCCGGTTAACCATCTGCCAGCTGCCCGCCGCGCCCTGGCTGATCACCTCGACCACGTTTTCGATATCCAGCCCGGCCTTTTGCGCAAAGGCCAGCGATTCGGACAGGCCCTGCACCAGACCTGCAATCGCGATCTGGTTGCACATCTTGGTCATCTGGCCGGCACCCACCGCACCCATCAGACGGCAGATCTTGGCATAGGCGTCGATCACCGGGGCGGCGCGGTCGAAATCGGCCTGCGCGCCGCCGCACATCACCGAAAGCTGGCCATTTTCGGCACCCGCCTGCCCGCCCGATACCGGCGCATCGACATAGGCCAGCCCTGCCGCCACGGCGACATCGGCCAATTCGCGCGTCACCGCCGCCGACACCGTCGTGTGATCCACAAAAACCGCGCCCGCAGCCATGCCCGCGAAGGCGCCATCATCGCCCAGACAGACCGAGCGCAGATCATCGTCATTGCCAACGCAGGCCATGACGAAATCGGCCCCCTGCACCGCCTGACGCGGGGTGACGCCAAAGGTGCCGCCATGGGTTGCCACCCAGGCCTCGGCCTTGGATGCGGTGCGGTTATAGACCGTCACCTGATGCCCGGCCTTTGCCAGATGCCCCGCCATCGGCCCGCCCATCACACCAAGCCCAAGAAATGCCACTGTCGCCATATCATTCTCCGTCATCTGTTCATGCCGCGTCACGGCATGGTGCTGTGCAGGCGCGTTGAAATGGCAGCGCGCCTGTCTTATGCAGCACCCCAACACCCCCGCGACGCCGTGGTCAAGCGCGTCCGGCCCGCAACCGCCCGCGTCAAGGATATGCCGACCGTCATGCTGACCCTTTTCCGCTGGCTTCTAAGGCTGACCGTCGGGTTGATCGCGCTTTTGGTGCTGTCGGTGATTCTTGCGTGGTATTTCGCCGTCCGGTCGCTGCCCGATTACAACGCCGCCTACAGCGTCGAAGGCATCACCGCCCCGGTCGAGATCGTGCGCAGCACCGAAAACGTGCCCCATATCTTTAGCGCAAGTGACGCGGACGTGTTCTTCGCGCTTGGCATGGCCCATGCACAGGACCGCCTGTATCAGATGACGCTGTTGCGCCGCGCTGCACAGGGTCGCCTGGCCGAGGTTTACGGCCCGCAGGCCTTTGCCGCCGACGATCTGGCGCGACGGCTAGAGTTGTATCGCAACGCCGCCGCATCGGTGCAGGCGCAGGATGACCCGACACAGGCGGCGCTGCGCGCCTATGCTGCGGGCGTGAACCAGTGGATCGCCGAGGTGAACAAGGGCGCACTTGGCCGCGGCGCGCCGGAATTCTTTCTGCTGCCGCAGCAGATCGCCTATTGGCAGCCCGCCGATTCGCTGGCGATCCTGAAGCTGCTGGCGGCGGCCTCCAGCAATGCCGCCGCCGATGAAATCCTGCGCGCGCGACTGTCGCTGGCTTGGCCCGAACGTGGGCCCGACCTGCTGCAAGGCGCCGGTGCGCCAGCTGCGCTGCCCGCCTATGCCGACCTGTTTCCCGGCGCCCGTCTGGCCATGCCCGAAGCGCGCGCCAGCGCCCCCGCCATGCGTGACGCGGGCGATGTGCTGCGCCCCGGCATGGCGCTTGGCGGCAATTCATTCGCGGCGGTGGCGGGGCGCACGGCCGCGGGCGGATCGCTGCTGGCCGATGATCTTCAGGCGCCGCTGGTGGCGCCGTCGCTGTATTATCTAGCGAGGCTGCAACTGTCTTCGGGCGGGGTGATCGGGGCGACGATTCCGGGGATGCCAGTGGTGTTTTCGGGCCGCAATCCCGGCCTTGCATGGGGGCTGACGCCCGCCCCCATCGACGACGCCGATATCGCCATCGAAGAGGTTCAGCCGGGCAGCCCCGCACGCTATCGCGGGCCGCAGGGCTGGACCGAATTCACTACCCGGAACGAGGTGATCCGCATCGCCGGAGAGGCAGACCGCGCCATCACCCTGCGCACCAGCCGCAACGGTCCGCTGGTGCCCGGGCTTGATCCGGGGCTGGCCGATGTGACCCCGGTGGGTCATGTTCCGGCGCTGCGCTGGACCGGGTTTTCCACGTCCGACACCACCATGTCCGCGCTGATCGGGCTGATGCAGGCGCGCGACATCGACACCGCCACCACCGCCACCCGGCGCGTCGTGGCCCCGGCGCTGACCGTCACATTGGCCGATGCCCAGGATATCCGGCATCTGATCGCAGGCGCGATTCCCGAACGCGCACCGGGCCATCCGACACAGGGCGCGATGCCGGTGCCCGGCTGGATCGACAGCGCCGGTTGGACTGCGATCCAGCCCGCCACCGCCGATGCCGCCCCTGTCGCGGGCGCCCCTGACGGCATCGCGCTGGCCACCGAGGAACGCGGCGCGGCCAGTCTGCGCCGACAGCGGCTGCAACGCCTGCTGGGCGACCGAGAGGTGCATTCCCGCGACAGCTTTATCGCCGCGCAACTGGATATCGTCAGCCCTGCGGCGCGGACCCTGCTGCCCCCGGTCGGCGCCGATCTGTGGTTCACCGGCGAACCTGCCGCCGCAGGCACGCCCGAACGTCAGCGTCAGGACGCGCTGAACCTGCTGGCCGAATGGGACGGCGCCATGAGCGAGCATCTGCCCGAGCCGCTGATCTATTCCGCATGGATGGGCGCGCTGCAAAACCGCCTGATCCGGGATGAGATCGGCCCCCTCAGCGACGACCTGCGCCGCATCAGCCCGGGCTTTATCGATGCGGTGTTCCGCAATCGTGGCGGGGCGGCAATCTGGTGCGATATCGTGCAAAGCGCCCCGGCCGAAGATTGCACCACCATCGCCCGGCAGGCGCTGGACCGGGCGATCATCGACCTGTCGGAACGCTATGGTCCCGATGTGACCAGCTGGCGGTGGGGCGACGCGCATCTGGCCCGCCATGTTCACCCCGGTTTGGGGCGGATGGCGGCGCTTGGCTGGGTCGTCAACCTGACGCAATCCCTGTCGGGGGGCGAATTCACCGTCGCCCTGACCGGCATGGCCGGTGCAGGCGCCGCCCGGTTTGAGGCCGTGACCGGGCCGGGCTATCGCGGTGTTTACGACCTTGCCGATCCCGACAGTTCGGTTTTCGTGACCTCAACCGGGCAGTCCGGGCATCCGCTGTCGCGCCATTACGACGATCTGGCCGATCTGTGGCGGCGCGGCGAATATATCGGCATGTCGCTTGACCCGGCGCTGGCGCGGGCCGCTGCAACGGGAATTACACGGCTTACACCCGTGCAATGAACGGCCACCTGGCTGGGAAGGCCATGACGATCATGTGCTGCGCCGGCTGGCTGAGGCAATGTCGTGCGGCACCATCCGACAATTGAACCGGCGGCTTTCCGGTCCGTCAGGCATCGTATTCTTGCGGCAATCGTTGCGCATCGTCATGACAAAACGCCCCGGCCAGTTTCAAGGCCGGGGCGTTTTGATGTTTCGCAAAGTCGGGGTTAGCCCTCAGAAACGCTCAAGATGCGCATCAATCGCGGCGGCGACTTCGCGGCGGATCACCGCGCGGATATTGCGTGAGAAACGCTCACCCAACTCACCGTGCAGTTCTTCCTGGATCATCTCGCGCAGCAGGTCGCGAATGCTGGCCTCTTCATCTTCGGGCGCAAGGCCGGTCACGGTCGCGGCCACGGCCGGGACGGATTCGGCAACAGATGCCTGTGCTGGCTCGGACACGATTGCGGCATCTGACAGCAGCAGCGCCGCCGCTTCGGGCGCGTCTGCGTCTTCGGCTGCTGCGACTGCCGCAGATGCGGCCAAGCTGTCATCCGCGCGGTCATCGTCAATCGCGGCCTCGGGCATAGCCGCATCGGCCACAGTCACCCCGGCATCGGTCGCGGGCACGCCGCCCGCATGGGTCAGAGACCAGATGCCCGCAGGTGCCCCGCCAGCCGCATCAAGACCAGCGACAGACAGACCCGATACGCTGAACAGAGCCTGATACCCCGCGAATGAGCTGGAAAAGACCGGGGCAACCGGAACGGGCTGTGCGGGCGCTGTTTCCTCGGGCAGATCGCTTGTCTGTTCGGCGACGGCGGTGGGGACTTCATCCACCGGATCGGCCACGATCTCATCGGCGGGTGCGGCGGCCACCACCTGATCCAGGTCGGGGCGCATCCGCGATTTCCAATCCAGCGCCTCATCAAAATCGTTCTGCGCAACCAGCGCTTCAAAGCTGTCAGCTTCCGTGTCTTCGGGCTGTTCGGGCGCCGCCCAACGAGAGGGGCGCGGCTCGGGCGCGACCCATGCGCGCCAACCGCGCGGCGCATCCGGCCCATTCGCCGCCGGACCGGGCACTGCTGCATCCGCAGCGGTCCCCCTGTCCTGCTGCGCGATCCCGGCCGAGAGGATGCGCGCCAGATCATTTCGCGGCTGTTCGTCACGCTCGACAGTTTCCGCCGGCGTCGCGACGGACGGACGCACGGCATCCGCGGCATTCGCGCGTTCGCCAAAGGGCCAGCCTTCCTCGGCCGCAGCCGGTTCTTCGACCTGCTGCTCGGTGATACCGGCAAGCCGGCGCGCCAAGGCTGCATTGCCCCCGTAACGGCGGGCAAGAAACTCTCCGGCGTCTTCCTGCACCAGCGAATCAAGCGCATCGCGTTCGGCGATCAGGCGTTCGCGTGCCGTACCAAGGGCATCATCCTCGGCGATCATGCGGCGGATAGCGTTCAGCACATCGCCGATATCTTCGGACAGCCGCGAGGCGGATTGGGCGTTGCGGGGATCAGCCATGGCGGACCCCCATCAGTTTGGCGTCAGTTGCGCCCGAGTGCGCGCAGCACGCTGTCAAGGCGTTCGCCTTGCTTGCTTGTATGCGGCGCGTCACGGACAGCATTGTAATACTGCGATGGATCATAGGTCTGAATCCCCAGCTTCAGGTGTTCTACCGTCAGCAAACCCATAGCAGCCAATAGTTGATAATGTGCTAATTGCAGATTGGCTTGTGCCGAAATCTTGTCGGCCCGCGCCTCAAGCAGCGATTGTTCCGCATCCAGAACGTCCAGCGTCGTCCGCGCACCCAGCTGCGCCTCTTCGCGCACGCCGTCATAGGCCTGTTGCGCAGCCGAAATCTGCTGGTCGATCGCGGTGATCTGGGCGCGTGCCACGTCGATTCCCGCCCATGCCTCACCCACGGCCAGGCTGACCTGACGCGCGGTGTTCAGCAGTGCCGCCCGCGCCTGATCGCGCTGTGCCATGGCCTTGCGATGCGCGGCGGGCAGACGGCCACCCGAATAGATCGTCTGGCTAAGCTCCAGCCCGACCGAGGCGCCGGTGCGATTGTCGTAGTCGCCCAGCTCTTGCATACTGCGGGTCACGCCCACGCCCGCATTCCCCGACAGCGTCGGGTTGCGTTCTGCCGCAGCCGCGGCCACGCCCAGTTCCGCCGCGGCGGCCTGACGTTGCGATTGCAGGATCGACGGGTGATTGCGCTGCGACAGCGCCCGCGCGGCATCAAGCGATGCGGGCAGTTTGGGCAGCGGCGGCGGCGCGTTCAGGCTTTTGGGCAGATGGCCGGTCGCGGCCAGATAGCCTTCGCGCGCGATTTCAAGATCGCCCTGCGCGGATGCCAGCGACGCCTGCGTGGCCGCAAGCTGCGCATCGGCCAGCGCCACGTCCGTCACGGTGATTTCGCCAACGTCAAAGCGATCCTGCGCGGCCTGACGTTCGCGCGACAGCACCTCGACCGAGTTCTGTTGCAGGGCAACCTGTTCGGTCGCCTGCTTGACGTTGAAGAATGATCTTGTGGCCTCGAACAGAACGTTCTGTTCCACCGCGACCAGCGCCTGCCGCGTGGCAAGCACCTGTTCCTTGGCCGAATCGATCGCCAGTTGCGACCGGCCCCAATCATACAGCGTGATCTGCGCGCTAAGCTGCAGGCTGCTGTTGCGGGTGTTCAAGTGACCACCCAAGGTTTCATTCCGGTTCCAGCTATGCGACGCAAGCCATTGAACAACGGGCCGAAGTTGCGCAATCGCCGCCGCCACATCTTCATCGGCCGCGCGCAGAACCGCGCGGTTCTGATCCATCAGCGCCGAGTGGCGGTATGACGACACCATGGCATCGGCCAGCGATTCAGCATGTGCCGGAAGGGCGACCGTCAGGCCAAGAATGGCTGACACAGCCAGTTGTCGCAAAGAACCGATCACAGGCTGAACCCCCGTTCGCGAACGAACCCCGGCAAAAGCGGGGCATTCGCATTAAAAAGATAACGCCAGCTGACATGGCCGTTCAGCTTGACGCCGATCCGCGCCGTGCCCAATGCGTTTTCGCGAAACAGCGCGGCAATCCGCCCGCCCTCTTTCAGCTGATCGAGGATCGCCTGCGGCACGGCCTCGACCCCGCCGCCGATCAGGATCACATCATAGGGGCCCTGGCGCAGCGCGCCTTCGGTCAGCTCTGCCTGAAGGACGGCGACGTTGAAAACTCCGGCGTCCGACAGACGCTTTTCAGCCTCGGCCACCATGTCGGGATCGCTTTCGATGGCGACCACTGCTTCGGCCATCCGGGCCATCACGGCCGAGGCGTAGCCATAACCCGCACCCAGATCCAGCACAAGATCCTGAGGCTGGACATCCAGCGCGTCGATCATCTTGCCCAAGGTGCGCGGCTCAAACATGATACGACCGTTGCCGATATCAAGGTTTTCGCCCGAATAGGCGACCGCGCGGCGGCTGGCGGGGACAAAATCCTCACGCGGGACGGCCAGCATGGCTTCGATCACCGGAAATTTGGTGACATCGTTCGGGCGGACCTGCGTGTCCACCATCATGGTGCGCCGCGCGGCGAAATCCGTCATATCCAGCCCCTCTGCGAACTTGCATTTGCGGGCTTATTGCCACGTTTCAAACGGGTGGGCAACGCCGCTTGGCACACCAGCTTTGGCGATGCAGCGAATGCCCGCCGCCATGGCAGCCCTGCCCCGGTGGCCCTAGCCTGCGGCCTGACGCAAATCAGGCGTGGCGGGCATGGCATCGCCCGCCTGCGCCGGCGCGCGGTCTGCCACGTTTGCGGGCGGCAGGCTGGCCGCGACATCGGCCAGACTGCGGCCGCCGATCTGGCCCAGCATCTCGACCTCGACCAGACCTTGGGCGGGCGCGGCATCGGCGATGATATCGGCGGCGTCAAAGATGCCATGGGCGGTTTTATCCCAGTAAAACGGCTTGGCCACGACCTCATAGATGGCCTTCCAGCCCGCCAGACAGCCCAAGGGGAAATAGAAATGCAGCGTCGGCACCCACGGCATCAGATGGCGGTGCTTGGCGCCACGCACCGCCCACATGCCAACGCCGATGCTGATCAGTTCGGAGAGGACGAACATGCCAAACAGCACCATCGCCGCCTTGCCGTCCCAGACCCCCGCCATCGGCGCGCGCAGCGGATGGGGCAGGCCAAGGCTAAGCAGCCAAAAGCTCCATAGCACCGGGGCAAGCAGGTATTGCGACAAAGTGCCGAAAAATTGAATTTGAAAGCCCCAGAACCTCCACGCGCCCAGATCACGCCACAATCCCACCGGGTCGCGCATATGCACGCCCCATGTCATCGCGTAACCTTTCAGCCAGCGCGAACGTTGCTTGACCCATGGCAGCGCACGGCAGTTCGCCTCTTCGTCGGTGGTGGTGTCCAGAATCTCGGTCCGCCAGCCGCGACGGTGCAGACGCACCCCCAGATCGGCATCCTCGGTCACGTTCCACGCATCCCATGCGCCCACCTGTTCCAGCGCATCGCGGCGAAAGAACAGCGTCGTGCCGCCCAAGGGAACGACCAGCCCCAGACGGGCCACCCCTGGCAACAGCACCCGGAACCACGCCGCATATTCAATGGTGAAACAGCGCGCCAGCCAGTTGGTGCGCGGGTTGTAATAGTCCAGCGCCCCTTGCAGGCAGGCGACATCATCGGCGGCAAAGTGAAACCCGCGCGCCACGCGGTGCAGCTGATCCGGATCGGGGCGATCTTCGGCGTCCCAGACCCCGACGATATCCCCACGGCAAAAATTCAGCGCATAGTTCAGCGCGCGCGGCTTGGTCTGGATCGGGCCGTCGGGCACCTCGACCACGCGGATCCAGCCGGGCAGCCGCGCGCCATGCAGGGCCTTGCGCGTCACCATGTCGCTGGCCTCGATCACCAGCAGGATATCGGTCAGTTCACGCGGATAATCCAGCCGCGCCAGCCGCGCGACCAGCTTGCCCGCGACATCGCTTTCCTTGAACAGCGGCACCATGACCGAAATCAGCGGCAGCACCCCCGCCATCTGCTGGGCGGTGGCGCGCCCATCGGCCAGCGCCTGCGATACGGCGCGATCATCGCGATTCTTGCGAAACGTCGCGATGGCGGCGGCGATCTTCAGCCCGCTTTGCGTGATCAGCGTCAGCGCCGCCCAGAAGGTCAGGACTGAGATCACCAGCACCGGCGCCAGCAGCAGCCCGATCACGACCGTGGCAATCAGCCCGACGGCGATCTGGCCGGTGCGCGCCTCATTCCGGGTGCGACAGCTTTCGGCGGCGGGCACGCGCATTTCGGCCTTGCGCGCCAGTGCCACACGCCGTGTTGACAGAACCGCCGCCTGCGCCTGTTCCTCGCTGCACAGCAACATGCGGATCTGGCCGAAATCGGGCGGCAGCAGGGGGCAGACCTGTTCAAACAGCTCGGGCCGGGCGGTTGCGACCCAGGTGACACCGCCAATGCGGCGCCAGGGCAGAATGCCATGCGCCAGACAGAACTCCGCGCCCGCGGCGTCAATCAGACGCGGATCGCCGGGGGTGGCCTTTGGGTCAACGGCATTGGTGCGCCATTGCCGGGTCAGCGCGCGCAACAGCGCCTCGGGCGTGACCCACCGATTCGCCAACAGAATCTGGCCCAGACGCACATCCTGCCGCTGCCGCATCACGGCCGCTTTCAGCAGGTTGCCCGCATCGACCGCGCCATCGTCCAGCAAAAGCTGGCCCAATGGCTGTTGATGACGGGGCGCCATGGTCCGCGCATCGGCTGGCGGCTGATCCTCCGTCAAGACGCGGCGGGTCAGTTTCAGCGGCAACAATGCGGGCACAACCATGACAAATTCCCTTCTGGAATGCGCATGGCTCGCACGGAAGCGGTTAAGAAGACGTTAAGCCGTTACAGTTTTTTAACTATGCGCGGCGGTCGCGCATCGCGTCGGCAAACCGCTCGAACAGATACAGGCTATCCTGCGGACCGGGCGCCGCCTCGGGGTGGTGCTGAACCGAAAACACCGGGCGGCCTTCGACGCGGATGCCGCAATTGCTGCCGTCGAACAGGCTGACATGGGTTTCGATCACGCCCTTGGGCAGGGTCTGGCTGTCCACCGCAAAGCCGTGGTTCATCGAGGTAATCTCAACCTTGCCGGTTTCGCTGTCGCGGACCGGGTGATTGGCGCCGTGATGACCGTGGCCCATCTTCACCGTCTTGGCGCCAAGCGCCAGCGCAAGCATCTGATGACCAAGGCAAATCCCAAAGATCGGCAGATCACGCGCCAACAGCGTCTGGATCATCGGCACCGCATATTCGCCGGTCGCGGCCGGATCGCCCGGGCCGTTCGACAGGAACACGCCTTCGGGTTCATGGGCCAGAACCTCATCCGCGGTCGCGGTCGCGGGCAGCACGGTCACGTCGGCGCCATAAGCCACAAGCGAGCGCAGGATGTTGCGTTTCGCACCATAATCCAGCGCAACGACCTTGAACGGTTTGCTTTCGGGTGCGGTGCCAAAGCCCGCGCCCCATTCCCACGCGCCTTCATCCCAGTGATAGCTTTGGGCACAGCTGACATCCTTGGCCAGATCCAGCCCGACCAGACCCTTCCAGTCGCGCGCCTTGGCGACCATCGCGGCCACGTCGAACTTGCCTTCGGGATTATGCGACAGCACCACATGCGGCGCCCCTTGCTGGCGGATCGCGCGGGTAAGGCGGCGGGTATCGACGCCACCGATGCCGATGCGGCCAAGCCGCGCCATCCAGTCCGAAAGCTCGCTGACGGAACGCCAGTTCGACGGCTCGGTCGGGTTCCAGCGCACGACAATGCCGCTGGCCACGGGATCGCGGGCCTCATCATCTTCGGGGGTGACGCCGGTATTGCCGATATGCGGGAAGGTGAAGGTCACGATCTGGCTGGCATAAGACGGATCGGTCATGATCTCTTGATAGCCGGTCATGGCGGTGTTGAACACCAGCTCGGCCACGACCTCACCGGGGGCACCGAAGCCGTGGCCGTAGAAGACGGACCCGTCGGCGAGCACAAGGCAGGCGGTCGGTTTGTTGGCCATGGCGGGCACCTCTGTCTGAAATCAACGGGTGAATAGGCGGCACCGGCCTTAAGGTCAAGCCGCCGCCGCCCGCCCTGCGACTTGATTTGCGCGGGCTGTCGGCCTACATCGCTGACTTTCGCGCATCGGGCCATGCCCATGCCAGCCATTGCCAAGGACCGGACCCTATGGACCTGCGAGCCACGCTGCAAGCCGCCACCAAGGACGCGATGAAGGCGCGCGACAGCGCACGCCTGTCAACGCTGCGCCTGATCGGCGCCGCCATCAAGGACCGCGAGATCGCATCGCGCACCGAGGACGGGGGCGGCACCCTGGCCGAGGCCGACGTGATCGCGATCCTGTCCAAGATGGTCAAGCAACGTCAGGAATCGGCCCGCGCCTATGAAGAAGGCGGCCGGCTGGAACTGGCGCAGAAGGAAGAGGACGAGATCGCGGTCATTCAGGAATACCTGCCCCGGCAGCTGGATGCGACGGAAACCGCCGCCGCGATTGACGCATCGGTGGCGGAACTGGGCGCGACCAGCATCCGCGACATGGGCCGCGTGATGGCCGATCTGCGCGAAAAATTCGCGGGTCAGATGGATTTCGGCGCCGTCGGCCCGATGGTCAAGTCGCGGCTGCTGAACTGAACCACCGCGACGCGCGTTCGGCGGGCAGGAGGTAACATCCATGCCCGCCACATCCAAAGCCCAGCAACGCGCCGCCGGTGCCGCCCTGTCTGCCAAGCGCGGCGACACCAAGGTTCGCGACCTGCAAGGCGCATCGAAACAGATGTATAAATCCATGACCGAGGATGAGCTTGAGGATCTAGCCTCGACCAGCCTTGACGGTCTACCTGATCGCGTGGACGACGACTGACCCGCACAGCCACCCCTTGGCCCTGCCCGCCTGATGGCCTATCCCGGCGCAGGGGGGCGTTTCCCTGATATGACACCGGGGGGACCAATGCTGTTTTCTGCAAATCTGGGCTTTTTGTGGACCGATCTGGCGCTGCCCGATGCGATCCATGCCGCGCATGATGCGGGTTTTGACGCGGTGGAATGCCATTGGCCCTATGCGACAGACCCGGTGGCGGTCGCGGATGCCTTGACGCAGACCGGTCTGCGGATGCTGGGCCTGAACACCCTACGTGGCGCGCCCGGCGAAAACGGTCTGGCCGCCCAGCCCGGTCGCGAAGCCGAAGCGCGGGCCGAGATCGACCGCGCCATCGCCTATGCCCGCGCCATCGGCTGCGGCGCGGTGCATGTCATGGCCGGTGTCGCGTCGGGGCCCGAGGCGCAGGCCACGTTTCTGGCGAACCTGACCCATGCCTGCACCAGCGCGCCCGACCTGACCATCCTGATCGAGCCGCTGAACCACCACGATGCGCCGGGCTATTTTCTGTCCCGGTCCGATCAGGCGGCCGATCTGATCAGCGGCGCGGGTCTGCCCAATCTGCGGATGATGTTCGATTGCTATCACATCCAGATCATGGAGGGTGATCTGACCCGCCGTCTGAAACGCCACCTGCCGCTGATCGGCCATATCCAGATCGCCGCCGTCCCCGACCGCGGCGCCCCCGATCACGGAGAGGTTGATTACGCCCATATCTGCGCCGAATTGCGCGG
>QIRE01000223.1_pt1 | contig 12743 bp, 12 predicted proteins | sample 2940141 | NCBI WGS metagenome assembly QIRE01 (sample SAMN09273532, study PRJNA473421) | Gut metagenome, whole genome shotgun sequencing project. | isolation source: gut tissue | host: Folsomia candida VU population | place: Netherlands: Amsterdam | collected 2016-03-06
CCGATCTGATCGCCATCCTATCAACTGGCTTTCACCGACCGCGACTTTCTGCTGCGCGAGGAATTGCGCCCCGTCCGCCTTCAGCTTGAGCTGCTGAAAGCCCAGATGATGCTGGACGAGGCGGGCGTGGAATCAACCGTCGTGATGTTCGGCGGCGCCCGCATCCCCGCGCCCGACTGCGCCGACCGGGCGCGGACGCCCGCTTTGGGCAAGCTGTCAGCCTATTACGAACAGGCGCGGTTGTTCGCGCAGGAAATGACCCGCCGCAGCATGGAAACAGGCGGGCGCGAGTTCGTCATCTGCACCGGCGGCGGGCCGGGCGTGATGGAGGCCGGGAACCTTGGCGCGACCGAGGTCGGCGGCAAATCCATCGGCCTTGGCATCGTGCTGCCGCATGAACAGGCGCCGAATATCTATGTAACGCCGGAACTGTCGTTCAACTTCCATTACTTCGCGATCCGCAAGATGCATTTCCTGATGCGCGCCCGCGCGATCACGGTGTTTCCCGGCGGGTTCGGCACGCTGGATGAAATGTTCGAGGCGCTGACCCTGATCCAGACCCGCCGGATGAAACCCCTGCCCTTCATCCTGTTCGGCGCGGAATTCTGGCACAGCATCATCAACTGGCAGGCGCTGGCCGATGCCGGGACGATCAGCCAGGAAGATCTGGGGCTGATCCGCTATGTCGAAACGGCCGAGGAGGCTGTGGCGGTGATTGATGAGTGGGGGAAGCCCTGACGCTTAACGGCGGGCCTCGGTCAGCATCCGCACGGCCAGGCCCGCCAACACCGTCCCCATCAGCCAGCGTTGCAGTGCCTGCCAGCGGGGGCGAACAGTCAGCCACAGGGCGATGCTGCCCGCCGATATTGCGATGATGGCATTTACCGCGACGCTGATGGTGATCTGGGTCATGCCCAATGCCAGTGACTGCATGAAAGGGCTGCCCTGCGCCGGATCTACAAATTGCGGCAGCAGCGACAGATACATCACCGCAATCTTGGGATTCAGCAGATTGGTCAGAAATCCCATCACAAACAACTTGCACGGCCCGTCATGCGGCAGATCGCTTGCGACGAAGACCGCGCGACTACCCGGACGCACCGCCTGCCACGCCAGCCACAGCAAGTATCCCGCACCAGCCAGACGCAAACTGTCATAGGCATAGGGCACCGCCATCACCAATGCGGTAATGCCCAGACTTGCGCAGATCATGTAAAACACAAAGCCAGCCGCGATGCCGGACAACGAGATCAACCCCGCCCGTGGCCCCTGACAGATAGAGCGTGAGATCAAATAGATCATATTCGGACCGGGCGTCAGCACCATCGCCAAAGACACGGCCGCGAAGGCAATCAGATTTGTCCAGTCGGGCATGTCACACTCCGGCCACCACATCCGGCAGGGCTAAACGCGCGCCCGAGGCAGTGCAAGCCTACCCCGCCGCCTCTGCCGCAATCTCGGCCCGCGACTTGCGTCCGCGTTCGGTCGCCGATTTCAACTGCCCACAGGCCGCCATGATGTCCTCACCCCTCGGGGTGCGGATCGGGCTGGCGTAACCGGCGTGATAGATGATGTCGGCAAACGCGTGGATACGGTTGTTGCTGGACCGTTTATAGGGCGCGCCGGGCCATTCGTTGAACGGGATCAGGTTGATCTTGGCGGGGATGCCGCGGATCAGCTCGACCAGACGATGCGCGTCGGCGTCGCTGTCGTTCACGCCCGCCAGCATCACATATTCAAAGGTGATCCGTTCGCTGTTAGACAGGCGCGGATAGTCGCGCAGCGCGTCAAGCAGCGTGGCGATGTTCCAGCGCTTGTTGATCGGCACCAGCACATTGCGGACCTCATCGGTGGTCGCGTGAAAGCTGATCGCAAGTTGGCAGCCGATTTCTTCGGCGGTGCGCGCAATTTCCGGCACGACGCCGCTGGTCGACAGGGTGATCCGGCGCCGCGACAGCGACAGGCCTTCGTTGTCCATGCAGACCTTCATCGCGTCGCGCACGGCATCGAAATTATACAGCGGTTCGCCCATGCCCATCAGCACGATATTGCTGACCAGCCGGGTTTCATCCTTGGGCGCGCCCTGAACCGGCCATTCGCCAAGATCGTCGCGCGCCAACAGCAGCTGACCGACGATTTCCCCCGCCGTCAGGTTGCGCACCAGCTTTTGCGTGCCGGTATGGCAGAACGAACAGGTCAGCGTGCAGCCGACCTGCGAACTGACGCACAGGGTGCCGCGCCCTTCTTCGGGGATATAGACGGTCTCGACCTCATGTCCGCCGGCGACGCGCACCAGATATTTGCGGGTGCCATCTTCGCTGATCTGGCGGGTCACAATCTCGGGCAGGGCAATCTCGAACTTGTCGGCCAGCAGGGCGCGATAATCCTTGGCCAGATTGGTCATCTGCGCAAAATCGCGCACGCCCCAGTGATAGACCCACTGCCAGACCTGCCCGACCCGCATCTTGGCCTGCTTTTCCGGCGTTCCCGCCGCAATCAACGCATCGCGCAACTGATCGCGCGTCAGGCCGACGATATTCACCAAACTGCCCTGCGGCAGCCTGCGCGGAATGGTCATAACGTCCTGAGTGATCGGCGCGTTGGCGTTCATGGGGCTACCAGCGATAGGAATGAAGGCCTGCACATAAGCGAAACGGGGCCGAAAATCAACCAGCCCCGCCTGCATCTTCTTTGCTCAAATATCCCGGGGGGAGTCGCGATCAGCGACGGGGGGCAGCGCCCCCCTTTGACCCCGCCTTACTGACAGCGACCGCGTGCCGTGTTGGTCGCGGCGGTGATGCCTGCAAGGCTGAACGTGTCTTTCGTCACCGTCCCGCGCGATGAACGCCCGGTCACGATGGCCGACGATCCTCCGCGCAGGGCGCCGATCAGCTTTTCATCCTCGGACGGGCTGCCGGTCCAGGCGCTTTCACCCTCGGTGAACAGGTTGAACTTGTTGCCGCCGATATCGACCTCAACGGTCGAATCCGGTGCGAAGGGATAGCCGCCGGCAAAGGACACCTCGGCCCCCTGACCCGGACGATAGGCGACATACAGGCGGATATCGCCGCGCGTCACCTCGGTCGCTTTGCCATCGCGCGTGTTCTGCGTCGATTTCGGCGGCGACACCGCCCAGCATTCCTTGGGGCTTTCGGCGGCAAACACGGTCCAGTCGCCTTCGGTGGCGACGACATTCGTGGATTCCTGCGCCGCCGCCGCGCTTAGCCCGGCAATAAGTGCAAGGGCGGCGCCCATGCCGCGCAGCGTGGTGGTATTCATGCTCTGGCCTCCTGCCATGTTTCGCCGGTTCGGGCGGCGTTGTTCCCGATTGCTGTGGTCTTTTCAACCATCTGCGATCAGGATAGCGGAATTCATTGCGCGAAAAAGGGCCGAAGACGGAAAATCGCGCGATTGTCAGGGGAATATTTACGATGCGTCCAGCGCAACTCATCGAATTGTGGCGTGGCGGCCAGTTGGAAAGCCTTCACACCGGCCATGCGGTCATCTGCGATGCCAGCGGCGTGGTCGAGGCATGGGGCAACCCCTCGACCACGATCTTTCCGCGATCGTCGTGCAAGATGATGCAGGCGCTGCCGCTGATCGAAAGTGGCGCTGCCGATGCGGCCGGGCTGACCGACCGGCAACTGGCTCTGGCCTGCGCCAGCCATAATGGCGCGCGGCTGCATGTCGATGCGGTGGGCGACTGGCTGTCCACGATGGGCATGGCCGAGGATGATCTGCGCTGCGGCAGCCACATGCCGCAGGACAAGGACGAAAACCGGCGGCTGACCTGTTCGGACGAAAGCCCCTGCCAGCTGCACAACAACTGTTCCGGCAAGCACGCGGGTTTTCTGACGCTGAACCGCCATTTGAAGGGTGGGCCTGAATATGGCGAAGCCGACCATCCGGTGCAGCGCGCCGTGAAAGCCGCCTTCGAAGAGGTCACGGGCGAAACCAGCCCCGGCTATGGCATCGACGGCTGTTCGGCCCCGAACTGGTCATGCACGCTGGAGGGTCTGGGCCGAGCGATGGCGCGCTTTGCCAATCCGGGCGGCGACCGTCGCGGTCAGGCCATGCGGCGCCTGACAGATGCGATGCGCACCCACCCCGAGATGGTCGCCGGAGAGGGTCGCGCCTGCACCATCCTGATGCGCAGCATGAATCATCAGGTGGCCGTCAAAACCGGGGCCGAGGCAGTGTTCGTCGGCATCCTGCCCGAACAGGGACTTGGGATCGCGCTGAAGATCACCGACGGCGCCACCCGCGCCAGTGAGGCCGCGATCACCGCGCTGCTGGTGCATCTGGGCGTGCTGGACGCGGGCTCACCTGCCGTTACGCAATTCCTGACCGGCCCGATGAAGAACTGGCGCGGCCTGACCTATGGCGAAATGCGGACCGCGCAGGGGTTTCCGGCCTGATCGGCCGTTACATGCGCGACATGTTCCCGTCGTGTCGCGTCACCAAACCGATTCATGACAGTGTTAGGATTGCAACACCCATGCAGCTGTCCCTGATGCATGTTCTATGATTGCGACCGGCGCCCCTTGGCAGAGCGGGCGCCGGCACCCCTTATAGCATTGTCCAGATCAGACGCAGCGCCAGCGCGGTCGAGGTCGCGACCAGCAACGGCTTGATCAGCCGCGCCCCCACCCGCGTGGCCAGCCGCGTGCCCAGAAAGGCCCCCGCAATCTGCGCCACGCCCATTGCGCAGCCCAACAGCCACAGCGGCTTACCGACCAGCGCAAATGCCATCAAGCCGCCAAGGTTTGAAAACAAATTCAGCAGCTTGGTATGGGCTGTAGCTTTCAGAACGCCATAACCGCCCAAGGTGACAAAGCCGATCATGTAGAACGCCCCCGCCCCCGGACCAAGCAGGCCGTCGTAGAACCCGACCAGCGGCACGATGGTGGCCACGAACAGCGCAGGCGCCATCCGCTGCGCCCGGTCCAGATCGTTCAGCCCCGGTTTCAGCGCAAAGAACGCGGCGATCCCGATCAGGATAACCGGCAGAATCAGGCGCAGCCCATCTGTCGGGATATGGTTCACCAGCAGCGCGCCCGCCACCCCGCCCGCACCCGCGATCAAGGCCGCGCGCCCCTGGCTTTTCAGATCGACCAGCCCGCGCGCGGCATAGCCAAGCGCCGATGTCGCCGCCCCGAACACCGCCTGCACCTTGTTTGTGGCCAGCGCCTGCGCCGGGGGCAGGCCCGCCAGCATCAGCGCCGGAACCGTGATCAGCCCGCCGCCACCGGCAATGGCATCGACAAAGCCGCCGACAAAGGCGGCGGCAATCAGCAGCAGGACAAGATCAGGGCCGAGGTCGAACATGGCAATGTCACAGCCGGGGGTTTCACACCCCCGGACCCCCGTGGGATATTTAAGTGAAGAAGATGAATTTCATGCCGCGAAATCCTTGGCGGCATAGCCTTGCAGATACAAAAGCGCGGTCAGATCGCCATGATTGATGCGGATGCTGGCCTGCGCCGCGACCGCAGGCTTGGCGTGCAGCGCCACCCCGGCACCTGCCAGTTGCAGCATCCCCAGATCATTGGCGCCGTCGCCCACCGCAATCGCATCGGCAGGGGTGATACCAAGGCGGGCGGTGACCTGTTGCAGAGCGTGAACCTTGGCCTCGCGACCAAGGATCGGCAGGCCGACCTTGCCGGTCAGAACACCGCCCTGCGCCAGCAGCGTGTTGGCGCGATTTTCGTCAAAGCCAAGCTGCGCGGCGATGGGTCCGGTGAAATCGGTAAACCCGCCCGAAACCAACAGCGCATAGGCGCCATTCGCGCGCATCGTGGCCAGCAGCCCCGGGCCGCCAGAGGCCAGCGTGATGCGGCTGGCCAGCACATCGGCAATGACCGATTGCGGCAGCCCCGCCAGCAGGCCGACGCGTTCGGTCAGCGCCTGATCGAAGTCAAGCTCTCCGTTCATGGCGCGGGCGGTGATATCGGCCACGCGCGGCCCGACGCCCGCCATATCGGCCAGCTCATCAATGCATTCCTGATCAATCATGGTCGAATCCATGTCCGCGATCAGCAGCGATTTGCGCCGCCCTTGTGCCGGCTGCACCGCCAGATCGACGCCCGCGCGTTGCAGGTCGGCCCAGATTTCATCGTGATTGACCGGCAGGGTGGCAATGTCGAATTCGCCAGCAATACCGGGGTTCAGCCAGCGCGGCGCGCTGCCATCCCATGACCGGGCAAGACCATCCAGCACCGCGCTTTCAAGATTTGCGCGCGCAGGAGAGGCGATCAGAGAGACGGTGAACATGGCGGCTCCTTTGGTCGGGTCGGGCCGCATGTAAGGCAAAGCAGACGGTTGCGCCAGTTGCCATGATCAGACGGGGCGCAGGCACCCCGTCTGCCTGCGTGATCAGCGCGTCATGTCATCCCAGAAGCTTTTGACCTTATTGAAAAAGCTGGTGGATTGCGGACTGTTATCGGCTTTTTCCGATTCGAACTCGCGCAGCAATTCGCGCTGACGCGTTGTCAAATTGACCGGGGTTTCGACGGTCAGTTCGATCAGCATGTCGCCGAAATCGCCCTGTGCGCCGGGGCCGTGACGCAGGGGTGGCATCCCCTTGCCGCGCAGGCGCATCTGGCGACCGGACTGGCTGCCAGCGGGCACCTTGACGCGGGCGCGGCCGCCGTCGATGGTCGGCACCTCGACCTCTCCGCCGAGGGCGGCTGTGGACATCGCGACCGGCACCTGACAGGCAAGAATCTTGCCGTCGCGCAGGAAGATCGCGTGTTCGCGCACTTCGATGAAGATATAGAGATCGCCCGCTGGACCACCGCGCAAACCTGCCTCACCCTCGCCTGCAAGGCGGATGCGGGTGCCGGTTTCGACACCTGCGGGGATGTTCACGGACAGGCTGCGTTCGCGTTCGGCACGACCGGCGCCGTGGCAGGATTTGCAGGGGTTCTTGACGATCTGACCCTGACCGCCGCAGGTCGGGCAGACCCGTTCGACGGTGAAAAAGCCCTGCTGCGCGCGGACCTTGCCCATCCCGGCACAGGTCGGACAGCTGGTCGGTTCGGACGCGCCTTCGGCACCGGTGCCGTTGCATTCGTCACAAGCGACCGAGCCCGGAACCTTGATGGCTTTTTGCAGGCCTGCATAAGCCTCTTCCAGTGAGACGCGCAGGTTATAGCGCAGATCCTGACCGCGTTGGGCGCGCGACCGGCCGCCGCCGCCGCCGCCCCGGCGACCCATCATGTCGCCGAACAGATCCTCGAACACATCGGCGAAGGCTGCGCCGAAATCGCCCGGATGGCCGCCACGCGCGCCGCCGCCACCCATGCCGTTTTCAAACGCGGCATGACCAAAGCGGTCATAGGCCGCCTTTTTCTGGTCGTCCTTCAGGCAGTCATAGGCCTCATTCGCCTCTTTGAAACGGCCTTCGGACTGCGGATCGTCCTGATTGCGGTCGGGGTGCAGCTCTTTCGCCTTCTGGCGATAAGCCTTCTTGATTTCCTCGCCCGAGGCGCCGCGGCTGATGCCCAGAACCTCATAATAGCAACGCTTGGTCATCATTGTTCCTGTTCATGCCCCTTTAACGAAACAGCCGGCCCGCAGATAAACGCGGACCGGCCCGAGGGGGAGGGCGGCCCGGATCAGCCGCGTTTCTTGTCTTCGCCCAAATCTTCGAAATCGGCATCCACGATGTCGTCGTCAACGTCACGCGGGCCGTCGGGATCAACGTCGTCCTTGTCGCCCGATGACGATTGCTGCGCCTTGTAGATCGCCTCACCCAGACGCATGGAGGCGTCCATGACGTTCTGAATGCCGCCACGGATCTTGCCCGCGTCATCGGATTTCAGCGATTCTTCCAGCGCGCCAATGGCCAGTTCGATCGCCTCGACGGTCGAGCCGTCCACCTTGTCGCCATGCTCGTCCAGCGACTTTTTGGTGGTGTGGATCAGGCTTTCGGCCTGATTGCGGGCCTCGACCAGTTCGCGGCGCGACTTGTCGGCATCGGCATTGGCTTCGGCATCCTTGACCATGCGGTCGATGTCCTCGTCGGTCAGACCGCCCGACGCCTGGATCGTGATCTTTTGTTCCTTGCCGGTGCCCTTGTCCTTGGCCGACACGGACACGATGCCGTTGGCGTCGATGTCAAAGGTCACTTCGATCTGCGGCAGGCCACGCGGTGCGGGCGGGATGCTTTCCAGATTGAACTGGCCCAGCATCTTGTTGTCTGCCGCCATTTCGCGTTCGCCCTGGAAGACCCGGATCGTCACGGCGTTCTGGTTGTCCTCGGCGGTCGAGAAGATCTGCGACTTTTTCGTCGGGATGGTGGTGTTGCGGTCGATCAGACGGGTGAACACGCCACCCAGCGTCTCGATGCCCAGCGACAGGGGTGTCACGTCCAGCAGCACCACGTCCTTGACGTCGCCTTGCAGAACACCGGCCTGAATGGCGGCGCCAAGGGCCACGACCTCATCGGGGTTCACACCCTTATGCGGTTCCTTGCCAAAGAAGGCGGTCACTTCTTCGATCACCTTGGGCATCCGGGTCATCCCACCGACCAGAACCACCTCATCGATGTCGGATTTGGACACGCCCGCATCCTTGATCGCATCCGCGACCGGCTTCATCGTGCGCTTGATCAGCTCTCCGACCAGGCTTTCCAGCTTGGCGCGGGTCAGCTTGATGACCATGTGCAGCGGCGCGCCGGTGTTCTTGTCCATCGAGATGAACGGCTGGTTGATTTCGGTCTGCGAGGACGAGGACAGTTCGATCTTGGCTTTCTCAGCCGCCTCTTTCAGGCGTTGCAGCGCCATCTTGTCCTTGGTCAGATCGACGCCGTGTTCCTTTTTGAACTCATCCGCCAGATACTGAACGATGCGCATGTCGAAATCTTCGCCGCCAAGGAACGTGTCCCCATTGGTCGATTTCACCTCGAACAGGCCATCGTCGATTTCCAGAATGGTGATATCGAAGGTGCCGCCGCCAAGGTCATAGACCGCGATGGTCTTCGATTCTTTCTTGTCCAGACCATAGGCCAGCGCGGCCGCGGTCGGTTCGTTGATGATGCGCAACACCTCAAGGCCGGCGATCTTGCCTGCGTCCTTGGTGGCCTGACGTTGGGCGTCGTTGAAATAGGCGGGGACGGTGATGACGGCCTGCGTGACCGTTTCGCCCAGATAGCTTTCGGCGGTTTCCTTCATCTTCTGAAGGATCATCGCGCTGACCTGCGCGGGCGAGAATTTTTCGCCCTTCACCTCGACCCATGCGTCGCCATTACCGCCATCGACAATGTTGTAGGGGACCAGCTTCTTGTCTTTTTCGACCGCATCATCGCCGATGCGACGACCGATCAGGCGTTTGACGGCAAAGACGGTGTTGGTGGGATTGGTCACGGCCTGACGTTTCGCGGCCTGCCCGACCAGACGTTCGCCGTCGGTAAAGCCGACGATCGACGGCGTGGTGCGCGCGCCTTCGCTGTTTTCGATGACCTTGGGCTGGCTGCCGTCCATGATCGCGACGCAGCTGTTGGTCGTGCCAAGGTCGATGCCGATGATTTTAGACATGTATGTAACCCTTCTTACGGCGATTTCTGGGCTTCGGGTCCGCTACGGCCCCCGAGGCCCGATCCCTTGCTCGAATTTGCCCGGACAGGCCCGGACGCTTCGGGGGTGTATATAGGGATGCTTTTCACCCCCGCAAGCGCCCGTTCCCGCCAATTTTGCCGCGAAAGCGCGCAAAAATGCAGGATCAGTCGGCCATGCTCCAGCTAAGCGATTCGTATTTGCGGGTGGTAAAGTTGATCAGCAGCCCGACCATCATCATCCCCAGCGCAAACCACAGCGCATAGATCGGGTTGGATCGCTGCGGGTCATAGTTCACGAACACAAAGCCGCGCATCTGGTCGATGATGTGAAACAGCGGGTTCCACGCAAACCACGGCAGCATCGCGGTGGGGATCAGGTTGCCCACGAACATCTTGCCCGAGGCGAACATGTTCACCCGCTGATAGATCGTGGTCACGATCTTGGCGCCGCGCGGGCTCCACGGGCGGATGCCCAGAAACACCAGCCCGGTGCAGGCGCCCGAAAACCAGCCCAGCAGATACATCGCCAGAATGCCGGGAAATGAATCGTATTCGATGGGCGCGATGATGGTGTGATACAGCCACAGGATCGCGATAGAGCTGATCGTCTGGCGATACAGCACCGCCAGCGCCGATGACGCGATCAGCACGGCCGGGCTTAACGTCTTGTGCCGGTTCAGCTGACCCGAGATGGAATGGCTGCCCGCCACCGCCCCCGCTGCCTGCGAATGCACCATGAAGATGAAGATGCCCGACATCATATACAGGATGAAATCGCCCCGGATCGGCGAATTGCGCACCCCCATCACCGCATAGATCAGGATGAACGCCATCAGGAAAATCAGCGATTGCAGGATCGTCAGCAACAGCCCGATGATGGCGTTGCGATGTTCGTTGCGCAGCGCATAGACCGTCTGAAAATAGATCAGCGACAGCGTGGTGAACGCCGCATGAAGCATCGTCGGATTGCGGCGCTGGACAAACACGGGCGCTGGCTCCTTGCCGGGGCGGTCTGGGCGGATGCGGCAATGCTTGCCCAAGCCTTCGCTGCGGATCATAAGAGAGCAAGACCCCGGCGACAATCACGCGCCCCCGATGTTGCGCCTGCGTGCGAAGGAAAACTGAATGGAATTTGATCGACTGACCGCCCAGATGCGCCGCCTTGCCCTGGAAGCCGGTGCCAAGATCATGGAAATCTATGAGGCCGACGATTTCGACGTGCGCGCCAAATCCGACGATTCCCCCGTGACCGCCGCAGATGAGGCCGCAGACGCCCTGATCGCCGACGGCCTGCGCGAGGCATTTCCCGATGTGGCGCTGATCACCGAAGAACAGGCCGCCACACATGGGCTGAGCGCGCGCACCTTCCTGATCGTGGACCCGCTGGACGGCACCAAGGAATTCGTGCAGCGGCGCGGCGATTTCACCGTCAACATCGCCTATGTCGAAGATGGCGTGCCCCTGCGCGGTGTCGTCTATGCCCCGGCCAAGGGGCGGCTGTTCTATACTACCGCCGACGGCCGCTCGGTCGAAGAGCGCGCGCCCTTTGGCGATCAGCCCGGCGAGACGATCCCGGTGGGCGTCAACCCGATGCCCGACAACCGTGGCCTGATGGTCGTCGCATCTAAATCGCACCGCGACGCCGCGACCGACAATTACATCGCGCAATACGCAACGCGCGACATGACCTCGGCGGGATCATCGCTGAAATTCTGCCTTGTGGCCACGGGCGAGGCAGACCTCTACCCCCGGCTTGGCCGGACGATGGAATGGGATACGGCAGCGGGCGATGCAGTGCTGCGCGGCGCCGGTGGTCAGGTCGTCCGCTTTGACGATCACAGCCCCCTGACCTATGGCAAGCCCGGCTTTGAAAATCCGTTCTTTATTGCCTTCGCACCGGGTGTTCTGCTGATCAAAGAATAACCGGCACCCAAACAGATTGACCGATTATGCTGCATCTGCGAAACTTTGCGGGAAGCTTTGTATTTCAAGCGTATGATGCTTCATGTTTTGGCGCAAAACCGCCGATCCGTGTAAAAAGTGAAGAACGCTTTGAAGCCAAAGCGAACGCAAATGGTTACAGCCGCAGTGAAATCCGCAAAGATTCGCGGCCAAATAGACAAAAGGTGTCGATCGAATGACTCGTAAGGTAACAAAGGCCATCTTCCCCGTGGCCGGTCTGGGAACGCGGTTTCTTCCAGCCACCAAGAGCATTCCCAAGGAAATCATGACATTGGTGGATCGCCCGCTGATCCAATATGCCATTGACGAAGCCCGCGCCGCAGGCATCACCGAATTCATCTTCGTGACCTCGCGCGGCAAGGGCGCGCTTGAGGATTATTTCGACCACGCGCATGAACTGGAATCCAGCCTGAAAAAAGCTGGCAAGACGGACCTGCTGGAAACGCTGCGCGCGACCAACATGGAATCAGGTGCCATCGCCTATATCCGCCAGCACAAGGCACTTGGCCTTGGCCATGCGGTCTGGTGCGGGCGCCGTCTGGTCGCCGATGACGAACCCTTTGCCGTGGTGCTGACCGACGATGTGATCATGGGCGAACCCCCCTGCCTGCAACAGATGATCGAAGCCTATGGCGAAACCGGCGGCAGCATGGTCGCCACGATGGAGGTCGCACCCGAAAAAGCGTCATCCTATGGCGTTCTGGACGTGGCCGAAGATATGGGCGCCATCGTCAAGGTGCGCGGCATGGTCGAAAAACCGGCCAAGGGCACCGCGCCGTCGAACCTTGCCGTGATCGGCCGCTATATCCTTGCGCCGACCGTCATGCAGAACCTGAACAAGCTGAAAGCAGGTTCGGGTGGCGAAATCCAGCTAACCGACGCGATCGCCGATGACATCGCCGCAGGTCGCGACGTGTTCGGCCTGCGCTTCCGGGGTCAGCGTTTCGATTGCGGATCGAAGGCGGGCTTCCTGCAAGCCACCGTCGCCTTTGGTCTTGAGCGTGAGGAACTGTCGGCGGAATTCGCCGAATATCTGCACGATGTCATGGCCATGCGCCGCGCGGCGGAATGATCCTGCGCGATGGCTGACAAGGTTCTGGTGACGGGCGGCGCGGGCTATATCGGCTCGCACGCGTGCAAGGCGCTGGCGGCGGCGGGCTATTTGCCCGTCACGCTGGACAATCTTTCGACCGGCTGGCGCGATGCGGTGAAATTCGGCCCG